>Ga0172379_10000149_pt1 | contig 189794 bp, 354 predicted proteins | sample GrowelOW334metaG_FD_119756 | JGI IMG/M metagenome (GOLD analysis project Ga0172379, IMG submission 119756) | Groundwater microbial communities from an aquifer near a municipal landfill in Southern Ontario, Canada - Groundwater well OW334 metaG | ecosystem: Environmental > Aquatic > Deep...
GTGGCGTAATTGGCAGCACGCACTCGGCTCAAACCCGAGGGGGGAAACCCGTGAGAGTTCAAGCCTCTCCCCGCGCACTCTAGTTCTAGTTCTCGGTCCCTGTTGACAAGCCCCGTCCCCCAGAGTACCCTCTCCCTCAGTATCTTTCGAAAGGGCTAACCCGCCATGAGTGCCACCCTCATTTCCCGTTTGATTCTAGGTATCAGGGTTCCCAGGACGGAGTTCTGGACTAAGGGAGAATTCAAGACTCAGTGCAGTAACGGGCACCCTAATCACGGAACCATGAACAACAAGTACTGCTCAGAGTGTGGGCAGAGGTTCTTGGAGCAGTTTGTAGAACAGCCGACAGACCTCCTGCTTTCTTTGGCGATCCTGGACGAAGACGTCAAGGTGTTCTGGGAGACGCTTTGCACCGGAGAACGCAGACCTCTCATCGGGTTTGGTTTGTTCCCTGTCGTCGCCAACGCCAGCATCGCTCCCTACGCAGACAGGGAAATGATTCTCGGCGTCGACTTGCTGGGATGTGGGGGCGTTAAGGCAGGATCCTCTGTGCCGGAAATGCTCTCGTCCATTTCAAAGGTCAGTGAGGTGCTTTTGGAGAGGTTCGAAGCCCTATCCGCCAAGTACGGGCATGCCTTCTTCCCACAGGCGGGGATTGTATGGTAGCCGACGTTCTTGGTCCCTGCGTGGAGACAACATGAAGACCCATTGTGAACTGTGCGGAGCGAAACTGGTCGACCCCGAGCACCACAACAGTTTCCCTTGTGAGATTTGCGGCAGGGTGACTTGCGACGACTGTGCTATCGACCTCTCTACAGGTGAAGGCCCTGACCGCGTGTTGTGTCGTCCCTGTGAGGCAGGAGAGTGATTTATGGTACTCGGCCCTTGCGGTTGCTGTTCTCTCCCCGTCCTCTCTTCAGAGTGCATCCCCAGGTGCTTGGAACTCGACAATAACCTAACCCACGTTCTCAAAGGCGGGAAAAGGCCGGTTCACAAGGAGTGCTGGGCTAAGGCACTGCGGACAAGCAGAAGGAAGTGCCCACTCGTGATACGGTTCCTGTTTTTCCTGAGTGCCGGTAGAATGGCTCTGTACCTGAGCATCCAGTGGTCTAAACTGAAAAACTGGTTTCTATCAGCATGACCGACCGCATCCGATTCCTCCTCACCTGTCTCACCGGAGGCGTCCTCCTAACCGCGGGTGATTACTTCATCCTACGGTGGGTCGCAGCCAGGGAGATGAAGTTCCTCGTCCTCGGCTTCATCCTGTGGACCCTGACCGCAATCCCCGGGGCCTACTCGTACTTGTACGGCAAGGCCCTGATAGCCTCCCTGATCATACACCTGTTGAACCTCGCTGCTGTTGGGGTGATGGCTAGCATGATGCTGGGCCAGACCCTGACCGTCAGGGAGTACATCGGTGTGGGGCTCGCGGTGGCTGCTCTGGTGGTTCTGGAAACGTGATCCTTGTTTTACACGCCTGTACCTCAGTTGGACTAGAGGGCCGGACTACGAATTCGGATGTCGGGTGTTCGATCCACCCCAGGCGTACTTGTCGTTTTCTTTCCTATCGGGGCGCTTTAGTAGGAACCCTGGATGATAGGTAGTCTCATGTCGCACCTCCGTAAAGCTGCTGTTCGGCTGGCCTATGATAATCCGGAGCTTAGGGCGTCTCTTCTCCCTCTTCTTCGAGAGGGGGTGGGGAAAGTAGCGACGGACTTCCCTAATCAGGCGGCCTTGAAAAAGTACCTTCGACAGCACCCGAATGCGGATAAGTCGAAGCATAGGGTTGTCGAAGATATCCACTCTGAGGTTAAGTCCGAAAGCCCAAAGAAGCTTTTTAGATCAGATCCTGGCAGGTACATGTCAGACCACGTGCTCTCTTCAATTAAGCAGACTACTTTGAATGATTTTCTGCGCTTTGAGGGCGTGACTGTAGGAGCCCCCAGCCACGACAGTCAAAAGAATGAGCTGGTGTTCACGGCTAAGCCCAAAGGTGCAGATTCGATAGACTCCATAGCCACAGTAAAAATTTCTTACCGTGATGGCAATGCTTTTGTAGAGGTCACTGGGAAGGACGTGCATAGCAAAGATTTCTTCGACAATGAGGTTAATCTTACGGGGAATCCTAAAAAGGATCAGAGCAGTGTGAGGTCAACTATCATAAGTTTGCTGAAGGATTCTCTTCCAAAAAACCAAAAAAACAGGGGGGATTGAGTGGGGGCCTCTGTCAATTTTCCCTCTATAGCCCTCTCCTAGTAGGGCTCTGTTGAAGGAAACCGGAACATGCCGTCGCATCCTTGGTCTGTAAGTACGGAATTCAAATTCCTCAAGGTGATAGACAATCTGGTGACTGTCTATGTCAATGGCGGCAAGCTCAGGTGGGACCCCCACACGGCTACTATTTGGGATAGTTACGCAAAGGTCTCGGGATACCTGACCATTCCGTTTTCCAGTCTCTTGAAGTTTCTTCCGCCCGAAATGCAGGATAACCCGAACCCCTCGGACCTGTACAACATTTTCACGGTATCGGATAGTTGGGGGCATTTGATCGTCAAAAAGGGTCTCCTCAGGAACATGGACAAGGCCCGGGAGATTGCCGAAGCGGAAGCCCAGAAGAACGGGTATGTCATCAACGACCTTGACATAGCTTCTGGATTGGATTCCGTTTATGTCAACGGCCCTCTCCATATCCCTCAGGATAGGTTGTTCTCTTTGACTGTCACAGCCTATTATGAGGTGAAGAAAATGCCAAACAAGGAGGCTAGCGTGTCTGACACTCTGCTTCGCAAGAACCTCATTCGACTTGCCCACGAGAATCCGGAGATTAGACCCAAGCTTACACCGCTCCTTCGGATGAAACAGGCTGCGAACCCGACCATCACGCACCGTACCATCAGCGCCCTTATGGATACTGCGCATGGTTTGCTCAGTCTTGCGAATGCTCTAGACTCTGAGGCTTTTCTTTCCCCTTCGACTCTGCAAAAAGGCCAAGCCGAGTTGAAAGCCCTGACGAAGTCCTTTGAGTTGCTGCGAGCCCACTTGAACGCGGATTACCGGTAGCCCCTATTTCTTTCTCCTTCCTAAGTCGATTCCAGTTTCATTCTTTCCTCCCTTGGTGTATACCTAGGTTGTGAGGGACAAAAAACGCCCCCAGGGAAGGAACAGAACATGTACTTCGCGATGGTCAAGATGGACACGGGCTTTGACCGCCTGGAAAAGTGCTCTGTGTATTCGATGCATCGGACGGTTTCCGCCGCTCGCAAGGCCGCCTACCGTGAGTACAAGGAGACGGGGTGCGGCTACGGATACACCAAGGAGAAAGTCGCCTCCAGTACCTCCTCTGTACCTCGGGAACAGTGCCAGTCGTTCGGGTTCGGGGGGTTCTAGAGATGATCAGTAAGGTGCTCAACAAGCTGATAGAGGTAGCTATTCGGCTCAACAAGCAGCAAGAGCGGTCTGCCAGCGAAGCCTTGAGGGGCATTCCCGGCTTCTCCTACTCCAAGTGGATTGTGCACCGGCACACGATGCTGGACGGTTCCTCCGTGTGCTCCCTCTATAGGATGGGGTTTCTCACCGAGGTAAGTCTCGACGAGAACGGAACCCTCAAAGTTCGTTCCGTGGTGGACGGTGCTTTAGTGGGGATTGGGGTCGCAGTGCAAATCGACTTGAACCGGACCCCTGTGGCAATCGCAGCGGAAATAAACCGTATCTTGGAAAGCCTGTAAATCATGGCTGAGCAAGACCGACAGAACTATGGGACGGCATGGCAGACCGTGGGCGACTACGAGCATGAGTACGACCGCGACGGATACACCGGCTGGTATCGTTGTGTCGGCGGCCGAATGGCTGATGGGCGGTGGCCTGAGTGGAACTCCGTAACCGGACAGGAAAGGTAAGCAAAATGACACTCGCCAAGCTTCGCGCCGTCCAGAAGGCTCTCGCCAAGCTCATCAAGATCGAGTGGAGGCTGTACTCGAAGGAGGAAGCCGAACTCGACGGGCGCTTCGACCCGCCTTGTGCTTTCCTCTCTTCTCCGCGGAATACGATCGCACTCTGCGTAGACGGGGAATGCTACGTTGACAGCGAGTACTCCGAGGCTGTCCGCCAGCTCGACATGACCAAGACCCCCAAGGAGATCGCCAAGAAGATCCAGGCAATCGCTGAGGACCTGTTGTAACCATGATCAAGAGCCTCAGCATCATCGATCCTAAGAACGCCTGTATCCCTTGGTTTGACCAAGTGGGTTGGCTGAAGAGGAAGAAATCCCTCGACTTCACTCCAGGCGTGAATATCTTGTTCGGGCCCAACGGTTCGGGCAAGAGCACGGTCCTGAAGGCTATCGCGCGACCGCTGCACTGCGAACAGGGCGGGACGCAGAAGGTCACCGAGCATTCGATTCGGGACGTGTCTGGGGAAATGCACTTCGAAAAGGGTACGAACAGGAGTTGGCGGGACGCAAAGGACGGGGTTCTCCCTGTACACGACGGGAGTCCGGTAATTTACTTTGACCCGAGTGACGCGGTGGGGCTTATCGGAGGTAGCTTCGATTACGACTTCATGGAACTCGGGCTCCAAAATGCGACGTCCCACAAGAGCGCCGGACAGACCACGTGGAGCAGAGCTGGAGTCTGGGTGCAGGCGGTGCTGGAGAACCAGTGGCCTGAGATTGAGAGAAAGCGGGCTCCGGCTGACTGGATGAAGAAGGTTCTTGAGGGGACTTTGCCGAAGGACCGTCCGACCGTTCTCCTGGATGAGCCTTCGAAGAGCCTGGATATCCTCTCGGAGGTAGTTTTCTGGGTCAACACGGTCTACATGGCTCACCGGCAGAAGGTTCAGTTTATCGCTGCAACGCATAGCCCGTTTGCTCTGGGACTGCCAGGAGTGAACTACATTGAGACCGCGCCGGGGTATCTGAGAAGGGTCGAAGAGAAGATCGCGAGCCGTCCGAATTTGCTGGACAGAGTGCAAGAGGATCTGCTAGTGTTGGACGAAGGTTGCGGGATGGAAGACGTGACGGAACGGAGACTGAAGAAGGAGGGAGACAGGGGATAAAAAAAGAGGAAGTGAGTTGACTGTTCGGTCGGTTAATGTGACGAATGTTCTGTGAAATCAAATGGATCGCTAGCTCATTTGGCCAGAGCACCTGACTTAAATGGAATAGGAGCCTTTCAGTAGTAATACTGAAATGGAACGGGGCCATATGCTGGAATAGCCTTAGAGCCCACGGTACTCGTTCTCGTGAGAGGGCAGTGAAAATCCGTTGGGATTGGCCAATCAGCAGGAAAGGCCGCTACGTAAGTGGCGGAATCCTCAGAGACTCGACGCCCCGGACCCGACCAGATCAGATGATGCTGAGGGTCATGGTAGAGCCCAGACTACAACTTTCCTGACAGGGAAAGGCTAGGGAAACCTAGAGTAGTAGAGTTAATCAGGTGGTGCCCGGATCGAAGCCGGGGCGATCCACTATTTAGCCTATGAACCCTCCAATAGTAGAAACCGTTACTATTGGGGGCAGGTTCATGCTAGACCCGAAACTCAAAGAATCCGCACGGGAAATGCGAAAAGCAGGGCACTCTATAAAAGAGATTGCCAAGGTGCTTAACGTTGCAGTCGGGACAGCCTATGACTGGTTAAGAGACATCAAGGTAGACCCTGAGACACAGGTCCATTTGAATGGGCGAGGTGGCAGGGCTAATGGCGTAAGAAGCCATGCAGAAAAACAAAGTCGTATCGAGAAAGTGGGGCTGGAACCTCTTAAGAGAAAGTTTACAACCAAACACGTGGGGGAGATTTCTGAAGCTCAAGTATTGGCAAAGCTATTGAAAGTTGGGAAGATAGTTTTGCAGCCTTTTGGCGACAATCAACGATACGACCTCGTTGTCGATGAAAATGGGACATTTATAAGAGTACAGTGCAAAACGGGGCAACTTTATGGGGACAAGTTTAGATTTCCGATCTCAAGTATGAGATGGTGGAACCGCACCCGTCGAAGTTACGTAAACGAAGCTGATGTTTTTGCTGTCTATTTAGAGGAAACGGACTCTGTATATATCTTCAAAGTCGCGGACTCACTGAGGAATTCCTGTGCAGTTCGTTTACTTGATACCCCCGGATATAGATCCGCTCCCGACCATCTTCTAAAACCCGACAAGTCTCTTTTGGATTACACGGACTAAAAAAAACGAACTATCCGGTTGACTTCCTCCCCGCCCCGTGCTACATATCCCCAGGAAGCCAAGGCACGAAAGGACAGACTCCATACCAACACTCTCACGTGAGGGCAGTACCTCTATTCTTTTGCCGGGATGGTGGAATCAGAAGACACAAGAGACTTGCAACAAGAGTCGCCTGAGGGAAACCTCAGGACGAGAATCCCGAGAATTGCTGGGACCCCCTGAGAGTCTTCGTGACTACAACGTGGCTGGAAACGGCGGGCGTGAATGTTTGAAAACACGAAGAACTGGGCAATCAGCAGCCGAGCCCCTGTCGCCTTATAGGTGCCTATGAGGTATGGGGAAGGTTCAGAGACTATGCACGGGAAGCCCGAAACAGTACGGCTGTGGGTTATGAAATAGTCCAGACTACAACGCTCCTCCCGCGAGGGCGGTTCGGGAAACCGAAAGTAGCAAGAAAATCTCTGGCCGCTAATAACGGCGTGCGGGTGCAAGCCCCGCTCCCGGTACGATTTCGTTTTCCTCTCAGTCGGGTATAGTAACCTCCAGAGACCTTTTCCCTGGAGCCCCGCCCATGATCTACGGTTCTCCCCTACCCGACCGCTGTCCCAACTGCCAAGCCCCCTATACCACAGAGGTGTCAGACCCATTTGCCACAGACAGCCTTTACGTCCAGAAGACTCGCCAGTACGCCTGTGGCTGGTTCATCCGAACGACTCCCTGGGGCACGTTCGAAGAGAAAGAGCCCTGTCTCCGGCAGGGGGTCGTGGATATGGGGGTGTATCCGAAGCCTCCGAAATACCCAGAGCCTCCGTTCAATCTAGTCCAGTTTGATTTCGTCAACCTCATGGGCCCTCCCCTCTCCGATACTCGTCGAGCAGAGTTCTGCAAGAGGCTGGAATCTCTCCTGAACGAGTTCAGCCTGGAAGGAATGGGCGGGAACACCCCCGATTTCATCCTGGCAGAGTACCTGTTGGCGTGCCTGGAGAACTTCGGTCGTTCTGTTGGCAAACGGGAAAGTTGGTACGGGAGGGGTGTCGGGGAGATTTCTGAGGCTCCAGGAGAGGAACCTAAATGAAAATTCGAGAACACCGTGGCGGTTACGCGGACAGCATGAGCACCTTGGCCGAAATCCCCCGTACGATGGAAGCTCTGGCCCAGCACGTCGGGGTCGATGCTTCCAGGATTCAGGTAAAGCACTACGGCGGGATTGATCCTGATTGGTGGGATTCTTACATGGTCCTGGTCGACGGGAAGCCCTGGGGCTACACCGACAAGTGCCTGCTAGAGGATTTCATACGTATTGACGGGAAACCCTGGAGGGACACCAACGGGCCTGAGAAAAAGGAACCTGCTTCTCCTCCCTTCAATCAAGTCATCTTCGAAATCGACTCCGAGGATATCGCCCTAGGTTTTCGTCTCGACGCAGAAGAAGCGGAGCACTGGCGGGCCCTCTTGGCAATCCGAAAGACCCGAGAAGAACGGGCACTTCGGAATGCAGCACGGGTTCTGGGCTCTGAAGAAGGGGCCCGCAGAGCTTTCGTTATCTTCAAAGCCGCTACCGAAGTTCCTGCTGTTCTCCGTGAACTGCTTTTGATTGAGAAGGACTAGACCCCTATGCCTACCCAAAACTGGGCCGTCAGCACAAAGCATCGAAGGTGGCTTGACCTGGACGCCCTCCCCTGGTTGAACCAGAGCGTCACCGAATACATTAACGTCCCCTGTAACTGTAGCGGCTACAAGAGGACGGCCAAGTGCGGAGTATTAACTTTCGACGTCATTGAGAATGCATATCGGGATTGGGCTGAGGAGGAGAAAGTCCCTGTCTCCCAGAACGATTGGCCTTGGAAGGGGATCTTTAAGTGGTTTGCTGAGGTGGGGGACGAGGCTGTGTTCCTGGTGTCGGATACGGCTCGGGAATGCCCTCGTCCCTGGCAGGAAGAAATCAAGCACAAGGACCAGCCCCGAACTGTCATCGAGGGTTGGGTGAAGGACTCCCTGTTCTATGCGGATGGGGGGTTGAAGGACTTCAAGGAAATGCCGGAGAAGGGTTTCGTGACGATAGACCCGAGCCCGTATTTGTAGAGGTGTGTTTTTCGGAGACATCGCCTAGCGGCCTAGGGCGCCGGCTTGGAAAGTCGGTGAACGTGAAATACCGTTCCGTCAGTTCGATCCTGACTGTCTCCGCTTTGAATTGGTCTTGTCCCCGACTGTGTTACAGCAAAAACCTCCTGCACGATTCCAGTTTCATTCTCACCTCCCTTGGTGTATACCTTAGGTGTGAGGAACGGAACGGAACGGAACGGAACGGAACGGAGGGAGATAGACAAAATGCTGGTGCTTACCTTGTTGGTTCTGCTTGGCCTCAGCGGCCTGTTGGTGTTCGTGCTCTCCAGGAAGCTGAAGGCCCAGAAGCGGCTGTTGGATCTCTTCCGTAAGGGAGAGGCCCGTTCTCAGGAGGAACTTTCCCACAAGGAAAAGCTGGCCCAGTCGACCATGGAAGAACTGAAGGGCACTCCCGTCATGGCCATCTCGAATGAGGACGAAGCTCCGATTTTCGGCGTCTACATGGGCACGGAGGTCTGGCAACACCCCTCCGGCGGGATCAGCCGACACCACCAAGTTCTGGGTCAGGATGGTCAGACTTACGGTATCGGCGGGGTCATCATTCCGACCGAGCACAAGGAACTGGTGGATTTCCTGATGAGTCTGCCCTCCGAAAACCAGTACCTCAATGGGGGGAAGAGGCCCGGAAAGCGCTGGGAAATCCTTCTCTCCATGACTATGCTACGGCAGGACCTGGACCTGATCTACAAGCACCTCCCGAAGGCACCCTAGACGGTTCTTGACAGACCCGCCCCGACTGTGATATTGACAAAGCGTTTACAGGTAGGGGCAGGTGCCATGGCTACCACAATTGACAACTTCTCTGGGCCCTACGGGTTCCTCTCCAACTTCTTTCCGGCCCCCATCACGTTCGACGGGATTCGATATCCGACGTCCGAGCATGCCTTCCAGGCTGCGAAGACCCTGGACCAGGAGGAACGCAAAAGGATCGCAGAGGAGCCCTCACCTGGGCGTGCCAAACGCCTGGGCCAGAAAGTGACTCTCCGTCCTGGTTGGGACGGGATGCGTGTGGCTGTCATGGAGAAGCTGCTCCGAGCGAAATTCAGCTATCCAGAATTGCGGGACCAGTTGCTCGACACGGGAGATGCAGAGCTGATTGAGGGGAACGTCTGGAAAGACAAGTTCTGGGGAGTCTGCGGTGGGGTGGGGGAGAACCAGTTGGGCAAGCTGTTGATGAAGATCCGGGATGAGCTGAAACCCGTCTGAGTGCTGTTTTGTGAGGGTGCTGGAATGAAGACAACAGAGAGTTAGAATCTCTGGCCGAAAGGCGTGCGGGTGCGAGTCCCGTCCCTCACACTGATGTTTTTCTCTGAAAGGAGCCTTTCAACATGGCAGACCTCGACACCTCTAACCCGTCTCAAGAACTCCATCCCGACCCCAACTACGTCCGCCGCTACCAAGTCCTTGATATCTGTCTCCGCGTCCATATGGCGGTCACAGGCTCAGGGGACTGGATCGATCCGGAGAAGGTCGACTGGCTTCGGTGGCGGGTATCACGCTGGGATGCTTGGCAGGGCCGCCAGTTTGATACTGCTGTTCTGGCCCTGGCTCAGGAAACCCTTCGCGAGTACGGCGAGTATGTTTCCCGCCCTTAGCTCCCTAAGCCTTTCCTAAAAAAATCCCCTCCCTGTCGTTTTCTTCTTTCGTTTCCCAGCCGATAGAGTATAGTGTGCCTTGGTTCAACTCAATGGGAAGAAAGCCCATCATGACCAAGACCGAATTCGTCGACAAGTTTGCGGGTGCTACGGAACTGTCCAAGGTGCAGGCCGCTGAGGTGTACGCGGCTTTCATCGAGACGCTGCTGGACGGGCTGGCGGCGGACGGCAAGGTTCTCGTGAGTGGTCTCGGGACCTTCACGGTGAAGAACACTGCCGCTCGTGAGGGTCGCAATCCCAAGACGGGCGCTGCTGTCCAGATTGCGGCCTCGTCGAAGGTGGCCTTCAAGATGGCCAGCACGCTCAAGGGCACCCTGTAGTCGCAGGGGGTTCTAGGTTCCTTGAAAAGGGGAGGGCTTCTGAGAGGAGGCCCTCCCCTTTTCGTTTTGGGCTAGTACACCCTCCGCCTCCTAAGCGGTTGAAAGGTTAATTGGATACATGCGCGTTCGATTCGCGTCTAGCCCACTGACGTTTTCGCAAACCCTTCATGGTTGGTATAGTAGGGAAAGTAACAACCTTCCCTGGAGCACATCATGCCCGAACAGATCGCCAATGAGCTGAAAGAGAAGCTGTGGCTAGTCCAAGTTCCTGCTGGAGCCATAACAGAAGAGAAACTAGATGCTTGGTTGACTAAAGCTGGCCGATCCATTTCTGAAACCAGCCGTAACCACATTCTGTCCAGTCTACGCAACGGAGAGGGTTTGATATCTGGGCCGCTGCTCATCGCGATTCGGACTCCTGCCGAGTTACCTGATGACATTGACTCTAAACCCACGGACACAAGTGGGATTCCCCGTGTCACTAAAGAGATCCGCTGCTACGTCGACATGGACGCTCTACCTGGAGACTTGCAGGACCAAGTGCGGGTCTTTCTGGGGATGAAAACGAGAGCGGAAAACCGTGCCGCTTTTATGCAACAGTCCACGGCTCAAGAGTTCGTTGCGGAGTTGAACGCTGAGGCTGTGGTATGAAGTGTCGCATCGATTCCTTCGAGAATGGCAGTGTCTCCCTATACCCCAAGAAACCTGAAACCACGGCCTTTTGTATTGGCGAAGAGGGCCAGAACATCCTGGCGATCACAAAACCTCCTAGGTTCGTGCTCCCCTCGTGGGAGCTTTCCGCCATGGGGGACTCGTTCTCTGAATTGACTTCTCAGATCGTAGACCTTCTCCAGGAGAGGATTACGGCTATCCGGGAGACCCACAAAGCCGAAGGGCTCTCTGAGGGTAGTACGACAACTATGGTTCTGGCTTTCCACTCCGTAACCGTGGTATGCTACCCGGGGGAGAAGTTCCCGTGGCAGGTTGCCATGTGGGTTGGCTTGGGGTGCTTCGAAGAAGGTTCTTACTCGTTGGAAGGGTTTCCCCGATTGGCCCGTCCGGTCACGATAGCTACCTACGATGAGAGGTTCCCTTTCGAGAAGTTCCCTGATAAGGTACAGGATGCTGTGACCATGACCCAAAACCTGAAAGCTTTCTTTGGTTTCGATCATGATCGCATCCTGCCCACTCTGTAACCGGACCGGCCAGGATCTCCTTCTCACAGACCATCACCTCCGCACTCGTCGGACGGACAAAGAGGCTACGGAAGAGGTGTGCGAAGCCTGTCACCGCCAGATTCATGCTCTGTTCTCGAACACAGAGCTTCGGGACTCACGGCTGGAATTGGACACCCTGGAAGGGCTGTTGGAGAACGAGCGTTTCCAGAAGGCTCTGAGGTTCATCCGGAAATTGCCTACGGGGCAAAGCCTGTCGGTTCGGGAGTCGAGGGGGCGAAAAGGCCGGTGAATTTCTCTTGACTTTTGGACGATAAGGCAGGAACCTGTCCTTACGGGTGTGTATCGGCTTTGACTTCTATTCAAAGTACCGTAATTGGATTATGCTGGTTCGATTCCAGTCACATCCGCCTTGACCCCCTTATCAAATTCTCCCCTCCAGGAGTATATAGAGGTAGAAAAACCTTCCCGTGAGGAACCGGCCATGACCAAGACCAGACAGAAGACCTTCGATGCAGCGTGGGTCGAGAAGTGGTGGGCGAGGCACATTCTCCAGTGTGGCTACGGCACTATCGAGGTACAGTACCACGAGACCACTTGGGAGGATCCAGAGGGGAACGAGCACACACGGAGCGATATCGGGGAGTACTTGGCCTCTTTCCTTGGGAGGGCTCCGACACCTTCCGAGGAACAGCGTTTCTTGCGTGCCTACTGTGCTATCGGGGAGCGGCTCGATTCCTACGTGCGTCGAATGCCAGAGGGAAAAGGCCCCGCTTAGTTCACAAGTCACGTACGAATCCAGTTTCATTCTGTCATCCCTTGGTGTATACCTAGAACGTAGGGTAAAGGACGCCCCAGGGAGAGGATAAAAAGAATGTATCGTAAGCCACACGAGATCACCGTCGAGGAAATGCAAAGCGGCTCGCCTCCCGTGTTGCTGGCGGCGGCAACGACTTCCGACGGCCTGGACCAGAAGCGACTTTTCGGGTACGTTGCTGAGGTCCGGTACCTCGTGACGATCAGCCGGACCACTGGTACCCGTGAGGAGCAGGCCGCCAAGACCCGCTACATCCGTGTTCGTTTAAGCCGCGAGGCTTAGTTGAACGTCACAGGAGTCCTCCTTGCCTGCAGCAGGCGGGGATCCTTCCTGTAGGAGCCGGAGGCCCCTTTGGAGAATGTTAATGGCTGCGTTATGGTCCCGATCCAAGAGAATCCCGCAATGGGGACACTCGTGGACCCGAACCGTAAGGTCCTTCTTGACCACCTTACCACAACCAGAGCACTCCTGACTAGTTCCTCTTGGGTTCACCAAGATCAGCTTCTTACCAGCTTCTTCCGCTTTGTAAGAAAGTATCGAGATGAATTGGGCCCAAGAAGCCAAACCTATGTTTCGACGAAGTCCTGTTTTATTGATGAAATTAGGAGCAGATTTCTCTTTATTCTTTTTAATAGAAACCATTTCGGCCACGTCAAGCTTCTCAGCGCAGATGACATCAAAACGCTGGACGAGATCCTTCGTGATGATATCGAACTGGGCCTTACGGACTCTGGTCAAATGAAGATGGGCACAGGAGAGGTGTTTCTTAGCCTTCTTCCGACGGTTAGAGCCCTTTTTCTTACTAGAGACAGAACGCTGGGTTTCTCTGAGATTTTTCTCCGCTTTTTTCAGGAGGTTAATATCCCCGATCGTCTCGTTCTCAGAAGTCGTAATGAACTTCGTGAGGCCGAGGTCAATGCCAACCGAAGCGCCCGTAAGAGGCAGAGGCTTGGCGGGGATGTTAGTACACACAAAAGTCACGTACCAGCCGTCCGCTTTCTTCGTGACAGTGGCCGACGCGGGCTCAGTCGGCAGGGAGCACCATGCCCTGATCTTCACGTGACCGATCTTCGAGAGGAACACCCGCTTATCGGATTCATGAAGACGAAATCCGTCTTGGCGGAAAGTGCAAGAGTGATACCTGTCCCTAGACTTGAATCTGGGGAATCCCGCTTTCTGTCCAAGCTTGAGTCTCCTGAAAAACGCTTGGTAAGCCCTATACCTTCTCTCGATAACGTCAGAGAGAACCTGGGCATTTACCTCTTTGAACTCAGGGAATTCTTCCTTAAGGCGTTTCAGTTCAAGAGCCTGAGTTTTAGCCGAGAGAGTAATTTTCCTCATGCGGTAAGCAAGAATACTTTGTTCAAGGGAGGCGTTATAGAGCCAACAGCAAAGATCCAGGGTGTGATCGAGCAATTTCTCCTGAGCCACAGTCGGGTACAGCCGGAACTGAAAAGATCGAGTTCGAGTGGGTTCTTTCTTTTTCCTCTTTGGGGAGGGAGGTTTGATTTGTTCAGTCGATTCCATCTGGGCTCTCGTCTCCTACATAGGAGAAGCTATAGAGAAAAAACCGGAATCCGTTTTCATCATCTAAGGGAGTTGGGTTAGACCATGCAAACCTCTTTCCATGCCCTGGCTTTCAGTATCCGCCACGTCGGCTTTTGCCGCTACCGCTGGTTCGTGGATTACCGTGGTCGAATGGGCGAGAACAATGCCCTGGCCAAAGGGCGAGCCTTTACGTTCGAGGGGGCGGAACGTCGGGCCTGGGAGGCCCTGTCGGAGCTTCGCGGGACGCTCCACGAATATTTCATGACAGCGGTGGGCCGATGTTCCGTGTGCGGAGAGTTCATTTACGGGGGTGAAATGGCTTTCGGTGGCTCAGGGTTCTGCGGGCACCGTATCGAGGAAGGCAGAGGTGGAGACACTGAGAAAGCGGGCTGAAAATCCTGCTTGCAATTTTCACGTTTAGAGAGTACGAACAGAACCGTAACTCTCGGAAAGGAGCTTTTTCATGAGCCGTCTCATCATCGACCGTTTCTCTCCTTCTGCCCGGGGTATCCTGGAAGCAGCCCTTACCATCGCAGAACACCCAGGTGTGGATGAAGTGCTGGTCAGGGAGCAAATCCCCGACGGGAAACAGGTGTTCGGAAACGCGGTGTTTGAGGGAGCCCGAGCGAAGGACTTTCGCCGTGCCTTGTCCTATTTGCAGGACTTTGCGGGGCGCCGTAAGCTGCTTCCGCAAGTGTTCCTGGGCGGGGCTTGTGGTAGTTCCACGTGGCGCCAGGACATTGCCATTCCCATCCTCAAGGTCAATCACGTCGATTTCTACAACCCACAAATCGAGGATTGGGACGACCAGGACGCTTTCTACAAGGCAAATGGGATTGCGGGTGGTATCCTGGAGGTCGAATCCAAGAACAAGCTGGAGAGCCAAGTCCTCTTGTTCGTGTTCGACCAGAACACCCGAGGCTTGGCTAGTCTTAACGAAGTCGTGGAGTTCATGGTTTCTGCGAAGCAGCAGGTAGTTATCGTCGAGGCATATCTGCCGACCGACCGTCCGGTTGAGGTGTCGGGGCAGGTTCTCACCTCGGCGGAGATTCAGGATATCAACGTTGCACGTTCCATCCTCTTCGGGTACGCCAGGGCAAAGGACGTTCCGGTGTTTCAAACTGTTGCGGATGCTTGCGTCCATGCCGCTTGTTTGCTGAAGGAAAAGGACGTACACCTCACTTTCGAGGAATGCCATGACCGGTGAAGAACTCAAGACCCTCGTCGATGCCGTTTGCAAGAAGGCCACTGCCCTGGGTATCTGGACAGCCAATTTCCCCTGGTACCCTGAAGTCTACCATGACGAGAAGGGCAACGGCACTTGCCTGGGATTCACGGGAGACGGTCTGGCTATCATCAAGTTCGAACAGAAGCCGGACGGATCTTGGATCTTCATTAAGGTCTGGGAACCAGAACGGTACAAGGGGACTAGGCTTGAAGCGGTAGCCTCCTATCAGAACAAGTCCGCAACCCTGCATTCCCATGACGTCCCCGCTTTCGTGTCCGTGTTTGGGAAGACCCCTGACGAGATGGTGGGACAGCCGGTGACGGAAAAGCAGATTCTCTCGGTCATCGCCCGTATTGTGAAGGCTCCTGAAACCGTAGTCGACGAGGCGTAAAAAATGAAGGATACCTATTTTTCCCTGTTGGCAAAGGGGTTGTCCCCCGAGCAGATTATCGCTAAGATGCTGCTCGGTGAGGGTGGAGCCTCCGCTCTCAAGACGGATGGCTACAAGTTCTCGATGGCCCAAGCGGGGAAGCCTCTCTGTTGGGAGGGTTTCATCTTCTCGCTCCGCAAGGGCGGACCCTATTACATCCCGTTCGATACCGAGAAGATCATCCAAGCCTTGGTCCCCGAAATGCCCGGCACGAAGGAACAGGGGTTCCTGCAGGCTCACGGTTACGGGATGACTCCGGCGATGGAGGTAGCCCTCAACGGTCCGATGAAGGTTTGGGCGGCCCCCAAGGGCTCCTGGGTTCTAGGCGGGGAACCTGTCGCTGTTGTCTCATCCCCCAGTTTCCTTGCCTCGTGGCCTGAGCCTCTGGTCATCATGCTCAACTATCCGATTCAGGTGGCCACGGCCATTCGGGCGGGGGAGCGGGAGTTCTTTGCTGTCTGCCACGACGAGAGTGTCATTCTGGAAGCCGTGGCAGATATCATGGGCACTCCCATCAAGATCATTCGGCGTGATGAAGAGTACCGCAGTGGCGTTTACCAGAACGCCGTAGATATGGTGCTCGCGGTCCAGGGTGACGCGGGCCGTATCTTCGAGGTCGGTCTGCGTGGTGCGACGTGCATGGAGCAGCACCTGATCGCCTTGTCCGAGATTCGGAAGACGGGGATCAACAAGACCTCCAACGTGTGGGGTGCATGGCAACTCTACATGATTCCCGTGGGAACCACCGGACATGAGCACCAGGAGCGTTGGGGCTCTGACGAAGCTGGTTTCCTGGCCATTTCCGATATGCGTCCGGAACCCCCCTCGTTCCTGTTCGATACCTATGATCCCATTCGCTGTGGGATTCCGACGGCCCTCAAGATCCTGCGGGCGAATCCGCATCGGGCTTGTTCGTTCCGTTTCGACTCGGGGGACCAGGACGTTCAGTTCCTTCAGATCCTACAGGGGTGCATCAGCGGGGACGAGAAGCTCGATGTCACGCCTGGGGAGGAACCCGGGTCTTACACGTTGAAGTTGATTCCGAACCTCCTTTTCGAGGACTCCTACAACCCGCAGAAGACGGTCAAGAACGAAGCTTTCTGTGAACGGTGGGGCTGGCCCCGCGAGAAGCGGATGTACGGTCCTGGTGGCTGGTTCATTTCCGTGCCGCACCCGACCCCATACGGGCGGGATCGGGCGAGTGCCGCTTACAAGCTGTGCTGGTCGAATGGGGCCAGAAAGAAGTTCTCGGGCACGCCTGGGAAGGGATCGATCTGTGGACGCCCCTGTATCCTCCGTCGTGTGCTGGGGGCCTTGCCCATGGATTGCGAGGCGTACAAGATCGACAGCCTGATCGCTCAGGAGGGGGAACAGGTGTTCGGGTACCTTCCCATCGGGGATTCCCGTTGTGTGGATATCCCGAAGACGACGGCTTTGAGCCCCGAGACCCAGAGGCTGGCCGATCTGCTCCTGGAGGCTCGTGAGGCGCAGATTCGTCTTCTTGAAGAAGAAAACGGTTGACTTTCTCATATCCGTTGGGGTATGAAGAGTTTGCATGAGAGAAGGGGCACGATAAATGAAGGTTCTGAAAAAGGGCAGAGAGCAGAAGGGTTGGGCCGGTGAGTTCCGTTGCACTGGAGCCGGAAACGGTGACGGCGGGTGCAATGCGATGCTGCTCGTCGAACAGGCTGACCTTTTCAAGACTTACCATTCGGACTACACCGGAGATAAGGACACCTACCACACGTTCCGTTGTTCCGAATGCGGTGTGAACACGGACCTCAAGGGCATTCCAGGGGCTGTTAGCACGGCTTTACCTGCTGGGGTGGGGCACCCTTCGGGGGGCTGGTGCCGTCAGGAAGAACTCGACGCTTGGCGGCTTCGAGTGCAGAACGATACAGTATACGACAAGGACTGACCTCCATGTCCAACACTATCATCCGACTTGGCTCTGCTGCTCTCAACCAGACCCCGATGGATTGGGAGGGGAACACCCGACACATCCAGGAGGCTATCAAGGCCGCTTGTGCCCAGAGGGTTCATATCCTGTGCCTGCCTGAAATGGCAATCACCGGATACGGGTGCGAGGACTGGTTCCAGAGTCCGGAGCTTCTGGAGACGGCTTGGGAGCAGCTCAAGAAGATCGTGCATGAGAGTGTTTGGGATACTGTCGTAACGGTGGGTCTGCCTGTTTTTCACCAGAATGCCGTGTGGAACTGCGTGGCAGTCTGCTATCGGCGGAGCATTCTTGGTCTGGTAGCCAAGCAGCATCTGGCCGGGGACGGCATTCACTATGAGCATCGCTGGTTCCGCCCGTGGCCCGCTGGAGTAAAAAGCACCGTGCGGGGCGTACCGATTGGGGACTTGATGTTCGATTTCTCCGGTGTGAAGCTCGGGTTGGAGATTTGTGAGAGCGCTTGGGTCAACGACCGCCCGGGACGGCTTCTGGCTCAGCATGCCGTGGATATCATCCTGAATCCGTCCGCCTCTCACTTTGCGTTCGGAAAGACCACGACCCGTCAACGGTTGGTTGCCGAAGGAAGCCGCTCCTTCGGGTGCGCTTACGCCTATGCCAATCTGCTTGGCAACGAGTCCGGTCGGGTGATTTACGACGGAGAGACGATGATCGCCTCTGGAGGTGAGATCGTAGCCCGCGGACCCCGACTCACCTATGACGAAACGGTTCTGACCGTCGCGGACGTTGACGTTGCTCAGAATCGAATGCGACAGGCCCGTACGATGAGCTTCACTCCGGACCTGAAGCCCCTGCACCTCATTTCCGTGGAGACGGACTGGAACTTCTATCCGAGTGCTCCTACGGCTCCCTTGGTCGAGCTGGAAGAGCCCTGGGAAAAGGAGAACATGAAGGAAGAGGAATTCACCCGGGCGGTAAGCCTGGGTCTCTTTGACTATCTGCGCAAGAGCCACACCAAGGGCTTTGCTCTTTCGCTTTCGGGCGGGGCTGACTCTTCGGCCTGTGCAGTCTTGATCAAGTACATGACCGCTTTGTCGAAGGGCTCTCCCTCCTCTCTGCCTGCTATGCAGGACCTGTTGACTTGTGCCTACCAAGGGTCGGCGAACTCCGGTCCCGTGACGTTGGAAGCGGCTGAGAAGGTAGCTGAGGCAGTGGGGGCTCGTTTCTACAACCTGGATATCCAGGGATTGGTGCAGGGATACACTGATATCGTCGAGCAGGCTATTGGCCGTAAGCTGACCTGGGAGCAGGACGATATCCCCCTGCAGAACCTCCAGGCCCGTGTCCGAGCCCCTTCGATTTGGATGTTCGCCAACATCGAGGGCAAGCTTCTGTTGACGACGGCCAACCGCAGTGAAATGTCTGTGGGGTATTCGACCATGGACGGGGACACTGCCGGAGGTCTGGCTCCGTTGGCTGGTATCGACAAGGATTTCGTTCGCAGTTGGCTGGTGTGGGTGGAGAAGACCGGTCCGTACGGGCTGTTCCCCATCCCTGAATTGTCCTATGTGAACAAGCAGCAGCCTACTGCGGAGCTTCGTCCGGGCGGAACCCAAACGGATGAAGATGATCTCATGCCCTACTACATTCTCAATGCTTGCGAGAAGGCTGCTGTTCGGGATAAGCGTGGGCCTTCGGTGGTGTTGGAGAGGTTGCATGAGAGATTCCCTGAGATTCCTCTTGCAAATCTCCGTGGGAATGTGGCAAAGTACTTCCGACTGTGGTGTCAGAGCACTTGGAAGCGAGAGAAATCGGCTTTGAGTTTTCATCTGGACGACGAAAACCTGGACCCACGATCGTGGTGTCGGTTCCCGACGCTGTCGAGTGGGTTCAAGGAGGAATTGGCGGCTTTGCGCTAGGGACTTTGCCTTCCGTCCAAGTGGGCGGGGGGTTAGAGACAGACGGACGAAAGGTGAGTGGGAACATGCGACTGCACGTGATGGTGATCGATCCGCAGTGGGATTTCTCTTGGCCTGGACTCGGGCACTTCTTCAAGCTGGACAGCCCTGAGTGGAAGGCCGTCGAGCCGTTCCTCAAGGTGGCTCTCGGCCCGATGCTCAACCTGCTCATCCAGCCGGGCAAGCTCTACGTTCCCGGGGCCTGGGAGGCCATGGAACGTCTAGCGACCATGATCGATCGCTTGCGGGACAAGATCGATGACCTGACGGTCACGCTCGACTCGCACCAGATCGTGGATCAGGCGCATCCCATCTGGTTCAAGGATATGTCGGGGGCCCGTGTTACGGCTTTCACGATCCTGGACTTGGTCGGCCAGAGCATCCAGTCGCTCGATCCTGCCAAGGGGTTTGCCCCCACGGGTAAGGAGTACACCACGACCATCCCGCACCTCCTCGACCACGAAGGCGTTACGGGAGAGGGTTCCCGTGGGTACTTCAAGGCGCTGAAGGCTCGTGGTCGTGAGAAGCACGTGATCTGGCCGGTACACACTGAGATCGGGGCCCTCGGCTCCATGATTGTCCCGAGCGTGATGGCGGCCCTCCAGCGTTGGCAGGAGACTTTCGCCACGGTCAACTTCGAGACGAAGGGCAGCAACATGTTCACCGAGCACTACGGGGCCGTCGAGGCCGAAGTGCCGGACCCCAAGGACAATTCCACGCAGGTTCGGTCCAGCATCATCAAGACCATGGAAGAAGCCGACATCGTTGCGTGGGGCGGCATTGCTTCAACCCATTGTCTACCCACAACTTTCAATGGGGTTGTCGAGCACGTTCCGGAGGCGTACGTGCAGAAGATGACGCTCCTGACGGATGCTACGGCAGGCGTGCCTGGGTTCGAGTTCCTGTACGACAAGTTCCTCGCAGAAATGCAGCCCAAGGGCATGAAGCTGTCGACCACCACGGATTTCTTCGCGTAACAGCGAAACACTGAAAGGACGTTAGAAGCATGCCGCGTTTCACTGACGAAAACATGGAACAGTTCGCTATCGGGGGATCCCATTTCCAGTTCTCCGGCCGCAAGGTCGAGACCCTGGGAGCTTCCGAGGAAACCCTGGTCCTCTTCGTGATCGACCGTTCCGGTTCGATCGGCGAGTACCATGCCGCCGATGCGGTCAACAAGGCCGTCCAGGAAGCGGTGAAGTCCTGTGCCCGCAGCCCCCGTGCGGACAACCTGATGATCCGCACGGTCATTTTCGACTCTGAGGTCGAAGAGTTCCACGGCTTCAAGCCGCTGATGGACTGCAACGCGGGGGACTACGCCAACGTTTGCGCCCCCCGTGGGGCCACCGCCCTCCTCGACGCCATCTACAACGCTGTGGGTTCGGCCATTGAGTACGCCAAGAAACTCTCGGCTCCTGGCTATGATTTCACGGTCAACTGCGTGATCTTCGTGATCACGGACGGGGAGGACAACCGCTCGACCATCACCCGCAAGATGGTGGCGGAGGCCATTTCGGCGGCCCGTCGGTCCGAGGACCTGGAATCGATCATGCCAATCCTCATCGGCGTGGGCCCTGGCGGGGCGGACTCGGCGCACCTGAATACCTACCTCCAGACCCTCAAGGATGAGGTGGGGTTTGGATCCTACGAGTTTGTGGATCGCACCGACGAGAAAAAGCTGGCGAAACTGGCGGGGTTCATCTCCAAGTCTGTGTCGTCGACTTCGCAGGCTCTGGGGTCAGGCGGGCCGTCTCAAGTCCTCACGATCTAAAGGGAATTCGAAAGAGGGGCGGGTTTTCCGCAGGGAGGGCCCGCCCCTCTTTTAGCTTTTCACAAGGAGGCTGCACATGTCAACAGCAACCCTGCACGAACTGTTCGATACTAGTTTCGATTGGCGACAAGCTACTCGATCCCACACTATTCATGGAAGCACTATCCCCGAGAAGTGTCCGGTTCACGGGAACCCTTGGATTGATCCGATACCTGTTTCGGGCGGAGACTCGATTCAACTGAAGCACTACACCTGTGGATGTGAGTGGTGCGTCGACATGCCTTATTTCGAGTCCGGAATGTTCTATTTTTTCTGGATTGGTAACCTGGGTGCCAATGCCAAGTTTCGCTCTCAGATGGAGAGCCTCATCGGTCGTGCCCTGAATGGGGAACGTGGGTTACTACCCGAATACGAGGAACTCCAGGCAGAGTACGATAGGTCCTGTACTGAGGGCTGGAAAGACCCGGAGAATAACCTGAGAAGGCAACTTCAGGCGTTACAGGCTAGGTGCCGGTTAGCCGACCTTAGAGGCAACTAGAGAAATCCCCTTGTTCTACAACAGTCCCAGAAAAGGACAGCGGAAATAGAGAGGCACTTCGATGGCCAGCATTCCCTACGAACCAACGGCCAGTTCCCTGCTCGCAAAGATGAACCCGCTTCTGCAACGGGCCAAGGCGGGAGAAACCGGATTGCTCCCTGAGCTGGATCGCATCGCAGTCGAATTCGAAGCTGCTGTGGAGTCCGGTTGGGTTGACTGGGAAGGCCAATTCAGTTTCATGCTCAGGGGGTTAAGCCATTGGTGCCGTCGAGCTGCAGGGGTCCCGTCCGATTGGCACGAGCACCACTCGAAGGAGTGCGGTACTACGTATCGGGGATGCGCTCCAGACTGTCCCAAGGACGTGTACGAAAAAACCGGTGTCTGGACCGAACCTTCTGAAACGAGTGCATAATGAACGCTGACTTTTTCTTCTCCATCGGCAAGACCCACGAGGTCTGCCAAGACTACGCCAAGTCGGGCACCCTCGAACGCTGTGGAACCTACGCCATTGTCTCGGACGGCTGTTCCTCCTCCCCCGACACGGATTTCGGGGCTCGTTTCATGACGATGGCGGCTATCCACTACCGGAGCGTCTATGGGGAGACTTGCGGGGGAGTCCCGTTCTCTTCCAGGACGTTTGATCCTGCCTGGATTGCCTGGAGAGCTTCCGAGATGGTGCGTCCGCCCCTCTCATCCCAATGCCTTGATGCTACCCTCCTCGGTATCTTCGAAGAGCCAGAGGGCGTTGTCGTAGCCGTTGCGGGGGACGGGACTGTGATTGCCCGCCGTAGGGATCAGGGCCTCGAAATCAAGGACTTCGATTTCCTGGGAGCCCCGGGGTATCCTTCCTACCTGCGGAACCCTGCTCGACTGGAGGCTTACTACAAGGAGGGCTACGGCCAGCGGATTGTGACCTCCTATCCTGGGGATTCCGATTTGAACCCGGTCCCTCGAACAGATATATACTGGTTCTCTCCGGACTTTCCCGAGAAGAAACAGTACAATATCTTCGACGGGCCTTGTGCTCTGTTGTATTTCCCGAAAGACAAGTATGAAATGGTGATGGTCGTTTCGGATGGGGCTCACTCCTTCCAGGACGCCGCCACTCTGAATCCCATCCCCCTGCTGGAAGTTCTTGACAATCTGGTTGGTATCAAGTCCTATACGGGCCAGTTCGTGACCCGTAGGTGCAAGGCGTTCGAGAAGTTCTGCGCGAAGCAGGGCTGGCACCACAACGATGACCTCGGGGTCGCCGCTGTGTACTTGGGAGACAAGGAATGAAAATCCTGTTTGCGGCTCTGTTACTGGTGGCTATAGCAGGAGGGTGTGGGGGTAAGGAGAAGGACTGCTCTGCCATAAATCCCGTAGCAGTCTGTTTCGATAGCTGCAAAGACATGTATGACCCCAACATCCACCAGGGTCCTTGCATCCAAGGTTGCCAAGAGATTCTGAGACAGCAGGCATGCATCACAGGCTGCGCCAATCACGGTTACCCGTTCGCCAGTGATTGCGTGAAAAGTTGTTTGGGTGCGGAACCTCTCCCATCTGAGGGATAGAAATGAGAATGAAGCCGGTTTCCGCGAAAACACTGTTGCCTGCAGAGACTCGCGTGTTCGTCGACAACGAGGAGATTCAGGGGTTTGGTCGGATCTGCGGGGTTGCTTCTCGTACAGAGGCTTCCATTGTCTATGTCGTGGAGATAGGCTCAGGACCTTATCCGTGCATTTGTGTTCCGCATAACCAGTTGCGAAAAGTGGGACCCAAAGCCGTTTTTTCCTCACGAGACATGGCTGGCTTTGCTGCGGGTCATCCTCTGTCGAATGCTGAATGGAAACGGTGGTGCCAGTTCTGTGTCGACGACCGCGACGGGTCCCAGACAAAGAAACTGGCGATTTCTCAGTAGCCCTCCATGCGACCACCCGACCTTCTCTCCAAGCGCACCAACAGTCTCAGGATCACGAACCTCCCAGAGGGACCGGTCGAAACCAGCCCGTGGAAAGCACGGGTTTTTGGCAGGCAAGACCGGACTCACACTTTTCCTGGCGGTCTGGTTCTGCAAGAGCACGATGCTTTTTGTACCGACTGCCAAGAGCCATGGCCCTCTATGTTCATGGTTCACAATAGCCTGTGGGCCCAGTATGGGAGTGGCCACGGGGTTCTGTGTCTCCGGTGTTTCGAGAAACGCCTGGGGGCGGAAACTCACGGCTCGGGACTTGACTCAGTGTCCGACTAATGAGCTGGCACTGAGAGTCGCGGGGTTGCCCCTTCCGAGGGACTTCGAATCTGTTTGCATTTCCCCGCCCTCTGTGTTAGAAGAAAGGCAACTTGCTCAAGGAGCCCCAACATGAAGCGTGTCTCAGCCGATAGTACCCTCCCCGAAGGCACTCGTGTCTACTTCGACCTCGGAGAGCATTCCCCGAAGGGGTACGGGGCCATTTGCGGGATCTCCTCCAGGGCGGCTATGCTGACCATGTATATCGTGCGGGCAGAAACGCCCCTGGACGACCCCGAGTACCCGTACTCGTGTTTCACGGCTCCGAACGGGTGCCTTCAGACCCCGGAGGACTAGACCATGAGCACCACTTACCGCGCTTTGGTAATCATCGGGGCTGAAATCAAGTACACGGATCTGTTCGTGCCGGTTCCGGAGTCGATCAAGTGGGAGTGTTCCTATGGGCACCGCCGTCCGGCAAATACCTCTGGGCAGTTCTGCTCCGAGTGTGGTCGAAAGTACAGTGAAGGCTTCGATTCCGCCCCAACCCCGAAGTTCCTCGCATATGCTAGGTCTCTGAGACAAGGCACGGCTGAGGTGTGGGACGAGTGGGAGTGTGAATTCGAACCAGGAGAGATCTGTGCCTATCGGGCCGGTGAAGAAGGCTGTTGGATTCTCGGTTTCATGATCTCTTCGGTTTCATATAACTCCCTGTCAGACAGCAACACTCTATCCAAGGAATGCCTCGAAAAGACGTGGCAAGAAACCGAAGCTTTGCTGAGGGATATCGGGCTTGAAAGCCATCAGGTCAAGTTGCACACCATTCTGTACGTGAGCTAGCTATGAGAGTCATTGATCCAGGCTACTTGCATTGGGAGAAAGAGGCCAACTGTTCCAACGAGGAGTGCGAAGCTCGATTGGTGGTTGAGGACACCGACCTTGTCCTCCGGAACGACAAGCCCTATTTCCGGTGCTCCAGGTGCGGGGAGTACACGTACATTTCTGGTTTTCCAGGGTGGCTGTCGAAGAGACTGTGGAGTGGAGTGAAACCATGAAAATCCTTGAGCAGGGCCATTTCCATTGGAATGCCGACATCACCTGCGACAACCCGCACTGCGAAGCACGTCTTCAAATAGACGACACGGACGTTCATTTCATCGAAGAACGTTACGTAGACAATCGTTTCGTGGTTGACTGTCCTGTGTGCAAGACCGAAATTGACGTACGGCACTGTCTCCCTGAGTGGGTTAAAGAAAAGGCCAAAGACCTTTTCAACGAGGACGACTAGCCATGAAAGTCTGGATTCGCGGTCAAGGTTCCGCCCCCATTTCCCTCACACAGTCGAACTACGTCGGCGGTGGGGGAGAGGGGGAAGTTTTCCAGAAGAGCGGAACGGCCTACAAGATATACCACGACTCCGCTAGAATGCTTCCTCTCGGCAAGATCCAAGAGCTTTCCGCAATCCAGGACCCCAGGGTAGTAAAGCCCGATAAGGTTCTCACGGATGAAGCGGGAAAGCCCATCGGGTATACCACGAAGTTCGTCCCCAACGCCTACACGCTCTGTCAGCTTTTCACGAAGGACTTTCGGGACCGCACGGGCCTTGATCACCAGAGGGTCGGGGCCCTGGTGCAAAAGCTCCGTGAGGGGGTTAGTAACGTCCACAAGGCGAACATTCTGATCGTCGACTTGAATGAGATGAACTTCTTGGTGAACCACGGGTTCTCCGAGATTTTCTTCATCGACGTCGACAGCTACCAGACCCCGCACTACCCCGCAACCGCCATCATGCCTTCTATCCGTGACTGGCAAGTGCATCACAACGACTTCACACAGTTGTCGGACTGGTTCAGCTTCGGGATCGTGTCCTACCAGATGTTCCGAGGCGTGCATCCCTACAAGGGAAAGCATCCGACGATCAAGGGTATGGAAGAACGAATGCAGAAGGGCATTTCGCTCTATGACCCTTCGGTTCGTACTCCTTCCGTGGCCTATCCCGTGTCGGTGATTCCGGAAGTCTATCGGGCGTGGTACGAGGCGGTTTTCAAGCATGGGAAGCGTTTACCTCCCCCGCTCGATTTTACGGCTGTTGTCGTCCTTGTGCCCGCCTTGCAGGTCCAAGCTGTCACCGGCACGAACCTCCTGGATATCACGGAGATCGGGCAGTACGACGGGGATATCGTGGGGTTCTGGACTGACGGAATGCAACTGGTTGTGCAGACAGACAAGTCCGTCTATTTGCACAAGCAGCCGGTCCTATCAGCCCCTAAGAACCCGATTGTCGGTTGTGCTTTCTCTCCGAAGGGATCTCGGGCCGTTCTGGTCGAGAAGGATACCGCCTCCCTCGGGTTGTACAACCTGACAGATAGAACCTCTCTCCCCTTTGGACTTGCCACACAGCAAGCGGTAGTTCATGATGGACGCCTGTATGTGCGAACGGCAGACCGTGTCCACGAGGTGCTCTTGACGGATATGGGCTCTCAGGTCATTGCCTCTGCCCAAGAGGCCGTGCAGACCACGGAACACGCTACCAAGCTGTTCCCGGGCGTTGTCGTCCAGAACTTCCTGGGTTCGATGCACGTCAGTCTGCTGATTTCATCCGGTTCCGCCCAGCAGATTCGGATGAAGGAACTCGACGAGTACCGTGTCCTCGATGCTAAATACGAGGGCGGAGTTTTGATGATCGTGGGGGAGCGGAAAGGTACGGGCAAGTATGACCGGCTGGTGTTCCGTAGTGGCGGGATGAATATCTACGATTGCCGAAAGGTGCTCGATATTCAGCCTGCGGGTTTGAACTTCGTGGTCCTGGACCGCGGGATCTGTGCCTGTCTGAACGAAGAAGAGAAGCTGGAGTTGTTCTCCGCTAGGATGGGGTCCTCGGCTATCAAGTATGTCGAGGATCCCATGCTGTCCGGTGACATGAAGCTCGGTAAGATGGGCGGGCAGGTTGTGTTCTCCCGCGGGGATAGGCTGTACACGCTGAAGATGAAGTAGAGGTTTGGCTGTGACCAGAGAAGATATTCTTCAAAATCTCGGAGCGGGGTGGGTGGACGAGTCCCCTAGCGACCCAGGATTGCCTGGAATCTGGAGACACCCTGCCGGAGTCCAAGTACAGCAGACCCCTGAGGGATATTTCAAGGCAACCCTAACGCTCAATCTCAGCCCCCAGAAGAGTTCGAAGAAACCGCGAGCATCTCTGAGGGATTTGGCTTCACATGTTGAGTACAGGGCTCTTGCAGAGGCCCTTATGGTAGTGGATATGGCTTTTCCTGCTGCGGCGGTAAGTCGTCGTATTCGGGATGCAAAGCTTCGAGAAGAAGGGTATTCCAGAAGATGACAGTCATGCAAGACCGTAGCAGTTACTTGGTTCAACTCCTTGTCGAGGGCTGGGCGGCTTCGTTCGCAAAGCAAGGAAAGACTTACGGGGCTTTCGTAGATGCCCTGGAACCCGTCATCGAAAAGATGCAAGAACGGGAAGGGCGGGATCTAGGGCGAATGCGAAATACCTTTCTGATCGTAGCGTTCAAGGAATGGCGTGGTACCCCTTTGAGCGCAGAACAACAGGTCGTAGTTGAAACTATGATTGAAAACCTACTAGCGGAGGAGGTCCCTGAATGACTGCTAAGCCGCTGCATATTCACAGGTATCTCCAACCGGAGGGTTTTTACGTCAAGGATGACGTACGCTATGGGGAGTACAACAGCACGGACCCAAGGGGGCAGGCTCTCCATTTCATCCAAAGCGGTCTGCTCAAATTCTGTTCTTGCGGAGACAAGGAAGCTTCTCTGAATTTCCTGTTGGGGGTTCTTCGGGTTGTCAACACGTGGGCTTGTGAGAATCCGGTTCCTGGCGAGTACAAAGCTAGGGAACTTCGAGAAATCGGCTTCGAAGGAAAGGCTCTCTTCATTTACTACACCTTGGACGTGTTGGGCCTGACACAGCACGGCAGTTCTGTTCCCGGGTGGCTTACTCCGTTGGGCAGGGAAATCCTGGAAGACCTTGAAGTTCTGTTTGCTGAGGAAAGCGAGGCTCAATGAATGACTTGAATGACCGCCGCAGGGGAGCTTTATACGGAGAGGCTATCGGGGATGCTCTCGGGGCTTGGTACGAGTTCTCTGGGGATTTGCCTGCGGGGAAACTGGCAGAATACAAGGCGAGTTTCCTTATCGGCACAGGTGGAGCTACGGATGATGCTGGCGAATTTACCGATGACACTGCTCAGGCCCTGATCGTAGCCTCCGCTTTGACCGAGGCAGGGGATGGCCCCAAGAAAGCCTCTTTGCTTCTTGCAGCAGGGTTCCAAAAGTGGTTCCATGAAGACGGTCGAGGTTGTGGTCACCTTACGGCCCATGTGTTGAGAGATGGTCTTTATGCGGCAGAACCTCTGGCTGTAGCCAAGATGTACTGGGAGTCGGGCGGTAAGCAAAGCGCCCCGAACGGCGGGGTCATGCGAACCATTGGGGCCGCTCTCGTTCGTCCTTGGGATTTACGTTGGACAGTTAATAACGCCGCCCTCGCTTGTCGGGTCACGCACTACGATCCTAGGTGTGTGGCTTCGTGCGTTGCCGTAAGCGCCGCCGCAGCCCTGCTCATGCGGGATCATCCGCTGGAAGTAGCCCTCCGCGGGGCGATTGTCAGCGGCCAGCACTATGAGAAGGAGGTTGTCGAGTTCATCGGTCGGCCCCATACCGACGAAAAGGAGAGCCTGAAGGCTCTTCACGACCTCAAGTTGGGGGAACCGCACAAAATCGGCTACACCTACAAGTGCCTGGGGGCGGGGTTCTGGGCTCTCCAGGAGTATTTCAGGGACCCTGGCTTGGGGATGCATGAGATCCTTTCCCGAGTCATTCGCGAAGGTGGCGATACTGACACCAACGCCGCTGTTGCGGGGGCATTGGTCGGAACCGTAATCGGGTATACTGGTCTGCCGAAGGACCTTGTTGGGCCTTTGAAGCGGAAAGGAGAACTCGACGCAGTTCTCGAAGCACTACCGAAGGAGCCCTAGCCATGACCGTCGACCAGAAGAACCTTGGCCTCTACAACAAGTTCTATATCGAACGGACCGACGACAGGGACCTCATTGGGGGAGACAGGGAGAACGCTGAGTACCTCGTCCTGGATCTGACCTATGATCCGCACGCCCGAGTGGCCGCCGTGGCCTACGCGAAAGCGGTCGAAACTGAATACCCTCTCTTGGCCCGGGATATTCTAGATAAACTCGCGTTTATGCCAGAGGGGAAGGATGAGTGAACTCTCAGGACTTCCTTCTCCAAGGCTCAGGCAATTTCCAGTGCTGGATTTATGCTTTGGTGAACGCCGCCCGTTCCTACGGCATGCCCACACCTGAGCCTGGAACTCCTGAGTGGGACACGCTGGTCACTTTGGGTTATGGGTGGACGGGTCCCGTTACTCGTCCCGCGACTGTAGCAGAGGCTCTTGGTTTGCACCTGTCCTTTCCAAAAGGACCGGAAAGGTACGTGCAGAATGGCCCTCATTCTTTCGTCAGTGCTGGACACCTGCCTCCTCAAGGCGGGTTAAATCCCAACGAGAAGCACGGCTGGCACAATATCGTTGCGGTGAAGAACCCAGAACCCGTGGGATGCAGTTTGCACGTTTGTCTGCACATCGGTTGGTTCGAAAAACTGCCTCTGCTCGTGAACTACCGGTGGCTCAGTGGTCCTGTAATAGAGGCGGTTAAACCTGAGTATCCGGCGGAGCCGAACGACAAGGTTTGGATCGTCCGTCCGATGCAGGACAATGATATCACCTTGCGTAAGCTTTATTCCATGGGGAGAGACTAAAACATGAAAATCCAACACGCCCTAACTGTTTCACCAGATCAGGCGGCTGCCATACTCGATCAGTGGAACCGGAAGTTCCCTGCGGCCAGGGATTGGATCAAAAAGCTGAACACGCCCATGTCCGCCAAGGCCAGAAATGAATTGGTCTATAGGGTAGAGGCGGCTGAGCGGTGCCTCAAGGTTGCTAACTTCCTGGGACTCTCGCACGTTGCCGATTTGTACGAGCGTTTTGCAGAGCGTGGAACGGCGGATCTTGTCTACGATTGGGCCAAGACACACCCGCTTCGGACAAGGATCGATTATTCGGAGTTGGCTCGAAGTCTATTCCCCGTGCAGCAAATGCCAGAGGGGGCCAAGGTGCTTTACGACCGTGAGCCTGGGAGTGGGTCCAAAGGAATGGCGGCTACGTTCGCGAAAGCATACGGGCCTGCCTCCAACGGAATGACCGAAACCTTTGCTAAGGTGTACGGTCCTGCGGAGGAGTGAGGCTATGAGAACCCCTGAGCAGATAGAAACACTGGCCCAGGATATCGTCTCTCGGTACCCCCGACTGACCATCCAGGCCGCCAAGATGCTGATCGGGATGCTCGACGTCATGGACGAGAAGGGAGCAGACACTCTCGTTCTGGAAGATCCAACAGGAGAGGTTCCGACTGCGGTTGCGTATCGGTCTGTCATCGAGCCGGTTGTCCGGCCGAACTGAAGAGGGGTTAGAATGAAAAAGCTTTATAGCTTCGAAGCCATGACACTCGAAGTGATCAACCAGTACATGAGGGAACAGGGGCTGGATGCTGACGCGGTTGTCTCGATTGTCTGGCATGCCGTTGACCCAAATTTGGAGGTTGAAACTGCTTGCTAGTAAATTGGAAGAAGTTAGAAAAAGTTCTTGACAAATGAACTGGGAGGCACTATGCTAAAGGTAGTTAGGGTTTCTCTGATTGAGTTTGAACTTGAAGACGGGCAGATTTACGGAATAGACCCGCCTTTGGAAAAGGAGATGAGCCCGAGTGAGTTCCAGGAACACTATGACTCCGCTGTTGAGATTGTCGAAAGCCTCCGACCTCCTCGGGGTGACGACGCGGACTCTTCGGACTTGGGATGCAACGGGAAAAATACAAACAATCCGTAGCGCAGGCGGGCACCGTTTGGTTCCTATGACCGAGATAGAGCGGTTGAGAGGGGAGCAAGCGCCACAACGGAGCGTCACTTGCGTCTACGCTCGTTGCTCAACACCTAAGCAAGCGGAGAACCTAGAACGTCAAGTCGGCAGGCTTTTGGAACACTGTGCTCTCCAAAACTGGAAACCAGAGATGTTCAAAGATATCGGCAGTGGACTGAATGACAATCGCAAGCAATTCAAAAAGATGCTGCGGAGAATCTCCGAGCCGGATGTGTTGCGAATTGTGGTCGAGCACAAAGATCGTTTGTGCCGCTATGGGTTCTCTGTGTTTCAAGAGTATTGCGCTGGACTCGGTGTCGAGGTGGTGGTACTAAAAGAAACAGAGCCCGAAGAGTTTGAACAGGAATTTGCTGAAGACGCGGTGGCTTTGATCGCCTCTTTCTCTGCGCGCCTGTGTGGCCGAAGAGGCGGCAAAGGAAATCAGAAAGGTAAAAGCCTTGATTAGGGTAGCGCACGGGACAGCTTGGTTCTTGCCGGAGGCGGAGACCTCCGTTCTAGCCCTAGCTCACCTCCAAAGCTCAGCTATGCGTTCCGCCTATCAAGCTATCCATAAGCACAAACTCTCGGGGAACGACGTAAGGATCTACGCCAAGAAGAACTATGCCTCTAGGCTCAATGTTCGTTATATATCGGACGCCTGTACCCGAGCTTCCCAAGTCACTCAAGAAAAGGCCCTCTTCGGGGGAAAAGATTCCTGGGCAGATCTCCTCTCGGGGAAAATCACGAAAGAGGAGTGGCAGGCTAAACGTAACAACCAGCTTTACTCTAGGGGAGAGCGGGCTAAACGCGGAAATCCTAATATCCGCATCGATCTCAAAGCGAGCAAGATCCTGGTAAATGATCCCTCTGAGCGTGGAAAGTGGATCGAAGGTAAACTCTACCTCCCGACTAAGTTCAAGCCTGACCTGACGTGTTACAGCGTCCAGTTGATCCATCGAGACGGGAAATTCGAAGTCAAGATCACCTGGGAAGAGGATCCTGCCCCTATCGTAACGGATTCCCGTAACGGCTGTATCGGGATCGATACAAACCCCTCGGGGCTAGGTTTAGCCCTTGTCTCTCCGGACGGGAACCTTTTAGCTCATCAGTTTAAGGGGATGGAGAGAATCCAGTTCGCCCGCACTCCGAAGAGGGACTACGACATTTTCGTAGCGGCTAAAGAGGTTGTGGCTGAGGCTAAACTTAAAGGTATGCCGATCGCTGTGGAGAAACTCAGCTTCTCTGCAAAAAGCAAAACTCAGGGGTTCAAGAAATCCAGACGGATGAAGTCGAACTTCTGTTACCGCAAAATGATCGGAGCGATTTTCTCCCGTGCGGCTAAGGAGGGAGTCGAGGTAACGGAGGTAGATCCGGCTTTCACCTCTATTCTGGGTAAACTCAAGTATGCTGCCCCTCTATCCCTGAGCCCTCACGTAGCCGCAGCTCTTGTCATTGGCCGAAGAGCCTACGGGATGCTGGAGAAGGAAACCTTCTCGGTCATTAAGACCGAAACTGTTAAGGTACGAGTAAAACCCAAGAAACTAAAGAAAGGAACTATAGCTAAAGCTAAAAAGAAAGCGGTTACGGCTAAGAGTAAGAGTATTGTTCGATTGACCCTTGCAGGACGAGATCGAACCCAGGAGCTTACTTCTAAAGCGTACTCGTGGTTGATGAACGGACCGTTCGTCAGGCCAAAAAACAGCTTCCCTCACAGGGACCCCGTTGGATCTCTATCTCCGGAACTTCTACGATCTTTAGAGGAACTTGGGAAGAGCATAGACGGAGGGGTAGACGCGAGTCTATACAGCGAACCGTTCCCTATAACTGGTCGGGAACGTCAGAAATTCTTCTTAGAAGATCTGTTGAGGTTGAAATGACCTCTAGAGAAGTTGGTTCCCATCCGATTTCTCGAATCCAGGTTGGCCTCATTACGTGATATTCTACAGGCAGGAGGTGTGAGAAAGTGTGTAAGTGCAAATGGTGCAACCCCGATCCTCCCGATCTGAAAAAGCTGCTTTCTTACTCCCTGAAAACCCTGGAAGAGAGCCTGCGACGCATCTATCCGGAGTTGACAGAGCACAAAGTGAGACTGACCGCTCGTTTGTGCTTGATGAATCGAGACGGGACAGACAGTTACGGGAATTTGCGGAAAGAGTCTGTTGAGGCTCTTGTCGGAGACGTCTACGACGATTACGTTCGGAAACTCGATTTTTCAGAGGGGCTTGGAAAGCAGGTAGCCAGAGAACTTCGGGGGATGATAAAGCCTTTGCGAGAGCGGCTGGACTACCAAAGTTTCGGGCACAAGACTTTCCTGGTAGAGTGCATGCCGGAAGGTGAACTGCCCATCTATCCCAAGGAAGGGGCCGAATGAAAAAGTCCAAGTGGCCTATGATCCCAATGGACGATATGAGCCCGCCGATTGATATTGCTGAACTCAAGTCCAGGCGCTTCCTGACTGAGCCTCTTTCGGAAAGCGGACTGCCGGTGTACGATGAAGCTTTCCCCTCGGGAGAAAAGACCATGAAGGACAATTGGGACAAATTGAAAAGGAATCCTGACGGCAGTCCCGTCCCTAACCGTATCGCACTGATTGATTTAGATGGGACCGTGGCTGACTATGACGGGCAAATGCGGGAGGATCTCAAGAAACTGGAGTCTCCAGAGGAAGGCGAGTACCTCAGTCTAGGTCCTGGCAAGCATCCTGATTACATTGAAGCTCGAATGAAGCTGATCAAGAAGCAACCAGGGTGGTGGAAGAACCTTCCAGAACTCCCCCGCGGGATGGAACTGGTAGGCTTTCTCCGAGCTTTGGGTTTCTCCCTGCACGTTTTGACCAAGGGGCCCTACAACACCACGGCGGCATGGACCGAAAAGGTGGAATGGGTCCGCAAGCATATCCCCGACGCTCAGATCACAATAACGGAACAGAAGGGGATGGTATGGGGCCTGCTGCTCGTCGATGACTGGCCCGACTACATTTTGCCGTGGCTGAAACACCGTCCCCGAGGGTTGGTAATCATGCCTGCCCATCCCTGGAATGAGGGCTTTACCCACCCCAACGTTTTCAGGTACACAGGTGCTGAGGTGAATGAGGTAATCGAACGCATGAGGGACCGGGCCCTTGCAGCACAGGAAAAGACCGAATGAAAAAGCCCACCTACACTTCTCTCGTTCCTATGCCAGATTGGAAGCCTCTGTTCTCCGAGACTCCGCTACCTGAAGCGCCCAAGTCCATTTGTGTCCCGCTCCGCTCCGATCCTTGTCCGACAATCTACCTAGACGAAATCAAGACCCAACATTTTGACTTGCTGACGGACCAGTTCATCCCTGCAAAAGAGACCTTCATGAAAAATCCATGCCTCGAAATCCCCGTTAGCCCTCTCGGTCAAGGCCCTCGTCTTGCTTTCGGACCCAAGAAGGCTCCCAGGTTCAATTTCCGTAACGCAGCCCCCAACTGGCTTCTCGTCCGAATGGAGGAAGCAGCAAGTGCGGAGGCTAAGGAGTGGGCAGGCGGGGAGGTGACTGTCAACAGCATCAATCATTTCGAAATTATGAATCCGATCCAAGAGGGAGACATCGTTTCCATCTACACTCGTTTGAGCTGCGGCTTACACAGTGATCCTCTGATCGTCAGAGTCAAGGTGTCTGTCTCTCGGAAGGGCGGCCCCCATTTCGACGTTGTGGACGGGGCTGAGATCGGGTATAGAAGGGTTGCGTGAGAACACCCGTAACCGAGAGGTACAGAAAAATGGTCCAGGTTCAAGGCTCCCAGAAGAAGTGTGCTGACGTCGTCGAGTGGCTGGCCGAACAGAGCAGTAGGCTTTCTCAGGGCCACTCCCTGGTTTCCTGGGACAAGCTTGGCAGTGAAAAGGTCGCTGTGGAAAACGAGGAAGTGCCTGGAATGATGGAGGGGTGGTCCATTCGTTTCGGGTTCCTGGACACCACGGACCTTTGCTGGGTCAACGTACCGATCCCTGTCAACGAGGGCTGGAAAACGAAGGCAGTTCTCCCCCCAAGGATTCGCAGGGCGCTTTGCAATTCCAAGGGGAGAGAGAATCTGGCCGCAGGTGGCAAGTTCACGATGGTCAAGGACTGGCTCACGACTGTAGTCAAGTAGCTGGAGGACAGAAGGATGAGCAGCGATCTTGGAATGATGGGGGACAGTCTCGCTCTACAATTGGTCAAGCGGATTGAGGGGAAATTTCCCCCGCCCAGTTTGGTGCATGTTGAGCGAGGTAGGGTGCTTGTTGTTTCCCACCTGTTCCAGGATTTCAGGGGGCTCCCCAGGTGGGAGGCGTTTTGGCAGGCTCTCGAACATAACCTCCCTGTCAGCACACAGTATTTTCTCCTGAGCTTCTCAGAGCACGAAACTAAATCCAAGAGCGGAGAAACCCCTGAGTGGGGCATTTTCTACCGTGATTCCCATGGGGTGTTAGGCGTCGGGCCTTTCTCTGAGATTCCTTTAGGCCCTCCGGAGCCCTGTCTGTTGGCCCATCCTCGGAATATCGCCATTCGCGAAATCCTCATGCCGAAGGATCTGAATCATCACGGGGTTGCCTTCGGTGGCTGGGTCCTTTCCAAGATGGACCTTGCTGGAGCCCAGGAAGCACGGCAGTACACGAAGCACGATATCGTGACCCGCTACATGAATGGGATTGAGTTCACGCAGCCCATCAAGGCCGGAGACGTCGTGACGTTCTACACCTCCCTGGTCAAGATCGGGAACACGTCAATTACCGTTCGGGTGGAGGTGGAAGCCTCTCGGGATGGGAAAACGGGGCCCGTGGCTGTGACAGGGGCAGAGTTCGTTTACGTCACGATCGAGAGGGACGAGGCGGGTAATATCACCAAGGTGCCAGTGAGGTGAAGGGATGAACCAGGACACTTACTACGAGCCTCGTCCTGAACCCGTTTGTTGTCCTGTCTGCTATAAAGAAGCCCAGTCTTTCGGCAGTCAGGTCCAGGGGTTTTGTTGGTGGGAGTGTAAGTGTGGCTGCTACTCCCCCATGAAGGAGACCTGGGAGTACGCGGCTGAGTTGTGGATGGTTGATCCTAAGTTTGCCGATAAGAGCCTCGTGATGATCCCACCAATCGGGGGTTGATCATGAGCCAACAAGCTTTGGACAGATATCACTTTTTGGATGCTGAACTGGATCGGGTTCGGTTCGAGCACCATGGTCTTGAATCCGAACAGGAAAAAGAAATCATGGAAGAAATGGACAAGGTCTGGTGGAAGTTAGATGCAGCGGAGAGAGATATAGTGAACGCGGAGCCTTGTCGTTCTTTGATTGTCTGAGATAGAGTGGGAGCAGCTATGGCATATCTCTTCGGCGGGGCAGCCCTTCTCTTGGCCGTGTTTATGGTATACCAAGTTTTCTGGGGAGATCGGCTCGAACAGAAAACGCTGCAAGAAATTGCGGCCCTTAACCAGAAAATCAAATTAGGCCGTCCGGAAACTCCGGAAGAGGTTCAGGCTCGTGAAGTGCTGGAACGGGAAAGGAAACAGCGGGCTAAGAAGGATCTCTGGCGTTCCGTGTATCTCCCCGCAATCGTGGTGTTCCTGGTGTGCTGTCTGCTTGTTCTGCTGAAAGTCTGGTTGGGGAGGTAACGCCAATGGGCTATGCAAACGATACGTACGAAGAGAACGTCCAACTCACCACGCGAGTTGGAATCCTGGAACGGTCTGTCAGGAAGTGGAAGAAGCGGGCCCTTGAAGCGGAGGCCAAGTTGCCTAAAGCCCCCAGTAAGAGGGTGATGAAAAGGCTCTCTGTTCTCCACGACAAGATCAAGCCCTTTTTCCCGACTGACACGGTCGACGTGACGGTGGAAAGGGTGGCTATTGTATCCCGGGTGTTCGACCAGTTTCCTGGTTGGGTTGAGGGGGCGTGGGAAAAACGGTGGGATTATCTTACCCTCATGATCCCCGGTTTGCCCGAGGATATCCGGTACAATCTCTTGACTCCGAATGAAGTCAAGAACGGGGACTACTACTGATGACAGATCACCCGAGAATCCTCATTCCCAGCTTCGATATTGTCTCAGCAGAGAACGTAGCCCTGCCCGAAATGTCGAAGGAAGAGAAAAGGGCGTTGCAGGAGGAGTTTTGGACCCAGGAAGATGCTCGATGGCTTCGTGAATTGGCCTATATCCTCGAAGGGTCAGACCCCCCAGTACCACTTCTCGCCAAAAACTTGACTCCCCTGGACGGGGCTACCATCGAAGAAGCCAAAGAGAACGTGAAGAAAGAGGCCCAGAAATACCTGGATAGCGTTTACGCCACGGGGATTTACAGCACCGACCCTGACTTGGTTTCAGTCGAGGTAGATCCGGAAGAACCCACCCGAATGCTGATCAACTACAAGAGCCCGGGTTTGTTCACGGGACGAATGGCTTTCAACGGAATGGAGAATGGACCTAAAATGCAATCCTGGTCTTTGGAGCCTACGGGTGTTTTTGATGGGGGTCAAGACTATCCTGATATGAAGGCGTTGTTGGACACCGGTCTACCACCCGGGGAATTTTTCAACTACGTGACCAGCACCTACTTGAACGGCTTGCTCCCTTACCTGAAACCCGTCCGTGTGATTCTCCTGGAGAGATATCGGAATCAGCCTGACGCCGAAGACCCCGCTGACCGTCCCATCACCGACGAAGAGATCGAAGCGACCTTTAAGGCCATGTACCATACGGACTTGGACAAGTTCGGTGACGACGTGATTTTCGTCGGGGAGACGGAGAAGTATTGGTGGGTTCTTCACCTGGACCAAGACGTCTCGGATTGCAGTGTCGGACGGGCTCCCAAGGAGGACACCGATTGCGGCGGAATGTTCCGACGTAAGACCGACAATTTCGTTTCCGGAGTAACCCGCGAGAAACTGGATGCTTGGGTTGATTGGCACACCGGCAAGTCGGGGGATCCTCGGGTCCTTGATTCTTGGAAACCCAGGTTCGAAATTCCGGTCGAGAAGTTGAAGGGCTGGCTGAGTTTTTGAGGGAGGGCACTAGCATGAACCGGATCCGGCAATTTGCAGAAACAGAGGGTGATCCTCTTTTTGAGGGGCTCACTCACCTCATGGAAACTCCACTTAACCAGGAGGATCGTCTTTCCGCCGCTCTCAAGCGGTTACAGCTTCTCCGATCTCAACCTCTTGTGTCCCCAGACAAGGTTGGGTTCCCTTACGTGATACGAGCCACTATGCCCCAGCTTTCCTGCGCTCCTGTACGGGAAGAAACCCGCCTGGAGCCGTGGGCCCCAAAAGCTTGGCCTCCGGATTTTGATGCACTCTGTGAAGCATTTGCCAGAGTGGAGTGCCATGATTTCAGAGTAGTGACGCTGCTGTACCATCCCGAAAACGTCAGTTCAGTGGTGTTTGCGAATGAAGAGGACAAGCTTGAAAACGATAATTTCTTGTGGGGGGCCGCTGTATATATCACCGAACAGATAGGGGCCGGGGAGTTGCACTTGATCGGTAGACGTAGATCCGCTTGGCTTCTCCAATCCGTGCTCAGGGAGGATTAAGAAAATGACAACCCGAATCGCAGTCTACGCCGGTACCTTTGACCCGATCACCAACGGGCACGTCGAGATGGTCCGGCGTGGGCTCTCCCTGTTCGACAAAGTAGTGGTCCTGGTGGCCAAGAACCCACGCAAGCAAACGATGTTCATGGAAGACCAGAGGACCCGTCTGGTCAGAAAAGTGTTCAAGGAGGAACCTAGGGTTGAGGTGGACTCTTTTGACGGGCTCTTGGTAACCTACATGGAGAGAAACGATTACCGATTCCTTCTCCGCGGGCTCCGTGCCGTCAGCGACTTTGACGGCGAATTCGCTATGGCCCTCACCAACCGCCATCTGACAAGCCCCGATTTCAACGTAGAGTCTGTGTTCCTCATGGCTAGCGAAGAGTATCGTGTTTCAATACCTTGTCTATAGGCGCATATAGACAGGAGTGGATTTTTCTGAAGGAGCCCAGGACCTGATGGCTCGATCCTCCAAAAAGGACAAGTACTCCCTGATCCGTTCCTCTAAGCTGAGCCTCAAGTTCGCCAACACGGGGAAACGGGATCAAGCGGATCTTTTCAAAGGAGAGTACCGAAGAGTAGCCTCCCTGTTCGTCGAGCCTCTCTGGGATCTCGGACAAGACGCTGAGATCCCGCGGCTTTTGCCAAAGGATCTCACGTCCCAAGTTGCTTCGCTAACGTGGCTCTCAGCCCGAGCGATCCAGGCCGCAGCTAAACAGGCTTCTGGGATCGTGAGAGGAACTCGGGAAAAACAGAAAAGACGTGAGTTCATCTGTGCTAAGCTTCTGGCTGAGGGTAAGACCAAACAGGCCCAGAAGCTCAAAAAGATCATAGACAAGGCCAAGATGTCCAAGCCCGATCTCAAGAACATGAATCCACAACTAGACTCAAGGTTCGTAAAAGTAGATTGGGAATCCGAGACCTCGTTTGATGCTTATGTAAATCTAACCTGTTTAGGCACGCCTCCTGGTTGGGACCACCCCCTAAAGATCGTGTTTCCGATCAAGCTAACTAAGCACTTTAACGAGCTGAAATCCAGGGGTGAGATCAGACCTGGGCTTAGGCTAAACTCAGGCTCTGTAACGTTCGTTTTCGAGATCCCCAAACCCGAACCTAAACCGACAGGATCAACAGTTGGGGTAGATATCGGCTATAAGAAAGTGTTCTCTTCGAGCGATGGGGTTCAGTCCCAGGAAGACATTCATGGTTGGACTTTGCCTAAGATCATCGCTGAGTTGAACCATAAAAAGAAAAGGTCTAAGGGCTACGCTAAGGCTCAGGCTCATAGATCCAATTATATCAACTGGTCGTTGAATCAACTAAACCTCACGGGAGTTAGAACACTCAAGATCGAAACGATCAAGAACTTAAGATTAGGGGTGAAAACGTCCAAGTCCATGCGGAGTTGGACGTATACGGAGATCTTTGGTAAGCTGAACCGACTTTGTGAAGACACTGGTGTCCAGATGATCAAAGTCAATCCGGCTTATACGAGCCAGAGATGTTCGTGTTGTGGATGGGTCCAGAAGGCTAATAGGAAAGGAGAGATGTTCAAGTGCAAAGTTTGCGGCTTCGCCGCAAACTCGGACTTGAACGCCTCCCGGAATATCAGCCTTGAATTGGTTCCGTTGGGAGCCGAGTGGCGATCTTTGAACAATAGACGAGGATTCTACTGGACAGAGATCGGTCAGGAGCGTATAGTCCCTGATACCCTGGGAACGAGTAACGTGGACTTCGGATAGACGTCTATGCTACCCGTAACTATCTGTACGTCAGTTCGTCAATGGTCCGCGAAATCACTCTGGTAGGAGGGGATGCTACCCGCTGGGTGCCCGAAGAGATCCAGGATGCGCTGTGGCAGAAATCCCCGAGAAAGAAAGCCGAGGAATAGCCATGCCTACTATTGGTCTGTGGCCCCACGAAGGGCCGATTTTCGATGTAAACCCAGATCAGCCGACCGTTTATCTCGACGAACAAGGTGCAGTGGTTCGAGTTGCCAGAGGCACCCTGCGTCTTCATTTGCCGACGTGGGAACTGGCAACCTGGACAGACAATCCTCGGGTGGCCGGAGATTTCTTCAGAGACGCCTTGAAGGAAAAGTCGCGAGCCCTCTTGGCTAAGGCTCCCGGGTCCCAGCTCTTGATTGTTCTTCGGTGCGGACTCATCCTCATGGATGCCATTGAAACCCACTGCTGGTTCACCAACCTGGGTATGGCGGCTACATATGGGATGGAACCGGAACTATTACCCCCCTTTGAGACCGCTACGTTCGGGGATTTGCCTGAGACGATCGATCTGAAGGATCCTGCCTTCGGGGCGATCATGAGCCTAGTTTCGGACCGGCTGTTCGGTAAAATCAAACGCAGTCAAGAAAGGATGGAGCAATGAGCAAAGTCTGCATCGCGTGTCCAGACACCCACGGGGTCAAGGTCCTTCTCAATGGAGAACAACTGGGTCTGGTTCAGTTTGTCTATGAGGGGGACAGTAAGGTCTGCGGTCTGGTGGTTCAGATCGTACCGGAATATGCGGAAGCGTATGAGGATGGCCGCCTGAAAACGGACCTGAAAATCACGGGTTGGTCCTGGCAAGTCAAGACGGGTGACGTCAAAATCGTGAGAGAGTAGACTATTATGGCTTGGGATAGAAAAGTACCTTACGACCAAAACGGCAACCTGTTGCACTACGTCGACTGGCGAGACCCGTCTGCCTGGAAAGAGGTATACGAGTTTGATGCTACTCTGACCTTCGTCCGATTCGCCAGAGGTAGATCCGCCGTCTACGCCTGGATGAGAGATGACGAAGGGCATGAGTATCCGTTGTCCCTGAATGACTTTGAGCCTTTCGTTCCCAAGCTGAAAAAGGGACAGATCGCGGGGAAATGGACTCAAAAGAAGCAGGGAGAGAATTTCTTCCTCACGTCGGTCAAGGGAAACTGACAGGACAATCATGACCCCCATAGCCACTCTCACGGAACTCCGCTACAACATCCGAGCCGTCCGAAACTGTATCCTCATCGCCCGATTCCTGGGATGGTGGCCGCTGGTCCGGAAATACCAGAAGTACTTGGTTAGAGCGGAACGGGAACTCGCCCGTACCAAGACTGCTCTCTCTATGAGTTTCTGGGTGCCCATTCGGGAAAAGAGCCTCTCCCGCAAGATCATGCCCGTGGATTGCTTTCCTTCCGAGTGGACGCCAAGCTACATGGTTAGGAAATGACTAACATGGCGTACATTCTGCAACCGGACGTGATCGTCAAACAGCCGAACGGGCTCTATGCCCTTTACCGTCCGGCTGTGCAGAATTTCATCGCCACGAACATGGCTTTGGAAGAAGCCGAGGATACTCTCTGGAACGCTCTCCTGATGGAGATCGAGGTTACCCATGGCCCCGAAGAAATTGCCGACTTGCAGAAGACACTTGTAACTAAGACCGGTCTGTGATAGCTGAGGGGGCAGGAGGTACTTATCATGAGCCTGGACCTTGGCGATCGTATGAAACGTCTTGAGGGGGCGGAGACCGACCGCGCCCTTATGCCGCTGCTCCCCATCATGGCACGCCTCGATGGGCGGGCCTTTCACTCCTTTTGTCGAGGGATGGCAAAACCCTTCGACGCGGGTTTCCGTGCCGCCATGTTGGAGACGACGCAGTTCCTCGTGGCTGAGACGGACGCCCTCATGGGGTACACGCAGTCGGACGAGATATCTCTTGTCTGGTACCACCCTGCCTACGACTCCGAACCCCTCTTCGGCGGCAGGGTGTTCAAGATGGTGACTGGGCTGGCGTCCATGGCGTCCGTCCGGTTCAACAAGCTGTTGCCGAAATATCTTCCTGCGAAGGCGGACAGGGAGCCTACGTTCGATTGTCGAGTTTGGAACGTGCCGAACCAGACCGAGGCTGCGAATGGTTTTCTGTGGCGGACCATGGACGCGACCCGCAACGGGATTCTTTCCGTGGGTCAGGCCAACTTCTCCCAGAAGCAACTGCACGGGAAAGGGCAGCAAGATATCAAGGCCATGCTCCTGAACGAGCGGGGCATTGACTACGAGAAGGATTTCCCGCCCTCTCTGAAGTGGGGCCTCTGGCTTCAAAAGAGACGGATCTCCAGGCCGTTCACAGCCGATGAACTGACTAGGCTTCCGGCTAGGCACGAGGCTCGAACCAATCCGGATTTGGTTGTCGAGCGTAACGAGATTCGTTCCCTTGATATGCCTGAGTTCCGTACGGTGCAGAATCGTGAGGCCGTGATTTTCGACGGGGCGGATCCCATCACCTGAAAGGACAGTTAGGAATGGCTCAACAGAAGGACCTCGACTTGTTTGTGTCATCCCCGCCTTCCTGGCGTCGACGTTTAAGTATCGGGGTGACGGTGGCTTTGCTTTTAGTTGTCGTAGGGATCGTGATGGGGTGCCTTCAAATGACCCGTTGCAGTAACCGGTGCAAGGCTATTGGTTTTGACACCTACGAGACTCCAGGGGCAACCGGATGTGTCTGTACCACGATCGTCCGAACCGTTCCGCCCGAACTCCCTTAACCCAAAGGATTGAGGCGCCATGCAACCTGACAATGACTTGTACGAGAAGACCCTGGCTCAGTACCCTGGTTGTGAGAGCCCGAAGTTGGTTCAGAAGGTTTTGCCTCTGAGTTCCATTCCGGACCAGCGTGGTCGATTGGTTTTGCTTGGACCTTTCCGGCAAGTGTTCCGAGTCCATGGGGATACTGACGGCAATCTGGTCTTTACCGCAGAGGTGGACGCCGAACTCGCCAAGGAACACCTCAAAAAATGGGATGTTCACTTATCACACCCCGAAAAGGAAACCCGATCGGAGCCCGCAGAGATGGGCGCCCAGTTCTACGTTTACCGCTTGGGAGACAGTCTGCCTCCAGCTTCTAAGCTGGTCTGCATCGGAGCCGTGGGGGATCTCTACTTCTTCACGGGAGAACCCCACGGCCTATTCAGCAGTCTATTCTCCTTTTAGTCGGGGGACTTACGAAAATGGGAGTCCGTAACGTTCGTGTTTGGGAATCTACGACTGGAACCTACGTGATCTGCGTAGTCTCGGACAGTACGCTCATAGCAAATCCCCCACCCGTCAATATCCATGTAGAGGATATCAACGTGGCCAGGAAAGAGGCGGGACTTCAGGAGTTGCTGGTCTGTGACTGTTCGATTCACGGACGGCAAATCGCACTTTGTGTCCATCCGCGGTTGGGAATCTGGAACTGCTCCGTTTGTGTACGGGAAGCAGGGCCCTATACCCTATGTATCCAGGACGCGGACGGGAAATACGTGCCTCTGTCCTGAATTTTCTAGTTGCGTTTCTCAGTCGGTTAGGTTATCTCTGGTCCTGTAACTTGAAAAACGGAGCCCCCTCCATGACCCTTCCCTTCGACCTCTCCCGTCATCGAATCACAACCGTCCTCGGGGACTCTCTGGTCGGTCGGCAGTTTGCGGAAACTACGGCCAGCCAGCAGCCAGTGGTATACCTGGACTCCGCTCACAACATTGACCGCCCTCTCGAAAACGTTACGGTGGTTCAACCTCGAACGCTCAAAGAGGCTTTGGCTTTCGTGATGGGGGCTTTGTTGAATGGCCTCAAGGACTCGTTGATCGTACTGGATGGGGTAAATGCCCTGGAGCCCGGGAAAGAGGGGCTAGCGGCCAAGGCCGGACTCTGGACTAGCTACTTGGGGGATGCACCCGCTGTCCTGGTTTCTGGTCAGTTTTCAGCGAGCAGCCCTGGGATTGTGTCTCTGTTGAAACTGGCCAACTGCAAGATGCTCGTGATTTGGCCCGGGAAGGGCATTCTTCCGAAGGCCCTGCACTTCTACTCCAGCCTCATTGTCAAGGATAACGGGGGCGGGACTTTCGAGACGATCAAGGTCAGGGCAGAGACCCTGACCCCTGAGGCTTTCGCTTCTCTCCCCTAGCCAGTCACTTTTCTGTTTCATTCCCTCCCGCAACGGTGTATACCACAAGTGAGAAGGTGCGAGAACTGCATCGGATGGGGCGCCTATGTGGCACACGCGAGAGGACGGTATCAAGGTAGGCGGGGAGTTCGATATCCTCGGTCTGCTCCTGCACAAGGAAACGGGGCTCTGCCATGCCGCTGTGTTCGAGGATTTCGGTCCCGAAGGGGAAGGAAACCTCGGCCGGTTCCGTTGCCGAGTGGTAGACCCGACCGGCAGGAGCTACGATACTGCCTGCCACAGGCTCTTGGGGCTGCGGGATGGATACCTCGTTCCGGATGAGAACGTGATGAAGACGGGTATTCCGTGGGACGGAACCGACAAGTTCACGGTTGTTCTCCCCAGACCCAAGCACAACAAGCCCCAGGAGGTTCCGAATGCCCCCGCGTAAGCACTTCAACCTGGACCTCTCCTATCGGTTCCAAGTTCCTATGAACGTGGATGCTCAGCAGACAATTCTTATTCATCCGGAAGGACAGCAGCGGCTCATTTTCGAATCCCGCTACCTTTGGGAAAAGGAACGGATCCCTCTGCACGGAGGCGGGGTCAAGCTTCATGGGGTGCGCCTTCGGAACGACTGGGCCCTAGTCGTCGACTACGACAAGGGTTCTATCTGTCCGACTGTGGACCTGCGGATGCATATCATCATTCCGGAGCTGTCGGGTCTGGAGCACGTTTACGGGACGGACGTGAGTCCTGGAGCCAAAACTTTTCTGGAGTTCCGATACGATCTGCAACCGGACACCACTTTCAAGCTCTCGGAGTTCCGCATGGGACGTGAGACACCTTCTCTCGATTCCTCTCTTTGGCGGGAGACTCTCCCCAAGCTTTTCGGGGAGCTTTTCTGGTTCCCTGTCCCTGACTACATTTTGCGGGAGCATTCAGAGGTCCTGGAGGACGGCTCGGAGAAATGGTTCGGGAATTACCGCGTGCCTTTCCTGGCCCGCCTGACTCCTGGCAAAGATGAGACCCAGGAGGTTTTCTTTCCGACCACCTCTTTGATGCCTTCTCCGTAGACCTGTCGATTTCAGTTTCATTCCTCAGACCTAGGGTGTATACAGTAGGTGCGAAGCAGAAGAAACGAAGGGCTTACAAGATGGACGCTCACGAAAACTTCACCGCTCTCATCAAGGCCCGTATTCCTGGAGTGAGCGTCAGCACCTCTCAGAGCGGACTCAGCATCCAGCTTGGGCACAGTCGGGTGCATGTGTCCAATCAGTCCTGTAACCAAACGCAGGGTTTTTTCCTCCGTGGCCGTCGCGAAGGTGGAGAGGGGCACCCGACAACTTGGAATGATTTGCCCCTGAAGAAGCACGTCGACGAACTGCCGGACGCCGTCGACTGGGTGTGCTGGGTCATGGAGACCGGTCGTACTTGCGAAGTCGGCAAGGGCATTGGCTTGCGGAACCTCAATACGTGGCCGCCTTTCAGCCCTGTGGACCATGATTTCCGGTACCTGTGTGAGGAGGTTCTGAGCTTAAACGAGAGAGGACGCCCTGCCTGGGACCTGAATCCGGACTACCAGCGGGGAGCCGTTTGGACCACGACGCAGCAGTCCCGTTTCATCGGGCACCTCTTGGAAGGCGGACAGGCTCCGTTGCTCTTCGTCCAACGGTACGACAGTCCCAAGAATGCTCCCGCCGATCACAAGAAGGACTACTACGACCTGCCCGTTGAAGTGATCGACGGCCAGCAGCGGATTCGAGCTGTCTTGGCCTGGATGGCGAACGAAATCCCTGCCGAGATTTCGGACGGCCGATTGTTCTGGTACAAGGACACGGACGAGATCGATCGTCGGGGACTGCCCCACGTCAAGGTGGCGATCCTGGATATCCCCAGAAAGGAACGGCTGGAGTTTTACCTCAAGATCAACAACGGCGGGACCCCGCACACGCCGGAGGACCTGAACAAGGTCCGTGAACTGCTCGCCAAGGAAAGGGGAGGTAAATAATGCCAACCAAGTTAGATTGGCAGGAAGGTCGCGCCGAGTTCGGTTTCCTCCGACTGAGCATGCAGCATTGCTCAGTCATGGCCGACAACGGGAGTACAGTCTTCCTCAAGGTCATCCAGTCCAAGGGGTCCAAGCCGGAGTATTTCGTCGAAGCCAGGAACCGGTACGGCGGCTGCTTGTTCCAGAGCGGCCCCCTCGCCGTCAAGGACCAGAAGACCGGCTGGTTCATGGACGATTACTACGCTACTCAGAAGGAAGCACGGGCTATGATCGAGAAGTGGTGGAACGAAGTCGGGCACGCCCACTCCGGCACCACCTACTGAGCTGAAGATTCCAGTTCCCTTTTCTCCCTGAAGGGTGTATAGGGAGAAAGGTTTTTAAGGAGGGAGTGACACCATGCGCGTGTACTTGGATGACGACTTGGAAAACAAATCCCTCAGCACCTCGGTTCAGTTTGTCAAAGGCCAGGATACAGGGCTCCGCCTGGGCCATTCCGGCGATCATCCGGTTGCCGAAGTGGTGCTGACGGATTTTCAGAACGGTTTTGGCCAGCCCGCCCTGTCGGTTCTGGGCGGCGGGAAGTTTTTCGAGAACCTGCGTGAAACCCGTCACCTCAAGACCATCCAGGAAATTGCTCTCTTGGCCTTGGGGAAGAGGCTGGCTGAGAAGCCCAAGATCCTGTCGGACCTTTTATGGGGCTCTTACCAAACCGGAATCGGGTTTGGAGAAATGAAGGCTCGACGAGAAACCAGTGAGAAGCTCCAGGGACTGAAAGAGCTGTTGGAGACCCTATGAAAATCGCGGAAATCGAAACACTGGCCACAGAGAACGTCAGGGAACAAGCGACTATGATTCTGGAGGACATCTCCGGACCCGACGGAGATATCCAGGCCATTCACCTGAACCTGCGGGGGCTTCTCCCTGACCTCCCTGGAGACGTCTCCCTTGGAGAGTACCTGGAATTCCTCCAGAAGGCGTTCATCTATGGGTACCCTAAGGCGGATCACACGGTAGACGCCGTGATCTTCGGGAGAGATCTCGACAATGCCTGTGTTCCCCTCTTTGATTACGAGGTTCTGCTTATCAAGCGGGGACGGGAAGGAGAGCCTTTCTACGGCTGCTGGGCCCTTCCTGGTGGATTCATGGACAACGGGGAAAACCTCGACGATACTATTACCCGTGAGCTTCGGGAAGAAACGGGTCTCACCGGAATCCTCCTGACACAGTTCGGGACGTTCAGTGACCCCGACAGGGATCCTCGTAGTCGGGTCATCTCGACTGCCTACTATGGAGAGGTCAATAAAGCGCGGGTAGAACCCAAAGCTGCGGATGACGCCGCAGAAATTGGCTGGTTTCCTGTTGCGGACCTTCCCGAGATGGCATTCGACCACAAAATGATCGTGCGGGAAGCTATGAAGACCCTGGTTTTTGATAGGAGGACAATACGATGAGCCCCGTCTGCTACCTCCCCGAAGGCCACACTCGGACTCCCTGTGGGAAGAACCCTGCTCACGTCCCTCACACGAACGATTCCTCTCAGGCTACCTGTCCCGCGTGCTACAAGGCACTGACGGATGGGTACGCCCGAGTTTGGATGGCGGAGATCCCGCTCGTTGAAAACGGGACGACTCCTAAGACAAAGCTGTTCGATCTGGACACGGTGAATTAAATGGAATGCACCCGCACTGTTCGCGGTGAAATCGATATGACGGTGTACCGCGATTTCGACACCGGCAGGGAATACCAGCTTTTCCAGGGGGAAAAGTGCCACGCCTACAAGAGCAACGGACAGCCGGTACTTCTTCGGGTGTACAGCGACATTGAACGGAAAGAAGTGGGCCGCTTGGGCTGTCGGGATACGGTAGAGGCTCGTGGCTGGATAGAGAAGCTGAGGGATGTAGCTGACGACTATCAGATCGGCAGGGTGCTGACGAAATGAACTACGACCCATTCGCCCCTCAGGATATCGGCGTGTTCGGAGGCGCATTTGACCCAGTACATATGGGCCACGTTTGGTTGGTAGGCTGGGCTCTCTCCGCCGTTCCTATAAACAAGCTCTTGATTGTCCCCTGTTGGAAACACGGTCTCGGTAAGCAAATGAGCAAGTTCGAGCACCGTTACCAAATGTGCGTGGAGGCTTTCAGCATCTACGGCGACAAGGTAGCGGTTACGGGAATTGAACAGGACCGAGGCATACAGTATACGTCCGAACTCCTGGGGGATTTGAAAAACCGGTACCCCCGAGACCGGTTCCACCTTTTCGTAGGGGCGGACGAGTACGAATCTCTTGTGACCCGTAAGGAGTGGCACCAGAGCGAGGAGATCCTCAGGTTCGCTACTGTGCATGCTATGGGACGTGAGGGACAAGGTGCTGTTGGGGCTCCGGTTCTTCCCAATATATCCAGTGGGGCTCTGCGAGAATCTCACAGGAAATATGGGACGTTCCCCTGTGGGCAGGTCCCGAGGAAAGTTGAAAGGTACGTCGAGTTGGCGGGGCTGTACAAGTAGAACCGCGAGAAGGTCTGAACCATGAACAGCACTGAATCCTGTGCCTGTGGCCTAGAGCCTTGTGAGTGTGAGGTCAAACCTGACGATCTCAAGGAGTTCCTGGAACACGCCAAGGGGTTGGTTAAAGTGCTGCGGCGAGTACGAAGATACCTGCCGACCGCAAACTACTACGGGGAAACAAACACTCTGCACCTCATGTCGGGCCCTGCCCATACTGGGCAAGGCGGGACAGCCCGCTACGACCGGATCAAGGCTGAGTTCGATTTGCCGGACGGCTGCGACTCGGGAGCTTGGTAGTTATCCTATAGGCTGCAATAAGAGAACAGTTGGAGAACCTGAAAATGAACACCGCCGAACGTGTTGCCAACCTTAAAATGGAGATCCTTTCCCGGGAGATCGTTGCTTTGAAGTCCAGGATTGCTTCTGTTGCCTCTAGGCAGAAAAAGGCCGTGACCGTCCCCCCGACGTTCTCCCTGCTTGACGCCAGCAACCTCTACCTGGGTAGAGTCGGGGAAAATGTGATGAAGCTGGCGGTGAGGGATGGTCGGTCGAAGCCGGAGATGATGTACTCCGTAAGTTCAGAAGGTCCCTCTATCGTTATTCAAAGCGGGGATGATCGTTTGATCATCACCCTGAATTGGACAACTCGCAGACTCGAAACTGCCTTCACAACTCCGGAAGACCCCGAAATATCCAGCGGCATGCCGATCAATCGCATTCAGGGTATGCCAGCCCCTCGCGTAGCTAACGCGATTTGGAATTGGGTCCTATGACCGGCGTCAAAAAGTTTCGATAACTACCCTATAATCTAGCCGTAGTAGTGACTCAGAGGGCTAGCCAGAGGCTACCTTCGGTGAGTGTCCTGCACTTTTCTTCGGAAAGGTGCTTGACAGGTATCCCCGTCCTGAGTATAGTGGTCGTGTTCGGAACGGGCCCCAATGGATGGCGGCTCATGGAACAGGGAGAACAGACCTTGAGTACGTGTCGTCGGCAGTTCAGCATTCCAGAAGCGGCGGGATTCGTCCCTGCTTGCATCTACACCCTCGGGTGTGAGACAATGCAGCATGGGACGAATCCGGCTTTCGACCCTATGGGGCCGACTGGCTGAGTTGTCGACTTGTTGGGTCGGCATAAGCCGGGCGGTTCCCCTGGAAGGGGCAACTTCCCGGCTTTTTTCGTTTCTAGGGGGTTTGTCAATGGACGAACCCTGCTCCTCTGGACGAAGGATTCAGGCAGGGAGCAAGTTGTGTGACAATTGAATCGTATGTACTTCGTAAATGTAGGGTGCCGAGAGGTGCCCTGGTGCGATAGTTCTAGAGTCGACGCCGGACCGGCCAACAGCGGAGAAGGGCCGGTCCGGCGGAGGCTTTGGTTTGTTAGATTTCGCCGACTTAGCTCAGTAGGAAGAGCGCCAGCCTGTCGGAAAAGGCAGCCCTGTCTAGCAATAGACAGGTGAACAATCGGGTGAACTCGGAGAACCCTAAACCCCGTCGTGGGGCATGGCAACCCCGAGCCAAGCCGAACGTGGGATCTCCTGTCGGGAGAATTCGTTCGGAAGGTGTAGAGACTCAGAGGGTGAGCCTCCCAGCAATAACCCCTCCTAGAGCGCCCGACCTCCCTAGTGGAGGATGATATAGTCCACGCCGGTAGGAAACTATCGGGGAAGTGTAAGCTGGATGCCGTGGGATCGAGGCCCACAGTCGGCGCGAAACAGGTTCCTGTCGAGGTGAGGCCGCAGGACAGCTCCTCAGACCATCCGCGAGGTCCTCCTAGGCGCTGCGGTTGCAGGGTCGAAACCTGCCGGGAACCTGTTTTTTTTGTCGGCGTGTGGCGCAGAGGTAGCGCGCTCGGCTTGGGCCCGAGAGGATTTTCGCGGGTTCGATCCCCGCCTCCCTGACTAAATTTCTGAATCTGAGTACCCCGATAGTTTGCCTATAGCCCTCCTCTACTAGGAGGTGACTATCATGGCAACACAGGTTAAAGTCAAATGTGCTAACTGTTCAGAGATGTTCCTGCGTCCCCGCAACAAAGCTAACGAAGCTGAGAGGAATGGATGGAAACAATTCTGCTCTCCTGCTTGTCTTTCTGAAAGTCGAAAAACAGGAGAGTCAAAACCGTGTTTGAATTGTGGGGTTCCTGTATGGTGCCAACCTAACAGGCAGAACCAAACAACATATGGACGGGTGTTTTGTTCTTCGTCATGTGCTGCAACGTATAATAATCAGCGCAAACCTGCCCGCAGTCAGGAATCCCGAAAACGCACAAGCGATGCCCTTCGAAAAAACCCAAAACAAGCATGTGTGGTTTGTGGTAATTTCTTTTTCCCCAAAAAAGACCAAATTTGTTGTTCTAGGAACTGCGGTTTTATACATGAGTTTGGTTCTTTGCCTTACACAAAAGAAGAGGTCATATCCAAAATACGAGAGTTACAAAGAGTATTGGGAAGAACCCCGAGCAGCAAAGAAGTAGAGCATAAGCTCATGGGCGCAGCCGCCCGTTTCTTTGGTTCCTGGAATAAGACCATGAAAAGTCTAGGGATACCTCCAAACACTAAATGGTTGGTCAGAGGCAGAATACCTTGTAAGGATGGGCATATCGCAGACAGTATTTCAGAGAAAATAGTAGACGACTGGTTGTTTAAGCATGACATTGATCACGATAGGCGAAAACAATATCCTGAAGGACGGTATAACTGCGACTTTTTCCTCACGGGCAGCAACATCTGGGTGGAGTATTTCGGGTTGCTTGGGGATCATAAAGATTATGACGCCACAGTAGAGATCAAAAGAGAAATGGCAAAGAGGTTCGGGTTTACTCTTCTGGAAATCGTGTCTTCGGATCTCTATCCGGAAAACAAGCTAGCAAACATTTTCAGGGATTTTCTCCCTGCAGTTACAGAGTCAGAAAACGGGCAGTAGCACAGTCAGGTAGTGCCCTGCGGTGGGGCCGCAGTTGTCGCTGGTTCGATTCCAGTCTGCCCGAGTCGTGCTGGTTTCGTGTGGTGGTCGGACCAACCCTTTCCGGCCACCACACGTTTCCGGCAAATCTGTTCTATTTTCCCGCTTTCGTCTAACAGGCTAGGACACGACGCTGTGGACGTCGGAATCCGGTTTCGACTACCGGGGGCGGGACGATTCGTCAATGATATTCGGAGTGTAGCTCAGTCTGGCTGAGAGCATCTCGTTCGGGACGAGAGGGTTCAGGGGATCGAAGCCCCTCACTCCGACCTAACGCCTCGTAATCACGAGGGAATCCAAGTACCTGCCTGTCTCTTTCTACTCTACAGAGCACGGGGACAGGCGTGGAAAGCTCACGAAATCAAGCCTGCAGGACCGTGAGAGCCGGTCCAAACACGGGGATGAGGTCGAAGCAGACGAGACGCCGATCTGTCACGTCGGAGAAAGTGGGCGCGAGTCCCATCATTCCCGCCCTTAGAATGCTGGATACCGGAGGTCATGCTAGGTTTGGATGGGGAGAACCACCTTCCCACCAGACCGAGACAGGGTGGTTCCTGTCACCTAACGGGCCAGCAAGCAAACAACCCGGGATAGAGTATATTCGTCCTGTTCACCTACTCTCTAAAGGAAAGGACCCTCCACCATGACAACCTCTTCCACCTCCCTCACTACCATCGAAGCTATTGCCAAGGATATCGACTCCCACCTCTCAGTCTTGGATCCCCGTTTCAACGATATGGTCCAGGTACACGGACAGGAGGATACCCTTGTCCATCTAATCCCTGACGCTTTCTGTTTGAAGCACGGCTGTTGGTTCCTGGTGTTCTCTGAGCACCACGGCTATCACGTGTACCACGAGGAAGAGGCGCGGGTTGTGCAGTACACGCGGATGGAGATCGAGGAACTGACGGTATAGTAGCAGGGAACCTTTTCCGCGAGGGCCCTATGGAACCTGTCACAGAGCAGACTGTGCCCATGATTTTCCGGCTCGAAACGCGCAGCTTCCTCGAAACAGAGCGCAGTATCAAAGAAATGGACCTTGGTAATTGCACTCCTGCCGAAGCAGAAACCCTGGTGCAGAAAGGGGTTGCTTCCTGGGAAGGCCCTAAGCTTCTGCTCCTGCCTAGAAAAATCCATGAAGGGTTGCTCCATGCTCTTAAGTACTACGGAACTTACGATTGTGGTGCGTCGCACTACAATCATCGCCTCCGGACTTCCTACCTTGCTCACGCTCACGAGATCGTCCACACCTCCAGGACTCTGGAAGAAATCCAGGAAGCCGTACAGGTCATCCACGCCAAGAAGATGGACAGCACCAGTAACTTCCCTTCTTTCCCAAAACGCCTGGAAGAATCCCGCATTCCCTTCTACGAAGAGGCCCACCAGCTAGCCAAGGCAAACAACACCGATGCTTACCAGCCTGTCACTGCGTCCTACACAGGCTGTCAGGTCGAAGAGGGGGATTTGGAGGAGAACGCCAACCCGCCTCAGATTCCGTATCGGTTCTTTCATAGGGCCAAGCAGGGGTTGACAACGCTTCCTGACAAGACACAGCATCCGAACCACACAACCGAAACCGACGAGACAAGCCGCTAACCGGTTCTCTTACTGGGGAGTCGTTCAATGGTAGGACCCTGCACTCTGGATGCAGTTACCGAGTTTCAAGCACTCGCTCCCCAGCCCGCGTTCGTTTTCTGGTCTATCGCCCACGCTAGGTAGGACCCTCTTTCAGAAAGGCCCTTTCCGTGAACCCCACCCTTGCCCAAAGAGTAGCCCGCCGATTTCGACAAGCTAGCACCACTCCTCTGCCTCCGTCCTTCGACAAGGGAGAGGCAGGGCTACTAACTCTCGCTCAATACATGACGTTCCAGAACAGAGAGGATAAGCACCACTCCTCGGACTCCTATGACCTTTCCCTGAAGGACTTGAACAAGGACTACTCCACTCGTACCGTGAGAACCGAGACTAGGAAAGGGCACGAGGTACAGTTGGTTTCGACCAAGGGCGGGTTTGTGGTCTACGCCGACGAGAAAGTTGCCGCTGTTCTCCACGCCGGAACCTTGTACTACTCGAAGTGGTACGCAAACCTAATCCCCGAGGGTTACTTCCGAGAGAAGGACGATTGGGTTCGCCTGGAAGCGGCTCAGAGGAAAGAGGTGAAGTATCCACAGGACTACCTCCCCTTGATCGACAACACCGCCAAGGACAACCTGAAAGAGTTCCCCATCCTCCACCAGCAGACTCTGCTGAATGGCCTGCCCTACGAGGTTCGCTTCGCCTCGCCGCCTAAGAAAGACGCGGGCACGACGATCGGGATTCTTAATGGCTCTTACGAAGTAGTGGCCCAGGCGTCCGATGAATGGGGAGCAACACTCCTGGTGGTAGCGAGAGAGTACCGTGGCAAAGGACTCGGAAAGCTTCTGGCCAAGGTCTGGCATGATTGGAATCCGGCTTGGACCTCGGGCGGCTTTACTCCTGCGGGAGAGGCCAGCACCAAGGCATACTGGGAAGATCGGGTTCGGGAGTTCCTGGCTAACGGATGGTACGACCAGTTGGTGAAGTCCGGAAAGCTGTCTATGCCCGAGGTGAAGAAGATCCTTCGTGGGATCGGGGTGGGTCGACTGCCGAAAGAGGAACAAAAACCCGCCGTCAAGTCCGGTACCCCGCTGGTCATGCTTGAGGAGGGCCAAGGTTTCTACGTCTATGACAAGGCTTTCTACGAGGACCAGGACGAAAAGTACATTTACGCCTACGGCTTCTTCAGGGATTCAGATCCGGTTGGGACGTTCCTGTTTCGCCTCGATTACGAAAGCCCCTACAAGAAAATGGCGACGTACATAGCTCTCCAGATGGCCAAGAACGAGAAAGAGCCCATCTACGTAGGCGAAGGGTACGGGGATACGGTCGAGTACGAGGGCCTGCCCGACGTGGTCCGGAAAGGGGACTACATTCACCTGACCAAGAACCGCTTGGACTTGGGACTCCTGGCTAGGGCGGAGAAAGCGATTCGCCGAAAACTTGATCCTTACCAAGAGGTCAAGTACTCCCTCCAGGAAATGGCCGACTCGAAGTGGTCCTGAGAATCGGGTATAGTGAGCGCCGAGGCAATCACCCGCTAGGCGCCGCCCATGCTTTACGAGAACACCACCTGGAAAAAGTTGAAAGACCTTCTGGTCGGGTCTGAAATCCTGGACGTGTCCGAACCGCCTGCAAAGCAAGAAGCGGGGATTGCTGTCTTCCATATCAAGCAGGGGAAGAAAGAGCGCTACCTCCTTCTCTGTGCCACGGAGTTGGGGAGTTGGGTTCACACCTCGGCGAAGAAAGAAGCTTTGGCGGACAAGTTGTGAACTATCGCTAGGAGTGTCGGGTGCACCGTCGGGCTTCATACGTCCGTTCGCTCTGGTTCGAGACCAGACCTAGCGACTTTAGCTGTTTTGTCTTTTTCGGCCAGTAACTCAGCGGTACGAGGGCGATCCTGATAAGATCGAAGTCGGAGGTTCGATCCCTCCCTGGCCGACCTATTCCCCATCCGTCTCTCCGCCAGTAGCCTCTTTCAGTTTCACCTCTTCGGGCATTCCGTATACCCTCTCCTGGAGGCGATTGTCCGTTGCAAAGATTCGGTGCTGGTGGAGGGGGAATTCCGAGAGCAGGCAGGAACTATTCGTCCCCTGGAGTGGGGAATGAGAAGCTTTCATCGAACCAGCTCTCTACCCCAGGAACCCATTTCACCGATTCACGGAGGTGACCGTCAGTTTGAACAGGATCGTGTGGAGACAAAGGAATTTTCGAGATCGCTTGGAAAAACTGGGCCAGATGCTGCAAACTGTCCTGGCGAACAGGGATTCGCATCTCGTTAGTCTGAATGCCATAGTGATTAGCATCCACAACTAGACAGGCCCCTCTTTCAGCGTCGATGTCCAGAGTGAGGGTGATCCCCCCGTTGTGAATGTGGAAATAGTAGACGGGTTTCTTGCTGTGCTTTGGCATGGTACGTAGTCTCCCAAAAGAGGTTCGGGGGTTACTATACCGGAGACTCTGCCATCCCAATCGGGTATAGTGACTCCGTGACAATCCCCAGGAGCCCCACCATGCCTCTTTCTTACGGACACGACGTCCCTCCCGACCAAGATGCTAGCCCTTACCAAGACCCCAGAACCGAGGAACAGAAAGCGGCTTTCAAGGAAGAGGTGGCGGGACTGGAGCCTCTTTGGGCTAAAGACCCTTTCGCGGACTTGCCATTCGAGGAGAACGCTCCGCAAGGTGTCATGTTTCAACAACCAGCCCTAAAAGCTAGCTCCTGGCCGCCTACCTTGAAGGATTGGGTGGTAGCATTCCGTCTAATTGAAGAGCGGGACCTGGATGTAACGGATATCAGGGCCAATCCCACAGACTGGAAACTGGTCGTGGGGTTTCTAGGGCAAGAGGTACGAACCCGGCTCTTGGGCGCCGAGGTAGTTTTAGCTGAAGAAATCACAGAAGGGACCACTTATCTGTTTGGGGCCGCTGGCTTTGGAGCGCCTATTTTCTGTGCCCAACCTTTGGTGAAAGGAACTCAGCCATGAAGCTCCTTGACGTCCTGAACAGCCTCCACGTGCTTCAAACTGTCCCCCGGGAACTATGGACTGGTCCAATCCCTCTCCGATTCCCGCCGTGCAAGGCTCTCCTTTGGCCGCCTACGCTGACGAGTTGGATGGACGCCTTTTTCTACATCGAGAAATGGGAAAGTCGAGTGGCGGCCATCTTGGTTAACCCCGCCGACTGGATTCTCCCCGCGGGAACTCCTGGCCTTGATGGAACGGATGAACCAGCAGTAAAACATTTCTTCGGGGCACGGTTGTTTCTGACCGAGAGCATCCCTGCCGGAACGGCCTACCTGTTTGGTAATGGCTGCGAGGGGGGCTTGATCTGCCTGCTCCCGTTCACTCAGGGAGAGCCGAATCCCACGGGAATGGAAGTAGAAGGCTTCGACTGTCCTATGCGGCCCTGAAATTCCCTCTTCTCTTTCCCGTCCCAATAGAGTATAGTCCAATCCAGACTGACGGACTCACCTTTCAAAAAGGAATCCTCTCATGGCTTTGAAGACCCTCGGCATGACCAACGGCGGGACTTCCATCCGAATCTTTGACCGCTTCGAGATTGACTATGACCTCCCGAAGTGGAAGAAAATCCAGGAAGAGGAACTGAAAGCGTCCAAGCGTTCCAAGTTTGCAGAGTTGGGGGATTCAGGTTTCGACCCGTCAGATGAAGAGTCGGTCGAGCCCCCTTCGGAGATCGTTTTCACGGCCTCGGCCGTCCAGGCAATGGAAATGCGTCGTGGGGTTCTGGGTTCTTCGAATCCTCAGAGGGCCGGAAACATCACCGTGTCCGATAACGGCAGTTGGATTTCCAACGTGGATTCGATTGGAGTCGTTATGGGTTCTCCAGCCCCTGTCGCCCCCAAGCCCGAACCAGAGTCCGAAGGATTCTGGAAGCGGGTTCTAAGGGGGGTCTACCGTCACCAGCCTCCCCGTCCGATTCCTGCCCCAAAGGCAGATGAGGAACCCCTGGTCAAGCCAGAGCCTCCCGTTCCTGTCCAGTACGTTTTCGACCTTATCCTCAAGAACGAGGAACAGCTTTCCTTGTTCAATGACCGTAACAAGGAGTTCGAGGCTTTAATCGAGCGGACGGAGAAAGCGGGGCAGAAGAGCCTGCTGAAGAAGCTCCGCCAGGAAGCAGAGATTCGGAAGTACGAGAACGCCTTGTATGCTAAGGGCCAGACCAAGTTCATTTCAGAAGCCCAGCTTCTGAAATTCGTGGAGAAGGCGGAGAAGGGCTTGAGCCTGGACTGGATTCAGCATTTCGCTCGTCCCATCCCCGCTGAGGTCATTGACAAGAAGGTTGCCTGCGACAACGCTTACCTCTTCGACAACTGGGTGGTTCTGCACTACGACCCCGAAGGTAAGGCTATCACTCCGGAGGATCGTGAAGCGGAGATCGCCCGCCGTAGGGACCCGATCCTGTTCGGCGTCATGTTGGGGAGCCGCAAGCTGTACTTCGTCGCCGACTGGAAGGATGCTCAGTGTGATCTGACTCTTCAGGAGATCGTCGACAAGATCGGTGAATCCGTGGATATGCTTGAACACATCTAAGGTATAATGGGACGAACGGGGCCTAAACCTTTGAAGGAGAGATAGAGACCATGTCGACCATCAAGAAGACCGAGACCGAAACGGGAGTGCTTGTCTGGAACTGTGAGAAGCCTCAGGTAGTAGAAAGCTTTGGCACTGAGGGCTGTCAGTGCCTGAGCCAGAAACAGGAGGGTGTCAGTTGGACGGTGTACCTGGGTCCTAACGGCAAAGCTTTCGGGAAAGAAAAAGTCTCGGATCGCTTTATGTCGAGTGACCTCGAAAAGGAAACGACCTTCGTACACGACTCGACGAGCGAGTCTGCCATCGACGCTTTGTGTGTGGCCCTTTTCGGTGAGGAGGGACTGATTTTGACAGAGTCCCTTTCCCACGCATACTTGGGGGCCGCCGGTTGGCAGTTTGCCGGTCAGTCTACGCAGTGGCCTGAATATGCTTCCGTGCGAAGTTTCATGGAAGAGTACCTGCTCGCCCTCTAGTTTTCTGAGGCATGCAAAGAGAGAAAACCTATGCCCCTGTCCCGGGTCTCCCACGAAGGCTCAGAGGAATTCCGCCCCAACCGCTGCTATGCCAAGGACGGGCTCGAAATTCTCTCGGGGTCTTCCATTAAGACTCTCCGGTTTTTCGAACTCCGTTCCAATCTTGAAGTCCCACGAGAGACGATCTGTCTAGGCTTACTTCTTCGTGTCTTCGCCCTCGGCAAAGCACATCTCAGGATCCCTCTTGAGGGGAAAGCCAGGGTTTTGCGGTCGGAGGTGAGGTGGGCTGGGGACTGCGAAATTGTCCTGGTGCCCAAGCCACTTTCCATCACCCCTATGGACACCGACGAGTGCTTTGGGTGGGATATTCGATTGTCGGTTGCCTTGTTCTCCCAGCCCTTGGAAAGCGGAAAAAGGCCGAGAGGGAAGGACCAATTCCCTTTTGAGTTCTCTCCAGGGCCTCTGAAGCCTTTTTCCAATTCACTGAAACTCAAGGGATGCCATCTTGACTGGTCACCCCGTAAGGGAGACTGGCATTCAAAAGACAGGGAAGCAGAAAAGCAGATCAGCAAATCGCTTGGGCTGGTATAGTTATATTCGAAACCTCTTTTGTGGGAGATAGAAAAGTCATGTTCACTGGAATCAAGGAACTTGGGTGGCGGCTGCTGATTGGTGCCAGGGACCTCGCTCTGGACGGGGCTGAGAAGGTTGGGTTCTCCAAGAACTACCTGTATCTTCTGAGCCTGGAACATGAACTGCCCTGGCTCACCCGCTTTTTGTCATCCGATGGCTCTTACATCTATCTCCGGACTCCGAAGCAGAGCAGAGAGGACAAGGAGATCAGTCTTCTGAGTCAGTCTTGGGATACCATTCCTGTGGAAAACCTCCTTCTGCAGGACAAAGCGATGCACTCAGCCTTCAGTGGCTCCTCGGCCGGATCTGGGGCGGTAGGAGGATCAACCATTGAGGTCGAGCTGGCCGAGGGAGAGACTATGGAAGCTGTCCAGAAGGAAGTCGAGGCCTGGAAGAAGGGCTGGATTTGCTCTAACGGTCGTATCCATGCAGTCCCGTTCGTTTGGGCTCCTTTCAAGTCCCGCAAGGCGGTAGAGGAAGCTCTGGTCCTCAGCTATAAGCGTGTTGCCAAGCCGGACTCGATCGTTCTGGAAAAGCGGGGCAAAGAGGAAGGTCGTTTCCGTATTGTCAATCCTTCGGCTAAGGCTTCGGTCGTGGTAGAGGACGTGGACAGTCTGTTTCTGGAAGAGGTACTCCCGAAGAAACAGGCTCCTAAGAAGAGCCGCAAACTGAAGGTTGCTATCCCCCAGACCGACGGCGCCAATTAGCCTTTCTTTTCTTCTTGCCTCCCTTTGTCCAATCGGGTATTTACGAAGTAAAGAGAGTCACGACAGCTCTGTGACAAGTTCACCTTCGACCCTGTCGTCCAGTGGTTAGGACCCGGGATTTTCGATCCCGTAACACGAGTTCAAACCTCGTCAGGGCCACTGCGAAGGAGCGGTTCGAAAAGGCCTGGACGTTCCAGGTCGAAATCCCGTGGTCGGAAACATTTCGAACCGCTCCTTCATTTTTCTGTTTCATTCTTCGAACGGATGGTGTATATAGGGGGTGTGAGTGAGAGGGACGCCGCCGAAAGGAGACGGCCCGAGGTTCTCTGGCGAGAAACCCACCATGTGTGCAGGAGAGCTGGCGTACCCAGTTATCTCCCTGTAAACAAGGAGAGCAGGCGAACCCTGTTATTTCCTGCGCACAAGGTGGATTTCAAACCCCGCTCTGTGACAAAAGAAGAGTTTGTCTGCGCAAGACCGCCGACGGCACGAAGCTCATATTCGTCTCGAAAGAGACACCGGGGCGGATACAGAAGGCGGAGCACTTGGCACCTCTCCCGTCGAAAGATAGGGAGATTTCTTCCCCACGAAAGGGGAAGCTGCTGGTAGAACCCAACTGGTAAGTTAGTTGGGCAACGAAAGCCGGGAGAAAAACCTCGGAGGCGTATAACTACCTCCCCGAGGGAACAGTTCCTGGATGATACCGTACGTTTAAGTCCCCCAAGTGGTAACATGCGGGGGACCCGCTCTGGAGGGTGTGTAACGAGCACCCAATTAATGAGCGGGGAGTGGCGAAGAAACCGCTCTATTTACTTAGAGATCGGTAGAAGTCACCTTGCCTTGAAAAAGGCCAGAGCCAGCCGTAGACGAATTCTTCTTTCTTTGATCTGTGAAGTCAAACTCTACTATTCCGTTTTTTTTGCTTGTTCTATAATGTTCTGAATCCCTTCGAGATACGGCATAACTCTTTTTTCTTTGAAATATTTCAGACTAGAAGCATCAATCACGCAGAGTTCAATATCCCTCTCAGCACAGGCAAGCATTTTACGGTGATCGTTGGCATGGATTTTATCCAGCTTGTCATTTCCGTGGATAGGTTCATAGTGAAAAATGCCGTTCAATTCAAAAGCGAGTTTCAGACTCGGAATATATATGTCTAACTCAGACTCTATGGCTTCTTTTCTGTTAAAATGAAACTCCAAATCAGGATAGATCAGAGTGAGCCGGTCTTCAAGCCACCTTTCCAATCTTGAACGACGTGTACCGGTGGTCTTATGTGAGTTATGATAAGTGCAGGAACAGGAGTTAGAACAGAAATGATTGGGAGATCTTACCGCCTGCGACAGTTTCTTTTTGAAAGATACCCCGCACTGCTTACAATTCACCTCTACTAAATGTCCGGGGAGAATACTCTTAGCTACACAACTTGGACTGCAGAATTCCATGAGACGTTTTGTGACTTTTATGTTTGAGGGGCTGTGCCTTTTAAGGATATATTTTTTGGTTTTATAAAAGGTCCCTTGGCAAAAACTGCACCTAAGAGGAAATAGTTTTTCGACTTCTGCAACTGCGAATTCTTCAGGTGTAAAAAGCGGATTCATGATTCACCTCCCTATAAAGGGAGGGGCATAGGCTAAAAATTGAATTTCGAGACACCCTTCAAGAACCGATCCCCGGAAGACCCCTGGAAAGAAGAGCCCCTCATGAGTAGCTCGCTAACCCCTCATGAGTAGCTCGATAACCCCCCAACAAAAGTTCTTGACTCTGTCCACGGTTCGGATATAGTCCTGGTCAACGGAGGTTCTGTGACAACTAGTTCGATTTTGCTCCTCGCTCTCCAGAGTCTGTCGTTCGGCCTCGTCCGGTGTTGGGCGGGCATGGTCAGGAACGATAGCGGTTCCCTTGGCAGGGGACAAGCGGGCGTAAAGGGAGCAGAAAGTCTTGCACACTGAGGTGAGGTTCCCAGAACAGCTTCACCATATAAGCCTGTTAATCGTGCAAGACTTGCCCGAAATCCTGCGGGGCTCGAAAGAGCCCTGAAATAAGCGTCAGGATTGTCTTGGGGCGGACGGGAACAGGTAATCCCCAAACTTTGCCTGCTGGTGGGAATGAACGCCAAACCGGCGGGTTCCGAGTAGGGAGGACCCAGTTTCGTTCAGGGCTTGTGCCGCTATGCCAATAGCACACGAGTCTCTGGGATTCCAACTGAGGGCACGCAGCCAATGGCGTTAATTGCGTGCGGGGTGCAGCAGGGAGGGGACTGGCACCAACCTTTTCTTTTTGGGGCCTATAGCTCATCAGGGGCGCGTCCCTTGCACGGACGAGGCACGCGGATCGAGACCGCGTAGGTCCACTAGGGTCATAAATAAGGGGCTTCAGGCCCCTGAGTGTTGAAATGACTACGGGATCATCGGGTTGGAGGCTCTGCCTTTCATCGACCCGTCCCCGAAGTACGCGGACAACACGACGGCTCAAATGATCTCGAAGGCTGTCTCGGAGTTCAACTTGGTGTCAGAACGGTCCGGTTACGTGCTCATGCTGCACCCGAGTGGGAAACACGTGTTCCGTCGCCTGGGTTAGAACAGGGTTCTAAAAAAGTGCTTGACTCTGGTTCCAGGTCGTGTAAGGTGTTCTCACTGGGAACGGGTACTAGAGGAGTATTCGGCTCCGTGTGTTGAAAAGGAACAGGCTCTCTGAAAACCAGTCCTTGAACAAGGTGCCGGAGGCTCAGCAGACGGACGGGGGGTCATGTCCTCGAAAATCTGCCGCAGCTAGACGTCGGTGTACCAGCTTACCTATTTCGGGTTCTCCATGTTGCGCTGGAGGATTCGGAGGTCCCCGTGGGGAGGGAGGTCCGCAAGCTTCTCCTCTCCGAATGGTTGGCTCCGGCACCTTATTTTTTACTTGCACCGAGGTGGGGGCGGGAAACTAGGGCGAGATGGGATGTATCCAAGGGTGAGGATATGCCCGTAGTGACCCCTTAGACACAAGGGGCCCACAGTCTAGTACTGGTCCCGAAGGAGGATCCGTCCCAAAACCCGGGACCCCTCTGGGGAGGACAAAGGGAACGCAGGGAAGGCACTAGGCCCTATGTTGAATTCCCGTCTCTCACCTCGGTGCTTTTCTTTTCGAAGTTACGCGGAGGGGAGGTGGCGTGTTGGCGTTCTGCAGGACGTCGGCCGGATATCTCGCCTGGGGTCAGCCCTTCTCGACGGAGCGGGGTCCTGGGAGACAGCGGGTTCGATTCCTGCCCCGCGTACTATGTTTGTCCCGCGGTAGCTTAACTCAGTGCAAACCCACTAAGTCCGCGCGGAAGTGGTTAGGCACTGGCGGCAGAGCAGGGACTGGAATCCCTAGATGCTGGTTCGAGCCCAGCCTGCGGGACCTGTTTTCGGGTGATAGTTCAGCAGAAAAGCCCTGCCTGCGTGCAAGTCCACGTGGTAAGCAGACGGGGTAGAACACCGGTCACACCGGAACCAGAGGTTCAAGCCCTCTTCACCCGCTTTTTAGGAGACACTAACATGAGTGGAAAAGACCTTTGGTTCATAGCTTGTCTGGTGCTGATGCTAGTAGTTGGGACTGGATCACACTTGATCTGGCATAGAAACATCGTGATCACACAAGCCGTTGAAGTAGGCGTTGCCGCCGTCTGGCTGTTCGGTGTTCCTAGGATGTTCCCTCGGGTGAAACGGTTCATTCGGGAGTAGACTATGCGAAGACCTCATTTCGGACCCATCAGCATCCCCGAAGCGGTATGGGACGATCTGTTCGAGGAGATCGAGCCCGTCTATAGGGAACGGGACGGTAAGAAACTCCGTCGTTTCCGGCTGATCGGTACTGACCTTATCGGTACTCAGGACCCGATGGACGAGCTGTTTGAGTGCAAACAGATTTCGATTGAACCGATGCCAAGGCCCTTGGGTCTCCTTTTAACTATGGGTTGGGAGCCTCCGAAAATCGAGGCTTGACAATTCTTGGCCTCAGGGTATAGTGCTCCTGTGACCTTGGTTCTTTGACCTTGGTTCTTTGACATCGACACCTTGTCAAGTCCGGATCGAATCGTGGCCCAATATTCCTTACTGCTGAGGAAACGGCACGGATAACAGAGACCGGTTCGGTCCCAGGACTGAGGAAGGGTAACGGCGCAGAGGATGTAGAAAGGCGGTCTCGTTCCTGCATCCACTGTGGCGACACGCAAAACTTACTTACACCCAGCAGCGTGTCGTGGGAGTAAAGTCTCCCTGAGGCGTTGATCGTGGAACGGGAGTGCACCTCTTTCCACGGGAGCTTCATGCCGGAATGCTTGACTTTGAGTCCGAGGGTGGGGAGGGTGGTTCTCTCCCCCGATTCGGTCCGGTCTTGGCTAGGTGTCGATTTCCTTAGCTGAAATTTTCTCTGCGGGTTGAAACAAACAGGGCACAGTCATTCCTCAAAGGAGTTTGAAGACTCCTGTGTGTTGGAATTATCACGCCAAGCTCACGGACACCGAACTCTACAAGGGGTACGATTTCGAGAATCTGCCTGCTGGGGTTGCGAGTATGCGAAACGGGTACCCTCATCTGGTCGATGGCTACCACCGCCGTGCTGCGGCCAAGCAGCAGGGGCTTGAAGAGGTCTGGCTGTTCGTTGCCGAGTAGGCTAAAAGGCTGCTGAGTAGCCCCGCCAATCGGGTATAGTAGGGGAGGCTATTAACCACTCGGGGCCTCCCATGACCATCGACGATCCCTTCGACCAGCTACCTGACGATATCTGTGATACCAGGGCGGAGGAGGATATCCCTCCGGAAGCTCAGCTAGTAACGCTCCGTAAGCAGCTTCTCACGCTTCGGAAGAGACAGGCTCTGGGGCACGGAACTCGGCCCTGGACGAATCCTATCCACGTCATGATCGGCTGGGAAGACACGACTACGGGTGAGATTTTCTGCTCCAACCTTTTCGACGTTGGACAGGAGATTCGTGACGGGGAGGATGCGTTCGGAGAGACAGGTCTGACCCGTGAGATGTTCAAGAAGAACATTGGTTCGGACGAGGGGCGGGAGAGGCTGTACGGGTTTGTTCCTAGGGAGGCCTAGACAAACTGCCAACGTACTGTCGCCAAGTAGCTGGTATAGTAGGGAAGTCAGTAACCCAATCGGAGCTTTCCATGAGTGTTGCAGATCCCTTCGACCAGCTAACCAACGAAATTAATGCCATCATGGCCGAGAATCCCCTCCCTCCGGAGGCCCAGAAGGTCACGCTTCGCGAGCAGCTTCTCAAGCTTCGTGAGCGGCAGGCTTTGGGGCACGGCACCTGCCCTTGGTCTAACCCCATTCAGCTAGTTCTCGGTTGGAAAGACCTCCTCACGGGGGAGATTTTCTGTTCCAAGCTGACCACTGTCAAACAGGGGATCTACGAGGGAGCAGAGACGTTCGAGGGTACGGGCATTTCCTCTGAGGAATTCAAGAAAAACATAGGGTCTACCGAAGGGCAGGAGAGGATGTACGGATTTCCAGGTTCGGACTCGGAGAGCCAGGAATGAACCCTGTCGACAAGGAACTCCATATCCCCGCCCTGCTGTTGGAACTCCAAGCCCACCAGAAGATGGGGCACGCTACGCAGTCGTGGGACGACAAGGAGAAGCGGACTATCGGGTGGGAGGATCTGGTGACAGGGGAGCGGTATTTTATCCCAATGACCTTCTTGCAAGGACGTGAGGGCTTTGGGCCCAAGCAGGGCCAGAAGTTCGAGGATGAAACGGGGATTCCTATGGATAGGTTCTGTGACCTGATCCGAACTCCAGAGGGCAGGAAGAAGCTGTTCGGTTGGAGCCCGAGCGACGAAGCAGAATAGTTAGTGTTTTGGCAGGATTGGCCTAGGTAGATGGGCACTGGACCTCCACTCCAGCTACGTCGATGCGACCTCGACATCCTGCTCCTTTAGTTATTCTCAGATCGGAGAAAACGTATGTTGGAACCGTCCCTTCAAGACCTCCACTTTGCACTCCATGAGAGAGAGCAGTTGCTTCCTATTCCGGACCTCCTGCTCGAACTCAAAACTCGCCATCAGCTCGGGCATGCCACCCAGTCCATAGAGTGGGGCCACGGCATAGGACGAACCCTTGGCTGGGAAGACCTCGTGACTGGAGAGTGCTTTGGAATCAGGGTCTGCATGGTCAGGGAGAGGGAGAGGTTCGATAAGCTGGAAGAAGCTGGCTTCGACCGGGACTTTGTCTGGAGGCGCATCCAGACCCATCTCGGAAGAAAAAAGCTGTTCGACTACAGCCCTGAGGAAAATAGCAAAAATGCTTGATTTCGGGGTTGGAGTCCAAAGCCACGGTTTGACTTTTGAACTGAAGCCTCTATGCCGCAGAGACCTGCACCCTCCGAAGTCCATTCCTCGCTGTGTCTATCTAGGTTTCGAAACCAAGGAACAGCGGGATTCCCTGTTCACTGAAATGGTTGCCCAAGCAGGTAAAGCCCCCGAAGGGCAAGTAGACCGTCTGACGATTCTCGTCGAGATGATGACGGGCGCCCCTATCCAGAAACCTGAGAAAGCGGTTTTCCACCTGTACAAACATGTGGACGGGAAGCCCGTTGAAGATACCGTTACAGTGGTCTGGGGTAGTGAATAACCCCTAACTCAACCAGTCGATCGCCACGTTCGCAGTCTTGTCGACCACAGCTCCGGTTTTTACCATAGGCAGGGATACCGCCAAGAACGCCTCGAAGAACTTCAAGTCCTCCTCTGTCAACCCGTAGCTCTCTGCCAGCTCGACGTAACTTGCAACCGGTCGTGTTTTTCCCGTCCGCCAGAAGTCAAGCTCCATCTCTACGCGGTACGCTTCCGCCTCAAAGGTGGCCCTCCGTGAGGTGTTCCCAATGTAGCTGGTGGAGAACGCCAGCACTCCCTGCGTGTTCATCTGGTGGACGTGGTGGTGCTCGTGGGCACAAGTCAGGACCTGCTGCCAGAGGGACCACACGCCTTTATCATCTTCGACCCCGGGCTCGAACGGCGTGTAAATCGTAGTCCCAATGGTCGTGGTGAACCGCTCCATGAAAGCAGTTTTGTCGACGATCCCCAAAGCTCCGAGGACGTCCCCGACAATCTGCATCTCGACAGCATCGGGCTTAGGGCAGACCTTAGTGCCGTAGGTCTTGGTCATGTAGGTCCAGAAGTCCTTGACCAACTCAGGCGTGATAGACTTCGTCATCATAGGCACATCGGTTCAGGGTACACAGAGCAAACCCGACCCATGGACTTGCAGTCCAGAACAGTTGTCCATTCGTTGCCCGAGGAACACATTTGCAACTGACCCCCGTCGCAACGGACGGCCCTAGGGTTCGGGCAGGATTGGACCTGTACGGCAGAACAACGACAGCTACCGAGCGCCAGGAGAACGAGAAAAAGCCATTTCATTGTTTGTACCGCCCTTTCAAGGGTTAGAAATAGAACAACGCCGTTTTCTTCTTCGACTCATTCAGGTCCAGTGGAGTGTCCTTCGAGATCACGTTGTCCTGGAGATCCGCACGGAACACGCCCGGGAAGTCAAGGGACTTCTTCAGGAACTCACGCATCGGGATATCCACTTGGATGCAACTCATTTTCCGGTCGGGGTCGGAGACCAGCAAAGCGGCCCATCGGTGATGGCCGTCAAGGATATGCCCATCGGAGGAGACAACGATTTCAGTATCCGCCGCAGGGTCAAACTTGCCTTTGAAGTAAGAATCGGCCATACCAAACGTCTTACCCGCCTTGATTTCCTTCTGGGTAGCTTTCAGGTTGCCGACTGCGATCTTTTTCTTCTCGACCTTGACGCCCTTCTTCTTGAAGCTGTCGAGGAGCTGGTTCATGATGGGGCGCTTATCCTTGGGATCCGCCCCTGCATCTACCGCGGCCTTCCCCTTCTTCTGCTCCGCCTCATCCTTGGAAGCCAGAAGCTCAGGAACGGACTTGTCCATGACCTGAGGCATATTGTCACGTGAAATTCCCAAGTTACCCTCACACACGGGGGGGGATAGTTTGCAAATATCCTCGGTCTTGTGAATTCCTTCCTGCATCTTTTTCGAGATGTAGACGGCCCGCTCCTTATTATCTCCCACGATGCTGAGGTTGTAGTCCTTGAGGTGTTCGGAGTGCCCGTACCCCTTATCCTCTTCGGTCCCATGTTTCTTGGCCTGCTCGAAGTGCTCGCGAATCCTCTTCTGGGACTCGGGCGGGAGGGACTTGTACTGGACGCGGTTATGGGTTGTGGGGTGGACGAAGGTCTTACCCTTTACGGAGTCCTCAAAGGTTTCTCCTTCGGAGGCGGCGGTTTTCAGCAGAGGGACGATCTGAGGACGGAGGGCGGGGGTTGTATAGGCAAGACGAATAAGGTGACGACGAAGGGGGTTCATGGTTATAGCGCTCCTTGTGGAGTGTGTTTCCATAAGGCGGAAACTATAGGATGAAAAAGGAGTTGCGCTGGGGGAAAGGATCGGGTATAAGAGGACAGAGGCGGATGTAGCTCAGTAGGAAGAGCAGATCACTTGTAATGATCAGGCCACAGGATCGATCCCTGTCATCCGCTCTAAAACCAACAGTATTTCACCAGGATTCCGACTGTTGGGTCAGTTAATTTACTTGACAGCAGAGACCTACTTGGCTATCCTCTTTACAGCGCATCTGCCATGTGTAGAAGTGCGTTACGGTACCGTTCTGGTCGTAACGGGGCGGTACCAGTTTCCTAATTCGTCTCTTTCCAGAGCCACTTCCCCGAACGATCACGAGAAGCGATTGCAACAATCAGGCTCTTTCCGTCCGAGCCGAACATCATGGTTTTCATGAGGTACGTGTTCCCCCGAAGGAGCCGGAGATAGATTTTACCCCCTACCCACCAGCGGGCTTCTGCGGGGAGCGGAATCTCGATAGTCTTCCCAGCCATTAGCTTGGCTGCTAACTGTGCAGGTGCTTTCCCCGTCAGTTTTCCAGCCTCGTGCATTGCAAGAAAATCCGCCAAGGATTCTGCATCGGGAGTTCCTTCGTCGGGACTTGCGGTTCTAAGTAGAAGAGGGAGAAGGTGCGGACGCAACTCCGGCTGGGCGTGCGCCAGCTTGAGCACTCTGCTTTTTAGACTAGGTAAAGGCATAGCGGGTCCCTCCTATAGGGACGGTCCCATAAGGGGATTACCGAGGTGTGCTTGTTGCGGGGGTTACCTGTTATTTAGATTGAGATTTTGGCAATGATTTCTGTCATTTCGTCCAGGATATCCTGTTTCCGTTTCAGGTTCTGGCCAAGAAACTCTGGCGTCACCTCAGAAGGGTTCTTGGACTTTACGAAATCGTTCATCTTACTGGCTACCTCAATGATCTCGTCGAGAGTGGGGGCCGGAGGCAAAGTCACTTCTGAAAGGGAAACCTCGTTCCGGTCTGTCTCGAATCGGCTTGGTGCCTTCTGGTCTGCATTGTAGATGACGGTATCGCACTTGCGATTCCAGATTTCGAACAGCATCCCGCGGGCTTCGTTCAACAGGTCGTGACGGATCTCGTAAGCGTTTTGACTCATGATTCTCCTAGTCTCCCTTCTGACTGTGTGTCGAAAGCCCCCAACCCTGGGGGCTTTCGAGAACTACTATACCGACGGGATGACGGCTCTGATTCGTTTTTTTCAGCCAGGACAGAGCGACGACCTTCGAAGCCGAAAATCGAGTGACAAAATCACCTTGGGCGCACTTTTTTCCGTCATCCCTCCCGCCCATCGGGTATAGTGTTCTTAGGTTGTGCTCCACATAGGCGTGGGGCCTGAACAAAATCCAGGGAGGAGGAACGAATCATGTCAGAGTCTATGTTCTACGAAAACGGCGGCTGGCTACACTACAAACCGTTCGACACTTACAGGCTCCCCGAGATTGTGGTGGATCCTGGGGAGACGGCTTCGTTCATCCGAAAGGAAGGAAAGAACCGTTCCTCTGGATTCGAAAAGAAGCTGTACAAGCTCCAGTGGCCTGGGAAGAACGAGAGTGAATTCGAAAACATTCCGACAGAATTCTTGGAACACTGGCCCTATATGAACTGGCCCAAATGCCGCAATTCCTCCGCTTACAGTCTAGACTACCTCCTTGTGACCGACAGCCTTCCGGTTGAACGAGATATGCCGGAGAACATTGCGTATCACCTAGCCGTCAATCACGACCGCCTCGCTGTCACTCACAAACGTCTGTTTCCTGGACAGAAGGTCAAGTATGCTGTGGCTGGACTTCCCGCAAAAGACGTCCAGAAAGTGCTGGACGCCCAATTTGCACTGGACGGTCATGCTATTGCCGCCCTGAAGTATCTTAAATGGGTAGCCGAAACCCATCGACCCCATCCGCTTCTCCAAGGGTTTGATACCATGATTCGGGAGGAACTCTCGGGCTTGGGGGAGAAGGCCACAGAGCTGTACTTCTATCTTCTCTGTGACTACCTGTACGACTCCGGAGCCAAGTGGTACGCCAGAATCCCGAATTTCCATCGGCTTCTCCGTTACTTTCACTACGTTGGGAGAACGGGACGCGACCGGTACCGTTACGTCTCGGGGCTGGGGGCAGTTGCCGTAGATGGGATTTCCAAAGAGACTTTGGACGGTATCCAGAACTGGAACCCTACCGGTTCCAGGTGCTACTCTCATGTTACTGGAAAGGACCCCGCTGTGAGAGAACCAGAGGAAATCGGATTGCGGGAGATTGAAACCCATGAGTGATTCCAGAAAAGGCCCCCTCCACGAAGGCCGTAACGGGCCGCACCCGAAAAATGCAGATGGAACTTCTGCTCGACCGAAGTCCCGCAGCAAGAAAAAGGCAGATATCGAGGACGGTTTCTACTGGGAGCTGGAAGATGGCTGTTGGAAGAAACTTCCTCTCCCTCTGCCCAGAATTGTCATCGCCGATCTGCCCGAAGGATACAAAGACGCATACCCTTTCAAGGATGGAGAAGCAGTTCTTCTCCTGGCAGAAATCCAAAACATGCAGGGGCACTATGCGGTAGCTACGCGGGATGGTCGAGTCCTCTGGGGGTTTCATCCGGAGACTTTCCGAGTGCCCACTGAGGATGAAATCTAAGATGAAAAAGAGCCTGCCCAATCCTGACACTCGTCGTTGTTCGATCTGCATTTACCACGACAAAACTGTTACACACGCGATGTGTTACTATGAGCGCGGAGCGGGTGCCGAGGAGAGGAAAATCCTAATCTGCCGACGATTTCCGCCCACGACAGATGGATTCCCTGCAGTGGAAAAAGATTGTTGGTGCTGGGAGTTCAAGCGGTCTCTTGCTGACACGGTGCTTGAGACCATTAAGGCGCTCAAGGATAACTGCGAGGAACAGCCCGAACAGCCCGCAGAAGAACATTTCGAGTGGGTGTCTTTCCGCGACCTCTTGGTCAGGTTCCAGGAAGCCAGGGCTCTGGGGCACTCCGTTTGCGCCAGCGACATACCTGGAATTGGTTGGTACGACGAGACTGCTAACTGCACTCTCCAAACTCCTCTCGTTAAGGTCAAGGAATGCGTGGCCGTTAGGGAATGGCTGGCTTCGGATGCCTATATGAGAACTCTCCTGGAAGGAATGCCTTGGAGCATAGCAGAGTTCAAGGAGAAAATAATCACCCCCAAAGGTAGACAGTACCTCTTCGGAGAACACGTCCTTCATAAGTAGGCCGGTTTTCCTTCTATCGCCCCACCCTTAGTAGAGCCCCACGGGAGTTACTAAGTAAATGCCCCTCATCACGTTCCCCGAAACCCGCCAGTCCCGCTCCTTCGACTGTGGGTCTACCTGCGTGCAATCGGTGCTCTACTACTTTGGCCACGAACACCGCCAGGACAAGCTTATCGAAGCCCTGGACACCTCAGAAGAGTTCGGGACTCGTCCTGGCAATATCGTCAAGTACTTCGTCTCGAACGGGCTCCAGGTCCACTCAGGCAAGATGACCATCGATCAGGTCAAGAAGTACATCGACCGTGGCGTGCCGGTCATGATGGTCATCCAGGCTTGGACGGACAATCCCAACGAGGACTATTCAACGTCCCTGGACGATGGGCACTGGGTTGTCGCGATTGGGTACGATGACGAGTCGGAAGGTGGCTGTATGCTCTTCGAGGACCCCTCCCTGCTGAACAACCGAGGTTTCATCCCCTATGACGAGTTGGACGAACGCTGGCACGACGTGATGCAGGAAGACACCATGCTCCTGGACCACTACGGCATTGCGGTCTACGGGCAGAAGCCTGCTTTCAATCCGAACAAGAGAATCAAGATCGAGTCCTTGCAGGCTCGGGTTGCCTCCAGGTGGCTGCAACGGTAACGATTCTGGTTGCTTTCTGGCTTGAGATAGGGTAGGTTGTCTTTCAATTACTGGGACGTCGCCCAACCGGCCAGGGCCCGGGTCTTTGACACCCGTTATCTCAGTTCGAGCCTGAGCGTCCCAGCTAACAGTGCGTCAACAAAAGGAGTACCCGAACATGCGAAAAGCACCCCGCTCCTGACCCAAACGGGGGTCACCACGGACGGCAAACCCGTCATTTCTTTCTTTCCTATCGTCGAATCTCGCGGCCAGCCCTTGGAAATCGTCGTGTCCTATCTTGACAGCCACGGCTTCATGCCTGACTGGCTGGACTTCTACGACACGGCTGTAGAACACGGATGGAAACCCGACCGTGTGAAGCTGCAACTCGAACGGGTTGTGGGGGACGTATATGGCCCTGACTTCCTGAAGGTCTGGCAGGAGAAGTTCTTGCAAGCTACTGCCGAACGGGTATAGTCTACCTGGAAACTTTGGCAGGGATTTGCCATGCTGGACTGGGTAATCACGATTCCGAAGACTCTATCCTGGGGCAACTACATGAAAGAGGTCCGTTCCGTTGCTGACGGGCGTTCTGTCCTAAACTACCACACACGATTCTTTCCCAAGGAAATGAAGCGAGGGGACAGGTGTTTCGTGGTGTGGGACGGCAAGGTCAGAGGTTGGATGGAAATCGTGGGTATGCGGGAAATCCAGGAACCCTGGCAGTGTTCAACCACCGGAGCAATCTGGGCCCCTGGCAAGTACATCCAGCGGTCGGGCCCCTGGAATCCGGTGGGCGGTCCTGAGATGACGGGCTTCAGAGGGATCAGGAAGTTCCAGAGCTAACGATTTCAGTTTCATTCCTCCCGAGTTCGGTGTATACAGAAGGCGTGACAAGAGGGAGCCTGCTATTGCTATGCATACCGTGCGAATTGGAACCTCGAAACGAAAGTCCTCGGCTGACGACCAGGAGCTTTACCGGCTTCCGTCGCGGCTGACTATCGATGATGGGAACCAGATTTTCTGTCTGAGGCACCACCAGCCCGTGTGCACAGACTGTGGAGTTGGCACTCTCCGGTGGGCCGAAGCCGGATTTGCTCCCTACCACCGGATCTGCAGTCGGTGTGGTTCCCATTGGGAGTTGCACCCCTGCGACGTGTTCCTTCATATCGAGGACGGGGTATGGGCTCCGGACTGGACTCCGCAGCATCCTTGGGAGATCCGGCATTTGTTGGTGGCAGATCCGGAATACCTCAGCATCGTAAATAACGCAGTGAACATTGCTCGGGGAGTTCCGTACATCCCCTTGTGCTGGGCGCAGCGTGCGAGGTTTTACTAGACCATGAAGCTTTACTTCATCGTGGACGCAAAGGGTGTGCCTCTCGATATCGGAGACGGGACTCCTGGATACCACGTGGCTTATGCTCATCGTGAGGATGCGGAGTGGGACGCTGAAGGGTCCAATGACCCCGATGTGCACGGATTTTCGAATCCGAAACCGTACAGCGTTCGGGAATTCGATGTTCCTGAAACGTTCCTGGGGTATTTCCATTTGCACGTGCACAATCCGCCTGTGCGGCACAAAGACATGGCGGCCATCCTGGACGTGAAAGACCCCGAAGAGAGAGATCGGTTGCTTCAAGTTGTGCTCAGCAGGGAGTGACCATGAAGTTCAGCGTCCGCAGTCGCCAGACCGCCAAGTTCTTCCGCCCTACCACCTGGAAGGCTGCGGTGATCTCCATTACCGAACCAGGAGGACCTCTGGCGGAGTTTGACTATCCGTTCAAGCACGTCCTAAGGTTGCAGTTCGACGATATCACCAAGCGTATCGACGGGCGTTATGCCTTCACCTCCGACGACGCCAAGAAAATTCTGAAGTTCATGGCAGGCGTCGAGGGAAAGGTGAACGAGGTGCTGGTCCACTGCGAGGCTGGTATTTCGAGGAGCGCTGCGGTTGCTGCGGCTCTGTCGAAGATTTACAACGGGGACGACACCGAGTTCTACGGTCCCCGATACCGGCCGAACAGCTTGATCTACCGAGTGCTCCTGGATGAACATTTTGGCCCGATCGTAGAAAAGGACTAGGTAATCATGGGCAAGGCCAAGCTCAAGAAGTGGAAGCAGGAGAACCCTCGGGACCAGTTGACTGCCTTGTTGGGCTCCTTGATGGGCAGTATCGATAACGGCCTGGACGGGACGAAAGACCCCTTAGACGTTCTGCTGACGGTTGCAAAGGGGTTGGACGAAATCGAAAGCCTTTCTCCGTGGCTGAGTGAAACCTGGGACAAGGAAGGTCAGTGAAATGGACAAGCTACCTAAGCGCATCTTCGCCGAAGAACTGCCGGTGCTCATTCTCCTGGCAGAGTACGCCAAGGAAAACGCAGTTACGGCCCTAGAGCTGAGTGCCCACAGCGATCCCAAGCTGGCTCCTGTGGATATCGCTCGGATCGCCACAAGCCTGTGCATCCAGCGGCTGGCTGTACTCAAGCCTGGGGGAAATACCTCGCCAACGAAGCTACGCAGGAAATGGCGACTCGTGAGTGGCGAATCCCCGAACCGAAGAAGAATTCGAAAAACACGGCGCAAATGCTGGCCATGGCGTCGGCGATAATCCAGGCTTCCAATTTCCGCTGAGTCCAGGAGACGTTACTAACATGGAAATCTTCATCTATTTCATCATTGCAGCCATTCCAGGAGCAGGGGCCGCTTTGCTGGCCTCCCAATGGCTGACAAACAAAGCTTCTCTTGGCTTGGGCCTGCTAGTCTTCTTTGGGGTGCTGGTGTGGATGACGTGCAGTACACCCAAGAACAAAAGTGCTGAGAACGACGACCCTGAGTAGCCTTTTCGTTGCAGAAAGGATTCAGTAGCTATGGTCCAGGGACCTTTCAACGACTTCGAGTGCATTGCGTGGCAGATCCGCAATTGGTGTGAGGAGTTCGATTTCCCCACGCCAGAAATCCGCCCTCTCATTCAAAAAGAGGGGGATTTTCGGACTTTCGAATTTGAAGATGGGGTGCTTAACCTTTATGTCACCAGTCCCAGCAAATCACTTGGGGGCCTTGCTAGTACGGCACAGCATTTTTTCGGATTGTACATGCAGCATCTCTGTAAAGTCGAGGAACCCGAATTATCTGAGCGTGTCCGATCCCATCTGTGGGGATGGGGAATAGGCATTCGCGGATAGCTTTGGGCACACGTAGCCAAGTTGGCTAAGGCTCAGGACTGCAAATCCTGCATCCCCAGTTCGATTCTGGGCGTGTGCTCTCATGGTGCGATTCTAGTTTCATTTCTCAGGCCAGTGGTGTATACAGTGGGTGTCAAAGGAACCGACCTGGAGACATCCAAATGGTAGTCGAAAAGAAGACCTCAATCGCCACCGTGATGTTGGCGGACATGAGCACCATTTACTCCCTCCACACTTTTGCCCTCGGGACGGACAAGGTGGACATGAAACAAGGTGAGATGCGGCTCAAGGATTCCTACGTCCAAGGGCTCGCAGAGGCCGCTGCTAAGCAGCGGCGTGGCAAGGTCCAGAGGATCTGGTTCGACCGTGGGGCCGGTGGCTACTTCGCAGATATCGAAATCCCCGACCTGGAAGCAGGTCTACGGGATTCCCTGGAAACACACCAGAGCAAGTGAGGGGTATCATGGGAAAGAAGGGAAAGGGCGACAAGATGAAGGTTGCGGTGAATAAGGCGTTGGCCAAGAACAAGGAACGACAGACCAAGGCCGACAAGTCCAGTAAGTATCTGGCGAAGGCCAGCAACAAGAACTCGGGCAAGTGAGGGAGATACAAAGAAATGCGTTACGAAAGCCCACATTGGGACGAAATCCTCGGTGTCTGCACCAAGCACCACCTCCCTCAGGTTCCGTGCCCACAGTGCATGGCCGAGCAGGACCCTGACGTGACTGTTCACCTGTCGGAAACGGACAAGGACGCCATCGCTTTCGGGGAAATGGTGCTCGACGACTTCTTCTCTGGGGATGAGTCGGACTGGCTCCGTAATCGGGTCGAGTGAAAGAAAGCTTACCTACAGCGTACGTTTCCGCGATTTTTCTCGACAGGAACCTCAGAGCCAGTGTAGAGTCCCAGCGTAGGGACCTCTTATAGGAAAGATGAAAGATGGCTCTGAATCCAGTTTCTTCGGCTCCGACACAAGTTGCTTATGAAGACGCCGCCGAACTCCCACTACCCCTCAAGCTTTGTCTCAGGAAGGGCGATGTGACTTTCGCTCAGTGCTTGAAGTCCTGCATTGAGAATCGGGAGTTCGTGGAGCAGTACGACCGGCTCTCAAACACAAACCTGAGCATGAAGGGGACGGCTCTTGACTTGATGATCGATGAAGCCACGGAGAGGGGCACGGAGGAGATAAAGGGATTTGTCGACTTCGTGTTCGACGTGGTGTTCTTGAGACTTTAGCTGTTTGTGCAATTTTTAGGCCCTTAGCTCATTTGGTGGTAGCAAACGGCTCATAACCGTTCGGTACCCGGTTCGATTCCGGGAGGGCCTACGGGGTAGCAGGGGGGGTTGGATAATGGAACTACAAAGCCTCTTTAACCAACTTGCAGAAAAGTGGAGAGAGGATACCGCTTGCGTATCTTCTATCTCTCAACTTACGGAACACCCCTGCTATCGAGAAATCGTAAGTATGGGGGAAGCTGCAGTTCCCCTCCTGATAGCTGAATTGAGACGCGGACCAGAACATTGGTTCACTGCCTTGTATCTCATTACAGGAGTAGACCCTGTGCCCTCGGATAAGAAAGGCCATTTACAGTCTATGGCTAAAGCCTGGATTGATTGGTACGATTCACAGCCATGAGTAACACCTGGATCATTGGCGACACACACTTCGGGCACCCGAACATCCTCATCCATTGTGCCCGACCCTTTTCCACGGTCCAGCAGATGGATGAAGCCCTCACCTCCAACTGGAACTCCGTAGTCAAGCCCGAGGATCTGGTGTGGCACCTCGGGGACTTTACGGCCTTCGTCAAGGACCTCGCCCGCATCGAAGCTTACCGTAAGGCCCTGAACGGACGCATCCGGTTGATCCGAGGGAACCACGATTGGGGCAACGCTTCCCGCTACATCAAGCTGGGGTTCGAGGAGTCCTACCGGTCTACTGTCTATGACCGCTTCGTTCTCTCCCACTACCCCGGGGGTCCGTGGGTCACTGACGAAGTGATTGTCGACGAGAAGCATCCTAACGGCAGGCCCAAGTTCAACAAGGGGCACAAGCTGACGGCTAGGGTCTTGGAACAGTCGAATGCTCGGGGGGTCATGCACGGGCACGTACACAACTCCAGGCAAGAAGAATACCCTGATTGCTTGAACGTATCGGCTGACGTTCTGGGGTTTACTCCCATTCCTTGGGAAGAGGCTAAGGTAAGATGGGACGAAGCTAGGAAGAGGGAGATAGGGAATGGAACCTAAAGAGACGCCGTTGGTTCGTGAAGCTGAAGTAAGCTACATCGATGCAAACGGACTGCGGGCGATGTGGCTCCTGATAACCGGACACGACGAGTGCGGAACCTTCACAAGGTGCCTGTGCAACGTAGACGAGAAAGCCTACAGGCGGCTCGACGCCAACCTTTCGAAAGTGGATCTGGTCGCGCTGAAGGAATTGGTCTGTATGGTCTTGGACAAGCTGGAACATGACTGACTCTGAATTCCTAGCTTGGGCTATTGAGAAGATTCATACCGGATCCTTAACGCACAAAGACGCGGAGAGGCTTGTCAAACTGACAGGCCGCAAGCGAATGACCGACTACATGGGTGAAGCCGCCTGCTCTCCTCTCACGGTTGAGTACGTCGAGAGCCTGTGTAGACTTCTCGAAGTGCTGGGGGTGGACTCTGTGCTGGAGGTGTGTGCTCGGCGGTCTGTTCTGGCGAGAATGATGCAGAACAGATCATCCGGGGTAAAGTGGGTAGCCACAGACAGCGACCCTCAGGACCCTGGCGTTTTGAAACAGGAATGGGACGAAACTGTCCCATTTTCGCAACACTGTGCGGTGTACTCCTCTTGGCCGTACTTGGGGAAGAGGAACAAGCCCTGCTTCACAGACCTTGCAGCCTGGAAGTTCTTGGGCATGAGGTTGCCCCTGATCCTGCTGGTTCCTCAGACTGAGGAGTTCCTGGGAAGCTGGTTGGGGAAAGCGGAACCTGCTACCTCCTTGGTGGAGGGGTTTATCGACCCTCCCCAGTGGCAAGAGAACAAGAAATATGGATGGGACACGGCGGCTACTGTCGTGGTAAGATAGGGGCAGGACAGAGGGAGGGCTGGAAGATGACTCTTGAGCAGGAAATCATCCGTGTAGTGACGGAGAAGAACGGCTGCAAAGCGGCAGAGGTGGCTTGCCATTTGAACCCTGAGACTCTCATGAGACCCGACCTCATGGCGGATGGTTTCATCGCGGCCCTTGACCGGCTGGTTGAGAGCGGCGAGATCGTGTCTGTGGATTACACGTTACCAGACAGTGAATGGCGTGGGAGAAGCTTTTTACTCCCGAAAGGGAGCAGAGTGTTTACGGGCGTATAGTTTAACGCCGAATCTTTGCGAACCGCAAAGTCCAAGGCTGTCCGATCCCAACCCTTCCCTTACCCGCAAAAATTACCGTGCTGTCGGAACCTTCCGAGTCTGACAGAACCTCGATTCGCCGGTCAGTGAAAATCCAAGCTTCGGCCAAACCTCTGTCGGTTAGGTACTGGCCCATGAACCCTTGTTTCAGGTACTCCGCCCGAGTCTCCACGTCGAGATTCCGGTACATGGTGGAGTCCCGCCGGATATCGCAGTAATCTCGGGCATTCAACCCGATGTAGAGGGCCGGACAACCCGCCAATCCGGCAATACCCTGTTTCAGCATCTTGTGCGTGACACCTGCCCAGAAACGGGTGTCCTTGGACGGACGAAAACAGAACTCGTCGTCAATCCCTCGGTTTGCATACGCGGAAAGAATCTCTTCCCGCTGGCTAGCTAGCATTCCTGGGATTCCCTCTGCCGCGGGATACACGACAGGCCGCTCAGGCTGGCTCTCTACCAAAGTGCTCAGGTCACTGGGGTCCAGAAACTTCATAACGGAAACTCCTTGTCAGGTCCGCCTTTCCGGTGTACTATACCCTATGAGAACGGCGTTTACGATTACGAAGTATGTACGATTCAATTGCCGCCACTGAGGGGGAATAGAAAAGGGCCCCGTATCATGGACGACGTTTTGTGCCTCGCGACCAACTACATGCCACTGGACCGGCTTTCTTGGAGAGACGCTCTACACCGAGTCATCACTGGACGGGCCGAAGTGCTCGAAGAGTACGACGACGTTACGGTCCACTTAGCTACAGGGGATATCCCTCTTCCGGCCGTCATCCGCTTCAAGCACATGGCCAAGATGGTTTTCACTCGTGGAGTGAAATTTAATCGAAAAAACGTGTGGTTGAGGGATGGGCACCGCTGTCAGTACTGCGGGAGGATTGTGGCTCTGGACGATTTCACATACGACCACGTCATCCCGAAAGATCAAGGGGGACAACGGAATTGGGACAACATTGTAACCTCTTGCCTTTCCTGCAACCTCAAGAAAAGGAACCGGACTCCCGCTGAGGCAGGGATGATCCTCCGCACCAAGCCGGTCTGCCCGAAGTTCCTTCCTGGGCAGATCGCCCCCTCCTTTGTACTTGGAAAGGGAGAACACATCCCTGAGACGTGGAAAGACTACTTGGCTTCCTACCGCTATTGGTGCCAGCCGATCGACACCGCCGCCTAGCTATGCTGATTTCAGTTTCATTCCGTCCAGCAACGGTGTATACCTGAGTTGTGAGACAGGAGCCTACTGAAACAGGGGATAGAAAAAATGAAGCTGATCACTTTCGATGTGTTGGGAATCCAGGGGCAGAAGGTTCTTGTTTCGGTGGCCGTCACCCCCAAGATGGGGTCTTCGTTCGGAATCTTCGGGGGCGTAGGTCTGTCGGACAGGGCCCAGACGGAAACCCGAGTGCGGGTGAAATCCGCCCTCATCAACAGCCTGTTCTCTTTCCCGGGCGGGTCGGTCGAGGTGCTCTTGGACAGCGCCGTGCCTCTCTCCAATTCGAACGGCACCCTCGACCTCGCCGTGGTCCTGGGGGTTCTCGAAGCCACGGAGCAGGTCCGGCTGAACCCTGACGGGATCGCTGTGATCGGGACCCTGGGTCTCGACGGTTCGATCAAGCCGGTGTCGGGGGCGATCTGCATGGCTCTCGCGGCCAAGGCAACGGGGATCAAGACCCTCTACGTGCCCGAGAAGAACGCGGTCGAGTGCTCGATGGTCACGGGGATCGAAATCGTCCCGATCCAGCCGACCTTGGCAGAGTTCGTCGAATACCTACGGGGGAACGTCTCTCCGAAGCTCACGATCCCCCTCCCCGACACCCAGCACTCCAGCTTCCCGTGCCTGTCCGATATCCGTGGGCAGGAGCATGCCAAGCGAGCCCTGGAGATCGCAGCGGCGGGTGGTCATTCCATCCTGCTGGTCGGGCCTCCCGGGTCCGGCAAGACCATGTTGGCGAGGCGTCTGGCTGGGCTCATGCCTGCGATGACCGAAGACGAGATCCTGGAGACCACGACGGTCTACTCGGCGGCTGGTTTGCTCGATGGTCGGGCTGGTCGGGTGACGAGCCGCCCGTTCCGGGCCCCGCACTACACCGTCTCTGACGTTGCCGTGACGGGCGGGGGGTCGGTTCCGCGTCCTGGGGAGACGGCCCTGGCTCACAACGGGGTGCTGTTCCTGGACGAACTGCCCGAGTTTCATCGGAACGTCCTGGAACACGTCGAGCACATCCACAAGAGCGGGGAGTCCGTCGTGCGCTCCTCCAAGCACGGGGAAGTGGTGTTCCCCGCGAAGTTCCAGATTGTCGGCTCGATGAACCCCTGCCCCTGCGGACACCTCGGGGACCCCCGACGTGTTTGCACCTGCACGGTGCCCCAGATCGAGCGGCACCACCAGCGGGTTGCCAAGTTCGTGGAGTCGGTGTTCGATATCGTGGTCGAAGTCCCCACGGTGTCCATGGAGGCACTGCGAGACAACAAGAACCTGGGCGAGACGAGTGTCAGGGTCCAGGAGCGAGTGGCGTGGGCTCGGAAGCGTACGCCCCGTGGGCCGCTGAACGCCCTCTTGACGCCGACCGAACTGCACAACGTTGCCCCCCTGGAAGCTTCGGAAACGTCTTTCCTGGAGCGGGTCGTCGACAAGCTGGCATTATCCCCCGAGCAGTACCACCGGATCGTCAAGGTGGGCCGGACGGTGGCGGATTTGAGCGGGGAGGCCCGGGTTCGGGTTGAACACCTCGCCGAGGCGGTGCAGTATCGCAGCACCCTTCAGAAGCCGATGGGAGTCTGACAATGTTTGACCGGATAATCAAGAAGCTCGCTCAGCAGAAAATGGCCATGGCGGTCATCCTGCGGGACGTGGCAGGACACAACTGGGGGTGGTTTTCGCGGGAGGACCCGCGGATGCACCTTCAGACCGTGGACTTGCGAACCAAGGACACTATCAAAGTCTGGCTGGAAACCGTCGGGAAGCGAGACTTCGTGCTGGCAAAAGGGACTCTGGAAGGTAAAGAGTACCGCGAGCTTTTTGCCGAAGTCCAATCCAATCGGGAGTATCTGGAGAACCTGTGGGCGGCTTTCATGATAGACAACGGCTGGCTGAGCGCTGTCGTGAAGGGAGACGTGGTTCTGTTGACCGCCTATCCCAAGACCAATTCCAGCTTCCAGCGGAAAATCGAACTTCGCAAGGAATTTCCTGGGGCGTTCCGAAGTCAGACCCAAGGGTACAACCGGCCGGGATGGGACGGCAAAAACCTCCTCGTGGACTTGGATTCCGAGAACGCTTTGCTGGCAGTAGGTCCGGCAGAGAATCCGGACGAACGCAACCATCTTCTGCTCAGCAAAATCCTTTTCGTGGGCTAGAATCATGGATACCGCTCTGGGTTGGGGAAGTTACAAAACGGACCCGAACGATCCAACTTGGCGTTGGATAGCCGCCCCCACTATCCAGCATGACGGTTATTCCATGGGTCCGGCATGGCCCAACCGCTTCGAAAATGAACCGGTGGGCATTTTCGTCAAAGTCAAGGTTGCGGACGGACACGTCACTTGGTTCCGCGAAGCTTTCAAGGAAGAAAACGGAGAAAGGGTTGTGGTTTGGGTGAATCTCAGTGGAGGGGAATGGTTTCCTAGGCACACGGACACCGTTCTCCAAACCCAGAGAGCGGCCAAGTTCCAAAACCTCGACTGGCGGGGCACCTACATTAACCAGACCGACTCTGACACCGGCTGGCTCTCCCCAGAAGGTACTTTCTATCCCTGTCGTCGAGAGAACCACGACCTGTACGCCTATTTCATCTTGCGGATGGAGCCTGAAGACCTAAATCGGGAAAACTGGGTGTCAGTCAAACCTTCCTTTTTCGGGACTGACACCTGGAGGAACTCCCGCGTTTTCCCCTATGGCGAAAATTGTGATGTGGAACTCGGCAAGCCCTTGACACAGCCTCAAAGAGAATGGCTGATCGCTCACGGACACGTTGTCAGGGAGAATGACTGAATGAGCACTTTCGTCAAAGCGGCTGTCTACGGACAGGTCATGTGGTTTCGGCAGGACCGTGTCGAAGAGGACGGAGAGTGGGTTGACGTGTACGTCGACTGTGACGGCAAACAGTGGGGCGTGTCCAATATCCTCCAAAGTGTAGAGGCCAACAAGTTCGAGGACCTTGACTGGCATGGCACGATCATCGATGCTACGGACGGGGATCCTGGAACTGGCTGGCTTTCCCCAGACGGGGTGTTTTACCCCTGTCGGTACGAAAACCATGAAGATTATGCCCGCTTCATTCTCAAGCAGGACCGCGGGGATCTCGACCGAGAAGGTTGGGTGACGGTGGGACACAGCCCTCTCAGCCGCTTCACTTGGAAGAACGCTTGGAGCTTCTCCTATGGCGAACTGAAGGTAGGGAAACCCTTGACCCTGTACCAGAAGGAATGGCTAGGCTCTCACGGGCACGTGATTGAAGAGGACGACTAGTGGGTCATCGGCTCGCGGATTCGACGCGGGTCCAGTTTCCGAGATTTCTTCAGAGCAGCTACGAAATGCAGAACCTCTTGGCAGGCTTTGACTTCATCGAGCGTCAGAGCCGTTCTTTTGGCTTTGGCCTTCTTCGTTTTCATTTCTAGCCAATCCCACTCGGCAGAGGTTTGGGCTCCCACGTCTGGATGCGAGCCTTGAGAGTCCGAATATCCTCTTCAATGGCCTTCAGTTTACGTTCCGCTCCTTCAATAGCAGACTTCAGAAGATAAGCAAAGTCCCTATCTCCCTGTTTCGTTACGTTCTTATAGCGGTCGGTGAACTCCGTGACTTTACCGGATTTCAGGTTCCTCAGACCCTCCTCTACGGACTCCTTGTACTTCTCTACTTGGGGAAGAAAGTCCTGGCACGCTTTAGGGCTCAACTCAAAGGGCAGGTACCCCGCCCCGAAACACGGGCCGGTGTGCCAAGTGTTTCCGTAAGTCCCTATGCTTCGTGTCCCTTGAACGTTCCAACCGTGCCGCATGATTCGTTGGCCAGAGAGCTTGACGTTGGCCATGCAGACTCCGCAAGTACCCGTACCGTCCAGGGTTCTGATCGTGGAGGGAGATAGGACTTGACGGACCTTGGCGTCCCCCATACCCTCCAGTACCTCAGCAGCTTGCTCTTTGGCCCCATGGGAGTACAAGAATTTCCACAAGCGGTCGGAGGAGAAATCTGTGACCTTCTGCAGGATGGGGATTTCACCCTTGTCTCCGTCGGGAGCTTGGATAACCCGAGCCATCACCCCGATCCACGCTTTCTTACACCTGAAAAAGTATCGACCCATCCAGGGGTCTGTACTGTTCCAAGGATTCCCGAGGAGGGGCTCGGTGAAGTACCGGTGCTCGAATTCGGGGGACACAGGACCCTTGGGACCGACAAGGTCTCCTATAGAGGGATGCGATTTTCGAATGAGGTCCATAACATGGTCTCTGGCCTCGGCAGTCCGGAATTGAAAATAGCACCAGCCTTCTGAGGAGGTGTAGAACCCGTCCAGAGAATCCAAGAGCCGTGACAACGATCCGGGGTTTGAAAGAGGAACAGCAGTGACCTTCTCGGACATGCTCCAACCCGGGAGGTGCTCAAAGACCTGGGGGAGCAAATTCAGGTTCACGGAACCCTTGAGCCCTTTGCGGAGCTTGTTCAGGATGGCGAGGACCGCTCCGTCCATGCCGGTACCGGTTAGGTGCCGTATCGCCACTCGTCGGATCAAATCGGATTCCATTTTCCTATTTGCCTACCGTCCCTTACCAAGACGAAACCATAGGCCGAAAAACGAATCGGGTCAAGGACCGAATAGGGTATAGTAGGAAGCAGGGTGACGAGACCAGCTACGTATTTCTGCCAGGGTGGAAATGACCGCAGAAAAAAGTTGCCACGTTTTCCAGGAGGGTGTACGGTGCGGGCAATTGAAAAACATCGGTTCGCTGAACATCCGGTTTTGAGTTGCTGAGAGCAGGTCGGTGTAGACCTCTCTTTCTATCTACTCGTATGCACGGGGGACCTCTCGATGATGGACGACTTTGGGCAGGGCGACGAGTGCGAGTGCTGCGGACACTATCCTCTCGGTATCCTGGGCGTGTCCCCTTTGCAGAAGGGCGGGTTCTACATTACTTCGATGTTCCGTTTCGGAACGCCCGTCACGATTTCCGACCTCCTGGATGCGCGTCCGGAGATTGAGTCCAAGGGAGGGCTGGTTGCCGCGTACCTGCACAGTCACGGGCTCTCGTTCCTGATGAACCCCTCCCAGAGCTTCATGGTGGAACCGGACCATATGGAAGATCATGATGGCCTCATGGTGTCCATGGAGTGGTTCTACACCGCGGTGAACCCGCTTCAGCAGGCGGATTTCGTCAAGCTGCGGGCTACCCTGGATAGCCTGCCCCTCCCGTCCGACTGGGCCCTTCAGCTCCCGCCCCCGACCGTCTTGGAGTTTGCGCCCGAGAAGGTGATCCGCAAGGACACCACGACTCAGCTCCTGGCTATTTCGGTCAAAGACGCTTTGGCCGGGCCCCTTGAGAATCCCTGCCACTACTACCTGCAAGGGAACAACCAGAGCCTGCAGGATTGGATCAACCTCCTCCTGGAAACCGACGGAGTTGAGGTTCCGGAACCCATGGTCGTGACCGGCCACGATTTCATTCCCCCGTACGAGTGCCACGTCGTTTCGGAAGAGGGCATGGTAGTGCTCAGCCTCACGGATAGGCGGCCGATTGTTCACTGAGGCGGGAGAGAAAAATTAGAACCATGGACGGACCTCAGGAACACGCATTTCTACAAGAAATCCTGAACAGGGATATCGAGTGGACCCAGGGGCGAACAGGCTACTCCATCGCGACTCTGACCGCGACGATGGCTTTGGTCGAGCGATGGAGAATGCCGGTTCGGTACCTGCTGATGTCTCGGAAACGGTACGAGCTTCTGGTCGGCAGGGACCAAAAAGGCAGTCTGGCGAAAGCGCCAGGGTACCTCTATGACCGTTTCGGGGGCCCTAGTGGAGCCTTGGAAACTTACCGTGACGCCGATTTCCGAACTTGGGAGATGGTTCACGACGACTACGTCTACTGCCTTGGGGATATATATCCTCCGAACGAGAAATCCGTAGCTGTCATGGAATGGCGCCGTCCCTCTGTCTCGAACTGAAAGGAACCCCCAATGGACCAGGAGATTGAAACTACGCCGTCTGAAAAACCGGTGCTCTCCATTTGGTTCTTGAAAAACAAAGAAGGACGGACAGACGAAGTCGACTACCAAATTGTCAGAGCACGTGACGTACAGGAAGCAAGAAAACTGGCCTCATTGAAAGGAGGATCGCAGTGGTTGTCTCGTAAATTCGCGACGTGTTTTCAGCTTCCTAGCACGGGAAAACCTAGGGTGCTTGTCATTGAGTACCCCGAAGATTTAGGGTATGGTTAAGCGGACTGTGCCATGTGCGGGATAACCCTGACTGCCCTGCTGACAGGAGATATGCTGTGACCGTCGATTCCGACCGCAACTTGACCGAAAAGGTTGATCTGGCCCGTAAAAAGACCATCTTACCGAGAAATCGATATCGTAGGCAGGTTTGGCGGGGAGGAGTTCGTGGTCTACCTGCCCTGGTGTCCAGTGAGACAGGCGGCTTCTCGCACCCTGGAAGTGTGCAAGAACATTGCGCGTCTTTCCTTTGAAGGGGCAGAAGGAAAGCGGTTTGGCGTTCACGTAACCGTCGGTATTGCCCAGATGGCTACTCCGGACGACACCCTGAAAGCGCTCATCGACCGTGCAGATTGCGCCCTCTACCACGGCAAGCAGAACGGGCGGAATCAAGTTGTGGTCTGGCGGGGTCTGGACGGTTTTGTGTCTCTAACCGGTCAGGACGATCTAGACAAGGTTGTGTTGTAAGCTATGTTTGTATCCCTCACCTATGGCGGAAACCCCAACTACGACCGCATCCCTGGAATGGCTTACAGCTCTACATCGGGCAATTCCTCTGTCACCAGTAACACCCTTGAGTACAGCTTCGATGACCAGAACTGTGCCACGTCGAACATCCTGGCGGATTACTGTCCTGTAGCGACTCTCCGTTCCGTCCCTTCCGTGTGGGCGGTCGAATGGTGGTTGGAATCTCCCAAACATTGGATGGCTCCCAGGGAATTCCGAAAGCCGGTAAAGGTTTCCAGGGCGCCAGCCTATCGCGGACGTCACGAAGCTCGCCATTGTCCACGAAGGAATTGGAGCCGTCGGTAGGATTCCAGTTTCATTCTGCCCGACTTCGGTGTATACCTAGAACGTAAGGAACCTGGACTACAGAAAATGAAGCCCTATCGTTTGCACGCTATAAAGGTCAACGGCCAGCACTACCTTTTCCGTAAGGGGCAACTCGATGGGCTGGACCTTCAGGCAGTTCTTATCTGGCTGAAAGGGAAAAGCCCAAACTCCCAAAGGCTTCAGTGTTGTCTACGTCGCACTACAGTTGAATTGGACTCTATCGTCAGCTCACAGAACTGGCAAGCGGCTATTCGATCTGCAATCGAGGCAGGCTTGGCGGCTGGATGGGAACCGGCTGAGTTTGGAGACAGATTCTATCTTGATCCCGCGGTTCTGACTCCCTGTTACGAGGCTCTGGAAGTGATCCCGGGTACGGAAATTCCTCCGGCTCAACACAAGGACCCAGAGAGGGTACGACTCCCGAAGTGCCCCGCCAGTCCCCACCGCCTGGAGCGTAAAGGGCGATTCTATTTGCCCGAAGAAGTCCTGCCGTTCGTTCTCTTCGAGAAAAGAAAGACCGGAAAATCGGGGTTGCACCAGAAGCGGGATTTCGACGGGGATCTGATCAACATGGCCAGTTCCAGGCTACAGATGTTTGTCCAGAAAGGGCTCACGTGTGTTGTCTGCGGGCTGACGGGAACGCATTTCGTGAAAGAGCGTTCTTTGGGAAACACAAGTTGGCATTTCAACCTGTACGGAATGTCCAAGAATGGGAAAAGCGAGGTCCTCATGACCAAGGACCATATTGTACCGGTGTCTAAAGGCGGGCCCGATCGTCAGAGCAATTTCCAACCGATGTGTTTTCGCTGCAACAACGCCAAGGGAAATCAGGATGAATGACCTCTCCTACTTCGACGCCAGCCCCACAGGTTTCTCCCTTTGGTCCTCCGCCCCCTTCATTCGAGGCACCCACCTGGAAGTGATCCGCGGGATCCGAAGTCTGGATGAAAGATTCTGTCATGGCGTGCGTAAAATAACCGACCGTCTAGGAACTGCCGGAGTTCGAACGGAACCGAAGTTTCCGGTCGTCTATCGGACCGTGCTCAGCACCGGAGCTTTCCTCGGAACGATTCAGGTAGTGCCGCCTCTCGACGTAGCAAAATGGGACCGTCTACAAGTAGCGGAGCTTCTGCGGGTCCTGAAAGACCTGAGGGTCGCGGATACACAACCCCCTCAGTGACGATTTTTGTTTCATTCTCCTGACGAATGGCGTATACAGGAACCGTGAATCCTGTGTGGACAACGAAATGGGCCTGCAATCTAAAGTCCTGGCACAACGGTTCGGCGCAGTCCTGGCTTGGGGCTGGCTGACCTACGTTTGGATGCAGGCAATGGGGTGGTTGTCATGACGGATGTTCATACCCCCGTCCCTCCCGATGGTTGGCGGGCACTAGCAATGGCCGCGAGGTTCAATGCTGTTGCGGCCCCTTGTGATAAGGCCCGCGATTCTTGGCTGGATTGCGCAGCGATGTGCAACTTGCTCTCGAAGGGCACTGCCCGTGAAGAGGATGCGGAGCTTGCCTACCTGACGGCTCGGGCGGCAATGACCTGTGAGACTACACGAAGGAGACTGTCATGAACGATCTTTTCGGCCTCTACAACTATCCCAGGATAGGGCTTACCAAGCACGACCGCAGTTGGCCGTCCTGTAAGGAGAGCCCCCTCCCGCAGAAGAATGCATTCATCGCTTCGTTGCGGGCTCGGGACAAGAAGCGCCACTCGAAGAAGGCGTAAAGGAGTTCAAAACGAATGAGCCCTCTCAAGACGCTGGCCTCGGGAATCTTGGGTATTTTCTTTGGAGGCGGGGCTGCGGCCCTGGCTTCTAACTGGCTCCCGAACTCCACCCCCTGCCTGGGCATTGCCCTCATGGCGGGCTCGGTGGCCACGGTTCTGTTCTACACGAAGCTGAGCGGAATCCACATTGCGCAGTCCATTAGCGACAAGACCACGAGGAGGCTTTGAGCCATGAAGCTAGGCGAGATGATCTTTTCGGATACTACTCTGGCCTGCAACCCCCAACTACGGGAAGCTATCAAGAAAGCCATCCAGCCAGACGGTCGCGGACACGTGGCAGACAAGACCAAACCTGACGCCAAGCGGGAAATCGCCATGATCCAAGAAAAGGCACGGGAGCGGGAGGCTTTCGAGAAAGAGTGGACCGAAAGCATCGAAAGGGCCACGGACAGACTGGCGAAAGAGACCTTCGAAAAGGAGTTCGTTGGCGAGACTCAAACGACGGACATCCTCATGAGTCTCGAACCCGATACCAAGTGCTGTGAAATCCGTGTTACCAAAGTTGTTCGAAGTCCGAAGAGCTAGAAAGACAACCATGAAACAGACCTACCAGTTCTCCAACCGTTCATGGACCCGAGAAGAGGTCTGGGACCACCTAATCGGCCAGGACGTGGCCCGATACAAGGCGGCTTGTCAAGGCCAGCTTCTGGTAGGTTTGTTTTACGCGATCACCCAGAAGCTATCCCGTGAGGATGATCACGAAGAAGCTTTCCAGGCTCTGCTGGATATGGCAAACTACCACGAACGTACGACGAAGCGTATGTGCAGTTCCTGTGGAACTCCAAACCTTCACCTCAATTCTTTCTCTTGCCTTCACAACCACACGTTCCCGTGTCCGTATTGGACCTTGCGGGAAGAGTTCGCCTAAGGAATGACTATGACGACGCTCAAGTTCGATCCCTTTATGGACGAAGAAACCGGACTAGTCAGCCTGTTCGTGCCCTACAAAACTCTGGTGTCGATTGCACGAAAGGCGGGCTGCGTGCCTCGTGGGGCTACCGTGAACGAGGTACGTCTACCGCGCACCCCAGGAGACGAGACGTTTCGGTCATTGTCCGTCTCTCAATACCCTCTCCAAGTTCTCTTTACCCGGGCGAACGGCACAAAGGGACTTCGAAATTGCCATCGGACAAAGATCCTCTGGAATCTACCGGGCTCTTGGATTCGCCAAGTCCCCCTGGAGTGTGCTGTCGTCCGAATCCCATCGCGTCCGGAATGCCTCTGGGACGACAACATTCCGATCAAAGAAGACAGCGGGATCTTCATCAATTGGGTTGAGTAAAGGAGTGCTTCGATGAAGCTACCTGACCATACCAAGAGTCTGTACCTATCCGGCGCCGATCTGGTGGAGATTGTGAAGAAGGTTTTCGGTGACACTCTGGTGGAGGTCCGTCTCCAGAAAAGGGAAGACCAAGACCTGCGCTACCACGTCACTTTCTTCAACAACCTCAAGTTCACCTACATCCGAGCGGGGAAAGAGGAACCTGAGTGGAGCATGTGCGATAACCACGAAATCATCAAAGACCTGAAAATCGAGGTCCCCGTCAACTGCGACGTTATCGTGGATCCGGACAGTCCGGCGGAAGAGAACGGGGATATCCTGGTTACGGGCAAGGGCGGTGGACTTCACTTCATCTGGAGTGAGTAAAGCCTTGGGAGTCATCTACGGGATCATCTGTTTCGTGGCCCTCTGCACCACCTTGTGTAGCGGAGGAGTGCTCTTCGGGCACATGGCTCCTGGTCTGACTCCGGAACAGCAAACCAAGGACAAGATCTCCGATTTCGCTAGAAACCTATACCTGTGGGTCTGGCTAGGTGCTATCGTCCTAGTTGTCCTGTTTCCGTGCATGGGATGGGTCAAACTCTGCGGACCGTGCGGGCACGGTTGAGAGGGAGTAAGAGAATGTTCATCGTTGCCCGTGTTGCCCTAGACAGGCTGTGGGTTCCTCAACCGGAAACAGAAAAACTTTACGGGGGCCGCTACTCTGACGCCAGAGCTTGCCTCGAAGCCTGTAAGGACTTGACTTCAATCGGAAACAACCTACCCATTTGTTTCTTTGAGGATCCTGCGGGACGCCAGGGTTACGTGGTAACAGAACCTAAGCAGGATGTGGGTTTTGCACTAGCCGACAGCTCCCTCTATTTCATGTTTGTCAAGGAGGTATAAGCTATGTGGCGTTTCCTGGTCTTCCTTCTCGGGCACCCCGTCCGGTCACAGGTGGCTAAGAGGGCATGGGCCCACTACTGGCGGCCCCGCCGTCTTACCCTGAAATCCAATCCCGCCGTCTACCGGTGGCTGTTCTGGAACTTCAGTTGGGACTCCAGGGTCGTCTACGTTGAAAAACCCGTACCGACGTAGTCTCAATGAAACCCCACGTGAATGAGGTCAAGTGCTCTCATGGTTTTATCCAACCCGAGACTCAGGATTGGAACCCTGTAACCATGATGCCAAGTAACAAAATAAAGGATACTCACAATTGAGCAGGCTGTCAAGGTGTTTTTCCACCGGTAAGATCCTGGAGACTTACCAGCTCAGCGGAACTCGTCGAACCGCCGAAATCCAACCGAACGTCTGACAGGGAGACTCTCATGACCACCGCCCCCCGTGATTGGTACGACGTGACTTTCAACTGCCTCCCCCTGTTAGTAGGGGAACGTGAAGCTTTGATTGCAAAAATCAAAGACGTTCTCCCCCACTTGAAAGACCGGCACGTCCGTCGCGGGGTCCTGGAGGACGGTCATTTCAGGGTGTCGGAGGAACACGTCACTGGCTTGCAAGCTGTTTTACACCAGTTCTTGAACACCAAGGCCATTAACGTCAAACTGGCGGGCCCTTTGCCGAAGCGCGGGCGTCCGGGTTTTTGGTACAAGGTGTCCTTTGACACCAGCTACCTTACTACCGGAAAGCAAGAGGGCTTGGCTCGGGCCATTCTCACGGTGTTCCCCTACCTGACTACCAGTAGTGTTCGAGATACGATCGAAAAGGGATACTTCGAGCACATCGGGGAAGACTATCTCCTGGAAATCATGGAGGTGCTTCTCAGATTCTTCCCCGATTACGCCGTGGATTACGAGTCCATGGTAGAAGAGGAGACACCGGAAACGTTTGCCGTGGTGTTCCCGTCGACGGAGAACCCTGGAAGGGTACTTGATCTTGTCCTGGCTCTGGAAACTACCCTCCCCGACCTTTCTCTCCAGGAGTTCAAGGATTGTGTCTACGCAGGCCGATTCGAAAACCTCACGGTAGAAAAGGCCACTAGGGTCTTTGATGTCTTGAGGAAACAACTGCCGGAAGCCAGGATCACCCTGGACCCGCCCGTGGAGCAGTTTTTCCGTCCTCAGACTCCGGCCGAGAAACTCTGGGACCTCACTCTGCTTCACAACTCCACCATGGCAGCCGCCTGCTGTCTGGTCCAAGATGCAAACGGCTGGGCAGTACGTGAAGTGAGTTGCTTTCAGTTTCGCAACGAACCCCGATATCCCACGCCCGAAGCGGCCCTCGTCGCTGCTGATAAATAAAAGGAGTAAGCTATGCCCAGGTACGTCGTAACCTTCAAACCTCAGACCCCGAACCAGTTCAAAGACCAGCTAGCTACTATCGAGTGGCTGCGACCCAACTCAAACTGGGAATACCTTCGGCAATCTCTTCTCTCCGGACGGTGCGAGAGCAATAGCTTGGAAGAGGCACGTGCACGGATGAAGAGTTTGGAGAATTTCTTCGCGGTAGAGAACCTCCGGATTGCAGAAAACACTGGAGAAAAGGCAGATTCCGTCGCAGTTACATTCCCGTTCCCGTGGCGCATTTCGAGAGACCAGCGTGTTTTTCTATTCGCAGAACTGTCTGCTGCTTTTCCTGAAATCAGCACTCTCGACTTGAGCGCGGGGATTAGCAAGGGCCGGATTGTAGTGGGAGCCGGAGAAAAGGCCCGACAGCTAATGACCATTCTGGGGAGGTATCTCCCCCGCAATTCCGACCAATGTTTTAAGGTGGAGCCGGTCGGCTGTTTGACCGTGTTCTTCCAGCCTCGCGAGGTCACGCAGTACGACGAGATCACGGCAGTCTGGGAAGCCTGTGGAACCAAGAAAATTCCGCAGGAGTGCATCGACGGCCTTCGGACGGGGCAATTCGAGTACCTCACGGTGGACGAAGCCGGCAAAATCCAGTTTGCCTTGAACAAGCTCGGGATCGAGACGGGCTGCAAATGCTCTCCCGTCAGGACCACTACGAAGGAAACTGCCCCTGCTTCGCATTCGCAACCTGCTCCTGTGGCAGAGGAACCCGAAGCAATCTTCTCTCCGAACCTTGTGTTTCTGCCCTCTTGGGGAAACGACGAAGCTTGTCCTATTTTCGAAAAGAAGCGGGGAGTGCCGGCTCTTGTTTTCTCAGGGGACTACTGTGCTCCCATCGTGGAGGTTCCCGCGAATCAGAGCAGGGTAATCATGCCCAGTCTGGATATTGTCTACTCTTCTCGCTCCCGTCCGGAAGCCCTTGCCTTAACTTTCAAAAGCATCATGACCTACTATTTCGATTTCCTGAAAGCTGCAGCGAAGAGGGGGGTGACTGACGCCACTCCCTATATCATCGTCACCAAGCCTCTCACCGAAATCATAAACCCTAATGGACGGCAGGAGTGGAGAACCTCGGTTGCCATGGCAGTGATTCCGGAGGAAAACTCCAATGCCTCTTTCTGCGACCCGATGGACTGGGCAGTCCACAGCCAGGGAAAACCCGAACATGATCTTGCCAAACTGATTATCTCTGCTCTGGCAGGCGGCTCACCGGAGTCCGACAAGAACCCGAATTCTCCTGCGGATTCTCCTGCGGAGAAGCTGTGGCGTCTCACCGTGGAGGCCAACGCCATGGACAAGAGTTCTTGCATTGACCCTCCCACCCGCATCCTCATGGAATATCCTCAAGGCTGGGCATTCTCTCCGACTTGGATTGAGGGAGGCAGTGACCAGCTCACTTTCTATTCCACTCCTGAGGAAGCCATTCGGGCCGTCAAAAAGTAATCTACACCTCCGATACGAATTCAGTTTCATTCTCTCCCTCGACGGTGTATACAGAGAACGTAAAAGAGGTGCCGAAAAGGAACCCTCATGACCACCGAACGTGTTCTCGACATCCTGATTTCGCTGAGTCCGACCCACCTGGATCTCCTGGGCTGGTTCGCCGAATGGACCCCCGCGGTCTACAAGACCCGCTGGCAGAAGCGTCGGGCGTGGCTCCCGGGTTTCCGTGAAATCACAGACCTCTCGGCCACTTGGGAAGGCCACGAAAAGTGGAAACTCGCCGCCGAGACCATGACGGTTCCTCCCGCCTCCTGCATCAAGAAGGGGCCGAGCACAACTGCCTACCTGCTCCAGTACGGGCTGGTCGAAGGCACGTCGATCTGTGCCCGCCTGACTCCTCGGGGCCGTGCCGCCTTGAAGTACCACGGGCGTCCCTGTGTGGATTCTTTCAAGTCGCACGCCCCTGACGTTTTCGATGACGTCTGTCTGCTCCCGGTGTTCCTCAGTGGAATGGTGAGCTTAGGGGATGAAGGCCGCCTGCGTCCGGGGACCCCCTTGCCGGACGATACCGAGACGTGGCGCTCGCTCCTGGTCGAGTACCATGACGACGACTACAAGGGCCGTCACACGCTCACCAAGGCTTCTGCGACGCTGTCCGTGTGCCAGAGCACGGGGACCTCGTTGAACGGATCGGTGCGGGAGCATCACCGGTTCATGCGTATCGAGGTGAAGAACAACGAAGGGAACCATGTCTGCGACTTCTCCCTCTCTCCGGAGCAGTTGGCCGATTTTCTGACCAGCAACATGGCCACGCCGGTCACGCTGGGGCACTACATCGGCAAGGGGGGCATGATGTGGGCGGAGCCCAGTCCGCCCCCCGTGAGTGCGATGACGCGCATGCACGCTCGACTGGAAAAGGGCACCAACCGGACGGCTGACCAGATCCGTGAGATCATGACGGAGGTTGAGGGGCTCAACCTCGGTGTGAAGGCCAAGGCTTCCCTGCTGCACAACCTTCAGACTGCGCTCGACTGCGGGGATTCAGGGCACGCTTTCGCGGTGGCCCAGGGCGTCGAGGAAATGTCCCAGGCCGTCGAGAGCCTCTTCACGGTGGCGGCAGACCGAGCCAAGCTGGCGGGGGCGGGGGCGCTGTCCCTGGGCACTGCGGTGGTTCAGGAAACCAAGGCCCTGTTGGGGCCTATGGACATCGAAGTGGAGGAGCGGGATCCCGAGTAAACCAGTACCGATTTCAGTTTAATTCCTCAGACCTCTGGTGTATACAGGGGGTGTGAGACGTGAAACGGGGAGCTAGAAAAGAATGCACTTCGAGCTGGACGAAAACGGTTGTGCGGTAGAGCACTGCGACGACGGTCGGGTGTACACCTGGACCAAGGCTCAAACGGAACAGGCGGCCCGTGATTCCGTGGCTTGCCGTGAGTCCCGCAGTGACGGGAGCCCCTCCACCAGCCTGTTCGCTGCCAAGCTGCACGGTGCACTGAAGCGTGCTCCCTACTGTGATTGTGCCTGTTGCCAGATTGGTAAGCTGGTAGCTCGGACCGTAACTCGCTGAAAAGGGACTGACAAAATGAACACCGAAGAACGCATCCTGCTCCTGAAGCAAGCGGCTCAGAGGCGGGTTCTGAAGGGCAACGGCCGATACGGAACCCAAATCGGAGGCGGGCAGATCGGGCTCACCCGCAGTTCCATTGCTTTGTCTCTCCTCAAGGAATACGGGGTGAAGCGGATCGTACCTGACACGGTCACTTCCCTCACGAACGCCCAAACGGGAGAAATCCGGGAGTACCGGCAGAAGCCGGAGGCCCAGACCGTTTGGTGCTTGGGTACGGGCATTCCTCACGATTTCTACTACGGGAACACTTTCGAGGAGTGCCTGACGAAAGCGGAGAAGAGTTACAAGAAGTGGCTGGCTGAAACCCAGATGGAAGCCTAGGAAGGATGAAAACCATGCGTAATTTCACGGTCTATGGTGTGCGTTTCAAGACGGCGGACGACTGGAAAGGGCTCTGGGTCCAGCCGGAAAAGTTCCGTGTCCTCTTGGCCGAAGACCCCGAGGTTCCAGGCTTCGGTTGCACAGCCACGCCGGACAAGGTTCAAGGGGAGCGGCTCGTGCGGCAGGGTGCCCGCGAGTATTTGCCTTATCTTGTGAAGTGAAAGGGACTGCAGAAAAAATGAAGCTGCGTAGCACTCTCTCTCTCTCCTGGTTCTGGCTCTGGCTCTGGCTCTGGCTCTGGCTCTGGCTCTGGCTCTGGCCATGATCGCCTGCACGGACGAACCCGGGGCTCGACGTGCTCTCGGTGCCGCTGGGTACACCAACATCGATATTGTCGGCTACGAGTTCTTCTCGTGCGGGAAGGGTGATTTCCAGCACACCTGTTTCAACGCCAAGGGCGTGAATGGGGCTCCGGTCCACGGTTGCGTGTGCTCGGGGCTCATTTTCAAGAACCACACCATCAGGACTGAGTAAATCATGGACGACCAGAACTCGCTGCTCACCGCCAAGTTCCGTGCCCAGGAAGTGCTCATGGCTGCTTATGACTTGAAGCTGGCAGAAGCTTCCAAGGCGTACAACGAAGCACAGGACAGGGCCATGAGCCAGTTTAAGGGCCGAAAAGCTCAAATAGCAGCGGCTGGAACTGTGGCCGAAATCGACGCGATCCTGTTCCATGAAGGGGAGTGACGGCCATGTATCTCGTGCTCAACCGCAACAACTTCTTGCCCTACAAGGACCAGTACCGGTTGTTCCATAACCGCAACAAGGCCATTACTTACGCCAAGAGCCTGGGCTTCGAAGACAGTTTCGGGATGGGGATCGTGGACAAGCCCGGGGTCATGAACGTCTACTGCTGTGGGGATATCAACCTCGGAATCATGAAGCTCGATATCGACGACCAGCCGGAAGGATAAATAGACCATGAAGACACCGATTCGAAGCTTCGCAACGGCGTGGAGATACTACTTCGAAAAGGACCCACCGAGTGGACTCAACGTACGAGGTGCCGTAACCGAAGGGCACGCACACGGGACCTATTGGTTCTCGTGGGCCGTGACCAACGGAGGCAACCCCTACGAGAGCGGGATTGTCGAGTTTTCTCACAGTTCCGAGTGGGCCAAGTCCCGAAACAAGGCAGTCTATCAGGTACGAAAAGCTATGCGAAAGCTGATGGGGGAATAGAGAACCATGAAGAACACCGTTGCCGGTATCTATTACGTCGACTGGGGCCACTGCTACTTCTGCTTCACCAATCGGACCAAGGCCCGGGACTTTGGTTTGGAGCGTTCCACTCCCTACAAGCTGGCAAAGACCGCGACTGAAATCGAAGTTCTCCGCCAAGTGTACGCAGCAGAACCCGGGCGTTTCGACTTCAAGGACCTGTCCGCCGAACGCCTCATTCAGCGGACCAAGTGACGATTCCAGTTTCATTCCCCATCCCGTTGGTGTATACAGGAAACGGAGAGTAAAGGGATAGGGGACTAGAAGAACATGAACAACAAGACACCGGACCAGCAGACCCTGCTGTACAAGCTGCGGGATGCTGCATATGACCTCTCCCATCGGACTCTCGATAAGTTCCAGACCCGGGATCCCGTGGTGGAGACTCTGTACGGCTACCTCTGGTACGCCGACACCTATGGGGTGAGTTTTCAGGAGTGGTCTAACTGTTGGTCGTGGTTGGATGTGGCAGCGAGATTCACTCGGCCCGACGCCGTTGAGAAGCGCTTGGTCAAGGCTCTTTTCCATGCCGAAAAGGCCATGGAGGCTGAGAGCTTCGGCGTCGAACGTGAGGCCCACCTGATTCGGGTTCGGGAAAATCGTGAAGTCTCGGTCTTCGAGTTGGGATAGAAGACCTGAAGGGAATCGTGATATTCCCGTGTGTTGAAACATGAACAGTTCGTCCATGGATCACTTCCTGTTCGATGGGGGCACGAAGCCAAGCTTTGCAGAGGGATAGAGAGATAGCACCATGAGCCAGGAACTCGACACCATCAAGCCATTCTACGTCATGGTCGTCAAGGACGGCTTCGGCGGACGCATGGTCTTGACCCGAGGAGTTCCTCCCATCGTGCAGATTGGTCGAACGGCGGCCGAAATCACGGAGACCTTTTCGGAGATGTTCGAGGGAGGTCGTCTAAACGCCTGCCTGCATTTTGCGGCTTTCGACCCTGTTGTCGTGAGGGTTGAAAACCTGGGCACTCTCCGTAGGGAGGTGTCCCTAAAGTCCGTGCTTGTGGTCAATAACCTCGCAGGTAGCTTCGAAGGTCTTCACTTGAAATGGCCTAACCGGTTTGTCCGGTCTGGTTTGCGCCTGATGGCCACACTGAGACAGGCGGGTCACAGGGAGCTTTCACAGCGTTCCTTTTCCTCTCATTTTCACTATGCCCTGCCTTTACAGGAGAGTCCGTAGCCATGCAGACCTTTCTCCCCTATCCAAGCTTTGAATCCAGTGCTCGCGTCTTGGATCGCCAAAGACTTTGTAAACAGCGTCTAGAAACGTGGCAGGTTCTACAGGTGATCACGGGACAGTCAAAGGGCTGGCAACAGCATCCGACCGTCAAGATGTGGTCGGGGTATGCCCGTTACCTCTCTATGTACGGAATCATGATCTGCAATGAGTGGATAGCCCGAGGATACAAGGACACTATGCTGGAAAGGTTTCAGCAGGTGTTCTCCACTACCCTAGGAGGTCCTCCTGCGTGGCTTGGAGATCCGGCTTTCCACGCCAGCCATCGAGCCGCCCTGCTCTGCAAGAATCCGGAATGGTACGGGCAGTTCGATTGGACGGAGTCCCCAGCAGTGCCGAACGAGAAGGGGAGTCTGCCTTACGTTTGGCCTGTTTCTGGTTGCCGGTTGAATTCAGTTTCATTTCATCCCCTCACGGTGTATACAGTGGGTGTGAGGAGATAGAAAACCCAGCGTAGGAGACTGAAAATGAAGGCCAACGTCGTCAGCCTGACTCTGCCTCTGCCTGCCACGAAGGGCCTGGACAAGGAAGAAGCCATTCGTCTCCTGAAGGGCTGGCAGGATTTCGGGTACCGCATGTCCGTGGCTCTCGACATCGAGATCTGCTTGAACCCGTGTCGCAGTACAGAGAAGGCCATGTGGGCCACCCTGCACCGTGACCGCAACGGGGCCTTGTACGGAGCCTTTTTCATCCCCGAGGACGAGAACGAAGTCGACGCCAAGGTCAAGAAGTACCTGGAGGACAAGGGGATCGAGCACAACAGGGTTTACGAGAAGGTCTTCAGCCTGGATGACGGAATTTCCCCGCCAGTCGACAGCACCCTGGCGGAACTCCTGGAAGCCAACTGCGACGACGAAGAAGTCTGTGAAACGGTACAAAAGCTGGCCCTCGGGGAGTCGGCTAAGCTGGGCGGTGGTGCTTTCGATTACGTGAGAATCACCCGAATCCAGTAACGGGAGGATCCAGCCATGAGCAAGGAACTGCGCTACGTGGACCAGACCCTCACGGTCTGGACTGCCATCACTTTTCGGGGACGAGACCACGGGGACTACGAGGACTTCACGCACACCCTGTACGTGCCCGGGGCCTTGGACCGCCAGACGGGCCTGGAAGGGTATGTCGAAGAAACCGAAGTGCGGGCAACTCTGAGGAAGGCCCTGGAGTTTGGTGGGGTGTGGGACGGCGATCGGGAGTTGCCCGAGTACAGCATCGACCGCGTGCACAACATCTCCATCTCGCACGTGCTGCGTGTGGGAGGGATGAATTACGCCCTTCTGGACTTTCCCCTGTGCGTCGATAAGTCGGGACACCTCAACATTTCCTGAGTGCCCTGCTTAACCCCCGTCCCTCCCTCTCCCACCCAAAAATCTGATCTCCTCTGTACGATTTGTGCTCGAACCCGTCGGTCAATCGGGTATAGATAGTCCTGTCGGCTGGGGAAGGTCCTCGGCGCGTGGAAACAGAGGAGGCGAAGGACATGGGAGATTTTGAAGATAAGATCGAGAAACTCGTCGGACAGTTGTCGGAACACGAGAAGAACATGTCGGGATTCCTGGCGGAAATGCGCCGGAGCATGATTGATATTCTGGCGGACCTGCGGAATTCCCAGACAGTAAGTCCCATGATCCGGCAGAATCTCCTGGTGTCCCACACAGTCTCTGACAACGACCCCGCGGCGGCATTCCGTCAACTCCGTCTGATCGAGGCTCTGTGTAAAACGATGGAAGACACCGTCTACACGGAATACGGAGTCGAGAACGTTGCTCAAAAGACCAGAGGGAAGCCGTGGACGTTGGGTCAGAAAATCTTCTTCAGCTACCTGATTGAGGACTGCGGATTCCCCAGTTGGCTGATTGGAGGCAAGTACGGTGTCGATTACAAACTGTTGGACAAATTGCTTTGGAACGGCAAGCATGGAAAGGAGGTCGTGAAAATCACCGTTCCGGAAGGGCTTTTCCCGAAACCCATTCTTTTCCAGGGATCCTCGAAAGTTGCCCTGAAAGAGTGGAAAAGCCTGTGTCTTTCGGCGGGTATCTCTCTTGCGGATCTATCCGACGATGACCCTTGTATCTGCTATCGGGTAGCAGAGAAGCTGGCCCAGAAGAGGGGCTGGTAATGCGGCAAGAACCCCTCTCACAAGAGGAGTGGGAGAGACTGTTGTGTTCTGTTAAGCGTTGCGCAAACCTTACTGAAGAAGGATCTGGAACCATGCTGAATCGCTATGCTTTCCTCGATGACCCGAGTATTCTCGGAAAGTCCCACCTGGAGTTGGTGTCTATTGGGAAAGGTGATTTCGGAAAGAAGTTCAAGCTCGTGGACGGAACGGTGGACTACTATCAGAATCGTCTCATGACGGACAGCCACGCCAAGAGCTTGCTGGACCTGTGGCCTGTGGTGCGGCACACCCCTCTGATGCTGCTCTACGTTGGTAACGGGGTCTACCTCATCCTGGACGGGCAGCACCGCATCTGCGCGATCTCTGAGATTCTCCAGCCCGAAAAGCCCATCGAGATGCACGCCGTCGTGTTTTTCTCGGAGAAAGACTTGCCCAAGGCCCTGGAGAAGTACCCCACGGCGGTTTCGTCTTTCGTAACCGTACTGAACATGGCGGCCCGTCCTTTCAAGGTCGTTGACGAGATGTTCACCAATTGGATCACGTCGACCTGGAACAACGTGACCAATCTCAGGGGCCTGCAGCACTTGTGCACCTGGGGTAAGACTGCGGGGACGCAGTTCAAATGGAGTGAGGTAGCTCGCGGAGCCTATCTCGCTTCTCGGGAGAAGCACGTCCAAGTGATCAGCGGCCCCAGCCAGAAGCGGATCCTGGCCAAGTGGAATTCGGTAGATGCAGCCTTCGTTCAGGGGAAGCTGGACGCTCTGGTGTGGTGGAGTGATATCTACCAGAAGGCCCAGGCCGTCTGGCAGAAGACCCCCCGGGCCAAGAAAGTCGATTTCTCGGCTTTCAGCAGCGCCAATTTCCTTACGGCGGCTTTCATGCTGTACCAGGAAAACCATGTCCGCAAAGACAGCAAGGGGAACAGCTTGCTGAAGGCGGATCGCTTCAAGAGCCTCTACCAGGACGTGGCTTTCCTCGAAAGCTGCCGGAAGCTGGTGTTGTACTCCAGCCTGATGGATGTTCTGGTCCTGCTCCTCAAGCAGATGAACTATCACAAGTCCGAACAGGACAGCGTGACGATTCTGGGGTACAGCGACCCCGAAACCCTGCTGGCCTACCTGTGCGGCCTCAAGGCCATGAACAAGAAGCACTAGACAGAGCTGCCGGATGCGGAGCTGGCATTACTTGCTGGCTCCGCATCCGGCTTGGAAAGGTATGGAACAAGATGAGCACTCCAGCCGGAACCTTTTCTGCGGCTATCGAAGAACTGGACCGGAACCCGTCCTATGTTAGCGTGGCCCAGCAGTATGGGATGCCCCAAGGGCACCTGCAAACGGTAGACCACCTCCAGCACTTGCAGAAGGCTGCGGAATTGCAGAAAGCTCCAGCCAAGGACCCGAAGCGTCGAGTCACCCGTGAGGATTTTGATTCCTTGGCTTTGACGTGGGTCCTGGCTCGAATGGCCCACTGCAACTTAAACCAGCGGAGGCACCTCCTGACGTATCTGGGGGATTTGCTCGGTCCCTATGTGTCCAACACCGACGGGTTTTCACGGTTGAATCGCTTGAACCTCAAAGAGTTGCAGAACAAGATCCTGCATCTCCCTCTGTGGCAACAGAAACTCGCCCTGGAGGTCTGCAGCCAGTTTGTATCCCACCTGTTCCACGAAGGTTACCTCCAACGGAACCCCTTCAAGCAGGGCTCCGACGAAGTGTCTCCTCTCAACTCGGCGTCAGAGGCTGCGGTTCAAGAGTGGAAACGGGTCACAAAGGTTTCCGATGCTCAGTACTACACCGTCCGGCACGTGCTCTCTCGCTTGGATAACCGGATGCATGCCACCCACAAGGAAATCACTCAGGCTTTGAAAGACGCCTGGGGGAGCACGGACAGCCTCAGTGCCCGAACTGAAGCGGCCCTCGGACCCGTGGGGTTCTTCCCCTGGATGGCACGGGCTACCGGCAGAAAGATGCGTCTGCCCGTAGTGCGAGCCACGATCTCTTGGGTTCCCACGGGGACTAAGACCCTCCCTCAGCACTGGGACGAGTGGAACTCATACTTCAAGGACTACGACCGTAACAACCTGCTGAAGGATATGGCCATGCGCCTGGGAGCTTCGGCCACCTGGGAGCAGGTAAAGGCAGAGTTGGGCAAGCGGTTCGACAACTCCGAGAAATCCGAACAGAACAGCAAAGCACGACTCTTCGGGAGGAATGGGTTCTTCACTTTGCTGCAAAAGGGTTTGAAGACGCTTGTCGTGCTTGAATCTCCGGTGCTCTCCGGACCCCTCCTGCCTTTGCCCGAACCGGTCATGGTCATGCCTAAGCCGGTTGAGGTTGTTCCCGTCATCGAATCCGTTCCGGAGATTCCGATTCTGACCCTCGAAACCCCTCTCGAAGAGGAGTGGGCAGAATGGTCGGCGGAAAACACGAGCACCCCTCAGCTTCGTTCTTTCGTGTTGAAGATGGGAGCCAAGGCCACGAAGGCTCAGGTTTGGGAAGGGATCCTGGCTATGCCCGGTCTGGCTATGAAGTCCAGGAAGCACTACTTGGGAGCCCTGTTCGGCCGCAACGGATTTTACATCTGGTTGCGGGACGAGCCGGTCACCCAGCATCCATGGGAGAACGCCGTGGACCCCATGAGCCTGACGGAGAGGATTCTGGCCCGTCAGCGTGCTCTTTCCCTGTAGGAATCGTACCTCCCGCTCTGTCCGTACCCGCGACACAACCCCCGAATAGAGTATATAGGGCTTCGGCAATTACTGACTGCTGGAGAGCCTGTCCTGTGCGGTAACCGCGAGCGCCTAGGTGCTGAAAACCGGCGAAGTCAGAATTTGTCTGGAAACTTCTTTGATTGCGGGCCGTTACGGGCTGGAAAGTCTCCGCGAGAGAAAGGGGCTCTCGCGGAGGGTAAGCCGTTGATGTTGTTTGACAAGTTCATCGTAGGCCTGTTAGATAGAGCCGGAAAGCGGCTGGGAGAAGGAGGCTCTCGCAAAGGGTGGGGGAAATGTAATGAATACGGGAGGTTGAAAAGTGAGGGTAGCTATCCCTGTTTAGCCCGTGAGGCTTGGAAAGTGGGACGGGTCAAATAACGGTGTAACGTCTGGCCATGTAGCTATCCCTGTTTAGCCCGTGAGGCTTGGAAAGTTGATATAGTTCCCCGTAAGGCCCTTCCACTTGCAGGTAGCTATCCCTGTTTAGCCCGTGAGGCTTGGAAAGCTGACTTGTTTCGGGGTCTCCCTCGCCTGTGGAGCCGTAGCTATCCCTGTTTAGCCCGTGAGGCTTGGAAAGTCAGCTAGCTCAGCAGGAGGGAGCATCTGTATCCAGGTAGCTATCCCTGTTTAGCCCGTGAGGCTTGGAAAGCCGAGTGTCCGAGTGTCCGCGCGCTGCATCCGGTTCGTCGCTATCCCTGTTTAGCCCGTGAGGCTTGGAAAATACGTGAGAGAGACTTCGGACGCCCTGGATACCGGAGTACCTATCCCTATTCAGTCCGTGAGGCTTGGAAAGTTCACCGCTCGCTTCGGGTCATCCGCTTTATCGGCGTAGCCATCTTTGTTTAGTCCGTAAGGCTTGGAAAGCTCCCCCCGATGACCGAGACCGAAGCTCTGGAAGTCATAGCTATCCCTGTTTAGTCCGTAAGGCTTGGAAAGGTCACGACGGCGCCCTCTGACTCGTACACGTCGTCGTAACTATCCCTGTTTAGCTCATAAGGCTTGGAAAGGAACACAAGACCGGCGTGGTGGTGAAGATCAAGAGCGTAGCTGTCCCTACTTAGCCCGTAAGGCTTGGAAAGTACACCCTCCACAGCTTAGGTTTCACGGATGACGTAACTATCCCAGCTTAGTCCATGAGGTTTGGAGAACGCGAAACCATAGTAGAGCGCTGGCGCGAGCCTACGGGCTAACCCGAATTTCAAAAAAATCGGTTCCGCCCTTCAAAAAAATCCTTGACGCCTTTGGTCCGACCTTATATCCTCCGGGTAGAAGTTGACTGCAGCAGTTAGTCAGCTATCTCAAAGGGGGGGCCAGATGTATGCACATGAGTTTCCGTTGACCAGGGGAGTCATCCCACAAGACCACGGGTATCTCGTACTCGCGGGACTCTCCTGTCCGTGCCCAAATCTCCATGGAAGACACGATATCCAAATCGCTCCCGTGCGAGGGACCCGGACCTCGACGAACGATCTGAGATTAGATCACAATTCCGTCCTGCACATCCGTGGAATCTCGGATGATGAAGCAGACCAGCTTCTTGATGCCGGATACTTCGGGATCAAAGATCAGGTGATCTACCTCCCTCCTCGCTATCGGAAGCGTGTTCTCCAACCGTCGGGGCATCTAGTTTCGAGGGTTACCCTGTTCCGGAACTGCCCCCAGATTGAGGCATTTGAAGAAGCCCTGGCAGGGGTCCTTCCTGTAGGCGTGACCTACACCCTCGGTCGGCAGCGTGCAGTCCGCATCAAGAACATGCACTGGATTGGTTATCGGGTCACCCTGACGGACTTGACTCCGGAGCAATCCCTAACCATTCAAAGCACAGGACTCGGGAACGGACGTAGTATGGGTTGTGGTGTCTTTTATCCTGGGACCCTCAGCGATGATTGAGCCGGTCTATCTCGCCAAGTGGAGAGACAAAGAAGGAAACGACCCGAAAACCTGGGCTTTTCCTAGAGGGCGCACTTTCTTGGACCACACTAGGGAATGCCTTCGATCTGGGCTTTTCATTCTGGATGACCCCACTGCAACCATCGGGGCGTCCCTTTACACTGCCATGGATCTAAGCGTTTTCGTTCCCTACGAAGAGTTCCGTCGTCTCTGTCTGCTCACCATCATGCTGCATGATTCTGGCAAACCCGGGGACGAATTTCAGAAAATGCTATGGAAACTGGAACGGGTTTGGGAGAACTGCATCCAAAAAGGATGCTCAGCCAAACAGGTTAAAGCCATCCTGAATGAAAACAGATACCAACAGGTAATTCGGCATGAGCTTGCGGGTTTGATGTTCCTCACAACCACGAAACCCATGAAATGGCTTCAAGAACAGGCGGGAGTCCATTTCAAAGAGGTCCTCGGCGGTATTTATGGGCACCACCTGAAAACCGAAAAGCAAATCCCTGATTTAGCTACTTTGAACGAAACCACAATCCACGTTCCGGCTCAGCCTGTTATTGACATGACCAGGGAACTGATACATGAATTTCAATTGCCTTTCACCCCTCTATTGGATGCCTCTGATCTCCGAATCAACGGGGGCAGAAACTGGGACATTCTGAACAGCACAGCCGAAGGGATTATCCATCAAGAGCACGGAACTGCCGGTTGGTGGCCGGAAACACGACTCTCTATGGCCATCAAGTTCATTACTGTTATGGCTGACACTTTCGGCTCCATGAGCCCTTCAAAAGGCTGGGCCAATCAGGGGTATAGCGGATTTGAAGACTGGCTGTTTGGGTATATCCGAAAGGGCCTAGCTCCGAAAACAATCCGACTCAAAGGGCACATTAGCCCCAGAGCCCGCAAAAATCCTTATTTTCATCAAGAGCAAGCCTTGGCTCTGCGTGGGAGTGCTCTGTTTGGGATCGGTTGTGGTCTTGGGAAGTCAGCAGCGGCTCTTATGGCGCTTTCGGATGGTCCTGATTACACTTCAACAAAGCGTGCAGTCATAAGCGCTCCGGTCCGTACTGCCATCATTCAGCAGTACAAGGATAATGCTACTTACCAAAAACACGCGGAACGGAAAATCAAACGAGGAACTCAGCTCCGCACTAGCACTTCCGAAACAGATCAGAGATTGTTAGAACTGGTACGGTTCGGACAGGCCGACCCTGACGATAATGACATCAAGTCCCTACAAGGTATCTTGGACACCTTATGCAAGTATAGCGACGGGATTGTGTATGCCACCACAGACCAGATTCTTGGGTCAGTCGCTTTGAGACGCTCTTCTATCTTATGGTTGCCCTTCATCACCAAAGCCCGAATCAATTTCGATGAGTTCCATGCCTATGACCCTGTGATGGAGAGCAACCTTCACCGTTTCTTAGAGGTGTTTCCCAACCTGGACGTAGTAGCTACCTCTGCTACTATCACAGAAAGCCAAGAAAAAGCTTTCCTCCAGGGCCGTCCCGACGCTGAAATCATCCTAAGCTCCGGAAAAGCAGAGGTACTTGCCAAAGCTCCGAGGTACCGCTTTCACTTTATCGAAGAGTCTGAAGCCGCTTCTTATTTCTCAACGGAACACAAGACACTTTGGATTGTGAACAGAGTTCACGTTTCTCAAGAAACCGGAAAGGATTTTCCAGACAGCATCGCACTACACAGCAGATACCGCCGTCGGGAAGCTCTGTTGCTTCAAGAAAAGCTGGTGAATGCTTTCAGAAGCAAACGAACCAAAATCCGAGCAGTGACCACGCAAATAGCCCAAATGTCTATTGATATTTCGGCGGGACGCATGATCACTGAGATATGTCCTATCAATGAATTCATTCAGAGGCTGGGACGTGCCGCTTTCAGAGGAGAGGACCCCAACGGTGTTCTCACGGACGTCTACATGTACATGCCCGACAGCAATCGCCCCTATCACGAAAACCTCGGGGCACTTCTGCCGTGGTTCAAAGGTCTGCTTCAGCAAGAGGCTTGGTCCCTCTATGACTTGGTAGCTTATTTTCAACAAAGCGCTAAAGAACCGAACACATCGGACAAAAACCTCATCCCTCGGGAGAGAGGGATGATGAGCAGCATGCCCACTCGGACTCGTCAGACTGATGGGAAAATCAGTGCCATCCTGGCCCAGGACCTTCCGGAGATCGAATCGCGTCTAGAACACCACGAGAATCCCAGACTGGTCCAAGAATATGAGTTTGCGATTTTCCCGCCGAAAAACGTTGACACCTTGCCGGAGTTCCGGCATAGAGTAGTGGTCGCTTACGATTACGACGAGCGGCTGGGGGTTTTGATTCCGTTGAAAGGGAGCCGATAGATGCGTAACATGACCTTTGACCTGGACACTGAATGCGACCCCCTCTATCGTGCGGGCGTTCACGGGCTTCGACTGGCCTGCGACTACGTACGCAAATCAGACCTCTATCCAGGAGTTCCCGGAGAAGACGAGCTAACCTGGGAAATTCAAGGATCTCGAATCACCCTCAACTACGAAAACGAGAGCACTCTCTCCAGGTTCATGGATTCGATTCTCGGAGAGTTCCCTAGGGGTTATGCCGTTCCTCCGGGCTACACGGCAGATGAAGATGACGTTGCTATCTACCAAACGGCCAAAGCGCATATGGCTTTGATGCGGCATTTCACCACACAATCCCAAAAGGAAGAGCCTTCCAGGAGAGCTTTCAAACTCACACGGGAAGCGGCACTTTGTTTTGCTTCAGCCTATCCGGACAAGAGTCTCACCTCGGCAGTGGGCTCTCTCCTCCGTTCTTCCTACAAAGAAGATGAAGAATCTGATAAAGTCATTCAGGTTTTCGTAACACCCTGTTTGCGTTGGTTTTTCAAAGAATCAAAGGACGAAGAAAAGGGGAACAAGAAAATCGCCTCGAAGGGGGCCAAAGTTTTTCCGGTCACGATTCAGACTGGGAAAAAGGGGGCCACCAAGACAGTCTCGATCATCGAGATGCCTCGTGTGCCTCTGTCTCTTGAGTCTTCGCCTGCGGATCTACACCTGAGCATGGGTCGTTGGAACAACGGGCCTGCGGAGATCGAGGACCCCAATCGGATTTTCCTTCTCGCCTTTGCGGGTCTGGCTTACGTGCATGCCCAACTCAAAGTGGGTGACTCTACCTATGGCTGGCTGTCCCTCGGTCTGGATGCGGAGTCTTTCGAGGAGTTTGACGTTTACTTCAAACGGTACGCCCAGACCTCCCAGAAAGGAAGCTGTTTCCTGGACACCTTAAACGTGCAGCCAAAAGTCGGGGCACTTGTCCTAGCTAGCGCTTTGGGCTTGCCTTCCAGAAGCTATCATGTTATCTACAGCCTCGATGGGAAAAAGGGAGGCATAGAGACCCCTTCTACCATGATGTTCGAGTACGCAGGTCGGCGAGTAGGTCTGGGGAAAGTGTTCGTAGCAGCCGGAATGGAATGGGCTGACACACGGAAACTGATTCGAACGCTCAAGTGGGCTCCTTTGTCGATGCGGGGGAGTCGGGTGCTGTCGGTATACGATGTCATGGAAGAAAACCTCTCTCTGGGACTCCCGTGGTATCGCGGGTCTGGAGATATGGTCGGACGTGAAATCCGACTTAAGCAGTTCAAAAAAAAGGACCCCCCGGATGTACGGGTCTTGGTTACTAAAATCTCACGTTTGATGGGAGACAGTGCCATGGAAGATCAGATTCGCTGGAAGATGCAGTGGCTAACGGACCTCATCGTCAAGAAGTTTTACAACAAAGCGGCAATCCCCAACTGGGACCGAGCCCGACAACTCGCTGAAGGTTTCGTGGTCAAGCGACACCTGAAGCCCATCACGACCCGGGGGTTGCTCCTCCAGGGAATTCGCTCTATTGTGGAAGAATCCGGGGGTCCAGGATTCACCATGCCCGAAATGAAGTTCTTGGAAAGCATGCCCCCCACGCTCGCCCGAGACACCCTGATCATTGGATCCCAGCTTACGAATGTCGTTGCGGCAGACCCCAGCACATTGAAAAAGGGGTCCCAGCAGAGTGTCGAAGCCCCCAATCTGCCAGAGACTGAGACGGAAGGTTCCGTCTCAGCTCGTGGTGTGTAAAGGAAACCCATCCCATGAAGAAGCAGCACTACCTGACCCTCGTTGTTTTCACGGCTCCCTGTTTCCAGTCCAACGTTCGCGGTGAGTCCGACGGTAATCGGATGACTCTCCAGAAGATCACACTGGGACAGGAACTCCGAACGCTTTTGAGCGGTGTATCCCTCCGCTGGGCCATCCGCGATGCTTTGATGGCCAATCAAGGGGACGAGAACTTTTTCCGACACCACCACGCCGAGAACACCCTGTCGGGATACTCCTACGGCCCCAATCGTTCCCCCTCCATCAAGGCTGGAATCCGGGACACGTTCCTCGCTGGGAAGACCCCTGCGGACTACGAGGACCACGATTTCGGATTCATGGTCGTCGAAACGGATGTCGTCAACAACGATATCTCGAAGGGGCAGTACAAGTCCCGTGCTTCCGTGCTTCTCGGGGACGGCATCTCCCTCTCTCCTTTCGGTGGCGAGAGCACCTTCCACCAGGGCGTCAATCCCAAGGACAAGGAGGAAAAGGACGGAACCGTGCGAGGCGGAGACATTGCTCCTTACTCGATGGAACGCCACTTTAGCCGCTATGCTTTCCGCGTGACGTTCAACCTGGATGGAATTCCGCTGCACCGCATGGAAGCGATCGTCCGGGTGATCCTCGACGGTCTCCAGGTCGGCGGTGGGCACACTCGGGCCGAATCCGAAATCGTCCCCGAAGCAGTCCTGTGGCGTTTCTACAATGCCCCGGGTTCTTCGGGAATGTACCGCCCCCAGTACAAAGCGAGTCCTTCTGTAGACCTGGACCTCGGTGATTTCTTTCAGGCGGCCGACAAGCGTGGCATCATTCTGAACTCTGCCGGAACGTTCACCGGTCAGACGGAAGGGCACCCCGAGCCTCTTTTGTTGAGAGACCTCGTGACTACCCTCAAGGCTAAGGCTGCCGCTTTCAAGGAGTAGTTTCATGGACGCACTGCGTCTTACAATCCAAGCGGTGTCTGGACACTACGGACTTCCTACCCCCATGTCTACGGGAAGCGAAAAAAGTAGTTTTCCGTGCCCCACGTATGCCACTCTCCGTGGCTCGCTGGAGTCCCTGATGGGGCTCCAGCGGGGGGATTTCGAAGGCGATATCGCTTTCGGACTTGTCAAGCAGCCTGGAGGCAAGGGGGCCCCGCTTCACTTGAACACGGCCTACTCCACCATCCCAGGATGGCCCGGAATTCAAGTAGCCAAGCGGCCTTGGACTTGGGAAACGTTTTATGACGTGGAATACCACGTCGCAGTGAGAGGCCCTTTGCTGGAACACCTGGGACAAGCCCTGAGAGGGGAAACCCCCCGCTTCGGGGTCCTGTCTCTGGGAACCTCAGATGACGAGATCTGTGACATCGAGTTGGGCGAAGCGGAAGCCCAATGGATTGTTCCAGGACGAGATTTCCCGCTCATCATCGAAAGCCAGGAAGGCCGTACCAACCGCACCCCCAAAATGGGGCGTTTCACGCTTGGCCCCAGACAAGTCGCAGTGCCTGAAGAGGCGTGGAGGAGCTTTGTGCGAGCACCTCAACCCTCAAAGAAAGGCAAGTCAAAGAAAGGTTAGAAACCTCTTTTGTTTCGAGCCTTTCCGCTGCAAAAACACCTAAGTTGTGAAAAGAGGCTCTCGCAGGCATCAAAAGCTCTATGAAAACCGAATTGTACGCACTGACCTACCGGTCGGAAACGACCTTTTGAAAACCACCTGAGAGATACTTTCCAGAGGCTCTCACAGGTGCTCTAGAATCTGAAATGACTTCAAGGGCTGCGAGGGCGGCCCTAACCATACCTCCCTAGCCCTTCGGGCTTGGAAACGACCAAAGACTTGGCCTGCTGGCTGACCTCGACAGCTAACCATACCTCCCTAGCCCTTCGGGCTTGGAAACGACGCTAGCGAAGAGTACCGTGACGATGAAAGCCCAGTCTAACCATACCTCCCTAGCCCTTCGGGCTTGGAAACTGCGGCATGCACTGGGTGCTCAATGGCGGTTCCGTCTAACCATACCTCCCTAGCCCTTCGGGCTTGGAAACTATCCCGTGTCCGTGGCAGGATAGAGGGGAGCATAGACCTAACCATACCTCCCTAGCCCTTCGGGCTTGGAAACGTAGGGCATTCTGACGCTTGACCCTTACTTTTCAAGCTAGCTATCCCTTCCTAGCCTGTGAGGCTTGGAAACCCTTTCGCTCGCCTCCGTGACGGCGGCATTCCTGTCTAGCTATCCCTTCCTAGCCTGTAAGGCTTGGAAATACATCCTCAGCGCGGGGCCGCCCAATGCCACAGTGTCCTAGCTATCCCTTCCGAGCCTGTAAGGCTTGGAAACGAGAGACACCTCGCCGCCATCGCCGAGGCTCATCGACCTAGCTAGCTATCCCTTCCTAGCCTGTAAGGCTTGGAAACCGGTACCCTCAATATATGCAGGACCGCCGCGGAAAATCTAGCTATCCCTTCCTAGCCTGTAAGGCTTGGAAACGACGGGGTCAACGGCGGCTTCTACGCCTCCGGCAGCTAGCTATCCCTTCAGAGCCTGTAAGGCTTGGAAACGTGATTGCTGGGTACTCGTCGACGTTGCTGATCTGGACCTAGCTATCCCTTCCTAGCCTATAGGGCTTGGAAACATGGCCACCCTACGAAAGCGGAAGGTCGCTGGTCAGCCCTAGCTATCCCTTCCGAGCCTGTAAGGCTTGGAAACTCTGCCATGCAGACCGCGAGGGAGCACCCCGTGATCTCCTAGCTATCCCTTCTTAGCCTGTAAGGCTTGGAAACGAATTTGCACATGTTCGGCAACTTGGCCATGGGGCCTATCTATCCCTCCCTAGCCTGTGAGGCTTGGAAACTCAAACACCCCGTCAACCTCGCCAATGTGCACGGCCTAATTATCCCTTCTTAGCCTGTAAAGCTTGGAAACCGCCGTCCGCAGAACTCGCCGACCTGACGGATGCTGTTCTAGCTATCCCTTCCAAGCCTTACAGGCTTGGAAACTCTTGGCGGATCCAAACGGCTGACTGGAAGCCAACCCTAGCTATCTCTTCCTAGCCTGTAAGGCTTGGAAACAACGACGACACGGGCGCTCTCGGCGGTATCCAGCGGCTAGCTATCCCTTCCTAGCCTGTAAGGCTTGGAAACTCGCTCGAAGAGTAACGGCAGACGGGGAACCGGTAGCTAGCTATCCCTTCCTAGCCTGTAAGGCTTGGAAACCCTGGAAACACTGGCAAGAATGCTGTCGACTGGCGTCCTAACTATCCCTTCCTAGCCCTTCGGGCTTGGAAACGGGGGCGTGCTCCGGCTCACGTGCGACACGTTTGCTCCTAACTATCCCTTCCTAGCCCTTCGGGCTTGGAAACGCCCTGGCACCCCCCGTCAGGTCAAGGCCCGTACCGTCTAACTATCCCTTCCTAGCCCTTCGGGCTTGGAAACATGAACTCTCGGTCGAGATCGTAACCGAGGAGATCAACTAGCTATCCCTTCCTAGCCCTTCGGGCTTGGAAAGCGCCGCCACGTCTCAACGAAGGCACCGTGTTCGGTCACGGACTATCTCTTCCTAGCCTGCAAAGCTTGGAAACTGGTCGAGAGCCGTGTCGGGGGTACTGTAGCAGAGGTACTAGCTATCCCTTCCTAGCCTTTCGGGCTTGGAAACAGAGTGAGCACGGACGGACAGGCAAATGAGGACGAGTAATTCACATCCCTTCCTAGCCTTTCAGGCTTGGAAAACAACAAACGGGAATACGAAGTTCCCCCTGCATCCTTTTCTTTACCATCCCGTCCCATCCCACTCTCTCCCCCAATAATCCCCCTATCCCCCGCCCCCTAGTAGGAGGGTTGCGATAGCACCTCCCTACGAAATTTCCAAGGAGATCCCCCATGACTAAGCCCAAGATCGTCAAGCTGGAAAACAACGAGGACGGGGCCCTGGAGGCCCTCAAAAGAGCCCTGGCCCTTGCGACCGGCGGGGAGGTGCAAGGTGTTGTGGTGTGCATTCTATTGGATGAAAATCGACAGACTTGGGAATGTGGCGGGTTGTCCACTTATGAGGCAGTGGGCTTGATTCAGGCCGTTAGCCAGGATATCCTGGACCAAACGACAGAATAAATGACGCACCTATTCCGTTCCTGCCTTTGCGTGTCCGGCTGAGTAAACTTAGCTCTTCTGGAGGTACTGCGTAAATGACCAGAAAAGGTGCCCGCAAGCTAGTCCCCGAAGCATCCCCGACCCAAGCTCTCCAGGCTACGCTGCGACGCCGAATGCGCGAGTGGCCTAACGTCGGAGATCCTGAGAAATTGGCCTCCGACCTGGGTAAGCTTTTCAAAAGCGTGCTGGCTGTTCCGGTTAAAGCCATCCCTTGACTCCTGCCTGCCTTTTCATGTAGTATCCAAGCCTGGAAATAGAACAGGACTCCACCGTGACCAAATCGCAAGCCAAGAAAAGGGCACTGAAAGCCTCGGGTGGCAAGAAGCCCAGGCCCGTGAAGCCGGAGACGATGCTGGAACTGCTCCACACGAAGCAGCTCTTGGAAGCCGTCCTCGCCCAGAACCCTGCTATTGTCAGGATGATCAACGAGTGTCCTGAGGCCCTGCGTCTCAAGGAAACGCTCAAAAAAAGGCTACTTGAGTGGCGTCCCGCCATCGATACGGAGGGACAGGCCCAGGATATCCTGGCCTTGGGCAGAATGTGCCTCCAGGAAACGAACACTTGACTCGCTGCGATTTCATGCTATGATGGATCCCATGAACACGTCAGCTTACAAGACGCCCTTCCAGATTACCACGCGGGGAGAGCCCGCATGTCTGGAGGTGCCGTACCATGGATCGTGCTACCCGACGTGCTCACACAGCCAGAGTTATCCGACGCCGCCTTAGTGAAGCCGAGACTTGGGGGTTCTATACCCAAGAAGTCCCCCACAAGTACGCCAAAACGCATGTCCTGGGGTGCAACTGCCGCCGGAAACGACACGGTAATCCGAAGGTTTCCATGGGCATGTGCTATGGGGATGCTCCCCGTACGGACGTACTTCGTTGGAGAGCTTTGAACCGGGAACTTACGAGGCTCTCCCGGGCGTGGGACTTGGAATCGGACGAGGTGGTTCTGGCAACAACGAAAAAGACAAGGGAATGGTGAACGGTCATGTGTGAGAATAAAGAGAGTGTTCTGGTGGAAATAAGGGCGGCTGAAGGGGGCATGCATGCCTCCCTTATCGTAATTGACCAGTTGGGAATCTACATCCGCTGGGCCGCACGTAAGGGGCTGGAGTGCCTTGTCCTGGAACAGGCAGAGGGCTTCGTTGTGCTTCAGGTGACGGGGAAAGGAGCGAGGGAAGCTTTCCAACACGAAGCGGGCGGGCACCGGTTCCAAGGAATCAGCCCTACGGACAAACAGAAGCGGGTGCACACTTCCTCAATTACTGTCGCAATTCTGGACTTGCCACAGGAGTCGGCCGTGAAACTGGATGAACGGGACCTGGAGTATAAGACCTGCCGAAGCGGGTCGAAAGGCGGACAGCACGTCAACAAAACCGACTCTGCTGTCCAGCTATGGCACAAGCCCACAGGGATCATGATACGGGTAGAAGCGGAAAGAAGTCAGCACCAAAATTTGCTGACGGCCAAAGCCATCCTGGCCGCCCGTCTTCAGGACGCTCAAACCACTGCAGCACAGAAATCCAGGAACGATATGCGTAAATCTCTTCTTGGAAGTGGCCAGAGAGGTGACAAGATACGCAGCATAGCCCTACAGCGAGATCAAGTCGTCGACCACCGATTAGGTAAACGTACCTCGGCGGCTAAGTACATGAAAGGGGACCTGACGGACTTGTTGGGCTAATCTCGTTTACCCTTGATGGCAGGCCCACAGTAGCCCCACTCTTTTCCAAGCCTCGCGGGCTCTATAGGGATCGAGTACGTCGACGACTTTACCCCGGGAACTTCTCCCGAGAACCCAATGTCGTCGGTTTTAAAGAACTGAGATCAGGATAGCGATAAGGAGGGGGATTGTCAAGTCACAGAGCACTCCTAGGGGGGCATCTTTACACAGGGTTACAGAAACCTCGTCTCCGTGCCTTTTCACTAAAAGGTTATGGTAGCAACCTTATACGATTTTGCCCTTAACCGTAGGCCCCCAGTAGCCAAATTCCATGAGGTCATCTCCAGCGAACCGAAGAGTGCTGGCTGGCACCTCTGCCCGAAGAATCCCCCAGCCTTCTTCTCCGTTAGACCGGAGGTGCTGTTTAGCATAGCTAAGGGAAAGCGTTACCCAATCACCGCGATTGATTCCGTCGACCGAAGGAGGCACCGCCCTATACAACGTGAGACGTGCCGATGGTTTACCCTGAGCCTTGAGGACTGAGTTCCAGAACGAGGGGAGGAGACTTCTAAACCCCGTGTAGTGCTCGGGGTGGGTCAAAACGTCCGATCCCTCTAAAAAGTTGCCATCTTCGACGAGATCATGAGCTGGCGGGCCATCCGCTGCGGGGTTGTGTTCTCTCCCGTAGCCGCCAAACCTTTCCGCCGCTTCTTTGGATCTAAAACGAGAGGCCACTCGAACAGCCATGCTTGCGGCTCTCTGAGACCCTTCTAAATCCCCGTTGTACGCCTTGATGGCGTCCTCCAGGTGCTGGTTCACGTAGTTCACGGCTCCCTTGAGGTCATTGAAATCTTGGCTCATCCAGTACCGAGCGGGGTTCCCTGTGTAGTAGACGCCGACGAAATTCCTCGCCTTCGTGCCAGGATTCCGTTCCTCGGTGATCTTGGCGGCTCCGTCTGCAATATCGATTGCCCTGTGTTCCCAGGCCTGATTCCGGTAGTCGAGAGTCCAGTGCTTTTGCCGGAGAGCCTGAGCAATAGCGGTAACAGAGACTTTCAAAGTGGTTTCTCCTCGGGCTAGTCCCGCGTGAATACCGTGAGGGACACTTCTTCGTCGGTAACGTCAACGTGCACGATTAAAGAGATACCGAACTCTTCAGAAAGAGACTTATCCAGAAAATGAGCGAGGTCGATGTCTTCTTGCCCTGCTTCTCCATCAAACCCATTTTCCCGGGTCGTGTAAGCTATGGAGTTCTTGCCTTTCCTTTCCATTTTGAACCACCCTAGCTTGCCCCGCAGGAATCTCTCCACGTCTTCCAGGGTAGGAAGACCCTGGAAACGCCCCTTTACGGGACCTCCTAGGTCTTTCAACATTCTGGCTACCCCGTATTTTTCCAAAAGGGCTTTAGCGTGCTGGATCGTGGGGAAACTGTCCATTACCACCACAGCGGTTGGGACTGCAAATAGCTTCCACAACCCCAGGGTGAATTTCGGCTTAGACAGCCCGAAAGTCATCGTGCCGAAGGCGCCGGGCTTGTCATAGCCTCTTCCCTCTGTCTGGCAATCAAGGGTGAGCTTGAAAACGGGAGCGCCGGTTCCGTGAGGACCTCGACCGCCCACACTTCCCTCCCACCGAGTGTGATCCCCCATCGTGATTACTTCGCCTTTGTCTGCTACGAACTTGTAACCATCAAACTCTGGCACCTTGGACAGAAAAAGGGCAATGGTTTTCAGGAGTTTCTGGGCAGTCGGAAATTCCGACCCCATGTACTTGACGAAAGCTTCCAGAACGACCTTTCTTTGCTGATTCCGATCTCCAGAAAGGTAAAACGTCTCAGGGCTCTCACTCCCACGGAGCTGTTGAGCTAAATGCTGAGCGGCTACTCGTCGGACTATCTGGTCGGCTGTCTTGGTCGGGCTAGGCTTAGTCATCGCGTGCTCCTTACAAAGAGGGGAGTATAGGGAAAATATCGTCGGACACTTTTCTCTTCCCTTCTTCTCAGGAATGAGGTACAGGTAGGGTGTGTATCATGAAGGCTCAGGCATGGCCAGCGAAAAGAACCCGCCCAGTTACCCGTTTTTCTTCGTTGATCCGCCTTATCTGCTCCGTCCCGATGGGGCTCCTGATCCGAAACTCCCGTCGTGGGGGGATTTGCTGGAGTGTGTTCGTAAATCTCAGACTCATAGCCCCCCGGATTGGGACACCGTTTTGGCGCTGTTCAACATGCCAGAAGCCAAGGCTCTTCTGCGTCTTAGGCAACCGTTTCCGCCGCCTGGAGCACGGGGCGGGCTTCTGAGACCTCACCTCCAACGTTTGATGGGACTGTCTGTTCCGACTACACCAGAGGAGACTCGCGATGAGTGAGAAGCTTTACGGTTGGATCAATCTTTTCTCTGACAAAGCGGGTCCGCCTCCCTGGGTCTGGAAGCTCCCCTCGGGAAAGGCCTTCGCAGTCCACGCCGTCAGCACTCATTCCAGTAGTCTGCCAGGGTGGCTCTGCCTCGGGGAGGTTACAGAGTTCATCTGCCACGAGGGTTTGAACGAAGGGCAGAACGCCCAACTCCGAGAACATTTCCGCGACGTAGGGGCCAGCACCTTCCCCAAGGATTTAGGCAGACTGACTGTCACATCTTTGGCTCCAGAGCCCGTCACAGAAACCAAAGACCCTCGCTGGAAGCCGAAACCTGGAGAGAAGTACCGCGTGATTTTCGAGGGCCTCTACGACACCCCTTACCACTTCCATCTGAAAATCCCCGTGATCGATCTCCCCGTGGGCATAAACGCCTGAGCCAAGGAGACTCCGATGAACCTTCTTAGTGTCGTGGACTCTCTGATAGAGGCAACCTCTTCTTGCCGAATCCATTGGAAGTGCTCGGAAAATGGAAACGGGCACGTGGAGTACGTTTCGCAGGTCCAGGAGGATGCCGTTTTTATCCACGAAACAGGAACCGACGACGGGGCGGCATACTCCTTGAAAATCCATCTGCACAACAAACCTTACGCAAGTTCCTACTGCTTACCTTTCGACAAGGGTAGGGACCTGTTCTGGGCCGTCTCAAAGAACAGCAGTCAAAAGAACACCGATCTGGGCGTCCTTTTCGCCAAGCTGCAAAAGCTGAATCGTCCCTGATTTCCTATCCGGTACGAATCCAGTTTCATTCTCTCCCGCTCTGGTGTATACGGTAGGTGTGAGGAGCTAGAAAGAACCAAAAGCCCGAGGGAGAGACACAACATGGCATACACCGCAATCATCCGCTCCGCCGAGATCCTGTCCGCGCTCTGCAAGGGCCAGGGCAAGTGGGGAATGTACATCAACGCTTGCGTGCACAGTACCATCCCCGATGAGAACTGGACGGACGAGGTGACGAAAGCGGCTCCGTGGCTCTCTCTGGAGGACCTGGATGAACTCGTCTTCAACGAAAGGGCGGGCTTTTTCCTGTTCGATTCGTTGCGGAACATGCAAGAAGCTTTCGACGAAACAGTTGGGGATGACGGGCCCACCCGACTGAACAGCTACGACGGACCGGTCACGGTCTACGCTCTGACCTGTTCCCCGACCGGTGAGTTGACGAACGAGAACACCTAGGGAGGGAAAATAGAATGAGCCGCACCGTGACAGCCGAAGAAAAGGACCTCGTGGAACGGTATCGGCAAGCCCGTGCCGTTTTCGAGGGCTTTGAACCTGCCCTTCGTGACTTTTTCATGCCCTTGGTCTGTGCAGCTCTGGAGGAAGGAGATTGCGACAAGGCCAGAGAAATCGCTAGCGACTGTCCAGCCTCATCCACGAAAGCGTACCTTTTAGAGGCTGTTCGACAGATCGAATATAACCAGCGAGGCCGGTAATGGCTCTCATCGTGATCGATCTCATGGAAAACTTCGTACCTCGTGTTCTGCCTGTTCAATCTCCGGCCGTGTTCACGGATCGTGAACGACCCCGGGAGAATGAACTTGAACTTGGCCTTATCCTCATCGACACGACCCTCGACCAGGAAGGGAATTGACCATGTACACGTGCACGCTCGGGGTAAAGATCAGTGACGCGGGGTACGAGCATGGGGCGTGAAATGCTTTCGCTACAGGCAAGGCTAACCCTGATCGCGCGTGAAGGTGCCAGAAACCTTGCGACAAGCGCCGCGATAGAATTGTTTGACGCAGAAATGGGCGGGTATGCCTCTCCGGCCGCCCGCGAGCTGGCGCGCAAGTGCCGGTTGGCGGCAGATAACGATGATTTTGATCGGGCGTTGGATTACGAGGGCAAGACCCTCGCAAGGATCAGAAACGACTACTACTGCTTTGTGACGAATCTTGTAGTGGCCGACCGTAGGGTGTTCACGGACCGTGAGTGTTCATGTGTCGTGAACATTGTCGAGAAATGAACAGAGGGGACAAGCCATGTACACGTGCACGCTTCGTGTCAAGATCAAGGACGCTGACCCCAAGACGGGACACGGTGATGTTTTCCAGTTGAAACTGAAGCCTTCCAGGGAGTTCCCCAGCATCCCCGCGGCGGGGGACGGGATCGACGTTTCGGACGGCAGGCTCGGTGAGATCACCGTCGAGAGTCGGACGTTCACGCCGAATAGCTGCTACGTGCAGTTGAACTGCGTTTACTGTACGCTGGCCCCTCACGACGTGGCTGAGGCTTTCGTCAAGGAACTCGGCTGGACAAAGATCAAGTAGAGGCCGGTCGATTTCTGTTTCATATCCCCTCGAAGTCGTGTATATAGAAAACACAGGAGGCACTGTTTCATGAGCACGAACGAGCACAAGATTCAAGGCGGACGGGCAACGGCGATCATCTACGGGGGCTATCTCGACCAGATCGAGAACCAGCAACTGTATGCTCTGCTGGACAACCCTGCCTTCGAGGGGTCCTCTGTGCGAATCATGCCGGACCACCATGCCGGAAAGGGCTGCATGATCGGCTTCACTTGCCCGATCAACATGAGCGATCCCAAGATCGTGCCTAATGTTGTTGGCTCGGATATCGGTTGTGGAGTTGTGGCCTATCCTCTGGTGGGTGTGAAGGCCGCCAATTTCCTCGGGGATCGTGAGTCCTTTGATCAGCATCTTCGGCGGGTTGTCCCCTTCGGATTCAACAACCGCCAAACGGTCTACAAAGGATTGGCCGACCTCTTCAAGAAGCACCTGGGTCATGGCCAGTCGTTCCAGGATTTCGAAAAGGAAGTCAACGCTCTGGACAAGAAAATAGAAGGAGACCAGACCGGAGTGTGGCTTGGTATCGGGTCTATGGGGCAGAATAATCACTTTTTGGAGGTTGACCAGGATTCGGAGACTTCGGATCTGTGGTTGACTGCGCACTCTGGCTCCCGTAATTTCGGGCTCAGGGTTTGCAACTGGCACCAGAAGAGAGCGGAACAACGGGTTGGCCAGCGAGCCGGTTTGGCGTGGCTTTCCGATGAAGAAGCCCTAGAGTACCTGCACGATATGCGTTTGGCCCAACAGACGGCTATCCTCAACCGGCTGGTCATGCTCTGTGAGCTGCTGGCTTTTTTCAAAGTGCCTCTGGAGAAAGAACTCCTGGTCACTTCGGTACATAACTACATCGGAGACGACAACATAATCCGAAAAGGTGCCATCTCGGCCTATACCGGAGAGACATGCATCGTACCGTTCAACATGGAAGATGGGCTAATTCTCGCACGAGGCCGAGGAAATCCTGACTGGAACAATTCCGCCCCCCACGGAGCTGGGCGCATCATGTCTCGGGGACAAGCCCGCAAAGACCTGTCTGTTGAAGAATACGAAACTCGGATGCAGAAATCTGGGGTGTGGTCTTCCTGCGTGGGTAAGGATACCATCGATGAAGGGCCCGCAAACTACAAGCCCATGCAGGAAATCCTAGACGCTATCGGGGATACCGTTGAGGTTGTGAAGATGCTCAAGCCGCTCTACAACTTCAAAGCCGCCAAGAAAATCCCCAAGAAGAGCCACAAGGAATAGACGTCATGGGCAACAAACACGGAACCCGCCACGAACGCAAGTTGGCCTCCCGTAAGCGAGCGGCTGAGAAGAAAGCCGCAGATACTCGGGACTGGACCTGCAAGACGGTCGACAAGTACATGAAGCATGTTGGCCAGCCCCAGTACCACCTCCACCAAGGCCCTGAGCGCATCGGCCAGCCAACTCCCTGGAGTAAGCTAGGAGGCCCTTTCGTCAGTCCTCAAGAAGACGTCCGAGGGTTCCTCCAGGACTGCAAAGAGTATGCGGGTCACAAAACGGACCGCTTCTTTTTCACGGTCTGGCCTTTCTATCTGGTCATTGGCCTGTTCTGTCTCCTGCTCCTCGGGAGTCTGGTCTTCCGAAACGCCATGCGGAACGACCCCCAGTGTGAGAAGAAGATAGCCGGGTGGTTCGAGACCGCCACTCCCGAAACGATTCGGTCTTTCTGCCACGAACCTGAGTCTCCCTCCGCCCACTATTTCCCCTTGTAAGCCCCACGGGCATTCCCCTGAATAGAGTATAGTGGGAGGGCAACTCCGGTGGAGGCCCTCCCATGGTATTCGAGATTTCAGGTGAGTTTTTCCAAGCGATGTCGGCCGCCCCTGGCTGGTTCTCCCTCTTTGAGACTGACGGGCGGATCTACAAGATCCCGATCGCTTTCTGGGTCGTCACCAAGTCGGCGCGTCCTACAACAAAGAACCCGAACCCCAGCGGCAAGACCTGCATTCGGCCTGTCGGGCCCGTGGGTGATTCTCTTGCTCTCCTTGATACCCTAGCCAACGAGCGAGGTATCATCGGTCCTGGCTTGGGGGAATCGGTCCCTGAGGAGGACTACCCGAAATACGGCATTGAAATCGATGAGCCCGAGGAGACAAAGAGCATTCCGGCACCTGCTAATAAGGTAGCTCGCAAGCCCAGGCAAAAGAAAACTGGTCTTGGGAGTGCTGAATGATCTCCCTGGCAGAAAGCAAGATTCCGGTTGACGGCCGGAAAAGAACCAAAGCCCATGCGGCACTTTGGGCGGACACTCCCAAGAGTTTCTCGTTAGAGCAAGTGCTTGCGGAGTACCTGAAACGGCAGAGAGAACAAGCAGAAAACCAGAAGAAACGGAACAAAGGAGAGTAGAAATCATGCAGACCAAGTTTGAAGCTTACGAAGTACCCGTAAAGCGTGACGAGTTGGGTGCTTGGGCGCACCCGGACTTTCCGTGGGACAATTGGCCCGACAACACAAGCCTGGACCCCTATTTCGAGAGTCTGAATTTCAGATGCAAGAGCGTGTTGATGCAGGACGAACTGGAGGGCGAGGCTCTCAACAATTACTTTGACAACAGTGAGACTGATTACTCTCTCTGGGAACCCAGAAAACCCGACGGCGCAGGTTGGTTCCTGGCAGCCATCCACGACACGGACGAGGGGCCTTGTGCTCGCTGGGTTGCCCCTCTGAAATAGCGAAAGGAGCACCCATGATCGTCAAGTTTGAAGCTCACGAAGTGCCTGCCATGCGTAACGAGTATGGCTACTGGGACCATCCGGCTTTTCCGTGGGACACGTGGCCGGATGACACCAACTTAGCTCCCTACTTCAAGGACCTGGGCTTCAGGTGTAAAGGCACCTTGATGCAAGACGAACTGGACGTCGAGGTGGTTGACAAGTTCTTCGACGATGGGGAAACAGACTGCACCTTCTGGGAACCGAAGAAACCTGACGGACAGGGTTGGTTCCTGGCCTCTATCCACGACACCGAAGAAGGACCTTGCGCTCTGTGGGTCTCTCCCATTCTGGTAACAGTGTCCTCTATCGTCGTGGACTACCTGACGGAGAAAGGTTTCGACGGGCTGTTCAACAGTGATATTGGCTGTGCCTGTGCTTTCGAAGACCTGTTTGAAAATTGCGCCGGGGAAAGCTGTAGCGAATGTCAGCCTGGATATGAGAAGCCGTGTGCCTGTGGCGAGCACGATTTCCACATTTCGGCAGAGAAGGCAGTATAGCCATGCTTCGAAAACTCGCCGGTATATGGCTCGTCTCTGTGGGCTGGTATCTCGGCACCCGAGCGGCTCCTGATGCGGGTGCCAGTCAGTTTGATATGTTCCGGGGAGCAATGGCCGTACTGATTTTTGGATTTTTGGGGGTTATTACGGCCCTCCCGGGAACCCCTCCGGAGCAGAAAAAGCCATGACTTTCCTCTCCTCCCTCTGGGGTCGATTCCGCCGCTGGTGGTACCTCATCACCGTAGGAATGTGGCGGGGAGAAAGAGCCCTGACGATCTACTGGACTCCTGGACTGGTGCCCCACCTGATTGCCGTCGAACTGAAAGACCGGACCCTGAAAATCTTCTGGAAAAGGAAACACCCATGAGAGCCCTAGATTGGAATAACCGCACCGCAGGCGAGCAAGACTTCATCCACCAACAGACCAAGCACTTGACGGTAGTGTGGGCCAACCGGCAGTTGCAGTCGGAAGCGGAGTGTCTGCTCCCGACTGAAGCCTTGACGCACGGCATCACTTTTAAGTTCCTGCCTCATGAAGCTTTGTTCGTCGAGTACGCTCGAACGAAGGGTTGGATCTCCAAGGTCAAGGACGCTCTCACGGCGGCGGGCTTCAAGCAAGCCGCTGCGGTCCTGAAGAAGTAGAGCGTTAGAAGAATGGAAATCCGACGGATCTTTCTGGATGTCGATGGCGTGTTAGGGGATTTTGTCAGCCGGTGGTTATACAACTTCAACCAACAGAACGGAACCCAGTGGACTCCGGACGATGTGACGGAGTATGACTTTGTCCAGCAGTTTGGGCACAAGCCCTCTTTCGCAGAAATCAAACGTTACATCGACCACGACCTCTGGACGCAGCTCAAGCTATACTCCTGGGCCGAAGAGCTAGTCAAAACAACGGACAACACGGGCCTCCCGTGGGCGTTCCTCTCGTCAGTCTGGTCTGGGGCGGCTTACGACGGACGAGGGATCTGGCTTGACCGGTACTTTGCCCCTCTGCTGAAAGTGCAGCCCAAGAGGAAACTTATCATCGCTGTCGACAAAGGTCTCGTCGGGGGCCCGGGGGATTTATTGATTGACGACGCCCCTTTCCACGCTGAGGCATTCAAGAGAGCGGGCGGGGATACAATCATTCTGGCCCAGCCCTGGAACAAAGGCCATGCAGACCGCATGACCCCCAGTGCTATTATCGACTGGATTGGGAGTCACTGTTATGGCGGCTACTAGAGGGCTTTACATCGTCATAGAGGGCTCGGACGGGGCAGGGACGACCACACAATCCCGCCTGTTGTGCAACTGGCTGGAACAGGAGGGCCGGACCCCTAAGGCGGTCCAAGAGCCTACCGGAATGACGTTGGGCAGGGAAATCCGTCAGAGGCTACGCGGTGAGGGTAACTCACAGCACAATCGTACGGACCAAATCCTGGCCCTGTTGTTTGCGGCGGACCGGCTTGATCTCTACGCCAAGGAGATCGAGCCTGCCCTGGAACGGGGCGAAGTTGTGGTGTCAGACCGGAACGTTCTCTCTTCCCTGGCCTACCAAGGCTCTGTCCTGGCGGGAAACGACTGGTCCCCGAGAGAAGCCCGTGATTGGGTTTGGTCGATAAACCAATTCGCGACACAACCCGACTTTCTGTTTTTCCTGGACGTGCCCGTAGAGGTATCTCTGGCTCGTATTTCTGCCCGTACGGGGGTGGAAAAGGAACGGTTTGAGGTTGGAGAGACGTTGCGGAAAGTCAGAGAGGGATACCTAGCATCTCTGCCTAGGTTCTCTCCTCGCGTCCGCATCGACGGTACAATGGCGGTCGACAAGGTGTTCGATGAAATCACACTCAACCTGGGAGGCGTGCTATGAAAGTGACCGTGGCTGTGTCGGTGACGCTTTTGTGTGATTCTTATGGGGACTTGTACCGGTGGTGTAAAGGTTACGGGGATCCTCGTCCGGTCATCCTGATAGACGACGGTGAGTCTACCCGTAGGTACGCCCACACGATCTTTTTCTTCAGCACCACAGATCGCGAAATCTGGCTGGAAAAACAGGGGATTGCAAACTCGGACTTTTGTACTCGCTATTCAGTGTTCCAGAGCCCGAATCTCACGTTCCACCTGTCGGACTTGCCCGTCAATCGGGATCTGCCGAAGCCGATCGAAGACCCCGAATAGAGTATAGTGACCTCTGAAACCTTTCCGCAGGACAGGACTAGACCATGCCCAACACGAACGTAGAGGATCTCCGGGACTGGCTCGACGAGGAGAATCCCGAGGCCCTTCTCATGGACGGATTTGAAGACGCCATTCTCGGAGTAGCCTGTCAGTATTCCCGGCCTCCCCTAGTCGTCTACGACAGGGAGAGGTGCATCGAGGTCCTCGTAAAGAGAGACGCCATGACGTATGAAGAAGCGGAAGAATATTTCTCGTTCAACTGCGAGGGGGCCTGGGTCGGCGAAGGCACTCCGCTCATCCTGACTCGATTTGAAGACCAGTAGCCCTACCAGAAAGGCACTCTAAAAATGGCCGTAGACCGTTGGGTATCCAGGGATAAGCAGTGTACTATCCTTTTTCAGGACGCTTACGATTTCCCGGGCTCCATGCCCGCGGATTTGCCGGAGAGCACCTTCGACGCCATTATCACGGATCCTCCCTACGGGATTCCGGCTAAGGCGGGTTTCGTCCGAAAAGGCGGGACGGTCATTTCCAACGGGGTAGGGACGTTCAACAGTTCGGAAAATCCATATCGTTGGATCCCCCTCTATGCCCCCCTCGTGAAACAGGGCGGCCATATGGCCTTCTTCATCGACCTCTTCACGGGAGAAGCGGCTCTAGAAGCCGTTCGATTCGCGGGGCTCTCGTTTTGGCACAAGTATTACATCGTGAAAGCGGCCCCGCCCCCGACTCCCAGGCCAACCTTTGCCAGTTCGGTTGAAGAGTGCATCATCGCAGAGAGCAAGAACGGCAACCGGCATTGGTTCGGTGGAGGGTACACGCCCAATCGGTGGATTGGCTGCACTCCCAACATGCTCGGAGTTGGTCTGGGCCACGAATCAGAGAAGCCCCTGGAAGCCATCATGGAACTCGTCAAGGCCCTCACTCCTGTAGGCGGTAGTGTGCTTGACCCCTTCGTAGGGTCTGGGACAACCGTGACTGCTTGCATGGCTATTGGCCGTAAATGTGTGGCTATCGAGAACGATCGACGTTACTTCGAAATGGCAGTGGAACGGGCCAAGTCGGGGGACTTCTCGACAGACCAAAGTACCGTTACGGGAATTTTCGGAGGCCAGAAGGAATGAGACCCGACTGGGACGACTATTTCCTGTCCATTGCCAAGGTGGTGGCGACTCGTTCTAACTGCGTCCGTCGCCAAACCGGAGCAGTGATTGTCACGCAGGAACACCAGATCATCACGACTGGCTATAACGGCACGCCTCGGGGGTACCGAAATTGTGACGAGGGAGGTTGCCCCCGTTGCAGTGGCGACGCCCCTAGCGGGTCTGACCTGTCTGAATGTTTCTGCTCCCACGCCGAAGAGAATGCAATTGTCCAGGCCGCCCTTCATGGCGTGAGCGTGAAAGACGGCCATATGTATGCCACCCACTCCCCCTGCCTCATCTGTGCCAAAATGATCGTCAACGCAGGGATCCGACTGGTGGTCTTCGAAACTCTGTACCCGACCTTTGAAGCACAATCCAAGCCACTGCTCAAAGCATGCGGCGTCACGCTCGTCTACAAAAGAGACGGAAAGGATAGCTAAAATGGACACCAACGATCTCCGTCAACTCGACGCCTTTGTGACCAACCCGGGCGGCAGTGTTTACTGCATCAAGAACCTGCCCGAAGAGGTGGTTGCGGTCCTCTTCGCCTACGTCTCACGGAACCCTGACAGCATCCAGCTCAACTTGCTGAAAATGCTCCAACAGCAGAACGGGGACGGCGCTATCGATCCTGCCATGTTCGACCTCTTTGACTTGGCTTCGGAGAAAGCAGCAAAGTTCCACGAGAAGTGGGTTGTGGGGTATGGGCATGCTTCGGTTGCAGAGCACGCCGTCCTGCACTACGGTATCGAGGGCATTTCCATCCTGGCCACGAAGGTCCTGGAAGACGCCCGTCTCGCGGCTTATACCGAGAAGTCGACCCGTTACCAGTTCTTCGGGAAAGACACGTTCTACCTGCCCGAGAGTCTGGAACAGTACCGCCCTGATATGAACCGCCTCATGGAGGACTACCGAAACCTTTTCGGGGAGGTCTACGCTCGACTCGAAGAAAAGTACCCTCCGAAGGAAGACCTTAACGACGAGGGGAAAGCTTACTTTGCAGCCCTGAAAGCCCAAACGTGTGATGCTGTCCGCGGGCTGCTCCCTGCGGGAACCAAGACCATGCTGGGGATGACGGTAAATGCAAGAGAAGCGGCGTACGTCATTTCGAAGCTCCTGTCGAATCCGCTTCAGGAATGCCAAGACCTGGGTCGAGAGATGCTGGCCGAAGGCCGGAAAGTTTGCCCCACTCTGTTCCGTCATGCTGAAGCTTCTGATGCGCTGAAAGAATTCAGTGACCATGTTTACCACACCCCCAGAGCGGACTACCTGTTCGAGGACTCTAAACTGCCCGCCCTCAAAAGGAACGAAGTCAAGCTCATTCGAAGCTGGCCTGACAGCGGGGACGCTACAGAATTCCTGTCTAGAGCCGAGAGGTATGAGCACAGCAATGCTCCCATGGAGGCTATGGCTAACTGCAGGGTAGAAGACCTGAAAACTCTAGCGGCATGCGACGGGGGGCATTTAAATCGTATCCGGCAAATCATGAACATGGATGCCCACGCGGCTCCCCCCAGGTTTTTTGAGTTGATGCGCTTCGTTTTCGAGATCACCTGTGACTACGGAGCATTCAGGGATATTCAGCGGCACCGAATCGGAACCCAACTGTCTCCCCTCTTCACAGCATCTTTGGGCTATGAAGTGCCCGAGGAAATCTTGAACCTGGGGTTGCAACCCCTCTATGCCGCCGCCATCGAGAGGGTCAAGAAAGCCTACCTCAGTGCCTGTGAGGGGTCGGGATTTACTGACTGCCAGTACCTGCTCCCCATGGCTTTCAGAAAGCGCCTTCTCGTCGATTGGGACCTCCGGGAGGTAATCCATTTCATCCGGCTGCGTTCTGGCCCGCAGGGCCACATCTCGTACCGGAAAATTGCATGGTCAATGCGGGATCAGATCCTGGCAAAGTTCCCGGAGTTGGAACCGTTTGTTACGGCAGATACCAACGAATATCCGCTTGGTAGAATGGCTGCGTATGTGTCGGAGACGGAGTAGTATGATGTCAAGCAGAAATAAGTGGGTCGACTTCTGTCCTCGTTGTGGCAGTCATGTAGAAGAAGCCCTTTCAAGTGCTCCCGTAGATAGGGACTATCAGTGGGGAGATGATATCGAACCTTCTGACGAATATGATGGATCCGTCAAAGTTCGATGTACTAACCCAAACTGTATGTTTAGTGATTGGGACACCTGTTGGACTCTACATCATCCTGCGGGCAGCCAAACCAGTCCCGGGGAAAGCTTCTCACTCTCTTGGATTCGATAGGAGGCGTGAAATGATCCTGACGCTTAACATTCCTGATGATTTAGTTGACGAGGCAATTTCAGCGGGGCTGGAAAATGCCCTGTCGAAAGATATAGAGGACTACACAGACTGCGGGATTCAGGGAGTGTATGCCGGCACTCCAATCCAGAAGTTCGTAGAAACCGAAATGGAAAAACGAGATATCCGAGGAATCCTGGCTTCTGCAGTATCTGAGAGCATGCAGTCTTTTCTGTCTAACGTAGTGCAGAGAGAAACATTCGTCCTGCTGAGGAATTTGGTTTGTGAACAGATATCGAAAAGCCGTCGGGAAGGACACACCCTACCTCTGATCTTCATCGTGAACGGAGAGAATATTCCGGTCGAAGCCGTCCCCACGGAACTTCTTTACAAAGCTCGAAACAGGGCTCTGGAGCTTAGCCACAACACAGGACGCCCTTACGACGAGTGGGAGGTTTACAACGAACGAGGAGAACGAATCCGCCCTATAAACAGCCTCACACCGGAGGATCTCAGACTGCCCGCCCACACCAGACTCTTCGCATCTTTGAGAGTTGGGGTAGGAGCTGATATTTAGCGAACCAGAGTTGGTAGAATCCACCGTGCATAACGGAGTGCTCCATGACTGAATCCAAGTCTCCCGAAACTATCCGCGAGTGGCAAATCGCCATCCATGACTACGCCAAAGAGAAAGGCTGGTACGGCACCGATATCGTGGAGCGCCGGTCCTTTGGGGACTTGATTGCTCTCTGGCACTCTGAGCTGTCTGAGGCATATGAGGAGTTCCGCAACGGCCACAGCCTCACGGAAATCTACTATGGCCCCGATGGAAAACCCGAAGGAATCCCTGTAGAGATCGCCGACTTGGTTATCCGCATCCTGGACACGTGCGAGCATTTCGGGATCGATATGCAAAGCACGATGGAGATCAAGCACAGGTACAACCAGACCCGTCCGTACCGCCACGGCGGGAAAGCCACCTAGAAAAGGAAAAGAGCATGAGCAATCCAGAGATCCATGAAAGAGTCGGTCTGCCCGAGCTTGAAATGCGACGGGTGTTCCGGATCAAAACGAAACCAACCGTTGCCGCTCCTGTGAGAATCACTGCCCACCTGGAATTGCTTCAGGAAGGGGGGATAGAAGAGATCAAGTTCTCTGACCTGAAAGCGGACGATCTGTTTGTGCTCCTGGACCCCGACTGTACCGAGAAAGCTCCCATCCACAGGTTCTATACCGAAGATGGTTCGAACCTCTGCATTGCACTGGCAGACCCCTTTGATATGAACGGAACACAGGGAATCAAGATGAAAGAGGTTGCAGAACTGGACAAGTGCATTCTGGAATCCCTGATTCCAACCAAAACGGATACTATACCCAGCGTTTCCATGGGCTGCTCCGTTCTCAAGAAATCCCCCTGCGGTTCCTGCGATTGCAACTGTCCGACTACACAAAGGATCTCGAATGAAGAACCGTAATGCCATTGCCAAGAGGCAACAGAAAAAGCACCTCCAGAAGCTTTCAAAGAGGAAAGCTGAGAAGCCCAACCTCCAGAAAACCCAGAGTGCGGACAAGCAGTTCGTCCGCGAGGTCCATGCCTTCGAAGTCAGCGGGCTTCACAACTACTGGATTGCCCACGTCTCCAACTTCCTGGTCTCCGACTACAAGACTGGAAAGTGGCGTCCTGTTTTCGACGAGATTTACGAGGGGGACGTGCCCGCCCTCGATTTCATGTTGCAGAAGCTGGATACCCTCTATCGGGTGGGAGATAAGGATGAGTACGAGCCTGACGGCATGCTTCTCCTCGGGTGGTTCTTGCAGCCGGTCGACGTGAAGTACGGGCTCTTCAAGAAGGCCCTTGATGCGGTCAAGGAGGCGTACCCCTTGGAAGCGCCCTTCGATGCAATCCAGAGGCCCCATGAGCCAGTGGTGTGGGATATCCTGAAGGACTTCCAGAAGATTCTGGATACAGACAACTAACCTTCCTCGTTAGCCATTCCCCACCGGCAAACCTTTCACAGCCCCACAAACAGAACACACCGCAAGATCATTCTGCGGGTCTGGCGGTATATGCGTGGGCTTGGGTGATTCCAGGTCTTGGCACATATCGTCGGCGCAGTACGGGCAGAGGGGCACAGAATGTTCCTTGCCCTCGAAATCAATGAGATAGAGAGGCCAGCGGAGAGGTTTCATTTTCTAGTACCTCTCATCCCCGGGCCCGCCATAGCTTTCGTCATTTCCGTGGCCGGCGGATGCAAGGGCGGACTCGTGGTCCCCGTCCATTGCGTCGCAATCCTCTACATCAGGGACGTCGTCCTCGTCCAGAGAATCCAGGATCTTCCACGCCACGTGGTTCTCATCGAGGTCATTATCTTCGACGTAGTCGCCTAAGTCCCAGGCAGTATCGAACACGAAAGCCCTGTCGTCCCACCAGCCGAGGACAGAACCGTCCTCGTAGAGGAAACACGCCTGTTGCACTCCGGCGGCCCTAGCTACTTGCCCTGGACGTAGAGCGTCTTTGCGCAACTGCCCAATATGGGGGCTGTCCTTCGGGAGAAGCCGTTGGGCCATGAAAGCCCGTCCGGCCATTGTACGGGAGAGTTCATTTTCTGTCCGCTCAGTCGAACCCGTCAGATCGTCCATAGCTATCTCTCCCTGGCATAACGGCTCTGGCACACAAACCGGAGCCCTATCTCCCCCTATACACCAGGAATGAATGGAATGCAATCGGAAAAGTGAGCGGAGGGCTAATTCCAGTCTCGGCCGAACACACGATCTTTGGCCTCGACCCAGAACTCAAATTTCTGGGCCTCAGCCAGAGGATACACTTTCAACAGCTCAGTCCCAAATTGACTTACATTCGAAATTAATCCGACCAAATAACTCAGGTGCCAAAATTCACTTGCTTCTACGTCAGCTTTGTCCCAAAAGGCTTTGCGGCCCGAGATTCGACTGAACCCGAACTTAGCCGCGAGAGCGGTGAAATCAAACATGACTGCAGTAGCCGTTTTGCTCAGGACTTTGCCTCCAGAAACATACGTGGCCGGAACCGTTACCATCCCCCCACGGATTCCCTGAGCAGTACACGCAGCAGTCAGGGCAGATTCCCCCAGGCTAGACTTACACCAAACCGTCCAGAACTTGGTGTTCCCGACTCTCTCCAGCAAGTAAGGATCTTTGGCGGGGTTCTGCATCCCCGAACCCATGGCCATATCAAACGCCCGACCTACGTAGTGCATCGAAGTTCGAGAGCGATTAGGCCCCGCTCCAGCGTTGAGCGCCCTCTTGCCTCCTGCGGACGTCACAACACCCCCGAGAGCGTGGACAGCAGCGTAGAGGTCGTTGTACGCCTTGGCTACGTCCTCACGAAGCGTAGTGTTGTCGTACCCTCCACAGAGGGGGTCTGCGGGGCACTTCGTCCACCCCATAAGCTTTAAGGGCTCCATGGGGGCGAGAGTGACTACGTTCAGATCCTGGAGGGTCGCTTTCAGGGCAGTAGGCACAAGATCATTCAAAACCTTGAGGGTAATCGGCCCTGCCACCCCATCAGCATAGAGGTCATGGTCCCGCTGGAAAGCTTCGACGGCGTCCTCTACTTTGTTTCCGAAGACCCCGTCGACCGCCCCGCACGGATACTTGAGGTAAGAAAGAGCCTGCTGAAGAGTCCGAACATCGTTCCCGTGGGAATTGAGTCGTAGGACCATTTACTTAGCTCCCCTCTTCGAAATGAAATCCGCCAGAGCCACACGGAAAGCGTCCAAGCGGGTTTTCAGCATGGACCGTTCTTCCGCCTTGAACAGGAAAGCTACGTCATTCGCTTCCACGAGATCCTCCGCTTTGTCGAGCAGGGTCTCTAGGGCTCTGTATTCAGTGTTGGTTTCAATATCCAGGTAGGAGCGGGGGAGCATATCGCACCGAGAGATAGCCCGTTCCGCCTGCATGCTCGCGGACTCAATTCGATTCTCCGGAACCTCTTCTCCCTCCAGGAGTTTGGACGCCACGGAATCCAACTTCTCTCCCGCTTGGAGAACCGCGTTCACGACAAAAGCAGGGTCCAGGCCAGGAGATACGAGAGAGAGGTCTGCCCCGAAACGTTTCTTGACCAGCTTTTGGTAGTAATGAATCGTTTCTTCCGCAGCTACCAGTTTCAGTCTCCAAAAATCAATGGTAGACTGCGAAACGGGCATGGACTCCGCCTGCTTGATCTGAACACACTGAGGATGGGCCGGTCTTCCGTCCCAGAACAGGGTGATCCCAGGCTCGATATCGTGGAGGCAGACACAGCATTTCAGCGGCACGGCTGACGAATCATTCATAGCTAAATCACTCCCATAGAAAGTTCCCTGTCACTATACCAACGGGGCGGGTCCGCCCGTGTCGCTTTTCTGTTTCATTCCGGCTCGGGTCGGTGTATACGAGGGTTGTGAAACCACCCTGATGGGGAACTTTCAATGACCGGCCAGCCGAACGAAACTCGCAAAGCGTATCTCATTCTCTTTTTCGCGTGGGTAGAGCGGGTCGCCCCGCAGACCGTGTGGACATGGCTGGGGTTACACCAGCGGGAAACGACCAAGGAACTGGTCTTCAAGCGGGCCATGGTATCAGGTGGATCGGCCCACTCCCTCTCCATCAACCGCGAAGGGGAAGTGGCTCTCGATATGTACGAAGTCGAGAACACCCAGGGCTATGGCGCCGCAGAAAAGCAGATGGTTGCCATGCTGGAGAACGTCGTGTCTCTCCGCTGGCTCTGGGCTCACGTCGTCGAGGGGCTCGTCCCGAACGAGTGGCGTCGCTGGCGTGAGGATGGCAAGTTGCCCCTCGACTACATCGAGCAGGCCGTGTACCTGTTCGACGAACAGTTGACGGACTGGCTGAGCGGGGAACGGCCTGTGCCGCCCGACATGGAAAGGGATTCCCGGCACTACGAAGTCGAAAAGACCGGCGGGGTCACCCGCGAGTTCGACGCCCCCACCCTGGAGGAAGCGGTCGAAATCGCAGAAGACTTGCCCGAATCGGTTCGTTTGTGGTATTGCCAGGAGGGCTACACGAACAAGGTGCTGGTTTGGGAGCGTCCTGCTGAACTGGCCCTGAGCGTGGAAGGATAGGAACCATGAGCAAGCATGGAATCCAAGTCTCGTCGACGCCGACTTCGCAGGAAATCCTGGCCGCTTTCCCGCTGGCCCGCTTCTCGAACAAGTTCATGAAGGGTCTTCCCCCGCCCAATGGGGATGGGGACTGGTTCATGAGCAACTACAGCACCATCTTGCAGGTCATGCACTACCGCGTGGCTTACAGCATGATGATCTGCCAGATTCCCGGGCTTGACTTCGCTTTCCCGTTCTCTTCTGCGGCAATCGAGAAGGAGAACGGAGAGACGGAGTTCGTCGTCTACTGGATCGGCTATCATGACCCCTATAACCTCGGGGACGGAATCATGTTCCGTGCGAAGACCACCTGGACTTCTGCTTCTGCGGATCGGCGTATCAGTTATGGGCTGGAATGGCACAACGACCAGGAAATGACGTATGCCCCCTCCGGTTTCCCGAAGGACGTCCTGCGCCTGATCACTCGGGCCATTCCGTCCGACGTGTTCGAGGAGGCGTTCTTTACATTCTACAAGGCCCTGAACGTCTTTGTTCCGTGCACCTACGAAACGAAGAACAAGGAGAAGGACTACTACGAGCATCCGGAGACGGGTTGCCCCGAGTGCAAAGACGTCGGGTGGGTTCTCCTGGAGTTCAAGAACCCCAAGTTCAGCCCGACGTTCTGGTTCGAATGCTTTGCGAACGCTGAGTTCGTGCACAAGCCTCGCGTGCAGGAGAAGAAAGCCCCTTCGGTTCTGCTCCCCGAACCCGTGATGTGCCAGAAGTGCTCCTGTGCCAACCACGAAGCCAAGACCTGTGGGGCTTCTCCTGAGTCTCTGGCCAACGATCGTCCCGAGGGCGTGCCTTCGGACTGCCCCATGCTGGCAGGGATGTAGACCATGCGAATCACCACCCCCTTCATCGGCATGGACGAATCCGGCAAGGAGCAGTTCTTCGAGCTGGAGGCTGAGTATCACCCTGAGGACCAGTCCATGGTGCTACATCGGGTGTGGGTGGTCGACCAGGATACCCTCGAACGCACCGAGGGGCAGGAGCACCTGCCGTTCCTGCTGGCCACCTATGAATCCGAAATCCTCATGGACGTCAAAGAGGCACACCTGGAGAGGTTCGACGAGTTCCTTGCGAACTTCGTCGTCTTTCCGGAGGATGAGTCCGACTTGGATTGGGAGTGAAAAGAAATGAGAGACTTTGAACGGTGCAAGAAGGGCGCAGAACTGGCGGCTCAGTGCGGGAAGAAGGGGGCAGAACTTTTGGCCGAGCAGGCCCGAAACAGCAAAGCTGCTCACCTGATGGCCGAGAGGGACCGCCGGTTCTACCGTATGCTGCGGGAGCTGGACTCTACTTGCGGGAGAACTTGCTAGATTGCACTTGCATCTTTCCCCAGACGGGAGTAAGGGTAGCGTAACAGGTATGAGGACCAACGCTGAAAGAAAGAGAGGCGAACGATGACCGTCGCGAATAACACCGGAGTTGCACTTGGCAGTGACCCCGAGTACGATGCATTCCTGGCACGTGTGAACAAGCGCTTCAACGAGCGGGTCGCGGAGGGTTTTCCGCTTCTGACGACCGATGCAACGGGGTTGTGGGAAGCCTATCTGGGCGGCTTCTCCGAAGACTTCCGCCAGCACAACAACTGTCACGCCTGCCGCCAGTTCATCGAGCGGTTCGGCGGATTGGTGCAGACCGAACCGACCGGCAAGACTCACTCGGCTATCTGGGACGCCGAAGATGCCCCTGAGGCATACAAAGCGTCCGTGACTGCGATGATCAAGATCGTGCATCGTGCAAAGGTCACGGGCGTGTTCTTGTCGTCCGAGAAGACGTGGGGTACTCCGGCCACGGGACCGTGGCATCACTTCTCGGTGACGCCTCCCGCCGCACTGGTCATGCGCAAGGGCGTACAGACGGCCGGGCAGGCCATGGCCGAGAAGCGTGAGGACTTCGGGCAGGTCATGCGGGCACTCACCGAATTCACGGCACCGCTGGTCGAGCAGGCTTTGCGTATCCTGCGTGCCGACGCTCTCTACCGCAGCGAAAAGGTGCTTGGGCAGGCTGAGTGGCTGAACCGGCTGCACGAGCAGATCAAGGCGCTGAAGGGAGTACGGCGTACCAACATGATCTGGCACGAGGTAGCGAAAGCTCCGGCCGGCTTCTGCCACCCTCGGGCCAGCATGATCGGCACGTTGCTCGAAGACCTCGCGGCGGGCATGGATTTCGAAGCTGTGAGCAAGCGGTTCGCGGCCAAGATGCACCCGCTCGCGTACCAGCGTCCGCAGGCGGCTCCGACGCAGGGAGCGATCGACCAAGCCGAGAAGCTGGTCAAGCAGATGGGAATCGAGCGGTCGCTGCTCCGACGCTACTGCCGAACCAACGAGGTGATTGCGCTGTGGCGTCCGTCCGAAGAGAAGGTGCCGGACCGCGGTGCGGGCGTGTTCGGACACCTGAAGCCGAAGGGTGCAACCCCCATCCCCGACGTTAAATTGCCGATGCAGACCATGACACTGGCAAAGTTCCGCGGCACGGTTCTTCCGACCGCAGAGGGGATCGAAGTGTTCATCGGCTACGGCAACCTGAATTTCTCAGTGTTGCTGACGGCGGTTGATCCCGAAGCTCCCCCGATCCTGCAATGGGACTCCGAGGATCTGCGCAACTCCGTGTCGCAGTACGTGTGGACGGGCGGGTCAACGGCCGGTCAGTTCGGAATCTCGGCGGGCGCCTACTGCAAGGTCAATGCACTGGCATTTATGCCACACCAGTGGCACGACGAGAACGCCTACAAGCACCACGGCAAGGGTCTGCTGTTCCTCCTGCACGGGGCGATCGAAACGCGGCAGTCGGGCATGGCCCTGTTCCCTGAAACCCTTCGGTCCGAGATGCACGGTGTTCGATCCGTCATCGAAGCACACTCGAAGAGCGGGCACCCGGAAGGTTTCGGTGAACCGCATGCCGTTGGGTTGCGCTTCGATGCTAGCCTGCCTACGTGGGACTGCCGCGTCCGTGTGACGTCGTGTGGGCACCAGTCAGAGTACAAGATCGACCGCTGGGACTGACTGCGTTTCTAGTTTATTTGCCTATCGAAATCGGGTATATAGAGAACAGGAGGAAACGCAAAATGCTCGACTGGACTCCCCTTCGCAACATGGCTGAAGTAGACCCGCGAACCCACGAAGCCTCATGGCAAGAGGGGTATCTACTGCGTGTCACGGGTTTCAAGGACGACTGGGAAGCTTACTTGGCGGGGACCCCTGTTCGTGAGGACTGGTCCACGGATGACAGGGCCGGTGAGCCAGTCTGTTGCCGTCACATTGTTTGGAAGGAAACGGGTTTCTCCTCTCAGGAAGAGGCCCGTCAGGCGGTTGAAGACAATTTCATCCGCGTGACCTCTCCCCTGAAGGCCGCCGCTTGATGTTGGTGCCTGACAGGATGGCCTCAGATAGCGTGCTCTTTCCTGTCGAGGGGAAACGAGTAGCGCTTTTAATCCCCATTCCTATGGCTGGAAAAGCCTACGTGAACGTCATGTCGGCTGACACGGCCCTAAAACTGTCAGAATCCAAGACTCTACCCCCCGCCATCGTAACCGATCTGCGGACAGCCGCCGCCTCTACCCAGGTATCATCCTCTACGGAGGTGGATTTCTGGGAAACCAAGAGCCTGAAAGAAAAGGACTTTCTTCGTTGGGTCGACGAACAGCTTGGGACGTTTGTTCCAGGTACGCAGTTACCATTGGACGTCATGAACTTCTTAGCTGGTAAAGGATAAATACCATGCCCCTCTACGAATTCCGATGTCTTCGTTGCAGAAATGAGTTTGAGAGGATCCTTCATGTGGACGAACCAAACCCCCCCTGTCCTTTTGACGCCCCTGGTCTAGAGGAGGACGAGGAAGCAATTCCCTGCGGGGGAGAGACCGAGCGTTTGATCTCTCGGAACACCTTTCACTTGAAGGGAGGCGGCTGGGCCGCCGACGGGTATTCCTCTTCCGGCACCAAGTAAGCGGGGAGGGGGATACAAGAAATGGGCTTTCCAGAGGTAAATCTAGACCTGAATAGTGAGATCCTCCCGGGACCTGACGCAGAGCATCCTTACAGCGGGGCAGAATACTACGTAGACGGCCCCTCTCCTATGATGGTCTGCAAGAAACGCAACAACAAGAAAATGAGGGTCGAAGACTGCCTCGTTTCTTACAGAGAGGCGGGAGCTTTCAACTGCCTTGACAAAAAAAACGGCAAGAAGAAAAACCCTTGCTATCCATGCGCCCAAGGCGCTAGGATGCGCAAAGAGTTCTCTGAGATGGACGAAGAAGAAACCGAATGAGACCGCCTGCCGCTCTGTTACGCGAATTGCTTGACCTCCTAACTCGAACCCGAGGGAGGGGATACAGCACAACGATTGCCAAGGCGGCCTTGAACGACGCAGCCACGGTGCTGGTAGTTTCCACTCAGGACAAACAGGACTTCCCACAGGGTACTGAGATAGACCTTCGAACGATGGCCGAAGCCCGTGCCAAAATGAGAAAGAAAGGATTCAAGCCGGTCCTGCCGGACAACTCTCTGTTGTTGCAAGCATCCTCCGAAGCTATCAAGGACCTGGACGATCTAGCGGCACGTCTCCTGAAACTCCAGTCGAACTTGAACGAAGTGCGGGCTCAGACTCCCGAAGAGATCGAGCGTTTGCACACCCAGGCGAGGTTGGAGCGGAGAATGTGGTTGGAAGTCCAGGAATTCCAAGTCGGGGCCAGGGCTAGGTTCCAGAAAGAAATCCCTCGGCCCAGGGAAAGGGCCTCCCTATGACCGACCAGTCTGAAAACATGGTCCTGCAATTTCGCCAGCGCGGTAAGAGCAGGCTTGTGTTGCAACAGCACCTCTACCGACTCTACGAGGCTATGGATGAGGATGGGAAAAAAAGAGTTCATGGCCTTTGTGACGGAGCAAGAGGCCCTGTGGTGCCCTGAACCTGAACCTGAAAGAGAAACCGATGGACACGAAAATCTGTGCCTTGTGTGAGCGCATCCAAGCAACACAGGCGGACTTCCAAGGATACCTGGACGAAGACACCCGCCTCCAACCCACAGACTTTGAACCCTCTTTGTGCTGGCGTGAGACCCTGAGTGGCTGGACGGGAAGTAATGACTTGTCGACGGCTACGGAAAACTGCCTGCGAACGGCTCTCGACAAGGCCCATCGTCGGCTCAACGTAGTGCGTCGGGGCGTTTATCCCTTCATCCAATGGGGTCGAGAGTGGAAGATTCTAGGAGACTTGGATTCCCCGGCCTTTCCCACGATGGAGGATGCCCTGGATTCCAAACCGGAACACGACCCGAACCCGCCTGACAAGATGGAAACCCCGTCCCGTAAGTTGGGGTTCACGACTAGGGGGGGAAAAACCCAGACACGTCTGACAAAACCAGACTCGACGAGTTTGTGCCAAAGTGCGGGAACAATAATTTGGCGTACTCCGACTGCATGGGGCAAGGCCCGCTCCGTGGGGATGAACCCTGCGAAGACCGTGACCAGTGTACTCACTTCTCTCTGGTGAAACCATGAGGGGAATTAGATGTCCTTCCTGCGAACGCCTGCACGCAACTGAAGAGGATCACGACAAGTACCTTGCGGATACGACAGCAAAGCACCTGCTTGCCTGTTGTTGGCAGAAAAATTTGTGTTGGAGAAGAATAGCCCGTGATCAAAAGGACGGAGCCAGCTTAATGGCCGAAGACTGCGTGGAAACGGCCCTTGAAAAAGCCAAACGTCGTTTGGACGTTATTCGCAAAGGTGTCACGGTGAGTGAATCTCCTTTTGGTTGGAATGCCTTGGTATCCATGAAATCTCCGTGCAATCCAAAGTTCTTCCCCACGATGGAAGCCGCCCTCGACGACGCCGCGGATGCTCTGGACGACCTTGAACAGATCGAGCGAGGAGGTTAGACCCATGAGCGCCTGTGATGATTGCCGTTATCTGCGACCTCCATGTACCTGCCCAAACCCATTGTCCTCTCCGGGAGTCCCAAGGGATTGCTGCAAGAAACCCAAGAGGAACCGTACCGTCCAGAGGTTCTCGTGTCCAGATTGCGGGGCTGTCTTGGATGTGGAGAGTGACTCCGAACTTCCGTCAGATATATTTCTTCGATTCGTGAGACACGGAGGCTAGACCATGTTGAGTAGATTCCGCAACTGGCTCTATCACCGACGGATCCGCCGAGCGTTCCAATCCAACCCACTCATCGAAATCGACCCTCTGGGCAGAATTGTCGTGCCCCGCACCTGCCAAAAAGGCAGGACCGTGCTGCGTGACTCCAACGGGGAGTACTGAGAAATGACCACGACCACCCACGTCAGTTGCTCCAAGTGCCACCAACACGCGATTCCTCCCAAGGGAACACTGCATTGGGCAAAGTTCACGGTCAAGTCCTCGTACTATGCATTCCTCGACGGAACGATAGACGAAACCATAGAAGTAGACCTCTGCCCTGCCTGCAAAAAGTTGCTCAATGGTTTCCTGCACAACAACGAATTTGAGCCTTCCTACAGGAGACTTTTCCTGGAGCGGGGTTGCGATGGCAATGTAGATCCGAACTGCTAACGGGCCGAGAACTTGACAAGACCGGCCTCTGGTGCTAGACTGAGGCCCATCAAGTGCGAAGTGTGTTTGATTAACTGCTCCGGAGACGGAAGCCATGGTGCCTTTTTTACTCTGCTTTTTGATGCACGCCATACCGGCGGCGCACAACTACTACCAGTTCACAATGCCCGACCAGGAGATCCGGCAAATCATCCTGAACGCTCCCAAGTGGGACGGAAATGAGGGCCTGGAAAGGAACACCGCCGACTTGCTCTGCGAAGCCCTCTCAATGGCCAAGGCCCCCAAGCACCTGCAGATATCCGGAGCCCAGGCCGATTTCTTCTGTGATCATGCCCTGGACGTTGCCTTAACCGCCCGAGCCTACCGGTTGGACCCGTGGATTTTTGCAGCTCTAGGGACTACCGAAAGCCGTTGGTCCCCGAAAGCAGTCTCTCCGAAGGGAGCCTGTGGGCTTTATCAAGTTATGCCACACAAGGGCTACCCTTCCTGTGCCACGATGAAGAAGAATCACAGACAGGCAATCCTGGCTGGCGGGAAGGCCCTTCGAATGTGGCTGGATTTCTGCGAGGGGGACTTGGAGTGTGGACTCCGGAGTTACAATGGCGGGACCAGAGGCCCCAAGATGAAGGATACCGCGGGGTTCTATCGAGACATCGTGGACCTGACGATGCGGTACAAGAGCGTGTTCGAGCGGGATTTGCCGACTACCTAGTTTCAATCTCTCCTCGGATCGGGTATTGTGTTTCCGTAACTCCTGGAGGATAGGAAAAACCCATGGCCCTTCGACTCGACGAAGCCCTCGTCAACAACATTGGCGAACTCCTGCTCAATCCTCGGCACCAGCAAATGACCACCCAGCTCGGAACCATTGAAGCCGATTGCAAGCGGCAACTGGCCATTTCCAAGGACGGCCAGAACGGACACTTGTGCATCAAGCTCGAAGACGCCCTGTCCGCTCTGCGGCAACAGGCTGTCATCGAGGAGTGCGCCAAGTGGATCTCTTTCATCGAAGTCCTGCGGGAGAAGGGCGAAGGAGAGCAGGAAATCCTTACCCGAGTCCGTGAGGAGGTTGAATCCTATTCCGCGGATATCACCCGCGAAACGGACACCTTCTCGGAATCGTTCGTCGACTGCAACGATCCCGATATGCGACTCGCCATGCTAGCCAACTTCAGCATGGCCCACAGCGCCCGTGAAGGAACCCTGACCGCCCTCCGTTTCATCCTCACGACCGTCAAGAACCTGCTCAATCCGAAAAAGGGCTGGTAAAGCCCCCTGCCATCGTCGATTCTGGTTTCATTCCTCCGCTCCCTGGTGTATATAGAGGACGAGAGATTGGGAGGAAAAAACCATGAGTCCGACTTGCGACGATTTCTATGCCGTTCAGGAACGGCTGGAGCAGTACGCCGAGTGGTTGATGGAGCATGACCTCGCCCTGTGGGCCGGTTCCAAAACCAGCTTCAACCTTGACAAAGGCCATCTCAAGTGCATCGATATCAGTGAGGGACTACAGTTCATCTGGGAAGATTGGAATGATTCGGTTCTGAAATTCAGAGCCTCTCCCGAAGAGGTGTTCTGCGAAGATGCCCTCGAAAAGATCCTTGAACGAAAGAACCGGTACTTCCAGGAGCAGGTTGATCTAGCCGCCCGACGGGTAGAGAAGCTTGCCCAACTGGAGGCGGAGAAGGCCCGCCTCACCGAAGCGGCCGAACGGGAAACCCTGGCCCTGCTGACGGCCAAATACAAGGACCGCACATGACCAGCCCTCTCGTAGAAGCACTGAAGGAAATTCGATTGTCCGAAGGGCACGAGGGAGAGGAAGGCCCGCTCCCTGGCTATCATAACCAAGTGGGGTTGGTACACACCCGTCACGGGGACTACGAGGTAGTCCAAACCCCAGAGTACAAGGCTTGTCGGGGGTCAAAATACAACTACCGGCTCGATATGAAGACCGGCGAGTTCTTCCGCTGGGGCAATACCCCCGAGGAAGATCCCGAATTCGCCCCCGCCGGTCCTGAAATCCTGGACCTGGAAGTCAGCACCAACGGGTGCCCGAATGCCTGCCCCTTCTGCTACAAGGGGAACACGGCAGAAAAACCAACGAACATGACCTTGGACACCTTCAAGGATATCTTCCGCAGGTTTCCCCCCACCCTGACGTCCATTGCCTTCGGTATCACGGGGGTCGAAACGAATCCTGACCTTCTGCCGATGATGCGGCATGCTCTGGCCAATGGGGTAAAGCCGAACCTCACGCTCTCGGGCATTGACCTCACCCCAGAACGGGCCAAGGATCTCGCCGAGGTCTGCGGTGGTATTGCCGTCAGTCTCTACGAGAAGGACAAGGAGACGGGGTACAACGCTGTCAAGATGCTCGTGGATGCTGGGATGCAGCAGGTTACCGTCCACCTGATGGTGTCCAAGCAGACCCTGCCCTTCACTCGCGGGGTACTGGCCGACTACCAAGCGGGTGAACCTAGGCTTCAAGGGATCACGGCTTTCGTGTTCCTGAGTCTGAAACCCAAGGGCAGAGCGGCGGGGACGTTTGATATCCTTCCTGCCAGCACATTCTCTCGACTGACTCGGGAGTGCCTTGCCAAGAATATCCCGTTCGGATTCGACTCGTGCTCCGCACCTCGATTCGAACGGGCCCTGCAGTACACCGTGCCCGTCAAGGTACGGGAGCAACTCATGATGACGTGCGAGTCCTGTGAATCCGGACTGTTCTCCTCCTACGTGTCGGCGGACGGCACCTACTATCCTTGCTCTTTCGCTGAGGGTGTCGAAGGTATCCAGGGGATCAAGGTGCAGGACCACGAGAGTTTCCTGTCAATTTGGTACCATCCAGAGGTGCTGGCGTGGCGGGAAAATCTCCTGGCCAACCGGACCAAAGCGGGGACTAGGTACTGCCAGATTTACAAGGAGATCAACTAGGCCATGAAGTATCGCTTGGGTTGGGTCAGCAATTCCTCGTCGAGCAGCTTCATCCTGCTTAGGGCTCTCCTGACGCCAAAGCAGGAGCGGGAGATCCTGGGTTTCATCGACAAGGAGGGGTTCTACAGACACAACGTGACGGAAAGGCACATGTTCCTTTTCGCTACGGGAATGGCCGACACGGATGACCTACTTGAGTTGATGAAGAAGCGGAAGGTCCCGCAGGCGGCAATTTGGTTTGCCAAGGAGCACTCCACGGCCCAGGACGAGATCGAAAACAAGTACGACTGGTTCTCAACGGCAATGTTTGACCAGCCGTTTATCGACCACCTGCTGACCACGTATCCGGACGGAGGAAACGACTAATGCGCATGACCGTTCGCAAACTGATATCTCTGCTGCACAAAATGCCTCAGAACGCTTTTGTAGTCTGGTCTGACCACGACCAGGGGGACGGCGAGATGAACAGCTATGTCGGGACTGTGCAGGAAGCCCGACCTGAGCTTATCGAGGCCCGTCTCGCTATCGGGGATATCAAACCAGGAACGAAACTCGTTGAACTGAGGTGGTAGCGTGGTAAATCCTGTTCAGAGTTTCGTCCCCGCCCCAGGCCATGAGTGGCAAAACAGGCTGCTCGTGCTCTGGCGCTGTTCCTGCGGAACCAAGTTCACGAGGCGGATTCTCCCCCGTCTCTGGGGATTCAAGGGGATTGAAACAAAGTGTCCTCACTGCCAAAAGACCCTCAGTGAACTGACTGACAACCCAGAGGTACTTCGCGGAACAGCACCTCTCGTGGAGACCTTCGATGCTTAACCGCCGTCAGCTCCGGCCTTACCTCGACACCCTTCGGACCTTGAGCACCCGCAAGGCCCCGAACCTGCTCGCCGTTGTCCTGCAGAGCATCGATGCCTTGCGACAGGAATCCCTCTCTCCCGGGGCTCAGAAGGAACTCTGCCAGATCATTCAGGAGGTCCTCCCCGCCCTGAGTATCGAGGAGTACGAAGAGGTGGCTGCTCAGTGCCTATGGTGGGCTGCAAGCTTTCCCACTGAGCTGAATCCTCTTCGGGTTCGTTTCCTGGGACTAGCGGCGGGACGCTTCTATGACTTGTCGGGAGAGCGGAGACTGGCAGTCGAAAGAGGGATCAATTCGTTGCCCTTCTCAGGTCCTTTGCAGGCGGACCTGCAATTGAAGCTGGCTTGGCTACGGGATCTCGTCAGTCAAGGTCAAGCCCGAGTTGTTGTTCCATAATCACCTTGCTTCCGAACTGAAGATAGCCAACAGCCTCCAACGGCGTGACCTGGGCCTGATAAACCTGAATCTGGTCCCCGCTGTCGACCACAATCATGGTTGCTCTCAGCTTTTCGGCATCGAGCTTGGAAGTAAACGGAAACCATAAATTCCCGCCAGCGCAAGGTCTCGGATGTTCTTAGCAGCATTGAGGTCGGCATGATCCGAATGGCCACAAAACACGCATTTGAACACGTCGCCCTTACGGCTTCGTTTGTCCCATTTCCCACATTTCGGGCATCGTTGTGAGGTTTTCCAAGGATCTTTTCGTTCCAGCCGAATCCCAAGCTCCTCACACCTTTGCTCCAACCATGTGGAATAGGTTCCGTAGAACCAATGAGACAACCGCCTATTGAACCTACGCGGAAACTTTCCGCGTGTACCAGATTTAACGTTTTTCAAATCCTCGATCGCAAGTACCTGAACGCCCTTGAAATCCAAGCCCTTGAGAGCATGAAACATCATGCTCTTTGCCTCGGCCTTGGTGTGCTTCTGTCTCTTCGAGAATTCCTGGATCCTGTCGTAGACCTCTTTCCCGATGAACTGCCCGTCAGAAGTGACAAGGCCATTCTTATAGTTAGAATCGAGTCCCAGGACTTCGCCCTTTTCACGGATGGCGGGACGGGGCTTTTCCAGGAGGAAATCCACGAACAACCGTTTAGTCTTACCGGAACAGTCGTAACCGAGTCGAATTGAATTCCCCAGAGTCCAACCCGCTCCAAGCTTCCTGTTGAGGTGCTCAGTCGACTTACACGGGATGATCATCTTAGGAGCCCCAGAGCCGCCGAGCTTGATCGCCCAATCGAATTTGGCGTTAGTTCCGGGAGCATTTTCAAAAGGTTCGATCTTGACAAAGTGGGAATAGAGGGTCATGGTGTGCTGGTGGAGGTTGGGTTTATGGGGGTGCTTGGTCATGAACTTAGCCCGTTTTCGGGAGGAGCGGATAGTCTCCTTGGCCTGTTTAGCACAAGCCTGGGCCAGCCGAGCGGCAATCCCGAAACGGTCACAACCTCTGTGAACGGTGTCGAGATCGGCCAGGGTGGCAGAGAAGTCTTTCCTCTGCCAGAAAAGATCGATGAAATACTGGGTCACGTCGTGGCCCAGAAGGAGGAACAAAACGACTTCTTGGGTCTTGGTTGTGTTGAGGTCGTTAAGATAAACTCTGGAGGATCGGCGCATCGTAGGAACACGAAATTTAGGATGCGCCTTGATCACTTACGGAGTCCTTCTCTGTTGGATCTTACTATACCCGATTTGAGACGAAACAGAGGAACTAATCATCATGCAGCGTGGGCTCTCGCCTAACTCCCCCAGCTCTCCCTTCTCGACCTTACGTAGCACAGTACCCAGAATTTCCCGCGCGGGTGTCATCATCGGGTCCTGGGTTTTAGACGACAGGTGAATCAATCGCCCCATGGGGTAAGACCCTCGGATTTTCATGCCTCTTTACTATACTCCATTTTTCACTATCCAAAACCTCAGTTTTGAGGTAGGCTGATCTTGAGGGTCATGGAGGGAAGGCAACGATGTTCTATCGAGCCGAAATCCAAGTCTTCGTGAACGGTCAGCTAGTCGACGAAACCCCCGTCACGTCCATGCCCGAAGAATCCGTTTTTGATTTCCAGTGCCGAATCACCCGCTACGGCGGACGGGACTGCGCTCAATACGGACCTGACTGCGTTCATATCAAGCTGAACGGGCAGTACAGCCACCACTGGACGATGAACTGCCGCCACAAGTACCTGCTCACGAAAAATCTCGACGAATCCGCCACCTGAATAGAGTATATAGAGGGCCGTGAGGTTCCTCTCCATAGGAACTCTCCGCCGATGAAAACACACCCAGGAGTTTCCCGTGGAAGAATCCGCTCTGCTCCTCCCGCCCCCGTACCGGCACGTAGTCTGCAAGAAGCCCAAGATCCTCAACAAGGAAATGCAGAGGGTCAAGAAGGCTATCGAGGCCCAGGCCATGGGTTTGCCCTTGGAGGCGGACTGCCAGGACCTTTTGGCTACTATCAAGGGCGGCTCGGGGGCCGTTCTGAACGACCCGAGTGTCATCGCGGTCGAGATGGACGATCAAATGGCAATTCGGGTTGGGCCTGCCATCCGGCAAAAGGCTTTCCCGAAGGGAACCATGATCGAACAGAACGCAGGGAGCCTTTTCGTGACCGCCGCCTTCGAAGACGAGCGCGGTCCGGAATGGGCCTTCATGGAGGGACGGGACCGCGTGCTCGCCATGTTCCGTAAGCGGTCTGACGAAATGATGGCCCGACAAGGACGGGACGAAACCTTCGTCCTGGTCACGATCGTCCAGACCACGGTTACGGTATGGCCCCTGGTGCCCAAGGGATTCCAGGTCGGCTGCGAGTTCCAGCAATACGTCTATCTCGGGGACCCCTACTTCGGAGAACCTGGGGCTCTAGATTTTGAAATCGAGTCCGAGCGTGGGGACTACCCCGTGACCGTACCTTCGTCCGAAATCGTTATGTTCATGATGCAGGACGCTAGCGATATCGTCACGCCTGCCCATCTTGGCAGGGACCGTGTTCCTGGAACCCGCGGAATCATTCCGGCTACGAGAGACAAATAGCTATGAATTCCCTGGAACTTGAGCACAGTAGCTACGATGTTGGCGGACAGCGTGTGGTTCAGTGGCACGATGTTTGCGTGGTCCTGGACGGGAAAGATACCGAAATCGCAGCTCTGGAGGAAAAGAACAAGCAACTCCAGAATCACTTTGGCAGAGTCTACAACGACCTGCGGGCAGAAAGGCACCGCCTTGAGGGTTTACGAAAGAAAGCTAGCCCTCCTCTGCACTACCTGAAAGGACGCGGTGGGCACTACTCGGAAATGGCCATCGAGGCCCTTGATCTACTTGAGAACCCTGCAGCCCCGATTGACACAGAAGCCGAGGCAAGAGGGCTAGAAACCCTGAAACGGATGCTGGACTCCGTCAAGAGAAACCACGTTGTGGATCGCGCAATCGTGGAGAGAGGTTTCTAATGGGCTTTTTCAAACGCACACTTAGGTTTGCCAAGAACGTAGCCATGACTCCCGTGGATGCTGTTGTCGACGTAGCCACCGCTGGAATCCGTTGTGAAGATGAAATGCCCTATGACAGCGATCCCCGTACAGTCGAACGTCTCCGGAAACTAGCTGACGAAGTAAGAGAAGCCGCCAAGTGGTTGGATAAGGACTGAAATGAAACCAGACACCAAGTGCCCCATCCCTGGCTGCAAGGCTCCCAAGTTCGAGCGGGGTAGTGACGAAGTCTACGACCACTGGCGTTGCGGTCGACGGGCGCATATGGACGGAATTACTCCACCGGACCGGCCTTGTGGAAACGCAGAGAAACTTCTTCTGGAGGCTCTAGCCCGTTTGGACAAGATCGCTGAACTGCTCCGGTACGAAGATGGGGGTCCAGAATCGGAAATCAGAACTTGTGAATGTTGCGGATACACAGGACACTTCGATACTATCGGATGTGCCTGTTATGACGAGTGGGCCTATGGTTGTACCCCCGAACATCCTGGACCGGGATGCTTTAATGGCTTTCCTCTGTGTCCTGTGTGCCAAAACGGAGAAGACTCCCCTGATACACAACAGGTTGCACAAGCCTTGATGTTGGCCGAAGGTTCACAGGATGCGCAGGAAACGTAGTACCGAAGCCATTCTCCCCTTCCCGCTATTGACAGGTTACATGAACCTCTCTATATTGCTTCTGTGTTAAATGTTGTGCTTTCCCGATAGAAAAAGGGGACTTGAGCTATGGTAGAAAGTAATCCCGTCGTTCTCTTTACCCGTGAAGAACATGGCAACCTCCCCGTTATCGCCTACCCTCCGGCCTCCGAAAAAGGGGCGGGGTCCTGGCGATACAAAGTAGAGACCGAAGAGGGACTTATAAGCTTCGACAGCTTCGAACAGCTCAAGCGGAACTGCTACGGGGAACAGAACAATCTGCACTGGACCCACGACCGGTATTTCCGTGTCGGGGAGAAATGGTCGAGCGGGATCATCGAGCCCGCTATTCCTACTACGGTTCTGTTCGCCCCCAAGCCTGGACTTCTGACGGTTTCCAGCCCACATGTAGAACCGCTCCCTGGGGAAAACCTTTTGACTGTCGCTTCCAGTGCTGAGGGAATCGACCTTCAAGTCCGGCACATGGAGATCACCAAGCTTCTGTTCGCGGGGTACCGGAACACCATCGCTCGAAACAACCTGGACCCCGAGGAAGTGCTACAAGAAGTCCGCCTCGGTCTGGAGAAGCGGAATCGCGGTAAGAGTCGCTGGGACCCAAATCGTTCCAAGTTCGGGTACTACGTGAACATGGTATGCGGTAGTATCCTCAACAACATGCTGCGGAAACAGATTCTGCGTAACTCCCACGAGTCTACGGGTATCCTGGCCTTCCGAGAGAACCGCATGGAGGTCATGGACGTTCGCGAGGCGGAGCACCTCGCCGACTGCCAGATCCGACTTACGGAATACGAAGACCGAGAAGCTCTCGAATCTTTCGGGCAGTGGCTTGTCCACCAGCCTGGGGGGAGAAAGCAGATCATGAAAACGGCTTTGCAGATTCTGCCCCATATGTACGCCGGTTGCGGGGTGTCAGATATCTGCTTGCTGACCGGCATGGAGCGGAAATCAGTCTCAGCGGCTATTAAAGCCCTTCGGGCAGTCTCGGGTCCCTACTTCGGTCGGTAAATTCTCACTACTCGGGTCTTGACTCTAAACCCCATTGGACTTATGTTCTTGTTCAAGAACAACTTCTCCAATGGGGGGATAAAAAAATGCGTGACACTGCTCTGGCCAACTGGAGTCCCTTCTACGACTTTTTCTATCCTGCCGAGACCGCTCAGCCCAGGGACTGGACGCCCAAGGTCGACGTCTATCAGCAAGGAACCAAGACAGTCCTGCGGGCGGAACTGCCTGGGGTAAGCCGCGAGGATATCCACGTCGAAATAGAGAACGGCTTTCTCAATCTTCATGGCGAGAAGAAGGGCGCCCTGAAGGGTGAAGAGATTACTGCACAGCGGGTAGAGACTAGTCGCGGCAGTTTCAGCCGTACGTTTTCTTTGTCCGATGGCCTGGACCCGGATTCGGTCGAGGCGTCCTACAAGGACGGTGTTTTGACGGTGGTGTTGCAGGCCAAGAAAGAGGCTCTGCCCAAGAAGATCGACGTCAAGGTCTGCTAGAGGCTAGAGCTTCGGCATGCCCGAAGGCCCACTCCCGTCACTGTGCTCAGGAAACACGCTCGTAGGACAACCTGCAGGTGCTTGTTCCCGTGCGTTTTCTTCCTCTTCTCGCCCCTGAGAATGCCACTGGGCAGTGTAGCCAGGATTCCACTTGTACTGGTGATAGCCATCGAAAAGCACCCCGATAGCCCCCAAGACCCCCTCAGGATCCTCCGTCTCGTGCTCCTCGCAGACTTTGTCGGTGAGGACGATTACGCCCTCCTCGATTTCCTCTGCTAGAGTCACTACCCAACCGTTTGTGGCTCGACGAAGCAGTTTGTCTCCAGGACGCAGATCGACTCTCATTTTCCTCTACCTCCCCGTCCGACGTTCGAAACAGGTCAGCCCATGAAGCCCGTGCTCTCCGACGAGGCATGCGAACTGTGCTGGAGCGCCGGACAGCCCTAAAGCTCTCCCATACTCTGTTTCCCCTATCAAACTAGGTACAAGAATAACCTGCTGATCATTCAAAGTGCTATGATGATGAAAATGTCCGATTAGTATATGATCAGGAGGCTTTTTACCTTGTCCAGAACGCTCATGCGCCATCGCCGCAGCCCTACGAGCGATGCCATAATACGGGCTTACTCCAGTTGCTTTGATCTGATGACCGTGCATACAAGCTATCATCCTGCCTTGCACTTCAACCACCGGCATAGCATCTTCGGACAGATCAAAATGGACATGTTTTTGTTTGCCCAGAGATTCCCGGGCAATAATGTAAGCGAGATGAGAGAGCGAATCGACATTGGTACGTTTGAACGGCGTTTTCTGGGCCAACCGGTCGTGGTTACCGGCAACACAAGTCACGTCGACCTGTCCGAAGTCCTGAGCCAGCATCGCAACGGCTTCTGCTAACAAAGCACCCGCCTTTGCGGTTGCTACGGGAGCCGGAACCTCTGCATTGGCGGCCAGCTCAGGATGAATACCGCCGCCGATCAAATCCCCCAGACAGAGAACCTGGGCCTTGTCGATAGTGTAACCGTGCCTCTGGTAAGACGTCCACTGAAGGATACGCCGGACGATATCCAACAAACCGTCTCTGGCAACCTCCAGGTTGTAATTGTTTACTCCCCCCATTTCTTGGGGCAGAACGATTTCCCCCAGATGAAAATCTGAGAAAGCCAACAGGAGCGTAGTCTCGGGCCTCAGCGAGTTCTGCTTACGAGAGATAGCCGGAATGGGAGCCAAAGGGGTTACGGCACCGGCAACGATTCGGGCCTCTTCTCTGCGTTGAGCTAGGGAGAGTCGCAGCTTGCGGTTATCGGCCTCCAACTGGCGGATAGTCGCCTGCTGACACAACAGGGTGTCCTCTTCCTCCGCGGTCGGCTGAGGGATTTCCTGAGGAGCCGGAGCGGGCACTGCTTTAACCGGCTTGTTCTTTCTAGTAGCCAGGGTATCGGCCACTGTGTTAGGATGGGACCATTGGTTCTCGGTGAAACTGCCTCCTGGGTTCCTACCAGCAGGAATCTTGTAGGGCTGCAGTCCCAATTTCGTGGAGTAACGACGGAGAACGTCGGTAGAAACCAGAGCCCTGTCGGCAAGGTCCTGGTTGGACAGAACTTCCCCGGGAGTGAGTTGTTTGAGGACGACTAGCAGCTTAGCCATGGAAACGGGCACTTCTTGAGCCATCCGATTGACCTCCTACTCGGTTTTCAGAGAGTGCCCATGAATCCCAGTTGGACCATGCGCGCTACTGTTGCCTCTACTATACTCGATCCCGCGCGAAATCACAAAGCGCGGAGCCGCCTTGTGCCTCGATTCCCCAGATTTTCCGGCCTCGGACGTGAAAAAGTTGTTTCATTTTTCCGCCGCGTGGTGTATCTAAGGGGTGAACAGATGGGAGCGCGGCAATGAGGTTCTACGTTTCGGCAGAGTACCTGGGCGGGTCGATCTCCATTCACAACGAGGCGGCCTCGGAAGAGGAAGCCCTCGTCAAGGCCCGAAAAACCTTGGGAGAGCACTTAGCCAAGGAGTACGACGACGGAAAGACTCCGGACGAGTGTGTGGCCCACTTCGACCACTACGCTTGGGAGGCTTTCTCGTGGGACGACTTCCTTAAGTATGCCCCGAGCGCCGAGTGGCGTGGATCGGAGAACGGTATCGTGACCAGCATCTGGATGCCTTAAAGGAGATGCCATGCTATGGCCCATTATCCTCTCGCTGATCGGAGCGGCGCTCTGCGGCTATTCAGGGCACCGTAATGGGGTTCTCTTCTTTCTAGGGATCTTCTTAGTGGTATCCAGGCCCGGCATCCTCGCCAATAAGGAACGGGACTTCGTGAACTCTTCCAGAGCCGTGGCCTTGACTTATGCTGCTAGCCAGCTCCCGCCCTGGGAACTGAAGAACATTGTCTGCTGGACTACGAGCACCCCAACCTACGGGTTTGGTAGTGCTACGTATGCGGGAAGATGCACGTTGACCATGACGGCGAATGAGGAGCATATCAAGCCAGGGCTCCACGTTTTTCACTTCACCTGTCGAGGAGAGCACGCAACTCCCGAGTGCTCTCGGGACCAACCCTAAAGGGACTTTAAACTTGAAAACCTATCCTTCCATAGAGCGCAAACCCCACTACGGGTCGGGATACGTCTACCTGTTCGACAAGCTGGACGGCTCCAACATCCGATCTGAGTGGGCACGTAAGACCGGGTTTGGTAAGTTCGGGCGGCGGAATGGTCTGCTCGACGACACCAATCCCGTCTTGAAGGAGGCCATCGGGATCTTCGAGGCCAAGTATGCTGAAGACCTCGGCCGCATCTTCAAGGACCAGCGATGGATGAAAGCCATCGCTTTCCTGGAATTTCATGGCCCCAACTCCTTCGCAGGGAACCATCCTGACGAACCCCACGACCTGACCCTGTTCGACGTGGCTGCGGACAAGAAGGGCATTATAGAACCCAGGGAGTTCATCCGCACCTTCGACTCCGTGGACCATGCCGCCCTTCTTCACCAGGGAAATTTCAATCACATCATCGAAGAACAGGTCAAAACCAGTACGTTGCAGGGCATGACCTTCGAAGGGGTCGTCGTGAAGGGCACCTATGCAAGCCCCGGACTGCCCATGATGTTCAAGGTCAAGTCCCAGGCGTGGCTCGACAAGCTGCGGGGTTACTGCCACGGGGATGAGCAAATGTTTGAGCGATTGAGGTAAGGCCATGCTAGAAACTATCGTCCTCCTGTTCCTGGCGGCAGGTTTCATCGGTGGGCTCTACATCCACGGGCGGGATATCGGCTATACCAGAGGATATGCAGCAGGCTACCTGAAAGCGGGCGAGATAGGTCTCGACGATCTGGAGAGAGCCCGTCTCATTCTTTTGGACCCGAGCAACTTTGCTCTTCGGGACGTTGCCCGTGAGACCATTCTCTCTTTGCTGAACACCCTGGAATTCCTAGGATATCAGTTGTCCCGGGCCGAAGGACTCATGACAGAGGAACAATTCGAGAAAGAAATCGTCCCCGAGTACATGGTGAAATCAAGCAACGGGGACTCCGAACTGCCGGAAAAGGTACGGCTGTTGAGTATAATCCTAGGCGCCGAAAAGTTGGACGGCGAAGTGGTCTCCACGGTTTTCCACTGTGGCCCAGACAGAGCCATCGAGATCCTGAAAGAAATCCGTCTGTCTTCTAAGGAGTTGTCATGAAGATCGCTTGGAGAGAGCAGTGGGAGAACCCTGTAGGGACCGACGAAACGATCTTTGCCCTTAACAAGAAGGGGGAGATCATCGGGGCAGTATGTCGAGGGAACGATTCTATTGGAGCGGATCAGTACAACGGGTACTACCAGAACTCCTGGGTCTGCGGTCGCAGGACGCGAGAAGAGTGCCAACAGGCTCTGGCCGAAATAATCCGAGAACGGGCCTTCTGGAGGCGGAGCTTCGATGCGGCCGGATGCTTTTTCTTCGACAACTGGCTGGGAATCGTGATTGTGCTTGTCATTGTCGGACTCGTCGGGTTCGTCTTTTGGGACGCCTTCAAGGAGAAAGGCGTCAGGGCAACCTGCAAAGCCACATGTACGGCCCACGGGTTCCCGGAGAGCGATATCGAGCGAAATTGGTTCTCTTTTGGACCGTGCCTCTGTTCCCCTCAGCCTTCTTATGTGAAATTCCCGCTCCTTTCAGAGCAACCCAACCCCACGCCGGAGATAGATAATGGGAAATAGCACCACGCGAGACCAAGCAATCCTCCTGGCGGAATTTGCTCTACTGGAAGGTATTAACACGGCTTTCGACGTGCACGGAGCCGTGAACATCTCCAGGTACGAGCCTACCGCCGACACCCCTTTCAATTTTGCCCTTTGGAAGAAAGATAGCCCTACCATGCTCCTGAGGGTCACGGTAACCGTATGTCTCCCGGAACTTGAAATGCTTGCAGACAGGTTACCGCCTAAAACCACATGGCCCTGCACTATGGAATTGGGTGGCCAGCTCGAAGGGATCGTAGCGAAGCGGCTCGAAGATCGGATTCGGTCCACGTTCGAAAAGGTATCCTTCATCGACGCCGGACCGGACAGCGGAATCCCGAACGCATAAGAGAAAGGAACCTGCTATGGGTCTGTCGAACGAGGAGCGCCTCTCGAAAATGTTCTGGGCGGTGCACCACCTGTCCCTCCAATGCAGGGAACTGAAAGCAGAGGGCTGGCACCGAGAGAGCATTGAACACCTCCAGGAATTGGGGGACAAGCTCTGGCATGCGCTCCTCGAAGGGAAACGCGATTCCGCTTATTGGATTCTGGGCGGGGACCTCGACTCGGGGGTCACGGGCCCCAACTCGCCCTGGGGGGTGCTAATTGAGGCCCAGTGCGAAGAGGCCCAAGCTTCCGAAGAGCCAAGTCGAGATGATTTGCCTTTCGACCCCTTCCGGTGTTTCCTCAGCGTAGAGGGTCTGGCCGGACAGGGAGTGGATGGGGAATTTCGCCGGAATGTTCTGGGGATATACCGTGAGGTAGAGTCCCTGATCTACGGACTACGGCGCTATACGGACACTTTCCGGTTGGGGTTCGAGAATCTGGATAGGCTGGCGTCCAATTTGCTGGGGGCGTGTTTCGCTGCCATGCAGGGAGAGGATGGTTATGCTAAGGCCTACGTAGGAAACCGTCTCATGAAGTGGATCTACGGGCAGTGGGGTGGGCCGGTCTGGAAGGCCTTGAACGAAGTCAATATGCACCACTACCTGTCCAGATTCATGAGCGATTACTGCACTCTGGCTGAGGTCATTGCCTGGGACGAGTGGCGATTGACCCACAAAGACACCGTGCAGAACCGGCTCGTTCTGGCCCTGCGGATGGCTGGACGCAGGTTCCACTATGACCACCAGTTTACTCAGTTGGTCAAGGCCACTCGCGGTCTGGGGGTCAGGGAAAAGGTCCTGAAGCGGGAGTTTGCCAAGTGCATAAAGGCCCATGAAGCTCACGAAGCTGAGAATCAGGGGCAGTATGTGGCGGAACGGGACTCTGAGGAGAACACCGTCATTCATGGTTTCGACTACAAAAGCCAATGGGAACGAAAGGGGGATAGAAATGCTTGATTTCCTGAAAAGCCTGTTTTCCTTCGAGCACAAAACGAAGTTCACGGCGTTTACCTACGTGGACGATGCCTCAGGTAAGCCCCTGCCTGCCCCCCAAGAAGTGGGCCGGTGCATTCACTGGCTTCCACCCGTCATCACTCAAGGCGGGTCCTACGAGGAACGGGAACGACGGGCTTTCAAGGAACTCAGAGAGCAGAACAGGCTCCTTGAGGGACAGGTCTGGATTTACGAAACTCAAAGGGCTTGAACCATGAAAGTACACCTGATCGCTGGGGATTTGACTACGTTTGCAGGGGGCGCTATATGCAACGCGGCAAATGAGGTCATGCTTGGTGGCGGGGGCGTCGACGGAGCAATCCACCGTGCCGCGGGCCCAGAACTTCGAAAGGCGTGTGAGGCGGTCTACGCTGAGGACGTGTTGGCCTACGGTCCAGGTCTCAGAGAGATGCGAGGCAAGCGTTGTGGTATAGGGCAGGTTGTTCCGACTCCGGCTTTCAACTTGCCGTGTAAGTGGGTCTTCCACACAGTAGGGCCGGTCTGGCCTGTGGGCTGCGAAGAGGATGAAGACCCCCTCTCCAGGTCCACCCAACCGGACGATGACGGCAAGCCCTTCCTGACGAAGGGCAGGCACGCCCGTCTCCAACTGGCTGCATGCTACGGTCGGTCCCTGTACTTGGCCTCAGCTATGGGGCTCAAGAGCATTGCTTTTCCGGCCATCTCAACCGGAGTTTATGGTTGCCCTCAAGAGGTCTGTGCTGAGGTGGCCGCGTCGGTGTGCGGTGGGAGACACATGCAGTTCCTTGGGGCTGAGAAACTGCGTCTAGAGGTGACCTTTTTCATCCATCCGGCTGAGCATCTCTCAACATGGCAAGAGGCGGCTAAGTACAAGGCAGGAGATTAAAAAATGAACCAGGAACAACTGTCTGCCCTCAAGACCTCTTTGCAAGAGATCGAGGCTGCAAAGGACGCCCTCAAGGCCCAGTACGATCTGATCGAAAACACCCGGGAGGAAGCCGTCGAAGTCGCCTGGGAGATCCTGCACCTGGAGAACCGTATTCAAGGGTCCTGGAAATCGAACGTCCAAGTAGTCTTCGGAGCAGAGACAGTGTATGCCTCCGTGGAAGGCTATGACAGCGACACATACGAGACCTGCTTCCCCCTGGACTACCTTGGGGACCCTGACTTTATGATCAAGGCCCAGGCCGTAAAAGAAACCAGGAAACAGCAGGAACGCGAGCGGGAAATAGAGAGACTTCGCGTTGCGGAGTTGGAGAGGCAGGAACACGAACGCCAAGAGAAACTATCTCGGGAAGCTTCGGAACGCCGCCGCCTGCGTGAACTGGCCCAGAAATACCCCGACGAGATCCCCAAGCTCTAGTCAGATTCCAGTTTCATTCCGTCTTCCCTTGGTGTATACCTAATGCGTGAGGGCAAAGGACGCCCTCGGGGAGATACAGAAATGGTCAAATACCACGAACTGCACATGGAAATGGCCCTTCAGGTCGTCAAAGCCCTGTGCGCCAAGAACCACTCCGTGACGGATATCCGCCTGGGCCGTGACGGATCCAACCACTACCTGTTCGTCGACAACATCGAGCTGGAGATTTCGACCTGCCCGGTCCTCGTTACCCACAGCATCAAGCAGTCAGGGAACCGCTACAAGGTACTGGTGGCGGGGCAGTCGTTCCCGTCCGTCAAGGGTAGCTTCGACACCAAGATCGACGCTATCGTGATCTGCATCGAGGAGTACGTGGGCCAGAAGCTGGCAGAGCGGAAGAAGGAAGACGCCAAGCAGAGCGTTGTCCGGCAAGTTGCGGCGGCTTTCCCTGGCTCTCGCCCGACGCTGGAAACGGTCGCTCTTCCTGGGCGCTTCGGGGCCTTTCTGAAGTGCGGGTCCATGGGCTCCAAACTGGAACTGTCTATTCCGAACGAAGACCTGATGGGCGTGCTGCTCAAGCTCCAGAATGCCGGTATCCTCGGCGGCACCCCGAATCCGGAAGGGAAGTGATTCCATGTTAGTCCAAACCGTCCGCGGCAACCGTGACAATTGGTCGGGCACCGAAGGCACCGTGACGTTCTGGGAGCCCGAGGGCCCCGAGGCGGGCCGCGTCCTGTTCACCTGCGAGGACCTCGAAGGGTACGAGTTCGAAGCGGTCTATTCCGCTTGGCTCGATATCGACGGTCGGAAGCTGTCCCCCGAAATCCTGTCCCCGTTCTACCGCATCTACGGGAACGCATGGCGGGATGACTGCCTCCTGCTCCTGGAAACCGAACGGGACAACGGGGAAGCTAGGACAAAGGAGCAGATTGTTCTGGCGGCTGCTCGCCGGTTCTGGAACACCATTTAGGACAGGCAGATAAAAATGCTGCGTTTCGACGATCACCACGAACTCGTTGCCAAGCGGAACGGCAAGGCAACCTGTGGCCCCCATATCAGCGGAGCCCCTCACCACGTTCGGGTGGGGGATACCATCGGTTGGGCACGCCGTTACAAGGAAACCTCCGTTGTGTGCGCCTCCTGCTGGGCTAAGTGGAAGGCCGAGGTCGAAGAGGAGGATCGGATTCTCGGGGTGAGCCTGTCGGCTCCTGAGTGCCCCTACTGAGGAGTAGACACATCGAGCCGATTCCTGTTTCATTCCTTTCCGGTTTGGCGTATATAGGGAATGTAAGAATCGAACTCCCTGATGGAGGACCTTGAAATGCAGTTCGAAGTGACCACCTCCCACCATGGACAGCCCTGCATCCAGGGGAATGGGATCAGTGTCAAGGTCATGCGACTGGTCCGCAATATCGTGACGAACAACTACACTCCCAGCGACGACTACAAGATGAGGTTGCATGGCTCCCCCTTCTTGCAGGGCTATCAGGAAGAGGACGCCTATGGCCCCTACAACGAAGCCGAGTCCGATGAGGGGGTCGGCTGGATTCTCGTGGAGTTCTGGAACGATGACTGTCAGCCCTGGGTTGACTACGTGAACAAGTGCCTTGCCGAGGCGGGGTTGTAACCCATGCTGACCGTAAAAGCCCTGATCGCAAAGCTGAAGAAAATGCCCCCAGAGGCAATCGTTATTTGGCGGGACCACGACAACGGCTTTGGCGACATGAACGGCTACGTCAACTATGTGGCTGAGTGTGACGAAGAATTCATCGAGGAGCGAATCAATCGTGGCGACACTTCCGTGCGGGGTAAACGCATGGTAGAGATGACTACGTAAGGTACACAGGCAGTAACCCTCTAGAGGATAGAAAAAATGAAGCCCATTCTTGATTTCCAGGTGATCGATCACGGAGTCACAGGGTCCCAGTTCTTCCAGGGCTGCGGAACCTCGTTCACTCCTTTCGAGGTCTGCGAGACAGGGATCGGGGATACCGCGACCGAAGCCCTTGACAGTGCTCTCGAACAACTGGCCGAAGTGGGCTGGGAAGTGACGGACGCCTTCGTCGAACAGTGCCGGAAAGACCTCGACCCCAGCACCTGCGACGAATCCAAGTGCAAGGGCTGCGAATTCGAGAACCGTGGCGAGGACGAAGAGTGCCCTGACTCGTGTGAAACATGGCACTTTGTCTCTGTGCGGGTGAGCTAGAATGGAAATCCAGTGGGGTGAGATCCAAGAAGGCATCCAGGACGGGAGGAAAGAGCCCTTCCCCGTAAAGGCTGTGTTGGGGTACGACCCTGTCCGCTTCGCCCTGTACAACTCTGCTGCCAAAAGCGATTCCGTTCTGTGGACCCTCCACGATTTCGTGACTGGAATTTCCTGGTTCCGGTACGGGAAGGGTTGGGACGAAGCCCAGCAAAACGCAGGGAAGCTGATCGTGAAGATTCTCGCTAGCACGAGTCCCCCTGGACCGACACACGCAAGGAGACCTGATGAAGAACCCTGAAACTCTACACGACCTCGGACTGGCTTGGCTGAAAGAAGACAAGAACCCTCCTTGTCCAAAGGCCACGGAGCTGGGGCTCAAGCTGGTCCACGCTTTGAGGGAGGAGCGGGGAATTCTCCTCCTCGCCGATCAGAACAAAGCTCTTCAGCTCTCTGACTCGGGTCAGTGCTGCTCGATCAAGGTGCTAGATATCATCCCCAATCGAGAGTTGTCCAAGGAGATCCAAGACTACAGGCTCCTGGAGCCCATTCCAGAATACGGGGATTTAATGACCCTGACGGAATTCCTGGAGCACGTACGGACGGGCTTCTTCATCGACGACGATGGTTGTGGGAGCTTTGCTCTGGAGTCCGGTATGTCTCCGGAGTCTCTCCCGACTCTTTCTGACCCCGATGAACTCCAGAGGCAGGGAGAAGAGGACGGATGGACTCACGTTGTGTGGTTCAACAAATGAAGTTTGAACACTGGCAGAACGAAACGGAGAACACCGAAACTGTCGTCCCGGCCGATTACGACCCCGCAATGAAAGTCTTGATCTGCGGAGAAGGTGCCAAGCTCTGTTGTGTCATCGAGGCAGACTCCTGGAATGAGGCTATGACAAAGTACCACGAGCACCAGGGCTGGGGGCCCTACGTTCCCTTTGAGGAGAAATGACTGTGGGAAGCTCCTTTTTCGATATCGGGAACGGTGAATTCAGTCTCACCCGTGAAGAGATCCTATGTCTCGCTACGGGGAAATTCCACACCGTTACCTGCCCAGTTTGCGCGGGGTCAAAATGGTTCTACGTGAACGGAGTTACGGGAGACATCGAACGGCCCCCAACCGGATCTACCCCAGAACAAATTGAGGAGGGGTGCTATTATACACACCCCTGCGACGAATGCAACCAGTTCGGGTTCAATATCGTGTTCCATGAGGAAGGAGAGACAAAGTGACGACCGCGCAGATCGACACCTTCAAGGACATCCCCGACCAGATGCTCTGGAAGGGCCCCGCCCTCCACCAGATCGAAAATTTCCGGAAGCTCACTCAGAGGCTGGGCTACCGTTGGGCTACTGTGGGGCACCACTTCTCTAAGAGCATCAAGCTCCCAGTGGTCCGCATCTCACGGAAGGGGTTGCAGTTCTATCTCAGGGACAACTTCTACGACATCAACCTGTGTGCGGTGTCGAAGGAGCCCATCACGGTGCCTATGTCCGTGCTGTTTGAAGGTGTTCTCACGCCACAGACCTGGGATTGGTATCTGAACGAAATCTCTCGGTCCCGGGGGTATTCGTGGAGCCCGTGGACGGATGCGCAAATGGACGATCCCGACCTGTTGACCGTCGACCCCGATCCGGAGCCGAGGAGATACACGCATATGACCAAAGAGCCCGGAGAGAAAGCTCGTTGGCTCCGGCGTATGATGGATCCGACGTGGTATTCACACGACTGGTCCAGCGGAGTCATCTGTTGGGAAGAGGATTTCGGTCCCGGAGCCAAGCTCTACATTCAGGAGCACCCTTACCTGGAGGGGATCTCCTCTATCGTCCCCAAAAAGAAGACTCAGCCGTATGTCACAGGCTGCAAGGGGTTTGCTGTAGCCCTGTCCTCGTTGGAGCAAGCAGAGGCCCTCATCCGCCGTCTCACGGCTGACTAGACCGAGAAACCTGAAACATGAAACTAACCTGTATCGTCTATGGGGAAGAGTACTCGATAGAAACCGAAGAGGGCCAAAGTCTGATCCGCCTCAGGGAAACAGTTCTAACGGAAAGCTTGGTGACAGGCAGACCCTATTCTCATTTCGAGCTACGAAATGATAAAGGAGTCTGGCTGAATCCTTTGCTAACCACATCCGAAGCAGGACTCCGGGACGGAGACATACTGTGGGTCACCCCGGCCATTGCTGCTGGTGGGTCCAACAAAATCAACCACCGCAGGAAGCACCAGCGTATCAAGACCGACTGTCGATATGCCAAAGGTAAACGTCAGGTCTCCGGGGGTCCGTGCCGGAACACTTCGGGGCATTACCACAATGGCGTAAGGTGGATGAAACGAGAGGGAGTTCGTACCTGTCGTCGTGCAGGGTGGCCCACAGGAACGGTCCGGTACATCCAACCCTATTTTAGATCTCCTTCCAAGCTGCGTGCTCTGATGCTCAGTGGGGAATAAGACATGACCGAGTTTCACCAGAAGGTTCTGTACCGCATCGGCACGTACTATCATCCTCTGGGTGGGCTGGACACCTCGTCCAAGTTGTTCCTGCACATGGCGTCAGTCAGGCATCCTGAGGTTCGTGACCACTGCGAACGTGTTGCTTTGCTGGCTGAAGCTGTTGCGGGTGCCCTCCAGAAAGATACCAAGGCGGCTTTCTTCGCTGGACTGCTACATGACCTGGGGAAAATCCTCATGCCTGCGGTTCTCTTCGACGGGCACAACATTTCTGCCGAGGAATATGCCCTGGTAAAAGAGCACGCCTACGACGGGTTCAGCGCCCTCAAAGAAATGCACTTGTTCACCTCTCTGGTCTGCGGAGCCCATCATGCCATGTACCGTGCAGGTTATGGGGTAAAGACCGAGGAACTCCCGAAGGAGTGGGGGTTGGCGACAATCAAGAAGGTCCTGGAGATTTCGACCATCGTGAGCGTTTGTGACTTCGTCGACGCCTTCACGCACCGGACCACCTCCATCAAGGACGGGACGGCTGGCGGGGACCTGAGAGAGATGCTGGAGAAAAAGTACCCTGAGGACCTGTTGGTTGTAAGGACAGCTCTGAAACTCGCCCCGACTTTTTGATCTTCACCCTCACTTTTCTGTTCCATTCTAACCCCCCGCGGTGTATACATAAGGTGTGGGGCTGTCCAGGAGGTCCTGACGGCACCTGAAAACGGAGTCCGGAGCAGAAACCATGACCTATTGCGTGGACTGGGACAAATTCAAACCTCTTTTCAAAACCCTATCGGATACAGAGATCGCCGAGAAGGCGGGAGTGCCTGTAAGCTGCGTGCGGCGGTACAGGCAAAAAAACCCTTTCCCGAAATCTAGACTACTACCGGAAAAACACATCAAGCTCCTAGGCACCATGCCGGATATAGAACTGGCGGTAAAAATTGGCAGAGGTCCTATTTTTATCCGGAGACGTCGTCTAGAGAGGGGGATTCCCCCTTTCAAGAGCAGGCGGATCAACTGGGATTCGATTACTCCTTTACTAGGGGTAAAAACAGACAGGGAATTAGCTATTATGTTTGGTGTGAGTCACACTGCAATCAGAAACCGCAGAATACAACTAGACGTCCCCGCACACAGAAAACACAGCAGGAAAGGGGTTAGGAAGGTCGATTGGGATGAAAATCAGCACTTGCTGAGGATCATGGCTGACGCTGATTTTGCCGCTAAATTCGGGATATCCAGGCAGCGGGTATCTCAGGTACGCATACAGACAGGAATTCCCAGGCCCATCCCTTCCACCCAGAAACTAGCCGAAGCCCTCGGCACAATCGGCACCCACTGAAAGGAGCCCTTCATGATCGGTTACCGTTTCGGACTGCCTACCACCCTGGACGTGCTCACCCATGCGGAGAAGCACCCCATTCCGATGGAGAACGACGAAGGGGGTTTCATCGCCGGACGTTGGATGGAACACGCGGGGTTCCAACCCGTCGTGATCCGTCTCAGGGTCACGAAGCAGGGCGAAATCCTGGCTTCCAACGACGACTGCGGGTCTTTGTGGTACAGGCCAGAGGCCTTGGCTCGGTACATGCCACTGGACCGTGACGGTGTGCCATGCTCCTGGCCAAATCAGCTTCAGTACACCGAAGGCACCATGCAGGGCGTATCCTGGCTGGGTGCGGTACGAACCTGGATTCAATGCCGATTCGTCAACGGCGAAACCGTCACGTGGGGCAGTCACACCCCGCTGAACGGCCCGAGTCTCACCCCCGCTCTCGTGGAAGAGATCGGCCGGATTGCTGTCGCCGCTGATAGGAATGCAATCCGTGACTGGATGAGTAACTGAGCGGAAAAATCAACCCCGCAGGGTTGAGTAGGGTCTTATCGCCCTCCCAGGGTTGACAAACAAAACAGGTTGACGAAACCGTTCCCGTTGTGGTAGGGTCCAAGAGGGACTGAGGCTTTTGCCACAAAAAGAGGTACTTTAATGTGTCGATTCCATCGTGACGCCCCCCGTCATCCTACCGATCCCAAAGAGCGCAAGGCCCTGGTCCTGTGGTTGAAAGACCACCTCCTCTGGACGTATCCCGTCCACACCAAGGTCCCGCCCAGAGACACCTCTGTCGAAGACCATTTCATCGAACGCCCTGACGGTATGTTCGAGATGCGACAGCCTGGGCCCGATTGGGTCGACACGATTGTTCCGATGGGGCACCTCTACGAATGCTTGGACGTGGAGTACGTCTACGTAGACCCCACGACGGAGCACATCGAAGACGAAGATTCCCGCAACACGACTTTCCGTGTCTGGCTCGAAGCCGGTGGGTGGTTTGACAACTCCAAGGATCCGAACCTGACCCCGCCTCCCGAGGGCTGGGATGACTACAGCCGTTGGAGCCGCAGCCACGACCTGAAACTCGACTGTGGAGGCCCTGACCTGGAATCGGCCCTCCTCGAACTCGCCCTCCGAGTCAAGTTCTATTACTGTGAGGATGGCACGGACAGGGAGGGGGTCCCCAGACAGTGCGAGTTTGAGAGAATCGAAGGGGACGACTACATTTCCACCTGCGTCGACGCAGGGGATGGGTACTGCAAGACGTGTGGCTACCCCGTAACTGGGGACATTCCGATATCCGCGATCCTCAAGGGCCGCATCGAGGATATCGACAAGCATAAGGTCCCGGAGGAAGAGAATGCGTGAGGCAGAGGATCCCATCCTGCACTTCTGGGCCCCTGACGATTTCCATCTAATCATCGCAGGCAATCGGGAAGGTCTGGAGAACATTGGGCTCACTGGCTTGACGATCGGGCACCGGTCCCTCTCCTATCAGAATGACCGGACCGTGCTGGTCTGTTGCACCAGAGATCCTGCCGGTAGAATTCTCCGTCAGAAACAGACAGGAGACTGGTGCGGGGTCCAAAAGACCAGCGCTTCTGATATCCTGGGTCCTGCGGCTACCCCAAATCAGAATCCGGAGTAATCGATGTGCGAACAGTGCACCTGCGAAGCCAAGATGATCGGCCAGTTCCTCCCTGGCTGGTACTTTGTCCAAGCGACAAAAGACGGGAGCGAAGGGGAGATGAAGGCGGGAGGTTTCGGGCTGGTACAGTGCAACAACCCTGATTTCCGCTTCACCACCCTCCCGACACCGAGTCAAGTCTACGAAATGACCGAGGAGCAGGCCAACGCTCTGGGGGATCATGACCCGCTGTGGGACGTTTCTTTAGAGTGGCAGAAAGAAGTCGAGAAATTCGAAAACGACCTCTGGGGAGAGCCTTATGTTTGCTGGGAATTGGTGCAAGCCGCCATTTCCTGTGGCTATGACCGCAGCAAGAACGGGCGGTTTGCAATGTGGCTCTTCCACCGACTAGGCCGCCTACTCCAAACCCGTTGGGCCTCACCCCTAGAACCGGACAGCCCAGGTCCTTTGGGGCAAAACGATCTCACAGTCTCCATACAGGAGTAGACCTCTATCGTTCTCCGAAACTTACTTGTCTAGCTCCAATTGAGCTTCGTCAACGTTCGGTTCCTGCTTCACAGAGTCAAGTTGTGCCCCCTCCCCCGTAGGTACATAAGAGCCAGAGCTTGTCTCTCCACAGGCTTCTGTGATCCGTTTCTTCTTCCTTTTCGGCTTCCGAACAGGAGGAAGGAGAACGGAGCACACGGGGGAACTCCCCGCTAACTTCGTTAATTTTGCTAACTGAACCAAGTTGATCGCTGCGTTGTGATCCCTGTCAGCTTCGAAACCACAAGCCTCGCAAATGAATGTTCTTTCCCCTAGAGTCAGTTCTTTCTTTACTACACCACAGGCGGAACACCTCTTAGACGAAGGGAACCATCGATCCGCCTTAACCACAGTCCCGCCCGCCATCCACATCTTGTACGTGATCATTCTGTGAAGACTGCCGGGCGAGGCGTCCGCAAGTGCCTTCGCCAAGCAATGGTTCTTCGCCATCCCAGCAACGTTCAACGTCTCTAACACGACCGTTTCGGCTCGCTTGGCTATCGCGTCCGAAACTTTGTGCAGGGCGTCGTTGCGCTGACAGGCGACTTTATAGTGTTGCTTGGCTAGTGCAGTTTTGGCTTTCTTGGAGTTCTCGGATCCTTTCTTCTTGCGAGAGAGGGACTTTTGTAAAAGGCGTAGCCTCCTTTCTGACCGTTTAAGGGCTCGTGGATTTTCGAAAACTGTCCCATCGGATAAGACTGCCAAGGACTTGATCCCTACGTCAACTCCCAGGGTTTCTGTCCCCAGAGGTCGAACGTGGGGCTCATCGGTTTGAATTGAGACAAACCACCTACCCGCTCGTTCCGAAACCGTTGCTGACTTGATTTCGACGTCAGTTGGAAAGTACCCGTGCTCTTTAAGACGGAGCCATCCGATACGGGGAAGACGGATTCTTTGTTCTGTTACCAGAACACTCCCACGTAGAGTGAATGACCCGATCCCGTCTTTTTTCTTCTTGAACTTAGGATAGCCTTTCTTCTTACACTTAGGATCCCTACATCGGCGGAAAAACCCATCCATTCCGGAATCTACGTTGGCCAGAGCCCCCTCAGAAACTTTAACCGGAATATCATTCAGCCAAGTGAACTCTGTTTTCTTGAGTTGCGTGAGTTCCTTCAGGAGATCATAGGCGGTATGGTACTTCTCCCCGTTCTTATAGGTTTCGTTTTTCCTTCTAAGACCATAGTTGAATACCCAACGAGCAGCACCTGAGTACTGCTTGCAAGTAGTTTTCTGCTTGTTGTTCAAATCCAACTCGGTCTTATAGGATCTCATTTCCCGGCTTTTCCTTCTACTACCTTAGTCATTACCGCCAAAATCTCCCGAGCTAGCTCCTCAGAACACCGGATCGTAACTCGATTGTCTGGCTTTCGTTCTTGAACAAGAGGAGCAGGCCCTCTTAGCGGGACATCTTTACTGTCCTCTCCTGTTCCCATGAAAGTGTCGATATCAGACTGCCGGTACCTTCTATGCCCCCCAGGAGTTCGAACAGGAACCAGCTTACCCTTAGTGTCCCAGTGCCGAAGGGTCTCCGCATGAACCCCCAGGGCCTTGGAAACTTCCTGAATGCTCAAGAGGCGCTCAGCCATTTTTCATCTGCTCCTTCTATCTACTATAGCCGAGTTATAGGCAAACTATTGGAAGTTTTCCGGAGGGGGCCGAAGTTCACTGAAGACTACACCTAAAAAAGCTTGCATGAGACTGCGGGATAGGGTACCATACGACTGGCTTGAAGAACAGAGGAAACTCCATGGGAGACCCACACAACTCCGAGCGTTACGGCGAAACTTGGCCTCAGCACCGGACTGACGCCTACCTGAAGGACTTGGAATCCCTCAAGGAATTCGTAGTGATTTCAGGCGGCTTCGCTTGGCACATGCTTTCTTCGACAGGCCACACAGAGTACAAGCACGCCCATGACCAGAAGGACCTTGACCTCTTCGTCCCCAAGCACCTTGTGGGAACCGTCCTCCCTATTCTCAGCACTCTGGGCTACAAGAAGGTTACGACCATCTACGACAAGATCCCTAGCAAAGAGAATTTCCGCCGATATGAACGGACAGTCGAGGATAGTGCCCATCCGGCCTGTAAACTGACAATCGACTTCTTTGTAGGGGGCCATCCAACACTGACTACTCGGGAAGGTTGGACAGTAGTGCGACCTGACGTGCTCCTGTCCTTCTACCGCGATATCCATTCCAGTGACAATTGCTGGGCTGTTCGGTCGGCCACTCGACTATTGGAGAACGGGGAGACTGTTGAGAATCTCGTAGGGAACGGAGCCTTAACTTTGTGTCCTGACCTGCCCTACTGGTTTTGCACCAAGTGCGGCTGGTCAGGACAATTCCCAGAGAGCACAACCCCACAAGGCACACTCCTCAAGGGGCTCGGAGGAGCATGGCACCCTGGTTGTGGCTACATGGCACACAATCTGGGTCTGCCAACATATCGACCCAGAGCAGAGTTCGAGAAAAGAGTGCCTTGACACTCTGAGGATTCCGGAGTACAGATAGAAACAGCAACCTCCTGTGAGGGATATAAAAATGTACGGAAGTGCCCTAAAGGCCCTCCAAGAACTTCTGGTCGGGGCTACAGTGCTCGCCGTTGAACCTCCTGGCGAGGACGAGTATATTGCCCGCTTCCTCGTGGAGAAAGACGGGAAACAAACTTCGTTTATGTTGGGGGCTACGGACCTGGGGAGTTGGGTGTCTCGTCGCCAAACAGAAATTACTGAAGAAAATGCCTGACGATAACAAGTTCGACAAGCTGCGGGAGATCGGCTACACAATCCCCATGGGCTGTGCGCTCTGTGTTCACGCTCATTTCCCTGCCTATGTGGAGTGGGGCACCTGCGGTAAGCACCTTTACCAGCACCTGAAACACACGGGAGAGCCCCGTGAGGTTTCGATTCATCGAGCCGGAACTTGCCCCGACGCCTATTGCGGAGCAGAACCTGCTGCGGGAGTCTACGGAGCCCACGCGGAGTTTCTGGCCTTCGTCAAGAAAGCCCTGTAACATGACCGTCGATGAGAAAGCTGCTGAGACAATCAAGAAGTTCCGGAACCTCTGCCAGTTGTTCGAGTTTCCGGAACCACCGATCGTACCGGTTTTGTCGACCGAGTCCGACGGGGCAGTTTCAGCCCAGGGAGTCCGCCTGGATTTCAAAGTCAATGGTACGACGGATCCGGACCTTCAAGCCAAGCGGGTTTTTGCTCGTTACTTATGTGACCTGCGGGTGTCCAAGCCCGAGTTTGACCACGAGGTCATTGCTCTTATCGCCGACCTCATCACGATCTATGAGGGGTACTTGAAAGTCTGGGCCGAAAAGGTTTCCCCGACCCGTGACGGAACTCAGAACTGAGGCATGCACTCATGAAAATCGCAGTTGACTTTGACGGAACCTGTGTTCTTCACGAATATCCGGGAATCGGAGAGGACGTGCCCTGGGCAGTAGAGACCCTGAAATGGCTTGCTGAGAACGGGTGGCAGATCATTCTCTACACTATGCGGAGTGGCCGCCTGCTCTTGGATGCAGTTTGCTGGTTCGAAGCCCGCGGAATCCCCCTGTACGGCATAAACACAAACCCCGACCAAAAGGCCTGGACAGTATCCCCCAAATGCTACGCCAACTTTTACGTTGACGACGCAGCTATCGGGTGTCCCTTGGTTACCGGCATGAGCGAACGGCCCTACGTCGACTGGAAACAGGTTCGTCGGATGGTGGTCAGCCGGACACTCGGGTAGAGACTAGGTTTCTGTGCGGGTTGGAATGGGGTATAGAGAGGGCCGGACTGTAAAGAGGTGCCGAATGACTACTTCACCCGCCAAAACCTTCACCAAGGTTGCAGAGACTCTCTTCGAGGGCCACGAGTGGCAACTCCGAGGTGTTCTTGGCTCTCTGGAAACAGAGTATGCCAAGAAAGTCAAACAAGCAGCGGAGGGAACCCTGCGCGGGCCAAACGGCAATCGTGGGGTCTGGATCTCGCTTTCCTCGGTGCCTGACCAGAAACTGCGTGACAGAGTAAAGGCGGAACTGGCCAAGCGGAAAGTAAGGGTAGACGGGTTCGTGGCCTACTGCCCCTGTTGCAACCAAACCTTCGATATGCCTTCGCAGTTCACGAGTCTCCGTGAAAACGGGCTCTGCGACCAGTGCCTGAATGTCGCAGAAGGCCGGAGTCCTGGGACTATTGGTTGGCGGGAACCCTGTGTAGAAGAAGTGCTGGCACTGCCTTTCGGGGACATTCGCTGTCTAGAGGCGGAAGTGCTCCGGAAAGAGATCCTGGCAGGGAGGAAACTGTGAGTTCACTAGCAGAACGGATCCTGGCGGAATACATGATTGTGGAACAGGGTGGCACTTTTGGAGATTCCGACGCCCCCGCTAGGGGGAGGTGCAAATTCTGCGGATTTGGCTGGACGGCCAACTGCACCGTTGAGGACGACGGGCAAACTTACCAGGAGTACTGCGCGGTCCCTCCGGAACAGGAACACCACAAATCGGATTGCCTTGTCCTTCAAGCACGGAAAGAGGCAGGGCTATGACCGGAAAAACCTTAGCAGAACGAATCCTGGCATGGTACGTCGAGCCTGACTGCCGCGTCGACCGCGATTACAAAAGAATCAACGATGAGGACAACAACGATATCACCGAGATAGCCCGTTGTAAGGTTTGCGGTGGCGAGTGGGATCTAGTTAAACGTGACAATCCGCAGGACGACTTCTACACTCCGCCTCTTCCCGCTTTACCTGAGCAGGAAAAACATCGGCCTGACTGTTTTGTCCTTCAAGCCCGCGAGGAGTTCAACAGATGCTGAAGGTCCCCTTTGATGCAGCCCGGGTCTTCCCAATCCTGGCAGAAGCCATCCTATCCACGTACAACTCCTATTCCACAGGAGGTGTTGTAGGAATGCCTGGGTGGAGTCAAGGGACCTGCATGTTCTGCGGAAGGTCTTGGAACGTAGAGGTAGAGAACCGGAAAGACCATTTGCGTTTCATCGACGTCCATCCCGAACGGGAAGAACATAGTCCTGGCTGCTTGGTTTTGTGGGCCCGTGAGAACGAGTCCCCGAGACCTACCCACACCCCAATTCCGGATGTGTATTTTGCCTTGACCGTACAGGCCCTGAGAATGCGGAAAGAGGTATTCTCTGGAGTCGGAATGCGGCTGAAAGACTTTGACCAGATGTACCTCGACGGAATCGGCCCGTACGAAAGACAAGTGGCCGAGGAAGAAGGGATTGATCTATCAGACCTGAACACTGACGATGGGAGGCTCCTATGACGACAAAGCGTGCTGAGACGTATCTCGAACTCAAGAACTGCTACCTGACAGTATTCCCAGAAGAAGAGACAGCCCTGTGTTGGGGAGACCCTTCGATAGACAAACCCGAAGACCTCGTAAGAGAGATCCTTCTAGATATGCGAACCGTCCGAGACTCCGCAACTGTACAGGACGCTATCGCCTTTCTGAAAGAAGGGGGCTACGGGATCTTCGATCCTAGCCTTCGCGAACCTGATCCCGAGGCTGTTGTTGAGAGACTTTACCGTCTACTACGCGGAGAATGAGGCCACGAAATGACTTTCAAGCCAGTCTCTCCAAACGAAAAGGGCACGTACGTCCAGTGCCGTCTCTCTCGGGGCAACCAGGGAACCTACTCATGGATCCCCAAGAAGTTTGCCATCGTCGGTAAGGTCCTCCTGCTCAAGGAAGGCGAAGAGTGGGAGGACGACTGGAAGGTGGAAGAGGCCTGGGCCGAAGCGCCCGCAGAAAAGGTCATTGCAGCGTCTCGACTCTACATGAAGCACAGGGACGGAACCGACGCTAGGCGAGATTCAGATGGCTGGAAAGGACCCAATAGATGAGCACTTCTGAATGGGGCAGGCCGTATCGGAAAAGTTTCCCTGGACACCGTATCTTCCCGACTACCTCATGTGCCGACTGCGAGTATTTCGAAGTGGCCGCCATGTTCAGCCGGAGGTGCAGCAAGAATCCAGACACGCATATCTGGGCTCCAGGATTCAGCCCCGAGCAAGAACGCCAAGAGAACGGAGGAGTGCAAGCTGAGGTTTGCCCAAGCTTCACTTTGGCAAGAGAGATTCTGGAGTGCTTGCCTCACCGTTGTCTCGACTGTGCTTTCTTCGAACAGGCTGTTTACCCGACTGTCCTGGATGGTGGCCCCTACTGTAACCTCGTCAACACCTCTATGTCTGACGAGAAGTCCAGGGAGGGGAACCTCTGTCAATCGTTTAGCTCGAAACCCGCTAGCACCCACGTGGAGTAAAAGAAATGCCTTTCGAGAACCATCCCAATCAACGGTGCTTGGATTGTGCTTTTCAGTCTTACCGGCTGGGCCGCCCGCAACCTGTTTTGAGTGTGGGATTCGGCACGCAGATTGTCGGTGAAATTCCCACGGTTTCCACCCCTATCTGTTCTTTAACCTTTTTCGAGATATCCGTCGACCCTGAAACTTACAATAGCTGTCCTTCTTACCGGCTTAGGGATTACCCAAAATCTGGAATTCAGTGTAAAACAGTTTGCGCAAAGCCCCAGAAAAACTGTGACGCTTCCACCTGCCCTGACTATGCAGAATGGCCACATGGCTCTACGGTAAATAGTGTTGTCACCCTCCCCGAGAAGTGTGGCCTAGGAGACCAACCTGGAACCCGAACCGGAGAGGTACGGTGCCCGCACCTGCAACCCGCGTTTGATAGATATGGTCATTTTGATGGAGAGGACTGCTCTCTAGAAGACGTCCGGTGCGGAGAGGAACGGTCAAACAGTTGCCCTCTCGACCGAGACAATCCTGGCAAGGCCCTAACCTGGAGGCTTGACTAATGACTATCCCCCTGGAAACCATTGCACTAGCTGGCGGCCTCTTTGTCCCCCTCGTTGTCTGGCACTTTTTGGCAGATTGGTGCACGCAGTCAGAATACTCAGCAGAGGTCAAACACGAAGGAAACTGGGAACTCACCGCCCACTGTCTCCTTTACACGTTCCTATTCGTGCCCTTCCTCTACCTGTACGGACTGCCCCTCTGGGCCAAGATCGCAGCAGGCTCGATTCTGCTCTGGTCCCACTGGACTGGAGATCGAGGCATTCCCGTGTGGCTATGGGCTCGGTACATCCGGAAAATGACGTGTGTTCTAAACCTGGAAACTCTTGAGCGGGAGCGAATGACAGTGCCCAAGGACTTGTTCCGTGACGGACAGTTCTTGAACACGTCTTTCTACTTCCGACCGATCCTGGTCATCGTCATTGACCAGTTGTGGCATTTACTGTGGCTTTGGGCTATTGTTGGGCTGACGCTCTACGTAAGGGGCTGATCATGCTCGTGTACATGTTGACGTTCGAGGATCTCCGGACCTACGAAGGCTATCAGTTGGAGCTAGGGGTAACCCATGAAATTCCGGAGGACCCAAACCGGAGGTGGCAGAAAACCCTGTGCTCAGACAGTCTGTTCAACTGGTATCTTGACCCTCTCCTGGCGGCAATCTGGGACGCTAGCTACGCCAGATACCAACTCCGGACCGACAGACAGGCCCGACTATTCGAGGCCGAAGCGAGCGGGCAAATCGTCTTGGGAGAGGATCTGAAAGTCAGCGGAGGGTCGGACGAGATCACGCTCTTACGTGAAATCCCCGTCCTGGAAATCTCACGGAACCAACGGGTAACTTTCGCTATCCTCTGTGCTCAGGAAGTCACAGATACCCCTACCTGGGGATGGAGAGCCTGGGCCGACAAATGGTTGAGCGGCGAAGACCGAACAGAGGAGTCTGCCCGAAAAGCAGGAGACAACATGGGGGCTTTGGAAGGTGGAAGTGCCGAATCGGCGGCTGCCTGGGCCGCCCAACAGGCGGCACGACACGAAATTTACCCGTGGATTTTGGCAGAAGAGGTGGGGATGTGGGCTAATCAAGCAGCAGTCCGATCCTCCATGCAGGCCCAACGAAGAAACCTTTCGCCTCTGGATTTCCTGGCGATTGCCAAACGTGCGGTGGAGAAGGGCTGAAACCATGATGCTGGAACGAGCCCTTGTGGCCTGGAACAGAGGCGAGCACCTTGTTCTCGAAGCCCACGGTAGAACTCTCAGAAGAATCATAGAAGAAAAAGGAATCACAAACGCTTTTTACTATGACCCGTGCAGTAGCCCGTTCCACGGAATATGGGTTTGGGAGGGGACTCCTAACGTAGGACACCCAATCAGTCCCTTCGACGACTATCACTGGCGCCATTTGAAATGGCAAGAACGCAGGTGCTTGCACAAACAACTTTGTCTGTGGATGGACTAGCCCCCGCCGTTTTTTCAGCTATAGCCTCCTCTCTGTAGAGAGATTGCGTAAGCTACAGAGTCCGAATATGAACCGTTTCAACGCCCCTGAAGTCCTCGCGGCCCTCTTCAAGGCACTTGAAGTGGCAGGGCTCGAAGACACGATTTCCCGCTTGAAGCAGTTGGGCGTGCCTGCTATCGTCGACAAAGCTTGGCAACAGAGGTCCAAAATGGCGTCTGAAAACATAGCAGACAAAGTGGCGGACCGGTACCTGAAATCTGAGAAAAGGAAATAGCACCATGAACCATACCGCTCGTATCACCCCTCCCTCTTACCTTGTGGTTTCTGAGCCTACGACTGGCAAAGTGGTCTTCAAGACCCCGACGGCCATCAAGACGATCGGAGCCATCCGGCACAAGGCTGAGGAGCTTCACGCTCAGTATCCTGGCATGGCGGTCCATGCTCTCGGCACGGAACGAGGATTCGGGGCGGAGAAGCTTGCCGCAGCTAAACCCGTGGGCAAGGTCCAGAAGGCTATTGTTGCCTACCTGGAAACCAAGAACGACAAGTCGGCCGACAGGGACGAGTTGCTCCGGCACTGTGGGCATGGAGTTCACTTCGGTGCCTTTACCGACTCCCTCGACGTACTGGCAAAGAAAGGTCTGGTCAAGATGAAGGACAAGAACGTGACTCTAGTTACAGAGTCGGATAAGACCGCGTCGCGGGTGGCCTCTCGGTTTGTCCAAGCCCTGATGCCCTATCCGACCATGCGGACCCTGGGGAACTTCAAGGACCCCAAGCTGATCAGCCGTCTCGTGAATGACCGGACCGACGTGGATTGGATCACGGACCCCCGTAGCGAACTGTACCAGCAGAAGTCGCAGGACAGCGGTTTCCTGGAGTACACGGTACCCAGTGTCAAGAAGCAGTTCGCAGAGGTGAATGACCTCATTCGCGAGGCTACTACCCGTTGCCTGAAACGCTTGAAGGCTTGGCAGAAGCTGGCCGTCCCGCAGTTCGAAGAGCTGGGCTACACCGTGAAGCTAGGGAAATTCACTTCCGTCGTTCAAAGTTCGGATTGGGCTGACTACGATTTCCGGCAGATCATCAGCATCACAGACAACGTGTTCGGCGGCACAGAAAACCGACACCTGACCTGGGGGTTCCGAGACTTCGTGTACCTTTCGGAGTACCAGAACCACTGGACCAGTTTCTCCTCAGACTCGCAGATCGATGCACCTCTGACCTTTGCGGCTATGGTGCTCTCTATGAAAGAGCATCTTCAGAAGAATGCCTGGAAAGAGTTCATCGCTTGGCGTCAGAAGAAGATGACGGAGAAGGGGGTCGCTTAGACCATGCCCAAGAAAGCCCCGCAACCCGTCAACCTGAAAAAGAAAGACAACCTCACTGTCCACCTGGACTCATCCATCCCTAGAGATACTTCGGCCCAAGCTCTTATAAATCGCCCTGGCTCCGGCCCTCATAAGAACCGCGAAAAGGACGTGGCAGAGGGACGTTCCAGGAAACCAAAGCATCCAAGACGATGGCTTGATAAAGAGGCACACATGGATGAACTGATTGGAAGGATTGTCTCACGGCACTCTAAAGAAACCGCCTAGAAAGGTAACCCATGCCCAAGACTCCCAAGCCTGCGAAGCTACGGGACGAAGACCTAGACACTGGAACCTTTCACATCAAAACAGCCGCTCCGAGTGAGCGGGTCATGAGACTCTTCTCTTCGAAACAGACAGAAAAGAAACCAGTGAAACGATCCAGAGGCCGGTAACGTTAGTCCTTGACAGCCCCTATCTCCCACGCTAATCTTTCTTCAATTCCCGTTGGGCCCCTGCTCCGTTGCAGCACAGTGCCTCGCGGGAGGTTGCTTACTGGGCCGAACGGTGCCCGAAGCGACGTCGGCTGGCTACATCTACCCGAGGCTAGCAGTCCGGCGATGGGGACTAGGAGGTGCTCGTTTCGATGATGAAAACGGGCTCCTTCCTTTTCTTGTTTCATTCCCCCAGACTTTGGCGTATACAGGAAACGTAAAGGGTCTACCTAGGGACTTGTCATGTTCCGCGAGACAACCATCGAAGAGTACACACAGGGCGGGTGCCACCTGTTAGCCAAAGAGATCCTCCGACTCCGGCCTGACCTAAAGGCTGGGATTCTTTCTCACAGGGGGGATGCAATCGGAGAAGCCCACTGTTTCGTTATCCTGCCCGAGAGTGAGTCCCTCGATACCCTTGTTCTCGACGTAACAGGGAAACAGCCCCTCTACAAGCTGAAAGACGAATGGGGTTGGTTGAAACACGTGTCTGTCTTTGATTCCCGCGAGGAATTCGAAGAGGAGGTTTCAGATTGGTGGGCTCCGGATATCCCCAAGCCTTCGGTTCGCAGAGTCGCAAAGGTTCTACTTCAGTCTGTTGGGCTCTAAGGCTAGATCGTCGTTGGCCGGTAAAGCTGTTCGTCGGTCACCTGTCGAACTTTCCGCAACTGCGCAATCTCAGCTTCCGCTCTGGCAAAAATCGCCTCCAAAGCAGCACGGTCTGTCAGGCGTTCCGCTGCAGCTTGCACTTGTGCTTTCAGTTCCGCTTCACGTTCAGGAGTCAGGCCAAGGTTGCTCATCTCTTTGCTCCTAGCCGTCAAGGTTTGCGGCTACGCAGGATTTCCAAGTGCTTGTCAAACTCCGCTTTGAACTCCGCCAACGCTTTGCCCTCACTGTCAAGCATCATGACGGCGGCGTCCAGAAGTTTGGCGTAGGCCAGGACCAGTACCGTAACACTACGCGGTTCTAGATCCAGGACTTCCTCTTCCACCGAAGAGATTAGGTTCAAGTCCACACTACTGACAAAATCGGAACACTTCATTTTATCCACCCTTCCGTCCAGTTTTCGCAAGTGGGTTCACCGACACAGCCGAAACAAGGCAGATCCCCATCCCATGCCTTGGAACAGCTATCGAGCCGGAACCAGTGGTAAGAGTTTGTCCCGTCAGGACTGGCAACTAGCCAATATTCCCAGTGCCCGCCTCGTCGTTTACGCCACCACGCCCAGCCGCCAAACAGCCCGTCGAAAAGGTCCATTTTTTATACTCCCTATCTATTCACGTCTAACCAAGTTTTCGTTCAAAGCCAAGGCATTTCCTGCCACGGAATCTATTCACCGTCCAGTCCCATTAAGGTGCCGCCTGTTCCGATAAGAGAACGTCGCAGACCGATAAAACTCCTCCGGCGGAGTCACGTCGTAGAAGTAATTCTCGTCCGGTTCATAGGTCAGCCCGGCTGCTTCACAGGGCACCTGAGGATACGGGACCGGACCGCTTTTCAGATAAGTCGGCAACAGACTGTCAGGCTTGTTCCACTTGAGCGGCATTTTTGTCAGTCTCCATGAAGGGCCTCTTTACTATACCCGATTTCAGTCTAGGAAACCATGTACGATTCCAGTTTCATTCTGGTCCGGTCCGGTGTATACATAGGGTGCGAGAGAGAACGGACCTCAGTTGGGAGACAAGAAGATGAGCACCAAGCAGACCGACCTGTACCCCTGGACCGAAGATATGGAAGTCTCCCTGACCTCCGGCAGAAGCCACGATGTCCCCCGCTTCCACAAGGTCTCCCGCCTCACCGACACGATGGTCATCATCAACGAACAAGAGTTCCGCAGGGATACAGGCTACGCGGTAGCCCTCCTCTACCAAGGCTGGAATATCCACCCCGTCACCCAGGAAGACCGTGACCTCGTGAACTTGCTGGATACCCGTGCCAAGCTGGTCAAGGCTCTTGACAGCTTCCGCCCCCTCTTCGCAGACAAGGCCACCTGCGAAGCCCTGCTGGCCCTCCTCGAACCCAAGACGGAAAGTTAACCAACATGGACGCTACCAAGATCCAGGATCTCGCTCAGCGCATCTACGAAAACGAGAAGCAACAGAAGGCCATCGGCTGGGCCAAGTTCGCCGAACGGGCCCAGGCCCTGTGGGGTGAAGTCGCGGAGGAAGATCACGAGACTTACCTCGCTGTCAAAACCGCCGTCCAGGCGCTCAAGTTCTCAGGAAAGGAACGAGTGTGATCATGAAGTTCCCCCTCGGCCAAATGGTCATGACTCCTGGTGTCCAGGAACTGGTCCTCGGCGGAGTCTGCAACCCCGCAGCCCTCCTGGCCCGTCACGCGGCCGGAGACTGGGGAGACCTCGACGAAGAGGACAAGGCCCAGAACGAGGCCGCCCTGCGGAACAGGGAACGCCTGTTCTCGATGTACAGGCTGAGCCCCGCTCAGAAAGTGTACGTGATCACCGAGCGGGATCGTTCCGTCACCACCCTCCTGCTGCCTGAGGAATACTAGGAGACTTCACGATGACCTCCCCTTTCAAGAACCTCAAGTGCGTCCTCTTCCACAACATCCCCGTCTGTCACGGGTTGAGCACCACCTGCGCTTCTAACGGTAGTTCCTGTAACGCTTGTGTCCCCTACGGTGACTTTCCCCTCTGTTTCCTCGGCATCCGTGCCCTCGGTGGGTTCTTCAACGCCGTCGGCAACCCCTACGACGACGAAAGCGCGGAGTCCTTCCAGACCCGCGTCAGCAACCTCATCAAGGACCTGTAGGAGGAACCACCATGCCAGTTCACGTTACCGTAGGCGACCTGAAGCGTGTGCTCGAAGGGGTACCCGACGACACCCCCGTCGTCGTACCCAGCACCGACCATTCCTTCCGAAAGGTCCGTGCCTCCCTCCAGCAGATTGGCACCGACAACCGAGGGTACTACGGAGAAGTAGATCGTCGTTGCCCCAACGAAGGCTGGGGCGACACCCCCTGCACCCTCCTCACCGCACTCGTCATCGAGTAGGGAGACCCGCCATGTTTACCAAGCGTACTCCCATCCCCGGCGTCGGGCTCCTGACCGATACGGAACGAGCCGTCCTCATCGCCGTCTACGGTGCCGCCACCGCCCCCAACCCCTACGTACACAACGGGGTGAACACCGGGAACGTTTCCGTCCGAGATGTCAGCGACGCCTGCCAGCAGGTCGGTATCACGGTCACCGAAACCTATGCCGCCATTGAACGGATGAGTGTAGGAGGCTGGTTCCTCACGCGAGAGCACGACCCGAGGAAAGAGAACACCGTTCGCCTGCTGCCCAACGGTGCCGCACTGGCAACCCTCTTGATGACAGAAAGGTAGATCCTGCAGTGCACACTTTTCCTGTTGCTGGTTGCCTTAGTTTTGGCTCTCTTCATGGGAGTCGGCGTGGGGATCAGCGTGGGGCCACAATCCGGCAAGTTCACGGGCTACGGCTTGTGGAAGTGCAAGCCTGGAGACACCAGGATGGCCTGCCCTCCTCATCAATCAACGACGAAGACAAGCCAAAGCTTCAACAGAATGCCCGAAACGGAGAACTGAATCATGGATAACGAACAGAGACTTTTCCTTGACCTGCCGGTTGTGCTCCGCGACAAAGGGCCCATGTGCACAGGCCTGTACCTCTGTGGTTCCGCTTTCAAGGGCGGGGAAACAGCCCACGGCAATCGGCTGTACTGCAACCATAGTGCAGAGGGCGTCTGCCTCGTGGCAGTGAAACGTCTAGGTCGAGTTTTCGAAACAGCCTGCCAGAGCACACCGGAAACTAATGAACAGCTCGGGCGTAGCGTGAGACGCATCCTGAAAACCGTCAAAGCCGCTGGCACGCACGAAGAGGAAAAAAACTAAACCTCGGTCGATTTTGCTTCCCTTCAATGGGAATCCAGAATATAAAGCCCCCAGAACGCCCAGAGGAATCCAACCTTGACCGACTGGTCCAACCCCCACGAAAACAAAACCTGCACCTCATGGGGCCGCCGTGTCGGGATCCTCTTCCTCGAAGTGGTCAGACTGTCAGGCAACACCAGCTACGGGACTCGTATCTCTCTGGGACCGAGCCCTCTCCATCCAATTCCGTTTCTCAGTGGCTTGCGATACTTCATCTCGGGTGAATCCAAGGATACCCTAACAGAAGCTCAGGAAGCGGTCGAGAAGTGTGCCCGAGAAATCCTCTGGCAGGCAAACGTAGACTTGGGAGACTAAAGGAAACAAAAATGGCAAAGACCCAGTGGCACGACATAGAAGAGGACGAGAGCTGCAGGCGTGTCGGTGGATTCATGCTCAAAGCCATGAAGGACCCTGAAGCCTCCGGTTGGTGGTCACACGTATGCTTGCCGCAAGTCATGGGAGAATTCAGAGCCGTAGCAACGAAGTACCCGCTCCCTTCCAAAGAGGTGGCTCAGGCGGCTTGTGAACAAATGGCCCGAGAGATGGCCCGGGATGTTCTGGACGACTTGAACGGTCAGGAGAGCTAACATGGCAAAGACCACCTGGAACCGCACCATCGATGACGCTGCCAGTATCGGACGGGTAAAGTTCACTCGACGAGTCGGGGTTTTCCTGTTAGAAGTACAACAGATTGCCTATCGTCGAACCCCAGAATCACCCGAGATGTGGAGCTTTTCCGTGAGTCTAGACACTCTCAAGGCACATGCCAGCTTGATCACTGGCGGGATGGCCTTCGACACCGCCGAAGAGGCCCAGGATGCAAGCGATAGATTCGTAACGTCTATTCTGGAACATGCACTTGAACACCTGAAGGGAACCAAACCATGACCAAAAACCCCTGGCAGAAAGAGTTCACGCCCTACCCCTCGAATCGGTTTTACCGCCACGTCGGGCGTTTCATTCTAGTGGTTGAATACTATCTCGGGGGAACTGGCTGGTGGGCCAAGGTACTCTTGAAGAATACCTTGGAGAACACCACGATCCACACGAAAAACCAGATTCCCTCCCAAGAGGAAGCTCAGGCGGTCTGCGAGCAGATAGTCCGAGAGCTTGCCCAAGAGGCCCTGGACGGCTTGAACGAGTAGGGAGGCGAACAGAGTCAACCGAAGAGGTTAGGATTGAACCCTGTGTCAATCCCGTCAAACTCTCCGTCTTTAGGTAGCATCTCTGTAAGACTCTCAATGCAACTCTCCAGGTACTTCCGGCGGTCGGGATCCGTCTCGTGCTCCAAGCGGGCTTTTATCACTCGGATTGTGTCGAGGTAGTTCTGGCTGTACAGCCGCATCTGGGGGCGCCTCCCGAAGTGTGTCCCCACTTTACTCCCGCGAGCCTGAAAATTCAAGTTACAAAATGCCGCCGGATAGGGTATAGATACATACAGGCGGCCAAGTGGGAGAGAGGGTTGGAGCATGGACGAAGAGCCTAGGTTCTGTAAAGACTGCCGATTCGTAGAAGCGGGATGGCAATTCCAAGACCGGCTTCGGGTAGCAGCACGACAGAGCAACCCTGGAAACCTTAGTTGGTGGGGTCCCTACTGCTACAAGCTTTGGCCTCATCCTGTTTTTGGGCCGGACTCCGAAATCGGAGCCTACTGCACAGTACGCAATGCTCGTTTGGACTGCCCGAGTTTCGAAACAAAGGAGGAATAGAAAATGGTCTTCTGTAAGTCCTGCTGTTACATGCAGCCAAAACGCGCAGTTTTTGTTCCCAGTTCTCAGACTCCCTACGGGATGGAGCTTGGCTACGGCCCTGGGGAACCAGTCTGCCAAGCAGAGGGTTTCGTCGACCCTATCACAGAACAGCCTGCCCAAATTGAGTGCCGTATAAGGAATCTGTTCTGCGACTGTCCAGACTTCAAACCTACAGAAGTGGGTTAGCTTCATGAACGGGCTTTCTAGCGTCGTCTTGTTCGTAATCGTCACGGAGTGCCTTTTCTCCCGCGAAGAGGCTAAAAAGGCATCCCTGACGCTTACCTAAGCCAACCTGAAAGGAACACCGTAACCATGGCACAAACCGATTGGCAGTCCACTATCACAGGAATCGACACCGTCCGGCTCGTAGGCCCCTACCGCCTGGGAACCTACAAGATGAACAAAGAGGGCCAGGACAAGTGGTTCGGAGCGGTGGAACACGTGGCTTCCGCTGGGATGCTTCACCTCAGCAACTACTACAATACGCAGGAAGAGGCTCAAAAGGATTGTGAGGACTACGTCAGGGCTCTCCTGGCCCAGGCCCTTGTGGAACTGGACGGGTGAGCAAACATGAAAACTGCTTGGCAACGGGACCGCAGTTCCCACAACATGAGCGACGAAGTTTGGATTCGCAGCGTGTTCCCTTTCTACCTTGAAGTCTTCTTTGTCCATGAAAATAAATGGGAAGGGAACGTTTCGGACGGGGCTCTGAAATATTCCGCCAAGACCCATCCGTCCAAAGAGGAAGCCCAAGCAGCCTGCGAAGCCCGCACTTGGGAGATAATCCGGCACATGGTCTTAGATTTAGGCGGAGAAGGAGCGGTGCTATGAGCAATGCTTCTGCTTCTGCTACTGCTTCGCAGTGGGTCGAGACGGTCTACGGTGCCTATCGCCGAAAGTTCGGGCCCATCCACCTTGAGGTTCTGAGCCACCTCGCAGGGAATTGTTGGCTTACGGAGTTCGACACAAAGCAGTACCCCACTCGGGAAGAGGCTCAAAAAGCCTGCGAGGATTACGCAAAGGCTTCGGTACAGGAAATCTTGACCGACCTGGGGGATAACCAGCCTTCATCAACCCTAGTTGCAGCCAGATTTGCTTTCCTTGACCAACCTGAAGCTATCACAGTCACGCTCCCTAAAGGGGCCTGTTTCATCCCCGACGCCCGTGGGTTCCCTACTGAAAAGTGCCCTTATATGCTCTCGGGTTCCTATGGGGATGCTGACTTCTGCGGGCGCCTTGCCGGTTTTCCGGAACTGGTCGGGCCCGCTCCCGTAGAACCCTGCCCTCTGGGCGGAACAGAGCATCCTCTGACTTGGGAATTGAAAGGAACACAACCATGAAACAATGGCAACCGAAAAACCCAAACAACCCCCTTCACTTCATCCGGAAAGTCGGACCTTTCACCTTGGGAGTCGAATTCTACTCGGCTGAAAAAAGAGGCTGGGATACCGAGACAGGTTGGGACGTTCGAGTCACCGAAGGGGATAGTAAAAACAACTCCCTCGGGATCTGTGGCCCCTATCCCTCACTGGAAGAAGCCCAGGTCGTAGCCGAGATGCTGGTGGATAACCGCTTGGGCTCCCTCCTGTCAGAAGCCGTGACCGGACAGGGAATGCCCTGGCAATCCACAGCATCGCAGAAGGACAAAACTCTTCCTGCCCACGTCAGAGAGGTTGGACCTTACCGGTTGGAAGTAGAACAGTACATGCATCACTTCCCTCAAAGCAAAGCCCTGAGGTGGCGTGTTGTCAGTCCGCAGGTTCCGGGGTATCACTGGCCGATTCTAGAAAGACACGTTCCTGAGAAGGCTCAGGAGTTGGCGGAACAGGCAACACAGAAGCTCATTCAGTTGACCAGAATCGAACTCGGGTTCCAAGAGGGCATGACTATCCTTCTACCGCCAGGGTATTGCAAAAGCACGAACCAGGGCATCGAAGTTCGTTGTCCCTTCCTTGTTTCCGTCGAGGAGTGTTTGGATTCCTGTGACCTGTCCAACAAAGAGGGCTACTGCGAGGGAGAGACTGAGGCTCTGGCTCAGCACTGCCCCCTACGGGAACCCGACGAAGAGATGGTCTGGGAACTCAAGAGAAAGAAAGGAACCCGTCATGCCTGATAGCACCTTCAGGGATCTAACCATAGGGGTTCCCGATTGCTCCTGCGGAGCAAAGTGCCAGTGGGTTCAAAAGACCGGAGACAGCAAACAGGAAATCATGTGGGACTGCCACCGACACGTCACTATCACGAATGGCGTGGAAACTGAAAAGCATCCCTGCCTCTACAAAGACTACACACAGGCAGAACGGCTGGCTATCCTGGAAACCTTTGCCCGTAAGGCAGTCCCCGTTCTGATTCGAATGGCTCGGGTTACCTACCCTGAGAAACCTCACGACTGCGGCTGGCTCCCGCCCGAACTCCAAGAGGCCCTGGGTCTAGACCCGCTTCCCGAGGTAATGTTCAACGACTTCAGCGGGGATGAGAGATAATCATGATTCCACACAGCGTGACTCTTTTCAAAGGGGCTTGTACAGACCCCACTACTAGGGCGCGGTGTCCTCACTTATACCCTGGCTACGACTACCAGAACGAAGTGGCAACTGAATTCTGCCTCCTGGCAGAAGAAGAAATCTACTGCCAAGGAATCAGATCCTTCAAGTGCCCTCTGGACCGACACGACCCCGACTGTGAACTGACTTGGGAACTGAAAACCAAGGAGTCGGATCATGACTGAGATGGACACCTCCGTTTGTGTGCCTGAGAAGAGGTGCAGAGGCTATCTCTCGTCAGCAGACAGCCGATGCCCTTTCCTCCACCCTCTGCTTATCCCCTATGCCAAAGAACTGAACTTTGACGGACGTTTTGACTTGATCGACAGAACCTCTTCGCCAGAACTGTCGGAGTGGTTCGACAGTAAATGCGCTTTCACAGGACAAGAACTCACCGCTCACGATATGCGACCGGACAACTGCCCACTCGACCGGCATAATCCAGGCTGCGAGCTGACTTGGGAACTCACGTCGTCCGAGGGAATCCAGAAGATCCTTCACACAGCCCGTCACTTGGAAGAATCCGTTGACAAGCTGTGTGCGATTCATGGCCTACCCAGGCCAAATGCCGATTGACAAATAGCACCGCAGAGTGTTACAGATCAGCCGAGACTAATGCCTTCCTTTGAAAGGATCCCCATGAATCTTGAAATCACCAGTCGCTTTTCTGACAAGGGCCGAACCCGCATCCACGCCGGTTTCGTTTCCGGTGAACGCCCCGACCCTGTCGAGACAGCCCTCAGGGTACCAACCCCTGACCCCAAACCGGCTCGACCCCGTCGGAACAAGTGGGTCTACGGGGTACTGGCGGTTTTGGTCATGTTCGGCTTAGGGGTCTTAGGTCACAGGCTGAACTCCCGTATTCGTACCTGCGTAGAAACTCACTGTGTCCGGCCCTCGGACTCCCTTTCGACGGTTTCAGTTTGCATCTCTGCCTGTCGGGCTGCTGTTTTTGCGTCAGGCATCTGTGATACTTGCACCAAGGAGTGAACCATGAGGTCCACCGCAGAAGCCCTCCTGATCCGAGGGGCGTGGCTTTTCACCCAAGCTCTCGACTCAAGCCATGGCCCCATTCCGGCTTCTCGTAAGGCGGCACTGACCGAAGAGATCGAGGCATGGAAACTGGCCGTCCGAAACCTCACGGGCTCTGACCCCGCATTCAGGCAGGTAGCCTGCAAAGACTGTCAGCATCGACGCTGGTCAAGCAAGGAAGGGGATTGGGCAACGGGGCGGCCATTTTGCGTGATTGACCTGCAAAAACACGACTGCATCGTCAAGAACCAGAACCTCGACTGTCCAGACTTTGCCCCTACGGCACCGGCAAAGAGCCTAGATACGAAGCCCCTGTTCGACGATCTAGCAATCAAGCCTGGAACGGCCTTGTGCCCTCTGCAGGATGGCCAGGGTTGTATCTCTTTTACCTCCAATGGGACAGGCGGATGCTTGGCCCAGTTGGAGATACCAAGATACCACAAGGCACAGATCTGCTCCAAAGCCATTAGCAGGGCTCTGGCCGTTACGGAAGCCATTGCAAACGCCACCGACGATTGCTGCGGAATCCACTTCTACAAGACCGTCGTCGACGTCTTGCAGGCAAACCACTGTTTGCCAAAGGAGCCCTAGCATGACCGCCTCCTATCGAACCTGTCCAGGTGTTATTATCTGCCCCGAGTGCAAACAGTTGGTGAAAGCCACGCTGTATATCGACCAGTGGGGGATGAAGGTGGGCGGGGAGACAAAATGGCACTTCTGCCTTCCTGCGGACCCGCCTCCCTCGATTGCAAGTGCAGAACCCAAGAAGCCGAGCCGACTGGTTGGCTGGTTCAAGAACCTGTTTCGACGAAGTCGAGATCGAAGTCAAACCAAAGAGAAAGGCAAGTAAAATGGAACAGTATTTCGTGCTCAGCCTCGGGCCTGACGGACCCCGCCTCGTAGCCATGGACAAGGCACTCCTTCTCAAACGCCTGGATGGTGACTTCTGGGGGACAGATCCGACGTTCTTGAACCACATTCCAGGAACGGCGATGGACCTGACGGAATACGAAGGCGTCATGATCATCAAGGGCACGGTGGTCCAGCCTCGCACAAAGAAAGTTGTCGTTGCCCACGATATCGACTAGAGGGCTAGGGGGCTAAGGGGGAGGGTCCGTTTATGGCTGCTCAGCAATTCGAGGACAGAGCCTCAAACCCCTTCGGTTTGCCCCCGAAACAAGGGCAGGAGGATCCATGGTGGAAATTTGAACACCGATTCAATGCCAACAACTCAGGCTTCACAGACACGTTTCTCCCCCTCGCTTTCCAAAGAAGACACGAGAAAATACAAGGGCCCGTTCACGAAACAGGCATGTATTACCTGTCTGAGCCCAAAAAGATACTGTCTTTAATATCGGAACGTTTTGGGGAACCTGTTTACATTTTTTACAATTGGAAAAACCCGAAACAAGTCTCTACTGCCTGCTGGTCCTGGGACGGTGGCATTGTTCGTGCCAGTAGCATCTCTGAAAAAGAGATACACCAACTAGAGCTGTACACCACTAGCCAGGAGGATATGGACTGGTTCGTCACCATGGCAAAGCCGTTCTGGAACAACGATGAAGACAAAAGCTCCCTCTACATGGTCCAACGAGCAACTCGGGAGAAGCCAGTCTCTTTCAACAACCTGGGGACCGTCGAAGAGCCGCCCGAACGCGGGAACTACTCACCTGAAGTCCTGGCCCAGTACGACAGGGCCTTGGCAGACTTGCTCTCCTCTGATCCCAAGGGCCGCATCCTGCTTCTAGAAGGACCTCCCGGGTCTGGGAAGACTCGGCTCGCCAAGGGCTTGATTCACGACACTCACGGGAAAGCGGATTTCATCGTCATCAACCCCAACAACTACGACGATTTACAGGATCCGGAACTGATCTCTGGAATCCAAACTACCTTCGTAGCGGACGTGAGTCAAGAGGATCGGAAACCCGTCGTGCTCATCCTGGAAGACGCGGACCAACTCCTTCAACCCCGAAAAACCGGTTCCTCGATTGGCGGGCTCTCTTCCGCTTTGAACATGGGAGACGGACTTCTGTCCAGCTTCATAGATATCCGTTTGATCGTCACAACCAACGCTCCCGTCGACTCCATAGACCCAGCTATCACCCGTACGGGACGCCTGTCCGAGAGAATCCACGTCGGGGAATTGAGCCCACAACAGGCTCAGGAAATCTATGCTCGACTGCTCGGTCCCGATCAGGTTCTGAGCCCAGGTGACTGTAAGAACTGGATGCTCTCCGACGTGTACTCAAAGGCTAGGGAGAAGGGTTGGACAGAACAGAAACCCGAACCCCAACATGGAGGAGGGTCTGAGAAAACTGGCCAGAAGCCTAAGGGTTTTGCGGAACTCCATGCGGAGGCCCTTCAGATCGAAAACGAATTTAGGGACGCCGTAGCCAATTTATCGTTGCCCCCAACACTTAGGCACCAACCCTAGGCTCGCGTGTACTGCTCGTAGAACGTCTCGTGACACACGTAGAAAACCTGCTGGGCCTCCTCTTCTGAAAGTCCCTCGTACCGGTAATCCACACCACCCTCGACCGGTACACTCACCTTGCCAGGAACCCGCTTGAACGTGTAGACCAAAGCTGTAGCATCCACGTCAGCACACTTGTACAAACCACCAAGCTCATGCTTGAACGTTTCTCCGGGTTCGGGGATATACGAGAAGAGAGGGTGTGTATCCCGGAACTTCTGAATCGAGTTACGCAGCACAAGGCGATCCGCCAGGGACTCTGCCAACTGGAGGCACTCTTCCAAAGCCTTGGTCCCCGTGGAATTGGACTCCAACCAGTACTCCGTAACCTGCCCCTTGCCCCACTGGGAATTGACGTTCCACCTAGGAAAGACCTTCCAAGCATTCCAAACAGCCGTCTCCCCAAAGCTGTGCCTGGGGTCACAGAAATAGGCCAGGGTCTCAAGAGGCTTCAAACTATCCGTAGTGAGGGAGAAACAGAATTTAGCCCTCTGCTCCTCGTTGTTCTCGGGTACGTCAATGCGGTGACGGATGCTGCGACTATCAACCCCATCCAGACACCGCAAAATCCCACTCAGGGCCCCTGTGACACAGACGCTGGCCCAATCGAAATCTTTCACTATCTCAGTCTCATCCTGGACAATAGGGCCGTCCGGAGGGATGTATTCGAACTCGCGCCCCAACAGGAACGCCCCCAGAGAGATATTGATCTTGCTCTCTCCTTCGGATTCGGATTCGGATTCGGGCTCCTGGCAAGAGAATGAATACTCTTCAGAACTAACCGAATCGCACCGGTAGATGACCCACCCTTTGCCTTTCGCTCTACGGTACAAATCCCCCGTAAGAGGGCGATACCCCAGCAGAGGAAACTTCTGGTACAGGGCAGTCAATTGCTCGTGCAGACGGGCCAGAGTCAACGTGTCACTCATGACTAGTGCTCCCTCCAGTCGAAACCAACTCCCACTCCTTGTAGAACGTCTCGTGGGGGATTACGACCGTTTGCTCAAGCAAAGTCCCGCCGTCTGTCCGCTCGACGGCCTTCAGAATCGGCCGACCAATTCTGTCGGGCTGGATCTCTAGGCCAAGATACTCATAAACCGTTTCAGGGTGCGCTGTCTGCCGAACCCTATCCCCGGGCTGGACAGAATTGTAAGACCACAAGGGATACTTGGCCGCTGTCTCGTCACACCAGAGAGTGGCGTTCAGCATCCGTGTGAGGTACAGAATCTCAGTGAGAGCCACGTTTGCTTTGGCTCCCGTCTTTATAACAAAGACCGGAGTAGTCTCTTCCCGGATAGGTGTCGCTGGAATGCGAGGACGAACCTCCAAGGTCCCGCCTTCCTGGGTACAGAGATAGGCGATATTGGAAAGGGCCTTCTCGTTCTTCGTGTAGAAGGCCAACTCCAAAGACTGCCCGAACTCGACCTCCTGGGACCACCACAGGAACTCAATGCTGGGGTCCAGCACCTTCAACACCGATTGGAGGTCTTCGAACCATTCCTTTTTCACAGGCTCTTGCGTGACATTGCTCATTTTTTTTACACCCTCACCCTTCCAAGATGTATTTCGACATTCCGTACTCCGAAGGATCCTGAGCCAGAACTTCTTTCCAATCCTTAGCCCCGCCTTTGCCATCTGACCAACGTTTACCATGAATGCGAAGAAAATCCCCCATCTGCTCATCCACCGACCTGGGTGTTTCGTGTGAGTATTTCTCCGTAGCATAGTCTTCAGGTTCTCGAATCCAAGCCATCCCCAGGAGTTCACCCTCCCGAGAAGCCCTGATCAACTCGAACATTTCTTCCGGAGTCTTACGCAGGATAACTACTTTGTACACGGTTCACCTCCAATTTCGACTAACTCGAAGTCCTCCCTGAAATACCGCGGATTGACGTGCAGAATGGGGTGCCTGTCTGCTCCCTCCGCCGGATCAAGTATCACACGTGCGTTCTGCGCCGCAGGCGCAACCTCTCGGACCTTGTAGAGTCTGCCTGTTTCCTTCTCTCGCCACTGCGTCCCAGGCTCGATACGGGAGATCGTGCCGATATAGGCAAAGTGGTCCTTGAGCATTTTGCCATTGAAATTCCAAGGGCAGGCGACTCCATACAGCTTACGTAGTCCAACCCACCCATCATCCGCTACCACGAATATCTCCCAAAGCGAGTTCCGGCCAGCTTCTGTGTCCAAACTAAGCAGAGTCCCATCCTTCTGCTTCGTCTGCCAGACAGAATGTAGCTTGATCTGCCCGCCGACCATCAAATCGGCCTTCTTCGACTTTGCCTCGAATTCATCAAGCATACGCAGATAGTTCAGACAGTCCTGGGACTTCTGTTCGAACTCCACCGCAGACTTGGCACCACCATCCGTCAGGTCCAGAAAATCTGTGCTAAGCTTCGGCTTGTAGGCGTTGTAGAGGAGGACGAAATTGCTCTCAAGCTCACTGATCGGAATCCATGCCTTTCCAGAAGTATTACCGCCCAGAGGCGGGTCAATCTTAACAGTGTTGCGCATAGGAAACAAATCCACGATCTCGTGGTGCGTCCCCCTCCACCTATGTTGCCATATCTGCCCGACCTCAGGCTTGTGTACCTGTACTTGTATCGGTACCGGAGCCTTTGTCTTATAAACAAACGCATCCTGAAGCCTCTGGACAGAGATACTCTCCTCTCCCAACCCCCGGAGCGGGGGATTGACATGCACCGTATGCACCCCAACTCTCGCCGTGTAGTCAATCCCCACGATCTCATAGCCCGTATGATCCGCGGTCGTCCGTCTCCGCCAAATCTGCCCCAATTCAGGCGCTACCTCAGATTTCCCCGCATAACAGAACCGATTCAGGAAGTCCCCGATAGTAACCCTACTCCTACCGATTGCCATATCGGGCGGACTGATGTTCACGTAAGCCAGAGTCCCATGAGAGTCCCTCATGAGATAAAGAACCTCGTGAAGGGTCTTATCTTTGTCCCCTCTCTTCTGCCAATGCTGTCCAGGCTGGATATCGGGCCAGAGACCGGGTTCTTCGTCCTGGTCAGACAACCTCTTTTCTGCAATTCTGCCCGCCCCTGCCTGACAGGAATATCGGAAGTCCTTGAGCAACCTCTCCACGGTTACCTTCTTCATCCGATTAGCTGATAGCAGAGACAGAATCACCCTAGTCTCGCCCGCTAAATTTTTCTCGAAAGCCAAGGTCTTGTACGCTTCACCAGAACCCTCGGCAATCCACACTTGGTCAAACCAAACCCCCTTAACCCCAACCTCCGTCGAATAGTATCGCAGCGGATCCCGCAAACTTGCCAGAATGACGTCAGCCACCACAGAAAGCTGGTACCTAGCCGCATCCCCTTTGGAAGAGGCGCGTAGAACATAGACAACGGAAATCCCCGCATCGTCCAAAGACTCAACCCGCAACGACCACCCCACCACGGAGGAAATGGCCCGCGTGAGCAGGCCGAGAAGCGAAGTTGCATCCACTCCCTTCTCTAGGGCGAAACCAAATCGCAAAGGAGCCTCGTCTAAATCAACGGTCGCCCACTTGGGAGCCACTCCCGGGACTCTCTTCAGA
>Ga0172379_10000150_pt1 | contig 189719 bp, 187 predicted proteins | sample GrowelOW334metaG_FD_119756 | JGI IMG/M metagenome (GOLD analysis project Ga0172379, IMG submission 119756) | Groundwater microbial communities from an aquifer near a municipal landfill in Southern Ontario, Canada - Groundwater well OW334 metaG | ecosystem: Environmental > Aquatic > Deep...
GCACGGGTTTCAACACTCTGGCAGATACTACTTCTTGACCACCTTACTTGTCTACCAACCATGAACCGCTCTGGGTTCATGGCCCTGCACCCAACGTGGTGCACGGGTTTCAACACTCTGGCAATCAATTTTGATTATAACATGAAACGATGTTATACTTTTGCCATGTCTCTACCACAGAGGTTGTTTCACATCGTGCGGGCAGGTCGTCCAAACCAGTGGATCAAAAACCTCATTGTTTATACGGCTATACTGTTTAACGCGAAACTGTTCGAACTTCCCCTGCTCGTAAATTCCACGTTTGCTTTCATTATCCTCTGCATGATTTCGTCAGCCTCATACATGATCAACGACATTATCGACGCCCCGCTCGACAGATTGCACCCGACTAAAAAGAATCGGCCCATTGCAAGCGGAAAAGTAAGCATGCAGGACGCCACGTTCGTTCTATTCCTGCTCATTATACTCGCCCTCACCAGTGCTCTTTTCCTGCGTATCGGCCTTGCGATCATCATCATTATTTTCTTCGGTCTGCACGTTACCTATTCGTTGTATCTTAAGAAACATATACTGTTTGATCTCTTTGGTATTTCATTATCATTCATGCTCCGGCTGTTTGCCGGCGAAGTGGTAACCGGATATCATGTTCCTATCTGGCTGTGGCTCACAACCTTTTTCTTTGCTCTTTTTATCGCCTCCGTAAAACGGCACAGTGAATTTATCAACCAAGGAACCAAAACCAGACCGGCGCTTAAAAACTATTCCGAGCAATTGTTTCTTTTCCTCGTAAACTCGTTCTCCGTTCTCGCCATCGTTTCGTATTCCATGTATGCATTTGTCGAGAAACCGCCGCACATCGGATCGAAGCTTTCCGGGATGTTTCAGTCCATATTAAGAACGGAAGAACCGCGAAAATGGTTCACCCTGACCGTTCCGTTGGTTGTTTTCGGAGTCAGCAGGTATGCACAATTACTCTATGAGAAGCGACAAGGCGAACAGCCGGAGCGCATTATTACCAGAGATTTCGTACTGATGGCAACTATTCTCGTGTGGGGAATCTTACTCGTCGGGTTGATATATATATTTTAAGTTGCAAGGCGTAAGTTGTATTAAAGCTGTAATTGGTTAAGTTGTAAGTGTTTATAAAACAACTCCGACTTTTTACTTGGCATATTTACAACTTTATTACGACTTACATCTTTCGACTTACTACTTAATTTCCGCTATACTGAATTCATGGCCGATACGAAACCCGTTCAAAATGATGCTGAACGCTCAGAATACCTTACTGCACGAGGCAGGGCAGTTGCTGCGGCAATGCAGAAATCTCCGCTTGATGTCTTTAGAAAAGCACCGGACAAAGAAATTATCGCCATGAATAAGCAGATCCGGGAACAACTGATAGCAGCCGTCACTAAAGTCGGGTCGGAAACCGAGCGGTTCTTCACCACCCGTCGCGGAGAGATGCAAAGTACCGTCAATTCCAGAATGGAAGCATTGGACAATCTTGTCAAAGATTTGCAAGCCACACCGGAACTTCAGGCGGAATTATTCGATCCTGCAAAGCACCACGAAATAGAAAAACGTATTCGATTCATGCTTGCAGAAAATGACCCCGGGAAAAAACAGCGCTACCAGGCACTGAATATTCCCGAATTCACCGACCCCCTGCGCGGAGCAGATTACAACCTGCTTGCAGAAACGCTCGGGCAAACACAGGAATATTATGCACGGGCAAACCGCGAAAAATATTTAGCTCTCGAACAGAAAGTCCGTCAGAAAAAAGCGGATAAGAACGATCCTCTCGATAAGCTGCTCGAGAAGCAGCGGGTGGATTTTGTCGTCGCTCATCGTGATCGCATGAATTCCAAAGACCCGAAAGATGCCGCATCCAAACCCCTCCGATCGATTTACCTTGATAATCGCTTATTGCAAAGACTGCTGAAAGAGGCCATCCAGAAACGGCAGGAGGGAGAAAACCTAACTGCGGCAGTTGCCACCATGTATGCCGGTGCGAGAGGTCTGACCGAAATGAACCAAGATCAGGTGGTACTCATAAACGATCTGGTGAACCGATGGGAAATGCACGAGTTAAAGAGTAAGGAAGCAGAAAAAAGTCACGAGTCACAAGTCACGAGTCAAGAAAGTATGCGTAGGGGCGAGGTTACCTCGCCCGTTGTAAACATTCCATCATCATCAACACCACCACCAACGCCGGTTTCCCCCTCCTTCGGGGCAGGTTCATGGACCAAAGAACAAATGCGGGCTGATGCGCAAAAAAGGCAGCAGCGCGCTGTCAATAATTATCAGGACGCATTCCGAAGGATTTTGGATACCATACCGACCCCTTCCCCACAACGCTTTGTTACCCGTTTGGTACCACAGGCGGTTTCTAACGTCGCCGAAGCGGGTTACAACTCCTTTATGTCCCCCGGAGGTTCAATGTCAAGCACGTTCAATAACATTCGAAGCGCAGCAAATACCGCAAAAAATGCTGTCGATACCGCGAAGAAAATCAGTTCTGCAGTAAAAGCTGCCGGTGTACTCGGCAACCCTGTCGTCTTAACTATTATTATCGCCGGCGCGATCGTGCTTCTTTTTCTTATGATTATCCAGAGTAACAACTCGACGACAGCAGCTCAACCGCACGCAGTACAACAGAACGGCCCCACACATGGACCGATGCCCACAGACATACCACCAGTTCAAACTACGCCCGGTCCGACCATTCCCCCGGTTCAAGGCCCGCCGATAGAACAGATACCGACAACACTGCAGGCAGTTATTACTACTGCTGCGCAGGCCGCATGTATTCCCAGTGAGATGCTTGCGGCAATCTCCAGTCACGAAGCAAGCGGTACCTGGAGAATGAACGAAACGGACTTTAATTTTTACAACACACCAGGATGGTGGACACAGGGCATTACCAAAGTACAAGCATGTAGAGGATATGATTACAACACCTGCACCAACGCTATTTTAATTGATACTGTCGGTTTGCAGGGTCAATACTGCGGCAGAGGACCGATTCAACTTCCCTGTTATCCGAATGCGGTTGTTTCCGGGCCGATGCAATTTGAGGCGGCAACCTGGGGAGCATTTCGGGGAAGAGTCGAAGCCGCAACGGGAAGAACGGCTGACCAGCGGGTAATTTCCGATGCGTTTATGGGTGCGGCATTCAAAATAAAATCAGACAGCAGAAACACCGCAACCACCAGTTGTACCCAATGGACGAGTACAACATGGTCTCTGACAGATTTTCAGAAAGCTTCTCAAGGATATATGGGGGGAACGGGACACCCATGTATTGACACCAGCACCGGCACGACACATAATGTGTGCGGTGAGTTTTGTGATCTGTATAATGAACGGGTTGTGCAAAACAGCGGTATGAGTTCACCACAAAAACTGAATTGTGAATATTTCTGGACAACATATGGGAGACCGTAATCATGAATAAATTTACAAAAATATTTATTGCTATCGCTTCAGTTCTTGTTATCGGAGGAACGATTGTGCTTGCAATATTCGGACCGAGGGAATCGGGAAATATCGAATCTCGAAATCCGAATATCGATATAAGTGCATCCCCTTATATTCCTGATGTGAAACAGAGAATAACTCCCAAAGTTCCGAAACAAGTGCTCACTAATGAATTGCGCCAGAAAATTACTGCCCAATTGCCATACGTAGGCAATGGCTTCGTGGTCGAATATTTGCCGACAGCACAAAAATTTTATGTACGTATGGGTGTACCCACCAAGGACTCCGAAGAATATCGCGCCGCGCTTATGTGGTTGAAAAATGTAGGGATTGCCGATCCGGAAGACACGAGTGACATCCAATTCACGTTTCCGATAATCAAAAAGTAGTTCTTAGTTCTCATTTCTTAGTTCTTAAAGAGTTCTCAGTTCTTAAGTACCAAACTGAATCGTTTAAAAATTATTACTTAAGAAATCTTTGAGAACTGCGAACTAGAAATTGAGAACTGTAAACTATGAACTAAAAACTATTTTTGCGTGTTATAATGAGGCTTACCGGGCCCTTAGCTCAGTTGGCTAGAGCGTCGCACTGGCAGTGCGAAGGCCAGGGGTTCAAGTCCCCTAGGGTCCACTCTTTATTAATCGGGGTTTCCCGATATTGCTACGCTCATCGGGACTAACTGACCGTACAGACTCCCAAAGGCTCGTCAACGGTCAGTTGAGCAAGTCCCCTAGGGTCCACTCGTTTTCTATTTTGGCCAGGCAATGAGAAACGTTTCAAAAACAAGGTGGTACGGGTTCAGCTTCCGTATCATAAATCGGTACTTCCCCGGCGCGTATGATTCGATAAGCGGTTTAATAAGAAAAAAGTCTTCCGGCCGATGATAGAGGGCAACAGACAGTATCGGCACGTCTTTCTTGATAGTTTTCTTCGCCCCGCGTATAACCTCATACTCAGCTCCCTCAATGTCCAACTTGATGAGACCGACCGGCAGCGCAAGTTTCCCCGAGAAATCATCGATAGTAATAGCCGGTTTCTTGCTTCCGAGCGCTCTGTTGTGCATATGCACCGTTGACAGTTTCAGTGCCCGAATATTCTCGACACCTTTTTTGAAGACCGCTTTATCCGGTTCAAAAGAATGAACCGCTTTGCAGTGATATTTTTCGGAGAATATATATGCCGAGTCACCCATATACCCTCCCCCGTCAACTACGGTAGTTGCCAAGAGAGTATTGTGACAGGCTGGCGGGACAAATTTTAAACCGTTATCGTAAAAGAAAACCGACGGCTCGAGAGGAAAGGAATGCTTCCAGAGACCATGATATTTCTGAGGTACCACATCTATTTTATGAAGCGCACGCTCATCGGCCGTAAAGAGTTTCTTATCAATAAGATTGTGCGTAAAGAGATAGAAGTAGCGTGAAATGATTGACTCAGCAACAATAATACTCTCTGTATCAAGGCCGCGAAGTACGCCATGCCACTGAGCATCCATATCTTCGCGGGAAATATATGAAACAAAGCGGGATGCGAATTCGTATTCCGCGCTATTACGCAATACATATCCCTGTTTGTTCTTCCATAATTCCCGCACGACAGCTAGTCCATCGTACAATCTGGCACTTTGGGCTTTACCGAAAAGCCGATCTATAAGGCCGCGCATGGGGAAAGTATAGCAGGAATAGTTTTCAGTTTACAATTTCCAGTTTCTAATCAATTTTTAAAACACAGTTTTCACTGAAAATTTCTCCATTGAAAACTGAATAGAAATTGAAAACTGAAAATTGAAAATTAATTTAAAGTCGTGCTCTCTGCGTTATTTCCTGTTCGACGATCTCGACCGGCTTAGCGTATTTCAAACGGGAGAGTTGGACAATTGCTTCTGCCACTTTCTTATTGCGCTTAGCTTCTTCCTTTACCATGTCTTTGGTCATATCGACATGAAATGGAGGCACCGGATCGTTGTCAATATTGGTCTTCATATATGCGCTGAAGCGGTCAACATTGATTAAATCCACCTCATTGAATACCGGGGAAAACTCATGCTGCAAATAGTTTGCGTCCGTGACGCCAACCCTGAAACCGATGATCGAACCGACGTTACCGAAAATAGCGTTTTTGACTTCCTCTTCCATCTGTCCGATAAACTGGTTTGCGACTACCAAATTCAAACGGTATTTACGGGCCTCAGAAAGTATGGTCGCAAAATCCGGTGTGGCAAAGTTCTGAAACTCGTCGACATACAGGAAGAAGTCCTTACGATCCTCTTCGGGCATATCCGCACGACTCATCGCGGCGGCAAGGATCTTCGGAATAAGCACGAGACCCAAAAAGCTTGAATTCTCTTCCCCGAGCTTACCCTTCGACAGATTGATAATAAGTATCTTTCCTTCATCCATGACTTTCCTGAAATCAAACGAACTTTTGCTCTGACCGATGATGTTTCTGATCATTTTGTTGGTAACAAACCGACCGAATTTGGATGCGATATAGTCGAGTACTTCCGATTTATGAAAGTCGGATGTTTGGGCTATCTGATCGGTCCAATAACGCCGGATTATCGGGTCTTTTACCTTCGGTAACAGCATGTTCACGAATTTCGGGTCGGTAAGAATACGGTTCACCTCAATGAATGTATTACCCTCCTCGCTCATGACCGTAAGCATCGCGTTACGCACGGCATGCTCGAAACGAGGTCCGACGATACCGGTGCGCTGCGGGTCGTACAGTTTATACATAAGATTAATAATTGCCGAACACATAAAATGTTTTTGCTCTTCCGTATGTGCTTCCATGATATTCAAACCCATCGGACGGTCCGAATCTGAAGGATCAAAGTACACAACGTCTTCCGCACGTTCGGGAGGAATAAATTCGAGTAGCGCCTCGGCTGCATCACCGTGAGGGTCAATAAAACATAAACCTCGTCCTTTTTTAATATCCTGCGCAAGCATCGAAACCAGAAGCTGCGTCTTACCCATACCGGTCTTACCGATAATATACAAATGCCTGCGACGATCCGACGGCCCGATAAACACGGGGACCTTCACGCCGCGGTACTTGGAAAACCCGATAAATATGCCGGTACTGGGCATATTGGCCGGTGCGGGAGCACGCTTCGCCTTGATCCATTTGATGTTCGGTGTTTCAACGCTTTTATTGGGAAAGTGATAGAGCGTCGCCAGTTCGTCCGGCGAAAGGATTGAAACCTCGTGCCATCGCCAAAAATCGATGAAACCAAATGACCGGTAGACGAAATTAAACATAAACGTCGGCTTCAAAAATATGTGCACTTTGGTAAATTGATTCAGTTCGGAATTAAACTGGGCAAACGCGGATTTGATGTTTGCGATATGCATATCGGCAGAATCTTTAGTTTCCGCATTTACCGCAAAACGGATTACGGTTTCAAAACCGGGTTTTTGGCATTTCTCATCAATCTTGTCGAGGGTTTTCTGGTCAACCTTGTACGTTGCCTTCTCAGGATTTGTTTCGTTTTTACGAGTCTGCGAGACATAATTTTTACCTTCTTTTTTCCAGGTTGCTCTGGCGGGGCGTACGAGAAATTGGATGAGCGCTCCTTCGCCTTCGTTCATTTTTGACAGCGCAGACGTTAAACCTGAGAGTGAGTCGTTCGGCAAGTCTTTGTAAGTTTTGATCGGTTGATACGCAGTTTCCTTCTGAACCAAAGCGCCGAACGCCACCTTCCCCTGCTCCGTGAAAATGTTCGGCTCCTCACTGGTGGAAATATCGGCCGAAGGATAATTTGCGTAGATCTGTTTTTCGACTAAATCTTTGATTTTCAACGGAACATGTACATAAAACAGAATCTCTCCATATCGGGCGACGATTTCAAACGCAAGCATTGTTTCGATATCCATCATGGTAAACAAATCCGGAAGGAAGTCGTATGATTTTTTGATGGAGTACAGTGATGCAAAAAACTGCTCCGCAGCATCTATTTTCACTTCATTATCCTTGGACATTTTCACCTGCAGAACCGCCATGTCCAAAGACATTTCTTCACGTTTCTCAATCTTGTGAAACAACACTGCCAAGCGGAACAAAATATAGAGCGTTATGACAATGGACACGCCTACCATAAACAAGGTTAAATAGTAGAAGAGATTACTGACAATTTCCGGTGGTATAGCTGCAGAGAACATATACATTCAGTATAACAGGATTGAATAAAAGTTGAAAGTTGTAAGGCGTAAGCCTTAATAAAGCCTAAAGTTGTAAGACATAAGTTGAAATAACGGCCAAAATTAAACGTTGCATTGATTTAAATACTTATGGCTTAAAAGTTACAGCTTTATTACAACTTAACGCTTACGACTTACAACTTAAATTTACCAGTTTCTTCCAAATCCATAACTTACTCCCCCCGCTCCGAAGAACGAGTACATGAGATAGTACGGCGGGTAATGGGCTGTAGAGTAAAAATATTTGATTCTTCGTACTACCTGTGTATCAAGCTCCTGTACCGATGCGGTTGACGTAATATACGAACCTTGGACCGGAAAGTTCGCACCTGCTCCCGAGCTTTGTATAGAGATCCCTGTTGCAGCATACAGCGGAACAATCGTCATGTAGCTGTACAAATATGTACCTACGGGCAACGTGATGGTAGAAAAGTACATATTCGAAAGTCCGCACGCAGATCCGTATGATGCTGTGGTCCCACCGTTTATTTGCGGATTTTGACCTCCTGTTGAGTTGAATGCATAGTGAGCAAGATACGTCGTCTCACTTATTGTATTCGTATACAAAAGCGTGCTTTGAATTGAACTTGTTGAGGTTCCCCAACAAACAGTAATAGTGGTTCCCGTATACCCCGTTAAATCAACGTACAACGGCTGTCCGGGATTCAAGGTAACACCCGGGAGAGAAAATGTTTGACCACCTCCCGCGCTTGATGACGAGACATTCACCGTTGCGGTACCGACCGTAGTTGTACCGGGAATTCCCGCACCCGATTCCAAGCTCTGGATTGCTTTTTCAATTCCCGATTCAGCGGCAAAATACGCTTTTTGAGTTTTATCTTCAAGCGTCGCTTTCTTCTGTTCGAAAACCATCTGAGTCGTCACGGACGCACCCACCAAAGCAAATGTTGCCAACAATAATAAGGTGATGATAATCAGCTGTCCGCTATTTTTTCGTAATCTCATGTGTTTGTCTCCAACTTTTTACTTTTTACTTTAAACTTTATTTAGACTTTAGGCTTTATCCTTTAGACTTTACCCTAGTACTCTCCCTGATAGTATAAAGCTCCTACTGATAATCCGCTATCTGCGTTCTTTAACGCCTCCAGCATGTCCGGTCGCGCCTGAAAAATAACCGATGGCGCAGCATTATTTCCCGCACCCATCGAACGATTAATGTATGTTGCTCCCCCAACGGCAACCGACCCCTGTACGGTCAGCTGTTCGGAGATATCGGTAACATCATAGTTCGGCTGAGGAGGTACGGAGTCGGCAAATGTCAGCGTTCCATCCGGCACAATAAGAATTCCCGCAAATGCGGTTACATTGTCCGAAACGGTAACATCTCCGCTCACAATAAACACGATAAAGTTATCTACAGCCACCGACAGATCACGTTCGATATTCAGATCACCATTAATAAAATACACCGACCCCGGCTGCGGGTTGATGCCGGTAAGTGTTCGGTCGCCTGTGAGTTCCGTGTATGTTCCTCCCTCAAATTGGCCCCTGAGGGATGTGTACCCGGGAATAGAGTGCGAAAGATACGGCAAACGTTGCGGCGCACCACCTGCTGCTGCGTACCAGTTATTCGGCGAACCGTAGCGACTGTTCAGGTTTGCATCAAATGCGCCGTTTGCAACAGGAAGTCCGTTTGTCGACGAAGCATTCCTGACGGTAAAGTAACAATCAACACCTGTACACGTGGAGGTTTCGATAGCAGACGAAACACCGCTGTTGGCAAAAAAATCTCCGTCAACTGAACGCGACCATACTTGACTGATCTGCTTGACGGCAAACGCCGCATCATCATGACTTGAATCAGCAGGACGATACCCTCCGCGGGGCATCGACATATTCTCGATGGCACCGTTGACAACATTCAGCTCGCATGTTCCACCATACCGAATAAGATCCAATCCGACAATAAAATAATCAGCTGCTGTTGAGAGCGGCGCGTATGTCACGGTGTATCCAACATTACCGTTGCCGGCGTAGTTGTAATAATAATACGGCTGGTACATGTTCGTGCCCGACCAATTGTTTCCTGTCGTTTCCCACGACCCCGCGTTATTCGGAGAATAGGTAATGGTCATCGGAACACTTCCGACCGAGGTCAACCCCGTACGGTCCCCCGAGCAAATGTCTCCGGCAATATCAACACGATATGTTCCCCCGGTAATAGCAATGTCGCGTCCGTTCCAGAAATCAACAGCGTTAGTAATCGGTCCGCTGATATCCGTTAACACGAAATTGCCTGACCCGACCTGCATGTTACCGCTCGCGAGCAATGCAGCTCCGGCAAGATCAATGGCTCCGGTATACACATTACTCAAAAACGCCTGATTACCCGCCATCGTCGAAAAATCCAAGGTAAAACGAAGCGTGAGTATGTTTGATCCGAGGCTTCGGGACGACGTTCCCACTGTATCCTGATTGCTGCTTGATACGGGACTCTCTATCGATATTCCATTGGGTGTACCGGGCAAATTCCGCGCATCTGTGCCGGACGTAACCAAGCTCCAGGTGCCATTTCCATTATCCTGATACCGAACGCCGAAATGCACCGTACCTGCAGGGTTGTTGTTGGCATCGAATGAATTATTCTGGCTGAAATACATGTCTGCCGTACGGATATTGCTGTAATAGAGCGTGTCAGGATCGGAAACAGCATTGTTGACATCCGAAAATTGCAACACTATCGGAATCTTCTGCGCGGTAGTCGGCGGATAGCCCGCAACAAAACCCGTGATAATGTTCCTACTATTGCATGTAGAACCACCACAAGTTGAATTCCCAATAACCGGAACTCCCCCTGACGGAGTATTTTCGACATATTTTATGATCATGTTATCCTGCCCGTTTCTGAATCCGCCGTTTGTGACATGGTTGGTATCGAAATTAGTTGCAGTATTTTTAGACGGAACTACGGTGGTGTTTGCACCTCCGTGATTGGTGAAATCGGTTCCCGTAAGATAGAATCCGGACGTGTTTCCGCGTATCGGCGTCAAGTTACAGTTTGCGGTACTTCCCAAGTTGTAATATGGAAGCCTGAATTGTTGGCTCGGAACCGTGCTGAGAGCAAGCGTCGTTTGTCCAGCATCTCCGGTGTATTCCAGGGCGCAACTCGAAGAAATACTGTAGCGCGCGGAGTAACTGAAGGGGACATTGTAATTTCCCTGACTGGTGAGACTTCCGATGCCACACACCGTTTTCCCGCCCCACACATCGAGCGCACCCGCCGCATTCGCGTCGGAAAGTGTGGTGAAAGCACCGAGACCGATACGCCGGTCAACATCTGACGTCAATGCAAAATCAGACGCAACCATATAGGCATTTGTTAAAAAATCATCGGTACAATCGGTCATGCTTGCCAAATTAATGGTGAAATTCAATGTGAGCACTCCGCCGCTGAACGACCGCGAGGACGTCCCGACTGTGTTTACCGCACTGCTATTAACGGTATTTACGAGAGCGATATTTTGAGTTCCCGTCGAAGTAAGCGACCAGGTCCCATTCGCGTTGTCCGTATAGACCACCCGATACTGTACTGATGCACCCGGATCCTGCACCTGTCCGCTCATATTCGTATTATTAAACACGATGAACGCATACTGAATATCAGTATATCGACCGGCAATAATACCATCCGGATCAGCAAACGTTGCAGTAATAGATACCTGCCGATTTCTGTTACCGTCATAATCGACGACAATATTTTTGCCATCACAGGTGTTTGGGGCTCCAGGAGTGCTTGTGCACTGTCCCGCACCACCTGAATCAATAGTGAAATTGGTATTAACCGGGGTAGAATTGGTAATAGTAACCGTTCTCGTGCCGATATTCCATGCGGCGCAGTCTCCTCCTTCACGGGGAATCGCACGCAGACGGATAGTATGGTTACCGACAAACGGAACACCGGCAAACGTCGCGAGATTTGCCGTCATGGTAGTCGAGAAATTCCCCGTTGCGGCATCAACGGCAAGTGTTGTTCTGAGTGTTTCGTCTATATACACTTCGACGGATTGAACTCCTGCTACAGTACCGTTCGAGTCAGTGGCGGATCCTGAAACAGTGAACGTGGTGTCGTGTCCGATACTTGCACCTGCTGCCGGTGACGTCCAGTTTGCACTACGATAATCATCTTCTTGACCACAATCGCCTCCGCACGGGTCATCGGGAATATTGCTCCCACAGTAAGGCGCCGAACCCGTACCACAGTTGCCAATATCCGAGCTTGATTCATTTCCACAATCTAACCCACATATGTCAGTACCTAGTGATGAGCCGCACCACGGGGCAGAGCCGGTACCACAACCGGTACCAACACTTGAAGTTGATTCGTATCCACAAGAATTACCGCAGTCGTTATTCGGAATTGCAGTTCCGCAATACGGGTATGTGCCCGTACCACAGGTACTGTCACACGTCCATGTACACGAACCACTCGGTCCGCAAGAACACGGCGCACCACAGGTACCACTCACGCAACTATCATAACCTCGTGTTGCACAGCCATTACACGTCCACACAGTGCCATCACAAACAGTGGAAATATCACAACCACCAGGATCTCCAACACTACACCCTGGAGGGTCATAGACAACGCTTTCATGAGAAGTGCACGTTCCCATACTCCCAGTGCAAATTGCCCGGGTATTCGTTACGTGAACCGAAAGAAAAATAAGTAACAAAAAAACGAACCACCATACGTATTTGTGCAAACGAATCTGAAATACTTTTTTAAAAACCATTATTTATTAGTTACTGAAAAAACAGACTGTTCATAAAAGGCCTTTTTCTGCATAGTTGATACGATAAAATTAACATAAATCGGGCTACTCTCCTGAAGTTGCCAATCATGTTTTGCTCTAAAGATTGCTTGCCAAAACAGATTCTCGATTGTGCGGACCTGTTTGCTATATTCAAGCGTGTAAAAAAAATCACCGAGCCCGATCCACACCGTCAATACACCATCTTTTGTTATAGTTGATTTCAGACTAACCACCTCTTGTCGCTGGGAAGTAAGTTGAACATAGTAGGAATCACCAAGTTGAGAAGTGGGAACAAATTCAAGACGTATCTTTTTCAGAGTAATCGCCGAGGGACTGCTATTATCCGCCAGATTTTCTTTGAGGACACCCTGTTTTAATACCCCGATTTTATTCAATGTCTGTTGTAGCCATTCATTGTTCGACAGAGTTATTTTTTTCTGTGGCAGGCTTGAAATAATTTGGATTGGAACCCTTACAAAGCTGTAACGTGGAATATTTTTAGATTGAGAAACCAATTTGAACACAACAAAGCCACATAAAGCAACTACTACAACAAAAACAAAAATGAATAGGTTTCTTTTGATTAACATACAAAACTCCCTTACTCAAATATACCTTTATTGGGAGATTATGTCAACCGTGGGAAGGGTTGTCGCAGTGCGACAGAAGCTATTTGCAGTACTACAACCGAACTTGTTCCATACTGGATCTACATTCACACTAATAGAACCTTTACCATCACCAAACTTGCCTTCACCAATTGCGACTGCCCCTCCAAGTGCAGCAAAGGAACTTGAGGGTCCATCTCTCAGAATATTATATGCAATACTGTAACCCTTGCTTGGCGTTGATACTTTAGCCTCTAAACGTATGCCCCGTGTTACCATAACAAGCCTTCCATTGTGAAAAAAAGTTAATGCAAGACCATCTTTTCGGGTTGCACCCTGATCCATGGTAAAAACCCTAGCGAACAATGAGGAATTCGTCGAGTCGAAGAGCGCATCAAGTTGCGCAAATTCTTGATTAGTCACCACAAATTGATCAATAGTTTTGAGTGTTCCGGTAATCAAACCGTCTCCCATAAATCCACCGCCCTCAGAGCTTGGTTGGACACCACTCAATTTTACATCAGCGCCAACTGGCTTACCGGCAACCGTATATACGTGCTTGATCATTTGATCCAACGAAAAATCCAAAACAGCTTGATCCAACAACTCTAAATTCTGAACATTGCTTCTATCAAGAAGAGAATTGCTATACCTAATCGTGTATTCTCCAGATTCTGACACCAGTTCACCGCGATCACTAAACTTTGCAGCTTGTTCAAGGTATTTAAATAATTGTTCTGATGTAACAACCTCCTGCGTCGCAGTTGCATCTTTGGTAGCTGTTTTTGTCGGAGCTGGCGTAGCTGTTTTGGTGGCAACAGCTGTAGGAGAAGCATTTACCGCGTCAATTGTCGGCGTCAACGACGGCAGCGCTGTTGGGTTTGGGGCTTGTTCAGAGCCCGCAGCATAAGCAACCTTTGTGGTAAATAAATCTGCAAGGAGATCACCGAGTGTCTTACCTTTTTTCGCGGGGACACTTGCGGACCGGCCGTCGAGAAGATTCTTTACTTCTATCTCACCGACCATCTCTGCCCGATTCAAAACACCCATCAAATCATCAGATTTTAAAAACTTACCTATCAGAAAATCATGATATGCTTGATCAGACATTCCCGAAGGTCTTTGGTATTCTTTCGGCAACGTTGTCGAATTGACGGTGAAACTGAGGGCAGTTTCTCCGGCGTGTTTATTCCATAATCCAGCGTTTTCACTACCATCATCTTTTACACGTTGCGTAACGAACGACACTTTAAGCACATTATCAACAACTCCCAGGGTCTCACCAAACGGTCCGCTGACGACCTTAAAGTTACCCGGTGCGCCGTCTTGCGGTACCTTCATAGCAAGAACAGGTTGCCTACCAGTTTCCCGTCCTGACGCGTCTTTTGTTACTGCAGTCGCAAAAGAAACCGCAGCAATTTTTTTCGGATCCTTATCGGCACCGGTATCGATTGCCAAAATACTTCCAATATCTACTAAATTACCGACAGCATCTTGTCTTGAAGTTTCATAAGTTTCAGTTTGATTCGGGTTTATTTTCACGTCAACATCGCCAGGACTCATGCTTCCTGCAATCGGCGTAGGCTCAATGGGAGCGGCACTTGTAGAAGCGCTGGTACAACCCCCTGCCATTCCCATTGCTATAACAAACGAGAGAACTACAAGAGTTGCGCGAAGCGACAACGGAAAACGGTCTGCGGCTTTATCCAAAACTTGAAATATAAGATTTGCCAGATGATTCTGGTGATACTGTAATTGGAGTTCCCTGTTTGTTTCCCATGCGGCTTCCTGCAACCGAGAACTTGGTTGTCCCGCTATGCCAAACAGATTGTCTTTAACTCTGTTCAATAAAGTAGGTTGAGCTTCTGCAACGATTCTTCTGAGTGCGGCCCTGTTTGATGGATCTGAGAGCACTTCCACAACGGCTGGTTGTAAATTTGCTCCCTGCCAATCATATGTTAAAAACCTATCTACAGCAGCAAGCATCCCTTGTCGTGCCCTGTTCAGCAATTCACCGGATGTGGGATTGTGGCCACGCTCCTTAACGGCTACTTGGCCACGTGATAGTTGTAAACCCTCTGCACTCATGTCTATCATTATATCCTATAGCAAACTTTTGTCAAGATAATATTGAATTAATATACATATCCCCTACATACGCTGTCCTGACAACCCAATTTGTTACTCAGACAAGAGTAACTACTATTACCCAGTGTAACAAAAAAATAATAACAAAACACTGCCTTATTTATGTGCTTTACGTCACATACTACGGGACGCAAAAGTCCCGGCCAAGATGATGCATATAAACGGCTGTATGGCAGGAAAAACGGTGTATAATGGATTGGTATGGCAAGCTGCCTACCCACCTCCCCCACATTTGCAGAACTTTTTAAAAAATACCGGTTGAGAAGTGAGATCGAAACATTGAATGATTTCGCGCAAGAAATGCAAAACCGCGGGTTGCAATATGAGGAAAGCATCTATTCGCACTGGCAAAGAGGAACAAGAATACCAAGAGACAGGAATCTTCTCCTAATTGTTATCAAAATATTTATCGAGAGAGGCGGTATTACAACTGCGAAGGAAGTAAATACTTTGCTCGAATCGGCAGAACAAGGGTATTTAACTGAAAAAGAAATAAATAAGCTTCCCAGAGAGTTACTGCCACAAGCGCCATTCTTGGCACCAAGAGAAATAAGATTATTTACTGGTCGAAAAGCCTTTTTAGAGGAAGCGGAAAAATATATATTAACTGGAACTTCTTTGCTTATTTCTGGATGTGCAGGTGTAGGAAAATCGAGCTGTGCTATCAAGCTTGCACACAAGCTTGCAGAACATTTCCCTGATGGAGTACTTTGGTACCGCCTGGACACCTCAACGCCCGAATCAATACTTAACTCAATTGCATACACATATGGAGAAAACATTTCACAAACCCAAGATATTAATCATAAGTCATCGTTCATCCGGTCGTTGTTATCAAAAAAAAGAGTATTAATTGTGTTTGACAACTTGGAACGTAGCTTCCCGTTGGACTTGCTGTTACCCAATTCAGATTCGTGCGTAGTACTAGTGACAACGCGAGACGAAGACCTGGCAGACAAATTCTCTTTAAAAAATTTGTCATTAGCTTCCTTTGATCAATGGGAAACGAAGTTGCTACAGAGGAGTATCTTAGGAGATGATTATGTTCAAAAGTATCATATCGAATTAGACGAGTTGTCCTTGTATTTGGGACATCTGCCACTTGCTGTCAACCTGATTGCTCACGAATTATGTAAACCATACCAACAACCAAAAAAATTACTAAAAAGGATAATTGCAAAAAAGCTTAAGCTCGCAGAACTTAAGTATGAGAATCAAGATCTTTTATCATCACTTAACCTTGTCTATAATGCATTATCTGAAGAGGATAAAAAGCTTTTTGTAACTCTTGGAGTTTTCGCAGGTACCGACTTCGCGCTTGAGGCTGTAGCAGCAATAAATAATTTAAATAAAGACAGGACAGAAAAACAACTCAGGGACTTAATCAACTCTTCCCTCGTTGAATATTCGTCGAATGACAGATTCCGATTACATCCAGTTATCAAATTTTTCGTTGAAGGCAAACTCAAGAACCAAACGATATATAAAAGAGCCGCCGAATACTATTATTTGCTTATGAAAAAGAAACGGAAAAAGATAAATTATTTTAAGCTTCTCAGCATAGAAACAATTAGCATTACTTGCGTATTTAAAAAATGCATCAAACTGAACTACGCTGTTAACGTTGAAGCGCTCTGGACAGACCTCTTTTACTTCCTGTGGGACATGGGAGAGTGGAATTATGTTGAAAGCCTCGCAAAATTGACTTATGGTTTTGCTACTAAACATAATCATCATTACCTCAAAGCACTATGCTGCGTTGAAGGCCTTGGTTGGGTTTATTACTGGACTGGTAGAACCAATTTGGCAGTGGATTACATACGGAAAGCACTTAGTATAGGTATAAAAACTAATAACGCATTTCTCATCGCTTATGCAAAACAAAGACTCGGCAGAACTTTGCAGGGCATAGGAAAGTTCAAGAAGTCTATGACTCTGCTCAAAGAGTCTTTGCAATATTTTAAGAAAGTTAAAGACTACCGAATTATTGGTAATAACTACAGGTACTTATCAGAAACATCGTCTTTTATGGGAAATAATACTCAAGCAAAAAAATATTTACACGAAGCACTTAACATCTTAAACAAATTTAAAAATAAATTTATATTAACGGAGATGTATAAGAACCTAATCAATGCTCATATAGGAGCTCTTTTGTTACTTGAAGGTAAAAATGATGAGGCTGAATTGTATTTTACCGAGGGCTTAAATATTGACACAAAGGCTGGAACAAAAACAGTAGGGTTGATGTGGAGCAATATCGGATTAGGTCTTGTTTTTGAAAAAAGGAATGATTTTATTAGAGCCAACCTGCACTTTCAAAAAGCAAAAAAAATTATGAGTACTTTTAACCTAGGTAGAAATATAAAGAAACGCCACGTCTTTATCAATGTACTTTACGATGAACTTGGACAAAGCTGCTACTTACCCCGTGAATTCCTCACCACTTGACTTAATACTATAGGTTATATATAATATGACCCTTATGCCTATGCCTAAAATAAACAGCACCACAAAGACTGAGATGAATTTGAGTAACTGGTATACTAAACTAAAGATGCCAAAAGTAGCTTTACAGCAAGAAACAATATTACACTTGTTGTCTGCTCTCAAAGATAACAAAGCTAATTTGTTTGTGAGAGAAGCATACAAGGAACACTACATTCACCATTTCTATTCACGCCGGCACGCCATATTAGCTATGATCGAGGAGATGTTCGGTCTTCTTAACGAAGCCGTCTCAAGTCGCTATCCTACAGAGGCCCTTAAAAGTGTAATTACTACAATTCCAGAAGACATTTTTAGAAATAAAGAGAGAACATTTTGGTTCAATCGAATGTACATGTACTACAAAAAATACACTCGAGCAGACTTGGAGTACCAACAAATTAAACCTTTCATTAAAGGAACTAAAATATTAGATTTTGGTAGTGGGGCTGGATTTTTTTCCTTAAAACTTCAAGAAAACGAACTTGACGTTTCTTCTTGTGATGTCCTGGATTATCGAATCTCTGATACAATACATATACCATTCAAACAGATGTACCAACCTACAACTATTGAATACAAAGATAAGTCTTTCGATACGATCACGGTCAAAGCAGTGCTTCATCACATTGATCCTGAATATCTTCCTGCAATATTCTCAGAGCTTAAAAGAGTTGGGCATAGGATTATTATCGAGGAAACCGTGTATGGATTAGACAATAATATAGAAGGAGTTAACCTGCTGAGCAATAAACAATCCTTGCTATCTGAGTTTCTTAGATTAAATCTAAAGCAACAGAAAAATGCACTTATGATTATCGACTACATAACAAACATACTTGTATTCGGAGAACAGAATATAAACATGCCCTTTGCCTACAAAACTCTACCTGAGTGGAGAAAAATACTGGAAGAAAATAATATTAGAGTTGTCACAATCGAACCACTTGGATTTGAGAAAGAAAGAGTTACTCCTGATTGTAGGGCTTTAATTGTATGCGAAACAATTAGTTAAGAAACTTTATTTGCTTTCTGTTTATGCTCAATAATCAAGTTCCGAATAAACTTTGACTTTGTCACACCTAATTGTTTACTCGTCTCTTCCAAATACTCAAGTAATTTATCACTAATAAAAAAGTTAAACCGTTTGTCCCGCTTCTCACTAGCTTGTTCCAATGCCTCCTCAAGCACTTCTTTAAGGTTTGTGTCTGTATAGCTGACTAACAACAACTTTTCTTCGTCAGAACCACTTAGAAACAGAGGAGCACTGTTTTCAAAGTATAATAATATGGTAGGTTTGTTCATTTCTAGAGACTTCTTAATAACAAACCCTATTGATAAACTATGTTTAGACACTTCAAAAACATTTACGTCGGCTTCCTGCATACGATCAATTTCTTGGTTATAAAATTCGACCGAAGCCTCCCTACCACCCTCTTTGAAGTTCTTGTAAAAATCCTTAGTTTTAACAGACATTAGGTCATCGTCGAGTAGACGATAGCCTTTCTCCTTAATAATCGAGATGATTTGTTTGTAATATTTTTCAAATTCTTCCTTCCCTCTCTGCGATGCGGTAAAAAATACTTTCATATACTTACCATTATACACAATGAAAAGCAAATCATCTGAGAAATACTCATGGCACATAATCGGATCATTGCAGCAATCTAAAGATACAGTTCTGTGGAACATATGCCGTGGCGCCAAACCTCTCACTCGCGTAACATGAAGGGCGAGACCCTGACATGCCACAAAAAAATGTCCGCAAACCATACGTCGAAAACGGTTATTACCACATCTACAATCGTGGGGTAAATAAAGAGCTGATCTTCTGCGATGAATCTGACTACCGCATGTTTCTTTTTATAGTAAAACTATATCTAATTCCGCCAGAAGAAGCTTTACGGCAACTCTCAAATAATCATTTCCCGCACCCACGGCATTTGGAGAATTTCCATAAACAGTTAACCGTAGTGGCTTTTTGCCTCATGCCAAACCACTTCCATTTTTTACTCCATCAAACAGATCAAAAAACAATAATAAATTTCATGCACGCATTGAGCACCAAATACTCAATGTACTTTAATAAAAAATACGCACGGGTTGGGCCAATGTTTCAAGGTGCCTATAAAGGAATTCTCATCGAGAATGACATGTATCTTTTATATCTTTCAAGTTATATTCATCGCAATCCCACTAAATACGTATCATACCCATTCTCTAGCTATTCGTGGTTTTTAAAAAAATTAAGAAATGACTGGTTTGACCCTGGTGCTATTCTAGACTTCTTTTCCCAACGTTCTATTTTTATACCCAAAACTAGCGCGTCGTATCAATCTTTTGTGAGCAGTTACGATGGAGAGTGCGATGACAATCTAAAGCCCTTAACGTTTGAGGGCTGAAGGGCGAGACCCTTACGGCTGCTACTCCATGAAGTCGCGGTAGTTGCGGTCGTTGACGATGAATTTATTGCCCTCGCCGTTGAGCATTTTCCATGCAACGATACGGGCCATGCCCTCTACTTCCCGTTTAAGGGTACGAATTCCCGCATCAAACCCGAGCGGACGGATAAGCACCGGCCATACTTTTTCATCTATTTGCAGACTGTCCGGAGGAAGCCCCGCTTCTTTAATTGCATGCGGTAATAGGTATTCCCGTGCAATATGCAGCTTCTCATCATCCGTATATGACGGCATCTGAATGACTTCCATACGGTCCATGACCGCCGTTGCAACCTTCGCGACATTGTTTGCCGTCGCGACAAAAATGGCATCCGACAAATCAAACGGGTAGTCTATGTAGTGATCGACAAACGCTTGGTTCTGGGACGGATCAAGAAGTTCAACCAACACACCCATAATTTCCTGCCGTTTTTCGTCTGAGACACGATCCAACTCGTCAAGAAGGATCACGGGGTTTTTGACATTCACCCTCCTGAGCGATTTCATGATTACTCCGGGTTCCGCTTCCGGATGAATACGGGACAAGCCCCGAAGATCCAATGCCGAGGCAAGTCCACCGAACGGTATGCGAACCAGCTGTCGGTTTAGGGCTTCAGCAATGGATACTGCCATAGTGGTCTTTCCGGTGCCTACTAGTCCGACAAAACACAATATCGGCGAATGAAGATGCCCCGAGTATTGTGCAAGTTTCGTGATCTGTGTAAACTGTTCTGCGCCTTGTGATGAGCTTACCATATTTGCCAGATTTTGCTTCTTTTGGAGAATGATGACGGAGAGAAATTCCAAGATACGCTTCTTGATGTTTTCAAGACCATAATGATTTTTATCGAAGATTTGTTTTGCTTTTTTGATGTCCAAAATGTCTTCGCTTTTTTTACTCCAGGGAAGATTTACCATCCATTCCACATAACTGTCCACCTGCTCATACGTCCCGAACCCCGCTCCGCCACCCATATGCAGGGCATTTGCCAGGCGTTCGATTTGTTGCAGAAGTTTTGCCTCCAGCTCTTTGGCAAGATGCGCATTCAGGATTTTTTGCTTCAATTCCAGTACATGAGGATCCATATAGAATCAGTATAGCAGAAGAAAAACAACACTACTCGAGTAATAGATCGGAATCGCCTTTTGGCTGTCCGTATCCTCTGTCCACAAGGAGTTGACTCATGACTGCTGACGACTCAAACTCCGGAAGATGATGTCCGAAAAATTGTTTCACCAACTTATCAAGTGCCTGTTCCAATTCCAGTGGAATATCTTTTCCCTGAGTACGGCTCAAATACGGAAGTGCACCGAACAGTTCTTGAAGAAAAGCTATCTCCGTCGCCTGATCTTCTGCGAGCCACCGTGCGTCGGTGCGTACATCCTTAATCAACTTCTGTGCAACCGATTTATGGGGAGAATTCTGCTTATCGGCATACACAACCGCTTCAGCCAAAAAGCTGCAGAAACGCTGTACGAGATTTGCCGCTTTATCTGTGTACTTGCTGCGATCTTTCATATACTCCAGTGCCTGATTTCTGCCAAGGTTATCTTTACGGGAGAGTATCTCGAGAAGATCTATCAGCTCTTTGTCTTTTGCCAGATGAGCTCGTGCCTGAGGGGTTTTGCCGTATTCGGCAAGCACGGGATACATGGTGAAATCATAGCTATGCACAAAAGACCGCGCAAAAAGCTCAGCATCCGCCCTGCGTCTGATGTTTAGATTAGGGCCTATTGCCGCAACTCCTGCACTATATCCGGTAGACAGAGCGGTCATGAATTCCCCTTCGCCGGCACCGAGATTTGAGACCTGACCATATTGGCCATCAACGATCGGCGCCTCATCGGGAACAAGCACTCCGCCGGTTTTCCGTGCCAACGCCTTCAGCGCGGCATTGCCCGAAAGCGTGTCAATCGCCGGAACAACTCCCGCTCCCATACGCGCATCGGCTGTCTCCTGAAATAAAAGAAGCGCCGATTCCGCAAACACCGGCAACAGCTCGGACCCGCTGACTCCTTTTGCTTTACATGCGGAAAAAAACTCCGGTTGAAAATGATGCCAAAAGTCAGCAAACGACTCAAAACGCTCTCCGGTATTGAGGTAATTGAAAACCACTTCCTTAATGGAGGTAAATACCGGGAGACCATATACGCCGAGCGTGCTCACGAAAAGTCGGTGAGCGTCCCGTCCGGGAACCGCACAGACCGCATTCGCCCGTTCGGAAACGGCAGTAATACTTGCGGCGAGCGCCCACGTTGCTAATTGCTTGGGGACAATCAACGACTCTGCCACCTTCACTAACGCTGCAATGTCCGCTTCGGGGACATGGCGTTCTTTCATGAGCCGAGTAGTAAGCGCCCGAATCTCCGGGGGACTGACCCGCCGATCATCAACACGCAATGCTCTGTTTACCTCCGTTCTTCCATTTGCAGAGAGTGCGACAAACGCTTCGTTTTTTGTCAGTGTTACGTTATATTCCGTTGCTCCTAAAATTCGGGCAATTGAGGCGTCGTGCCCCAACATACTGTCAAGCGTATGCCGGGCTACTGATGAACCGATTCCCCGGGGAGGGTATTTATATACCTCCGTCTTGAGCTTAAAACCCATCGCATCCCGAACAGGATCATCAGCGTCCGGATGAGGAAAATCAATTCGCTCATGCTCCGCTACCGGCACATTCTCCATTGCTCGCACTGCAGTATCTACTACCGTTTTCGCATCCGACCCGTCAATTGCGAGATGTCCGAAATAAATACGAACTCCCTTTATCGCTTCTCCGAAATGCCTGCGTTCTTTGCGGGTTGCGCCGTCTGGACCATACGGATTTGCAACCTCGACCATCGGTGAAAACAGGCCGGTTTCAAGCTCCAAAGTTGCAAGCTCCCTTCCCGCACCCGCCATATGAAACCACGATTGATTTTCGTGAACAGAGTCTTTTGATTGGCTCGGTTTCGCAAGGCGGACGGAGAGTAATGGTTGTTTTTTTCCATGAGGATCCCACTCACTGAATGATTGTGGTTTTTGTAAAGCGGCAAGAACCCGCTGTGCAACATCAGCGTCCTGCTGCTGTTTTGACAAACCCGGTGTATTCCTGATTATCGAATCTTCTATGACTTTGTCCGGCAGGGCGCTTGTGAGAAACGCCTGATACATGGCTGCTTTCGGATCATTCGGGCGATCATTCTGAAGATACAAAGCCGCATCTTCCCGTGTTTTCTTGAGGATGTTCATTGCGGTAAGCCGCACACTATCCCGAATGTCCAAATACGCGGTTTGTGCTGCCTGCACGTCACCACGGGTAAGTTTTCCGGCGACTGTCGGTGGAAGCGCAAGAAAATCCGACACAATAACGTCACAATACCCGTTATCGTCAAGCAGTATCCGTAGCGTTTCCTGTGCCGGGTCAGCACGAAGTTGAAATTCTCCCTGAACCATATACATTCCCCAATTACTTCCAACACCCGCTCGATCACAAAGTTCAATCGAACGCTTGAGCACATCTTTTTCTGAAGCTCCCGCAAATGAATGGTGGGTATCGCGCACCTGTTGAATGCGTGCCTGGTTATCACAATACGCTTCATAAATCGTACGCACGCCTGCCTGCATGACAACTCCCGTATTTCTGTCGTCACCGGATGGGGAATGTTCGACATGCTCATCTTCAGTCGACCGGTGGGTACTGGTGCGAATGACATTACGAAAGTCCCTGTCAAGCCGGTACACTGCAAACGGTCCGGTCAAACCCCGCTCAACCATCATCTCACCCCGCAGCTTATCCGCCACCCTGACGAACTCCTGTCGGAATCGGTTCCACCAGAACGTTCCGGGGTCGGTAATTCCCGTTAACCATTCAGGTGCGATTTTAACTGTCGCGATGGTTGCCTGCATCAGGGAAGTGCCGATATCTTTTTTTTGCTCAGCAAGACGGGAAAGGGTACCGAATATATGGCGAAGGAAAGGCGCCAACTGACCCTGCTTGATAACTCCGTGTTCGACCAGGTCCAAAGCCGGACTGATCAGCGCGCCACATGTACCTAGCTCGTCCCGCTCTTGTTGTGAAAGGCCGGATAAGAACGCCGTCACCCGATCAAATTTAGTGGCCTTATTTTCTGCGCCAACAGATTCGCCTTCAACATCGACAGCACCGGCTACAAATACACCCATACGTTGATTTTAGCAGATACATGAAACCTACGGCAGCAGTTTAAACACCTTCCACCAGGCTGAAATATAGTCTGCCCTCCGGTTCTGATACCGCAGATAGTAGGCATGTTCCCACACATCCAACCCGAACACCGGAATGTGACCTTTCTGAAACGGTGAATCCTGGTTCGGAAGTGCATACGAGACAAGCTTCCCCACTTCGTCACGGGCGAGAAACGCCCAGCCGCTTCCGAATTGTTTTAACGCCAGATCAGAAAACATTTTTTTAAATTCTTCCAACGAACTATACGTCGCCACAATGTCCGCCACGAGTTTTTCATCCACTTCCTTTTCAGGACCCATGATGGTCCAAAAGAGAGAATGGTTCAGGTGGCCCCCCGCATTGTTTTTAAACATAGTTTTGTCTTGAGGAGATAAGTCTAATGAGTCCATTGAGACTAATAGGTCCGGTAGGGATCGGTCAGAAACCTGAGGATACTTTTCGAGAACCGTATTCACATTATTAATGTATGCCTGATGGTGCTTGGTATGGTGAATCTCCATAGTTTCCTTATCAATAGAGCCCTCAAGTGCGTCATATGCGTACGGCAGTTTCGGTAGTTTATATATCATATATAGTGTGACAAACTAATAACAAACCCTATATACAGGGTAGCACTCATAGGAAATTTGTCAAGTCATTTTGTGATTCTCATCACATTACCTCTTTTTGACAAGGAATAATTCCTCTTTTTTAAAGAGGTGGAGTTTGTTAAGCAGCTTGAAGATTTTGTAAATCATGTCGAAGTCGTGTTTCTGGGAAACATGGGCTTTGGCCGAAGCGACCTTTGTATCCCACACGGATGTGACGTCCACAATTTTATCTACCTTGTCCCGGTCATACCCTTCGGGGAAGTAGATAAAATAATCGGGAACAAATTTTCTGAAACTTTTGTTATTACAAAAATACCAGACCTCTTTAATATATTTCAGTTTTTCGAAAAGAAACGTCACAACCATGCTGACAGTTATATGATCGATATGTCCGGAGACACCCAACATCTCGAATGTAATAACTCTTTCGGGTTTGTACTTTTCAAGATACGGCTTAATAGCGCTTGCAAATTTATGATACACGTTATTACACAGCGTTCCGTCTGCAAAACCTAAAAAATGAACAGCTTTAATTCCCAAGATCTTCGCAGAATTCAGTAATTCACCTTCCCTAATATTTCCCGCATTTTTTCCGCCCGCCCCTGCCTCGCCTTTTGTTGCACATAAGAGATACACGTTGTACTCTTTCGCCAGGAGGGCGAGTGTCCCGGACGGACCGAATGCTTCGTCATCGGGATGAGCGAAGACGGCGACGATATTCTTGATTTTCAATTTCTAATTTCTAATTTTTAATCAATGTTTAATTTAAAATTTTCAAGTAATTGTAACATGCGATACGAAAAGGGCCCCGCAAAACGCGGGGCCCTTTCAGGTAAAACGTATTCAATTGTCTTCAACCCACGCTGAGCGTGGGGCTACGGACCAAAATGCGTTGGTCCGGGTGGGCTCCACCAGAGCTGCCACCCAGAACAACGCACCGTCTCCCAAACAACCCATGTGTATGGGCTGCAATTGGTGAGAGTGGCTGAATAACCGCCCCCCCACATATCCCATCGGGGCGTCCCGACAGCGGGATCCCCGGAATATGGGTCCTCCCGGTACCATTGGTTTGCAGGGAGCCTGCGGTAGTCATAAATCCCAGATTGACTACCGAACTCTTGCATGCTTACCTCTCCCGCCAGGGGAGTGTAAGCATGCTGCCCGAACTGGTAGTTACCTAACAGTTGGGATTCATTGGGAACCATGGTCGCACCTGGTGGTGGCAATTGCTCGGGCTGCGAAACACAGACCGAGCCATTCCACTGGGTTCCCTCGGGACAAGGGGCCCAGCAGGTCTGCCCGTCCCAGTTGTTCGGAACGGGACAATACGCCGGACGGTCATCGGCCAGGACAAGACCTTGTGGCGCCCCGAGCAGCGCCGCGACGATAACTACAGCAACTACTCGGAGTAGTCGCTTCCACTTTGGGTTCATCAGGCCTCCTTTTTCCCCCGCTCAGCGGGGGGATTTGATATTTACCGATCGACCCAACGGCCGGAGCCGTACGGGTCGCACTGAATCGTTGGGTTTTGCGCGGGCGCCAATGCACCCGGCAGAACCATTTCTCGGGTTTCCCGGTACCAGCAAGATTTTTGTACGAACTTGCTTTGGCCCAACGGCAAACCGTCAGGACCGAAGCACCCAACGGGACCGGGAAGGTCCACGAGCCCGGACTGGTCCCTCTGGTACGCCCAGAGAGCACAGTCCTCTCGCTGCCACGCCCCCATGTATGATGGGAGCTTATCTTCCGGGATGAACTCCGGAAGAACTACGGGCGGCAAAGCAGTCGGCTGCGGCTGTACGGCTGGAAAGCCGTCTGGAGTCGGCGACGCTGCCGTCTCAAAAAATCCGGGGAACGACATCCCGGGCGCCGCCGTAATTACGATGAGCGGAACCTCAGTCTGCTCAGGTGTCGGCCAGAAACCTGGCGCCGCCACCGGCGGCAGCGTCGGAATGGCCTGAACGCCGGTAGATTGCGCCGGCTGCTGGGCCGGTGACGGCGTCCTCGGGGCATTCCCTTCGGACGCCACTACCACCAGCCCGAGAATCAGGCCGAATGTGACCACGGCTCGCCGTAGCGAGCCGAACATCAATCTCAGTAACGCAGGTCCTGCTTTCTTCATGTTATTCACCTCCTGTGCTCTTATAGATTTTTTTGTCAAGAGCCAGAGATTAGTAGTTTGGCGATTACTAATTTCTGACTCTTAACTCTTTTCGAATACGTTTTCCTGTTAAAGAACATTTGTACAACAACACCTGTCTCAGCATAGCAAGACAGGACGCTGTACAAATTACACGATCAATGGGTGTATTATACTATAGGAGCCTTATAGAAGCCTAAAGTAGGGATGATTGGTCTAAATGTCTGATTGTCTGAAGAGTCTTACTATTTTTCAACTTCCTGCCGTTTGGCTTCGATTATCGAACGAAGCTTCTCCATGGTTTCCGCTTCTTTGCCGGTTGCATTCAACAGCACATAATCGCAGTCTTCCGTCTGTTCTACTTCCCAGTTGGCAAGGGCAACGCTTGTTTTCATTACTTCTTCCGTCAGCTGATCTGCAGCGCGACGGTCCCTAATTCTTTTTTCAAGTTCCGCAATACTTTCAGGAACGATCATAACGATAAGGACATTCTTAAATAGCCGAATGGCTTTTTGCCGCACGTTCTTCATTCCGCGCACATCGATGCGCCAAATAACGTCTTTTCCCGATTTAAGCGCTTCTTCGACATGTTTCTTTTGGCCGCCCTTGTAATGGCCGAGATACTCCACCCACTCAATAAACCCGTCTTCCGCAATAAGTTTTTCAAATTCGTCACGACTGACAAAGTAGTAGTCTTTACCCTCGATTTCACCATCACGCATCGGTCGGGAGTTGGTTGTTATGAGATGAACGGCGTCGGGATATTTTGCAAGATACCCGTCCATGACTGTATCTTTGCCCGCACCCGTCGGGCCGGTAAGAATCACAAGAATATTTTTGGATTTCTGATTGTTTGCGACTTCGAATGCATTCATGACCATGGGATATGGTAACACATACGAATCAAAAGTTTCAAGGCTTAATGTTTAAGGCAATTAAGTCTTACTGACTTACGACTTGAAAATTGAATAGAAATTAGAAATTGAGAATTAAAAATTAATTTTGTGTATGTGGAGCTGCGCCGGACAGGGCGCAGCTCCACGGTTTCGGCCGCACGAGAGAGGGCTAGGGCATCAGGGGGAAGTTGTCCCCCGCAACACATACCCAGTCATCCTGGGATGTAATTTGATACCCCCGAATTTGGTTGTTCCCGTCATAAAACTCGACGGTTACAACCAGTCCGCCCTTTTGGGCGGACCACTTCCAGAGGGCAATTTCTTGCCCTCGATTGTCAAGAGGCGGGTTGCCCACAACCGCCTCAAGACTGTACGCGTCAGCTTTCAGCCAGATGCGCTGAAACGCGCCGATCCGGCTGCACTCGGCCACCGAGCCAAGTGAGAAATGCTCATTTGTCCCCGACTTCTTCGTCGGGACGGTGAATGTGGCCGGGATGCACAAGTTGCGCCCGGCCTCGACGTAGTTGGCGTTGTCGATCCCATTGATGCGGACCAACGACGCCAAAGAGACGCTCTCGGCTTGGGCGATGCCGAGGAGCGTCTCCCCGCTTAAAACCTTGTGCCTCTTGGCACAGATCGAGGCGGTTTTCGTCGGTTGCGGCTGCGCCGTAGGCTGAGGCACAACCTGGGCGGCAACTGCGGCAGTTGCCGGGGGGGTCTGTCCACCCCCACTCGGCGCCACGCTGAGCGTGGGAGCCGCCGCCGGTGCACAGGCCGACAGCCATATCGCCGCGCACAGCGCGGCCACCAACTTCAACACGTTCATTTTCTTCCTCCTTCAAATTTCTCGCCTACACAGGCGAGTCTGAAATAAAGATGATTTCTTGAATCTGGATCCCCGCTTCCGCGGGGATGACAACCAATAGACTGACAGCACTTGAAAACACCCTTATCTCAGACTTCCTGTAAGACAAGATTCGTGCGGCCTGTTAAAGAACCAGTTTCTAGGCGCATATATCGCGCCATGCATAACAGGCGCGCATACGTACCGTATATGTATTTTATCCTATAGTTAGCAGAAAATCAACTAGTCATACGGAAAACTTCCCTACCCTATAGCAGTAAACAAAGACCGTATTATTATGAATAACATAAGTAAACAATACGCATTAATGATGCTTATAAACCGTTGTTTTACGATATGTAAAGAATTACAGTTTTTGCAGAATTTTGTCAGGAACAGGCAAAATTCGTGGCGACCCAAACGGGGATGGGGGTTTAATGGTTATTTTCCCCGTAAATCTTCGGGGCAACCTCGTTCCGCATTGGCATTCGTCGTCCATCCGAACCCGGGCTCTACCATCGACGTACCGTCGCTCGACCGAGTGACCGGATACCGCGAACCCTGCATGGAAGCGTCAAAATAACCAAATGAGGCTCCAAACGGCATGGGGGCGGGATACAAAACCAAACGCATATTGCGGGAAAACCCTACCGACCATGAGCCGTCAGACTGTTTGGTACAGTAGACGTTGACCGTATCAGGGAGATCGACCCATTCCTGCTTATGCCCAGCAAGCCCGCGCATGGGATCCGGGTTAACGAGGTGCACCATTTGCGTTGCCGAAACGAAGATATATCCGTCACGACGGGTCACGGAAATACGGATCGGTTGCCCATCGGACCCGTGACTATTGGGGCCCATACTGGAAAAAACAGAACCAAGGGCTGCTGCTTTACTAGTGAGCAAATCATATGCAAGGCCGAGGATATCGGTGCGGTGGGGCCATTTGAGGGGTATGGTCCGGCCGTCGAGACCGATAACGAATGCATATTCACCTGTTACGGTATCTTTCAGCGTAAATTCGTCAAATACGGGAGCTGCCGGTTCGGGAACTTTTGTCGGATCTGGAGCTTTCGGTTGAGCTGTGGGTGTTGCAACTGTCGGTGTTGTGTCAGAAGGGAGGCAATAAGTTGAAGATGTTAGACCCGGAAGAATTCTTGTTTTACTTACTGGAGGATTTGTTGACCAGTCTGCATGCCCGTTCGTACATATAAGATAAGCTGTTGGTCCGCCATCATTCCGTTTTATGTACATAAGTAATCCACTCGCCTGTTCACCATAGGGAATTGAATTATCACCGGTATACCGGTATCCATTGAAATCAAAGTTCATAAGAAACTGGTTGCCTCTTCCAGGTATGTAAGCGCTAACCGCGTTTCCATTGTGTCGGTACACTCCATCGGTTGCTCCTTGCTCCGGCCGTACATCTGGTACAAATGTTGGTTGAACTGTTGGTGCGGTCTCCGGGACAAATTGTGCTCCTGTGGGAGTTGCACCGGGAACAGGTTCAAATCGGGGATACCCTGGTAGAAGTCTGCAATCGGAATCATACTTTAAGTACTCGCCGGTCATGTTTTGATTCCACTCTCCATTTCCCCGACAGAATACACCTCCGGCGGCAATCGTATAATCGCCTGCATTAAAACCCATACACCCTCCGAAAATTCCTAAGTCAATGTAACAGGTACTGCCGTTTTGTTGAACGGGTAAATGAGAGACACCAAACAAATGAGCGAGGTCAGGACTTAACGCCATCATATACGACGCATTCCCGAGGTCGCTCAACTGGGGTTGGTTATGTTGCTGCGCGACTGCTTGATATGCTCCAAAGGCGAGCGCTCCGGCAGCAAGACGAACTATTCCATGCGCAATCTTTCGTAGTCTTTCCTCTTGTTTTCGCTTTTCTGTTTCTTCAACGTGTAATCTGTTTTGATTGAGGAGACTTCTTGTGCGAGCCGTTTGGTATAACGGAGAATTTGCTTCGCTGGGATAATCAAAATTCCATACGCCGGAATAACGATCGTCTGTCGGCACCGTTACATTTGGCGATACTCTGCCGTAATTCAATTGAGGATTGTTAACCGAAACCGGGTGTGCACCCGTTTCTATGTTTGGCATGGTATTGGGGGGATTATAGCACCGTACATATCCGATATGCAACAAAAAAGGCCCCGGCTTTCGCCGGGGTCTTTTTAACTTTTTACCATTCAATTTTCTTTTGTACGGACAAGGCATGCCTTGTCCCTACGCACAGAATGTTTTAATACATTCCTCCCATGCCACCCATTCCTCCCATACCGCCCATATCACCACCTGCCGGGCCGGCTTTCTTTTCTTCGGGAATTTCGGCAATTCCTGCTTCCGTGGTCAGAATCATGGCTGCAACCGAGATTGCATTCTGTACTGCGGTACGGACAACCTTTGCCGGGTCGATAATTCCTGCTTTGACCATGTCGACGGGAACGGCGGTTAATGTCGAATCTGTGCTCATAACGTCAAACCCGAGACCCTTTGCACTACCTTCACGGGCCTTGGCAATCAGCTCTCCGGCGTTGAGTCCGGCGTTTTCCATGAGCTTCGTAAACGGCGCTTCGATTGCACGTTTCACAATCTCAAAACCGAATATTTCGTCACGGCTCGCCTTGGCAGTTTCGAGAGCTTTTGAACTCATGCGTTGGCTGATGTCAAGAAGCGCGACTGCTCCTCCGGGGACAATTCCTTCTTCAAGAGCAGCTTTGGTTGCTGCGACTGCATCATTAACGCGTTCTTTTTTATCTTTCAACTCGACCTCGGTTGCTGCACCAACTTTGATAACTGCAACACCGCCGGTAAGTTTTGCCAAACGTTCTTGAAGCTTTTCCTTATCAAAGTCGGATGTTGAAAGACCAATTTCTTTCCTGATCTGGGCAACGCGACCGTCGATGGCTTTTTTGTCTCCCTTGCCGCCGATGACTCGGGTGTTGTCTTTATCAACCTCAAGTCGTTCGGCTCGACCACAGTCTTCAATCTCAACACTGTCGAGTTTGCGACCGAGATCTTCAGAAATGACCGTTCCTCCCGTAAGGATAGCAATATCTTCGAGCATTGCTTTTCGTCTGTCTCCAAAACCGGGAGCTTTGATTGCGATTGCGTTAAAGACACCTTTCATTTTATTAACAACGAGAACCGCTAATGCTTCGCTTTCTACTTCATCGGCAATGATCACCAGGTTTTTGGAAACCTTCACGAACTTTTCCAAAAATGGCAGAAGATCGGCGATAGCAGAAATCTTTTTATCCGTAATTAAAATGTACGGATCTTCAAGCTCTGCAACCATTTTGTCGGGATTCGTGACAAAATAAGCGCTGGCATAGCCACGATCAAATTCCATACCTTCTTTGAATTCGAGATCTGTGGTGAGCCCTTTTCCTTCTTCAACAGTAACCACACCATTTTTACCGACTTTCTTGAGTGCATCGGCAATAAGTTTTCCGAGCGTTTCATCGGCAGCGGAAATAGTGGCAACGGATGCGACTTCTGTCTGTTTGATATCTTTGCGCATAAGCTTTAATTCACCGACGATATAATCACTGGCTTTCACGAGACCCCGACGCATAACCATGGGGTTGGCTCCGGCTGTAATCATTTTGATTCCTTCTTCGACGATTGCGCGGGCAAGAACGGTTGACGTGGTGGTTCCGTCTCCGGCAACATCCGCGGTTTTGCTGGCTGCTTCTTTGACAAGCTGCGCACCCATATTTTCATAGGCATCAGCAAATTCCAATTCTTTGGCAACGCTTACACCGTCATGAATAACTTGCGGTCCGCCCCATTTGCGGTCAATTGCAACGTTGCGGCCTTTTGGTCCGAGTGTGGTACCGACAGCGTCGGCCATTTTACGGACACCTTCAAACATTTTTTGTCGGAGCTCTGCTCCATAGAGTACTTTTTTTGCCATGTATATAGGTTAATTTATAATGAAAATTTATTCGACGATTGCCATAACTTCTTTTTGCTCAACAAGGAGCCATTCTTCCATACCGACTTTTACTTCATTGCCTGCCCATTTCTTGTAAAGAATTTTCTGTCCCTTTTTAAGAATCATCGGGCTGCTGGCGCATTCACCGGCACCACCGCATTCACACTGTTTTCCGGGACCGACCGCCATCACTTCACCTACCTGGGGTTTCTCTTTTGCAGAATCCGGGAGCACGATGCCTGAAGCGGTTTTTGTTGCACCTTCAAGGGGTTTAATTAACACGTAATCGAACAAAGGTTTGATTGTTGTACCTTTCATAGAGCCAAATATAAACTTTTAAATGAGTATCTATTTTTAACAAATTTCGCTTAGGTTGTCAAGCGGTGTTCTTGAGTGCTAATGATTAAATTCCCAGGTTCGGGAACTGCATATAGGTAGATGGAGTGCCCGATTGCCAGATATGTTGCAGGTTAACCCGGTCCCGTATCATGAGTAGTGCTGTGTCCCGAGTACCAACTTGATGACATTGAATATGACTTGCCATATTGGGCTGATCGATTGCAACGTGCCGGACCAGCCATAACCCTTCGTGCGGACCGGGTCCGAGTTGCAGCGCTCCCGATTCCTCATGTCCAACAAACGCTATAGCTATTTCGGTCGGAGTAAGAAGCGGAGGCAAATCTTCTTGATACTGAGACCGATATGCCAGGCGCATATGGGCAATAGGTTGTCCGTTCGGCAGCATGACCGGCGAAAGATAGGTGATGTACCAGGGGGGATGACGGAGAACGCCATGAGTACGAGCACTCAGTCGCGGATCAAGCCACGGTACAACTGCAGAAAAATTATCCCGTGCGACAATTGGAATGGTCGGAGCAAGAGCTAATGCACTCGCGTGCAGAGAAAACTCGGGAGCAGTGAGAATATGACTGTCATCAAACCGGGAAAAATAGCCCATTTGTGCACGGAGTCCCCGCAACACCTGTTCAACATCGGTCGAGAAGCGCGTTCTGCCTTCCTCTCCCGGGTAAGAAGTGTCGAGTGTTTCGGCAACAAGTTGCGCTTCATCTGCATAGCGGTCTTCATAACGAAATTGATGCGGAGATATTGAGCGTCGGCGATCAACAGTCATTTCGCATAGTATACCCTATTGCGTCAAGCTCAGTCGTATTTCAACTGGTCGGCTTTGTTTTTTTCCCGGGGAATATAGGTAAACGTAACAGGAATTTTCAATTCATTTAATAATGTGTGAATCTGCAGAATAAACTCCCGCATACGCGCTTCTTTTACTTTCCACCGACCGTTTAATTGTTCAACAACCAGTTTGGAATCCAAAAGAAAACTAATTGGTTCTGAAGGATTGGACTCATGAGTCTTATAAGACTCATTGGACTTATTTGACAAATACTCCAATGCGTATATTACAGCCAAATACTCTGCTTCGTTGTTGGTGCAATGCTCTAATCGAACACGGTTTTGGATGTTTCGAGTTTCGGATTTCGAGTTTCGGATTTCAATTACGTACATCGCCCACCCGGGACCGGGGTTTCCAGAAGATGCGCCATCGGTATAAACAGTGATCATATTTAATTAAAACTCAAAATTCAAATGTCAAATAATACCAAATCTCGTGAAACAGTTTGTTATTTGTCATTTAAGCTTGATTTGTTATTTGTGGATTTGAGCTTTGAATTTGCAATCAAAATCCCCCCCAACATCACCAATATCAACCCTTCTCCGACAATGGTCATCCAGGTTGACGCAAGATAGCTGTAGCGCGGGATAAAATACAGATTGCCGATTACATTAATCACAAATCCGACAAGGTATACCCATACGAGGAGCATTTCTTTTTTCTGCAGAAACAGGAGCCACGTTAACGCACTTGTCACAAAAAAGATGGGGTATGAGAGCCCCAGAATCTGCAGCGGAACGATTGAAGCATGATAGTCACTTTTGATAAGTACCAGAAACGGAGCGATAAAATATGTCCCGACCGTAAACACCAATGACGCAACAAGCAGTAACGCCATTGCCTTGGTAAACACCGATGTAAACCGCTCGCGGTTGTCCTGATAGAGTTTCACATAGTGGGGAAAAATCGCGTTTGCAAAAAACGTTGCAAATGCCAAGGGAAATTCAAAAAATTTATAGGCAAGTTGGTACACTCCGATATCCGCGTTAGTTTTAAGTGCAGAAAGAACAAACACGTCGGCACGGAAATACATGGTGTTCAGAAAAAGCATCAACCCGACCGGAGCAGCCTCTTTCATCAGCAACCATAATTCCTCAATAAGAAACGGTTCTTTAAAGAAATGCACATCCAAATATTTCCGCGCCAAGAGATATCCGACAACAACCGTCAGGAGGCTTCCACCGACCAGAGACAACACCATCATCGGCAACCCGAATGGCATCGCAACCAGCATAGACAACAACCCTCCCGCACTACCGACGAGTGCCGCAATGACCGAAAGATCGTAGCGAAGCAACAACTGAAACAGTAAATTAATACTGGTGAAATAGCCGAAGAACAGAATGCTCGGAACAAACAAAACAACGATCAGTTTTTCACTGTGTTGAAAAAAAGTTTGCCGGGTAAATAACAGAAACGCTCCGATAACCAGAACGGACATGAGAAAGAACATGGTCCGCAACGCGTTCAATGTTGAATAGTGCGAAAGGTCTTCTTTATATTTTCGAATATACACGGCGTTTAAGCCGAAGTCCACAAACAGATAGAAAAAAGCGACGAGTGCATACGCCTTCGCGTATACCCCGTACCCTGCCGCACCCAAGTATCGCGCAATAATAACCGTGGTGACGAAGCCCAAAAAAGAGGTGCCGAACCGCCCGACAAATTGAATAAACGTATTGTATAAAACTCGTTGTTTGAGCGACGGCATGGAAGTATTATACTCAAATGCAATTTTCAATTTGCAGTTTTCAATTTTCATTCAATTTTGAAATTGATTAAAAACTGGAAACTAAAAACTGAAAACTGTGCGTCAGCTTGCTCTTCTGACGCACATATGCTATACTATAAGTCATGTCAGATCTTAAATCAGTCATCGCATTTTTTATCGGCCTTGTTTTCTTTGTGGTACTTGTCGTATTTGCAATCGGAAGAATCCGTGGCGGAGCCAAGCCTACTTCGGTCAGCGCTTCCATTACGGCTACCATTACACAAGCACCGTCGCCGACTCCTGTGGGTTTACAGGCTGCAAAGAAACCCTCTTTTATTGACAGAATAAAGAGCTTTTTCACTGCCCGAAAGGTAACTCCTACCCCAACAACTCCAGTGCCAAATCCAACTGCGGCAGTTGCCAACGGGGCATCAAATAGTCCTAATTTCCAACTTAAGGACGCAGTAAGACCAACAGTTATTCTCTATACCCAAACAAAAGGTGGAGTAAAACAACCGTCGGTGAATACTGTTTCCGGCGTTGCAACAATTCCTGAAACCGGTGCAGAGACATTCGTGTTACCGCTTGCCAGCGCGTTGGGAGGACTGGGAATCTATTTGAAGAAAAGAAAATAATCTTCTGATTCCGTTTCTAATTCCTAGTTTTTAGTTTCTATTGAAGTATTAGTTTCTAGGTGTTAATTTACAAACGTTTGCAAAATAGAAAATAGAAATTGGTAACTCAATAGAAACCAGTAATTAGAAACTAAAAACTAAGCTTTCTTCTTCGTTTCCTTCCACGCTTCCTGAATCTGCCATTCCCGGATTTTTTTGGGGTCTCCTGATATTAAAACATCAGGAACTTTTTTTCCCCGAAATTCGCGAGGTAAGGTATATTGAGGATACTCGAGTAAAGAGATCTTTGCAGAGTTTCCAGTTTTCAATTTACAATTTTCAGTGAAGGTGGGATTAGAATCATCAGTCTGAAGGTCGGGATCATGAGTGATTGTAAATAATTCTTCCCGGTCGATTTCAAAAAAGGTTTCGTTAACCGTTGCGTCTTCTTTTTTAAGAACTCCCGGAATTAGTCGTACTAGAGCGTCAATTACCACCATTGCCGCCGCTTCCCCGCTGGAGAGAACGTAGTTACCGATGGACAACTCTTCATCTATATAGTCTACGATTCGTGCGTCGAATCCTTCGTAGTGGCCGCAGATTAATAAAACATGATCACGTATCACGCATCGCGCATCATTCATCTGATCCGTACCGTTCGTTTCGAGATCCGCGATCCGAGATTCGAGATGCGAGATTCTGTCCCGTGCCCAGGATTGGGTAAGTAAAGTTCCCTTTGGTGAAAGAGCGATTTTATAGGCTTTGCCGAATTGTTTCTCGATATGTTCAATTGCTTCAACAAGCGGTTCAATTTTCAGAAGCATCCCCGCGCCCCCACCGAACGGGTGATCATCCACCGTCTTATGTTTGTCATGAGCAAAATCCCGCAGCTGCACTACATTAAATGTAACAAGTCCTTTTTCCACTGCCCGGTTGATAATGCTGTGGTGCAAAAACGGTTCTACGACTTCGGGGAATAGTGTTAGTACTGTAATGTTCATTGGCAACGTAAAATATCCTGTTGTAACTTAATGAAGTTATCACGATTCGGATCCAGTTTAAGTGCAATCGCAATATCTTCTTCCGCCTGCTCACACTGATGCAATTTAAAATACATGACGCTGCGGTATGCATAGCCGTCGGCATAGTTGGGGTGATCTTTCAGAATAAGCGTTATTTTTCTGACCATTTCGTGTAGTTTATTTTTCTCTTCCTGAACAGTAACCGCAACTTCCTCTTCCCCGTTTTCCGCAAGCAGAGAAATAATGTCTCCGTTTATTTGTTGGTCTGTCGAATTTCTGAGAACCATTTGCAGCGCCTGTTTGTCCAACGGGTTTTCCAAAAGTGTTTTCACTGAATCGGGCAGCGCCAGCTGCATAAAAATGTTCATGAAGATTAACAAGAACAAACCGGCAACAATGAGAAATGGAGCATTATTACGCGAAAACACAGCTCTAAAGTGGTTAACTAACCTGCTTTTGCTGAAGTTCCAGCGAGGCACGGCGGGAATAGAGCGGGAATTCTGCGGGGATCCTCCGTCCCGCTCAGCGGGACTTTGCTTCCCAAGAGAATCTTTTTTTTTGTGCTTGGACATGGGGGAATTATACACGATTAAGTTCTTAGCCTAAAGTTTAAAACTAAAAGGAAGGTGGAAAGTTAAAAGGTCTGAAAGTAGGAAAATTGCTGAATTGCTAAATTGTTAAATTGTTAAATTGCTATATTGTTAGTATGCGCACATACGATATGTTCCATGGGCTTTTGCATCATCAGGCAAAGCAGGAACGGCTTACTCTATTATATGTGGCGTACATTCTGCGATCCGCATTGTTTGCATTCTTAAGTTTGTTTATTCCCATTTATTATTACCAGGCCGCTGCGGGTCTGGGGTTTGTCGGCAACCAAGGATGGGCGATTATGATTTGCCTCATGATGGTTGTCTATGCGACAAATATTGTTGCTGCATACAGTGCCGCAAAGTTACTCCGCAAACTCGGGTTGCACCACAATTACCTCATCAGCGTGATGTTCTTGTCGCTGTTTATCGGCGGGATTATTATGTTTCACTCGTTACTCGGGCTCGTGATCACCGCAGTATTGCTTGGCATACACTTCGGATTCTGGTGGACAACGTATCATGTTGATTTTATTCATAACGGAAAGCCGCATGAGTTTGGGAGAGAAGTAGGAGCCGTCCAGGGTCTGGGAATACTTGCCGGCGTATTGAGCCCGCTTGTTGCCGGATTCATCGTACAATCATACGGATTCTTAATTCTGTTTTCCTCCAGTTCGTTATTGGTCCTCCTTTTGGCACTGACGTTAATGGCGATACGGGAAGAGCGCATGGTACAGCCGGTGAATCTCAAAATCATGCTCGGTGAATTTACCGCTAATAAAAAAGACACCCTCTCTAACCTCGCGCTCGGAGGGGAAAGCACCATAGCCCAAGACTTATGGCCACTGTTTGTTTTTCTCCTTTTGAAAGAGCCGCTGTTAGTGGGAATACTTGCCACAGTCGTGACACTCGTCAGCTTTTTGTCACGGATATACGGAGGACTCATTTCGGATAGTTTCAACAAGAAGCATCTGGAGATCTTTGGAGCCTTCTCTGTTTCAGCAAGCTGGACGGGGAAATTTTTGTTTCCCATACCGTTCGGACTCGTGTTTTTTGAATTTATGCATAAGGCAACCAGTTCTTTTTTTTACGTATCAAATCAGGCACTTGCATATGTTCATTCGCTGACTCAGAACAAAACGGCGTATATTACGTCGCGGGAAATAAGTATTATGGCGGGGAAAATAATTGTGTTATTCGGGTGTCTGGTAATAATTGCGCTTGATATATCCATCTGGTCCATACTCCTCTTGGGCGCTATCAGCCCGCTGTTTGTATACTTCATATCCAAATCGAGAAAATAATTTCACAGCTACTATAACAAAATTGAATCAATTTCGGTAATAACGCGGGTAAAGTGCGGGAATAGGGGTAAAGAAGATCCCAAAGAGCAACTGAAACCTTCCGCTTCCGGGCCCGCCAGAACTCTGGCGGGCCCGGACTAACCTCTCGTCGAGCGCGCTAGCGCGAGACGAGAGGAATGTAATTGTAGTATTCGACACTGCAGGCAAACGTTTTCCACCCGGATACCGCGCTAAAATCCGCGGCGGCGGCAATCCGCAGCTGCCCTGCATCGCAGCTCTTGACAGTCATGGTGGCCGTCAATCCATTGTTCACCAACGTCGCAAATTGAGCGCCGTACCAGTTCATCGATTGACCTTCCTGCAGGCTAATGCCATTGCCATACGCGTCGAACAGGTCGGCGCGAAGGCTGTAGCTCTGGCCAGGATGGACCGTGGTCAACCCCTCGGGGACCGAGTCGATAACGATCGACGCCAGCTTCGCCGGCAGAACGGTAAATGACAACGTCGCCGCCGTCTCGCAACCATACCGGTTACAGGCCGTGACATTTGCCACGTATTGTCCCGCAACGGTGATTGTGGTCGTCGCCCAGTTTCCGTACTGAACCATAGTTGTTCCCGTGATCGCGAACGTCCAGGTAACGCCCGATTGCGTCGAGCTCAAGCCAGCGGCGCATGTAATTACTTCGCCGGCTTTTTTACCGTCGTCGCACGCTGCGACCAGACCCTCAATGGGCTGGGGCAACTCGACATACATCGGCGACACCGCCGGCAAGCCGGCAGAGGCGTTCGACGTCGTAAACAACGTGCGGGTCATCCCACTCTGAAAAAACTGGATGACCTCGCGGTCCGGGACATAGCTGCTCGGGGACAGTCCTACGCAGAATCCATTATTGCAGTTCGGCTGGAAAGTCGTGGTCACTAACACACGGCTTGGGTTGCCCGCTCGATACACATGCGTATCGGGACCAGCTTTTGCTTCGTAAACAAGACCGCCCGCGTCGTCGAACGCGGGAAAGTTCTGGTCATTGCCTACATCGGCCGGGGCATACCAGCTCCCGGGCGCACCCGGGACTTGTTGCCGAATTGCGTAAATATAGCTGTAGCGGCAACTTGCCGCAATCAGTCCGCCGGGCACCCAACTCGGGTTCCGGCATGCGGCGAATGAAGCATCAACTCGGGCAACATTACTCAGCGTTACGTTGCTGTCCGATACTACCAGACTAGCAGTCATAAGATGGTTCGTCTGACCGTCTCCAACGGCCTGAACAAAAACCATCTTTTTGGTAAGCCGATCGATCGCCGGCATGTAGCCGGTAATCCCCAACGTCTGGGTCAGCCCGGTCCAGATATCGTAAACGGCCAACTCCTGGTCCAACCAGCTGATTTTGCTATACACAACGTACCTGGTGTCCAGCCACGTCGGCCGGCTCGAGAGAGATTCCGACGTCGTCAGGATGTTCCCAACCGAGTCATGCACCTCGAGAAAGCCAGACTCATTCATGAGCGCCACTGTGGGCGTGATGCCCCACATCGATTGCGGTCCCGCGCTCAGCGCGGCTGCCGTCTGAGCATTCCCGCCCAGCAAGGTAACAGACAAAACGATTGCCAACAACGCGGCTGCGGCCATCGTGGCCGCCAACAGATGGGTGAAACGAGTCTTGTTCATTTTAATCGCCCTCCTCCTGAGGGGTGCTGCGTTACTAAAATTTATTAGTCCAGTTTTGTGCCTACTTCTCCCAAGCACACAAGGGGCCCATTTAGGGTCAGAGAGCAGAAAGAGAAAACTCAAAATCCAAATATACAAATGACAAATGAAGCACAAAATTCAAATATTAATCATATATTGGAATTTTTTTAGTTTTTAAATTTCAATTGAATTTTGTCATTTGAATTTTGAATTTGTTATTTTCCCATATTTCCTCCTCTCCAACCCTAAATGGTCGTTTAATTTTTGTTGCTCTTTGGGATGTTAAAGATCTAATCTCTTCGAGCCCATAATAATCCAGCAATTAGGATTGTTTGGACTCAAGTTATATCCTATAATTGTATACATACTGCGTGCGTATGTCAAGTTAAAAGTATAAAGTAAAAGGTCTGAAGCAAAGTGAGAAGTAGGAAGGGTAAAGTAAGAAATTCTAGGAGATATGGGAGAAAGGTGAAATGAGGGTAATGAGGAAATAACGCGGGTAAAATGCGGGAATAAAGGAAAGATCCCAAAGAGCAACTGAAACCTTTCCTTTTGAACCAACAGCTCGAGGCGGCGTGCATAGTGCCGCCTCGAGCTGGATAGGCCCCCTAGCGTAGAGCGAGGGGGAGGAAGAGGGTATGCGGCGGGCGGCACTCGAGCGCCCAGGGCGCCGACACCGACGTGCCCGTCGCGGTCATCGTGCCGGTCAACATCTTGCCGGGCAAGCAGACGGGCGCATGCAAAACACCGGCGTCGTCGAACGAGCCTGATCCTTCGTCGGCCAACCAGGTAATCGGCCAGATGATCAGCACGCCGTACTGGTTAAACACTTCGCCGTAGCTCTGAATCGAGCCACTCGAGTATACCCAGTTGGCGCTCGGGAAGCCGCCATGAATGCGCCCGGGCAGGCCCCAGATCACTTCGACCGTGGCCGTGCCCGTCACATTACTATAGCTGGCCGAAAGCTCGTGCGACCCCGCCGTATAGCAACTCAGAATCGAGCCCACGACGTTGCAGTCGGCGGGTACGGTCACATCAAAGTCGCCGATGTTGCTGGTGACAATGTTACCGTATTGATCGAGCGCCTTGATCGTCGCCGTCACAGGCTGCCCAGCCTCGATAGGCGAGGGCAAATCCCACGTAACGCTGACCGTGGGGCCGGGCAGGAAGGTCACGGTGTTCGTCGTGACTAAACTACCAAAACCTGCCGTAATCACGACCGATTCCGCTACAGTATCGGTTACCGCAACCTTACTGCAGGTCGCGTGGCCGGAGCAGGTTACCGCAATCCATTCCGAGTTGCCTTCTACGATCAAGTTCATGAACTGATCGTAGATTGTGGTCCACATCGGAACAGACTGCCCAGCCGTAGCCACAGTCGTCGAGAAATCCGTATGGACATACGTCCACATGTTCGGGTATGTTTCGAACGGCGCGTAGCCGCTCTTGCACCCGAACCGGTTGCAGGCATCAACCACAGCGGTCAAGTGCCCCGCGGCCGTGATAACGGCCGTCACATCCTGCCCAGACAACACTGTGTTGTGAGGCAGATGCCACGTGTAGCTGACATCAGCCTGCTCAGGCAACACCGTCGCGCTAAACGTGACTGTCACGGGAACTTGTTGCGCATGTGGCCCCGCGTCCGCCACTGCGATCACCTGCGTGATCGGCTGGGGAACGTGGTATTCACCGTGGCTCAGCATTGGCCCGGAGAACGTCACACTGTTTGTCGCAATTGTACTGGTCAGACCCATCCTCGTATCGAGAAGGACGAGTTCAGCTGCCGGCGCGCTTGTCGTCCAGACGCACCAGTAGTTGACACAATTCGGATAGTACCCTAATGCAATCGCGGCGGCCGTTCCCGTAATCGTCTGGGAGTAGATCTTCCCATCGCTCGCGAACAGTAGGTGGCCGTCAGGACTAAACGTTGGGCTCGTATGCGATCCGACAACGTTTTGATCACTGACCGTTGCCCAGGTTCCATCTTGCACCTGGCAACGTATGTCAATGTTGTTAAAGACGTACTCTTGTGTCACGCATAGACGGCCGGTCGTCGGGTCGATAGCCGGGTCAAATGCCCCCGACCACATTGCGTCGGTAACCTGGACTCGCGTCGTCGTAATCGGCGTACCGCCTTCGAAAGTGACATTGGAAGTATAGATCTGATTCTGATTCCAGCCCCAGGCAACCTGGGACTGATACACCAGAATCGTCCCCGAGAAGACGGGCTTTGTGCCCGTCAAACCCAGAGAAACAGTGACGCCCGTGTTGGTGTTGTATGCGACCAACAGCGGGAGATTTCCCGTTTGCGGGACGGGGCAGACATTCCATTGGTCGTCTGCAGACCACGCGCAGCGCGCATTCGCGCCCACGACGGTTGCCGTTTGCACGCCGGAAGAATCGAGGAGACTGGCACTGATAACGCCGGTCATCCGGATAAAGCTTACGGCCGGCGTGTATTCCGTCGTGTTCGCCACGGCGGTCAAATTCGAGTTCGGTCCGGCCGAAGCGGCCGAGACCGTCTGAGCAGACCCGCCCAGCAAGGTAACAGACAAAACGACCAACGCGACTGCGGCCACTATAGGCGCCAACAAACGAGCAAAACGATTAGTCTTGGACATTGTCCCTTCTCCTTAAGAGGGGATGTTGCGTATCTTATTTTAATTCATCGATCGAGTTCATTTTGTGCCTCAAACTCCCTAGGCACCAAGGGTCTCAAGTAGATAAAAGCAGAATTGCTTTGTACCTCCTTAGGTTTGATTTCCACTTGAGATTGGAGAGCAGGACAGAAATTACACAAATAACAAATGACAAATCCACAAATCAAATTCAAAAAATGTCATTCCCGGCACACATGACCGGGAATCCAGATACTTATTCCTGGATCCCCGCCTACGCGGGAATGACACTATACTTGTGTAATTTCATAAAATCCTCCTCTCCAACCCCAAGCGGGTTGTTAAAATTTTGTTGCTCTTTGGGATGTTAAAGATCTAGACTCTTCGGGCCCATAACAACCCAGCAATTAGGATTGTTTGGACTCAAGTTATATCCTATAATTATATACATACTGGGTGCGTATGTCAAGACTGAAAGAACTTAAGGGGAATATGGGAGAGAGGTAAAATGAGGGTGATTAGGGAATAAAGCGGGGAATATGCGGGAATTACGTACCTTCGATAATTTCTTTCTCGTGAGGGGCGGCGATAACGCGCAGAGCAACATGTGCCTGCCCGGCAAAAAACAATCCTTCACCGACACCCGAGGAGAGCAAAAAGTGTTTTTCCCCTGAGGTGAGGTAGAAAATCTCGGTCAACTTATCGATGGCAACCGGCGACTGCTTCAACAGAATCTGTAAACTCGAATTGGTGATAATCGCTTTACCTTCATTTGTCGCCAAAAAGTCCTCGACATCCTGAGTAATAGTAGTTAATCCTAATCCGTATTTTCGAGCTCGTTTTGCAAAATTAAAGATGTATTCGGCCGTATCTTTTTGCTTAATGAGGTACCACGCCTCGTCGACAATAAGTATGCGTTTTTTCTTTTCATGCTTGATCTTCGTCCAAATGTAGTCGAGAACGATATACATGGCAACCGGCCGTAAATTCTCTTCAAGATCCCGAATACCGAAAATAGTGAGTTTGTTTTTAAAGGCAAAATTCGATTGGGAATTGAAGATCCCGGCAGCTGACCCTTTAATGAACTTTTCGAACTTGAACGACATATTTTGCGCCGCCTCTTGCTCCATACCGATGAGCACTTTATACAGATCTTCCATGAGCGGCGGTTCCAACGTGTGCGTTGCCGGGTCCTGGGTGATTCCCTTCAACATATAGGTTTGAATGAGCGCTTTATCCAGCAGCGCATCTTCCTCGGGAGTAAGTTCGCCCATAATGACTTTCATCAGCGTGTGCAGATTCAACACATTATTGGCCATCGCGTCGTCACCTTCTTCCTGCACGGGAAGATCGAACGGATTGAGGCGGATCGGGGAACTTGAGGAAAACTGGACGTACTCACCGCCGAATTTCTGACAGATTCCCTGATATTCGTTTTCCGGGTCGATAATGATTACTTCAGCACCGATCATGATCTGACGCATAACCTCGAGCTTCATCATAAAGCTTTTTCCGCCACCGGACTTTCCGAGGACAACCATATTAGCGTTTTCGAGGGTAAACCGGTCGAAAATAACCAAACTTGAGTCTGATTCGTTAATTCCGTAAATGATTCCTTCCGACGTCGAAAGAGATGATGTGACAAACGGGAAGGTCATGGCAAGAGAAGTGGTATCCATATTGCGCCACACACCCAGTTTGTCGGCAAAGATGGGTAACGTTGATTTGAAGCCTTCTTCTGCCTCCAGAACCGCCCGCTTGGAGATAATAAGGAGCCCTGACAATAACCCTTCCACTTCTTTGGTTAAGCGCTCCAATTCTTCTTTGCTGTCTGCAGGAATGGTGATGTACAAGCCGTACTGAAAGAAGCGTTCGGCACCTTTGGCAATTTCCGCCTGCAAGGAAAGTGCGTCGTCAAGCGCCACCTGAACGGTAGGATCGACAACTTTCCCTTTTTTGACCTCACCCTCAAGCGTCGCTTCCATCTCGGAGATTTTACGTTTCAGGTCGTCCAAAACGACATTCGACTGCGTCGGGTAAATGAACATCGAGATAAACAACGGATACTCAAACGTAATCAGCTGATTGAGCCAGTTGGGACCGACATACCGCGGATAACCGACAACAAACAGCGTGGTATAAAACGCTTCATTAATTTTAATGTGGGAAAAGTCCACTTCAACGTACGACGGAGCGACAATGTCGAGGACGCTCGTCATACCGGCTGCAAATTTCTTGCCGATTTTATCCGTTTTTGTTGTCGGAGCTGGACCTTTTTTGGTAGCAGAGGTAATAGAGGGCGAGGGGGGTGATATGGGAGAAGCGGGAGATACGGGGGCAGAGAGAGGAGCTGCCATTGGAGGCATCGATGAATTAATCGGCGCTGCTGACGCTATCTGTATATCCGGAGCGTTCGGTGCAAAATGTGTAGGTTTATTGGTGTGATCCATGTTGTTTATTGTCCGTGTACAAGATAACTTTCAAAGATTGATGCGTCAATCAAATCAATTCCGGTCGCTGACGGGTTATACAGGTTGTAGTAGAAGTTGACGAGCTTTGTTTTATCCAGAACTTCCGCCCGCAAACCGAGACGCGCGAGGAGCCGCAACACATGGTCTCGCTTCGGGTACAGCGCAGTTTTTGCCCGTTGCAAAATATATTCCGGTGTCATGCCACTTGCCGCCGCACCTTTTGCTCCCATTTCAAGAGCGGAAAACGGAACGATAATAAAAAAACGCTTTTTCAGCACGGTGTTTTTCTTGACAATGTTTTTTGTAAAATCGATGTACTTTACCAGCCATTCACGAATAATGGGGTTGTTCTGCTTTTGCATTTTGTTCTGCAGGTATTCAAGATAATCCGAAATATTCATACGCGTCGAAAAAATGAGAATCTGAATGGCAAATGACAAAGAATTAAGCATGGAGGAGAACGAGTAGACCAACGAATCCTGCTCTTCCTCCGAAAGAAGCGAATAATTAATTGCCGACGTTTCGACGACCGTTGCACAGGAACCGTCTTTCAGCATAACAACATCATCCGTAATCTGTCTGATCTCTATAAAATCCTGTGTGGTCGCCTTAATCGGGGCTGTTGGTTTTTTATTCATATGTTCAGTAATATACTTGTCTAAATGTCTCAATGTCTTAATGTCTAATTGTCTTAGACTTTCGGACCTTCAGACCTTATGACACTCAGACGGATACGCTATGATTGCTTGTGTGCAAACACCACAATATTCGGTAATGTTCCGTCTATTTTCATTGTATCAAAGGAATATATTTTGCGGGGGTCTTCGAGATTTAATACATAGTCGCCCTTCGGAATGGGCAAGTTGTTCACAAATACTCCGTGAGCGTCCGTACGGAAGAGCCGGACTATTTTGTCGCCCTGTTTGACGTAGGCAAGAATTCCCTCAAGAGGCAGACCTGTTCCCGCATACACTTCACCGCGGACCACAAAGCTAGTTGATGGCTGAGGGTCGCGGGTCGCGGGTCGCGGGTCACTGGTCACGGGTCGGGGATCTGTGGTTACCGGTTGCGTGTCGCGGGTCGCGGGTCGCGGATCAACAGACTTTGTGTCTGATTGTCTTAATGTCTGAATGTCTTGTTGATCTGTCAAAGGTAAAACAGGAGTCTTTGGCTCAAGGCTCAGGGTTCCTGGCTCCGGACTCACGACGCGCGACTCGTGACTCGTGACCGAGGTCCCCATCATCACCGCCTGCAACTTTTTCTTTTTCTCATCATACGCTTTATCAATGACATCCATATCTTCTTTGGGAGTGGCCCGCGGCTTATTCTGCAAGTACGTATTCAGTTTCTGCTGTGCCAACAGATGTTGCTGCAAAACGTCACGTGGTGGCAATGTAATCCCCAGCATTATTTTTGGCGGAGCATTGTTTTTTTTAAAATAGTATTGCGTTGGTGAAGTAAGACGTTTAATCATATTTCTCAACCATATATCCATGGGACGGTCGTTGATCGGGACAAACGCAAACCCGATTCCAAGCAGAGCGGGAAGTGCCGCAATTGCGATGTTAATATACAACACGGCGGGAACGGCAAAGTACAAGACCAGTGCAAGCACGCTTCCGAATGCAAGATACACAAACTGATGAATAGTGAGCTCTCCAATGAGCTTAAATTCAAAGGTGGTTATTTGCCGCGGTAAAGAATGTTCCTGCATATTATTCATTATATACATTTTGGTGAAGAAGGAAGAGGTGGTAAATAAAGGAAACCCTCCTTCGCAAAAAGCTTCGGCGGGCAAAGGCAATTGACATTATGGAAGAGAATTGCCACAATGAATGTATATGGTACGGCGATTTTTCGTATTCTTTTTGATTGCTTTTTTTACGTTTTCGGCGTTCTCTGCCAAACCTGCTTCGGCTGAACAAAATGTACAAGTACAACAGTCAGAATCCTGGTACAACGGAGGATTTACCGGTGTGAATAACGCGATTAACGACACAACCACCAATAATAGCGTCAGCAAAGAACCTCTTGATATTTACAGTATTTCGACTACATTTCCTATCGGAATAATTTCCGCCATCTCTGGTTTTCACGGACAAACAACCGTTACCGCGTGGTTGAACGATTATAAAAAAAGTGCGCTCGGGCAGACTTCAAATATGATGGCGGCTATGTACGTTCAGCCTCCTGCTTCGACAACCGAGTATCTTGCGGATGTATTTAACAGAACCGGTGTGATCCCCCAAGCTTATGCCCAGGGTATAACCTACTCACGCCTTATTCCGATTCTTCCCATGTGGAAAGCTTTTCGCGATATTGCCTACATTATGTTGACGCTTATTATGTTGTTTGCGGGACTCATGATCATGATGCGACAGAAGATTAATCCACAGACCGTCGCTTCGATCGAGAACACCATTCCATCCGTGATTGTGACGTTGGTTTTGATAACCTTTTCGTTTCCCATTGCGTCACTGATACTCGACTTTATGTACATCATCATTGCTGCGGGAATCCAGGTAATCGGAAGCACGATCAGCGATCCTAATCTGGGGGATGCGATCAAGGCATACTCGTCGGGTACCGCCATTAATTTGTTCGACAAAGCGGTATTTGCTCCTATTGCGCCGTTTATGCCGAGTTTTGTTCAATCGGGAACGGGGGCGGCAGTAGGTGCCGTAGGTGCCGTCGGCATTGGGGCAATTGTCGGACTGGGTGTTTTGGCCCCATTGCTCGCAATCATCGGAGGTATGATCGGAGCCGTTGCGGCAAGCGGTGGGGACCTCATGACAACACTCAGCCCGTTGTTGGTTTTGATAATATTTGTCGTATTATTTTTCGGTGTTTTCAAGATTTTTTTTATGCTCTTGATGAATTACATCCAGATAGTCGTATTCATCATTTTCGCTCCGTTTATTCTGATGATGAATGCCGTGCCCGGTAAAAGCACCTGGTCATATTGGTGGAAAAATATTGCCGGAAACGCAATCAGTTTTGTGGTTGTTTCCATTATGTTGTACCTCGGATACGCCATAAATTTGCGGGTGGTCGAAACGAAGGGATTCTGGGTAGCGCCGTTCATCGGCTTGTCAAACGGCGATGCTGCTTCACGTATGGTAGTGGGTTTAATCTCGCTCGGAATAGTTTTGATGATTCCCCAATTTGTGCAGATGGCAAAGGGTATATTCAACGTGAAGCCGTTTGCCAATGTCGGACCCGGTATGATTGTGGCCCCATTGACTCAGAGCCTCGGACAAATCAGCGGACTTGGCCAACAATTTAGGGCATGGGATCAGACTGCCCGCGAAAGTGGAGGTATTGTCGGCAAGGTGCTACGAGGGGTCGGCTTGGGAAAGAAAAACTAAATAGAAGATTATTTCTTCGAATCTAATTCCTTGGAACCTTGCTGAACAGCAATGAGAGTTATTGCGGCTATGGCAATTGCAAAGTAGACACCAAATTGGAGCAGTCCTTTGAAGTTATTCAAACCCAAACCCTCTTTGATTCGTTTGGCGTTAAAGGCATACACATCGTCTTTATATTTAACCCCGAGACCAAAGGGATGCATCGCTCCCACTTTCTCGGCAACGTGGTAGAAACTCAATTTTTGCTTCTCCCACCAGGTAAGACGCTCCTTTTCCGGTATAGTCGTATCATTTGCCTTAATCTCCAGGTCTTCCAACTCTTTATCTATTTTTTTAAATAAGCTTTTGGCAAACACTTCTTTGAGAGGTTGTGCTTTTTTGTCGACGTCCTCGCCTCGGGAGCTTGGGGGCAACAGACCGAGTTTTACCGCTTTGAAAATGAAGTTTTCCATACGGGTAACGTCCATATGAAACTCCGATCCCAGTTTATTGAGTCCGAGAAACCCGTGCTCACGATTGGCGATTTCTGCAAGACTCTTGCCCGATAACAATTGTCGTGACAAAGCACCGCCGTATTTAATATCCGCACCGAGCTTGCCCGGAGTGCGACCCATGAGAAGCCACATCTCAACCATGTGGGCACCGACTTCGTATTTTTTGCCCGGCGGGTTGTAGGAAAAGACTGTCTTTACGGCCATCGCTTGGGCTTTCTTTAGATACGCATCTTCTGCAGCTTCGTATTCTTTGGTGGTTTGCGCTCGCACCGCTTCTTCCATGATTTCCGTTGCCTCATTGAATTCCTTCAAACCCGCAAGTTGTTTTTGAAAATCGGCAAACATACGAACATCGACACTCTTACCAGAATCCGGAGCACCGAGTATCTGCGGGTTGTAAATCGTCGGATCTTTCAAACCAAAATTCTCATAATACATATCAAACACCGGACCGGTAAACTTTCTCTCAACCCCCTGCATCAGATCAATCAGACTCACTTTTTTTTCACGAGCTGCCTGAGACGCTTGTCCAAGATCATAATATTTTGCACCATCTAACAAACCCCGAGAAACCTCGGTATTGAGAGTAACTTGACCGTTTGCCGTAATCGTACGTTTCACCCCCTCGCTTTTCCCACCGTAGAGCGTCTGAAACAAATAGTGGGCATAGTCACGCATAACCCGAAGTTCATTGTCGCTATTTATTGGCAAACCATGTTGTGTTACAGACAATTGTAAGAATTTTTGCAACGTTCGAAATGCTGAATCCCTGGTAATGAAATTTGTATACGTTGTGTGCAGCTCTCGGATTTCCGCAGTGGCGCCATCTTCCTTAAAAGCTTTATGTTTTGCGCTCGTATAACCTGCTTGCAAAAACTTATCAAGGTCTTTAATGAGCTCACTAAGTTCACCGCGGAGCGTGGGGGGAACGTATTCTGCTCCCATTGCCTGTGTAATCACTCCCTCGGTAACCCCAGCCTCATTACGTTTGTGCATAACAAACTTCTCAAGTACAATCATTCCTTCAAGCATATTTTGTTGAATAATACGACTATCAATCTCATCTTTTTGAAAGTCGGCCCACGATCCTTTCATCGCAGTCACATATTCTTCCCTCCGTTTACCGTCTTCTGCTAAAAACATATTACATAAGCCGTTCGGACCTTCCGAACGGTACTTTGTTAAGATATCGTACCTCCAATCTTCCATAAAAACGCGGTCTTCTTGGTGAGTAAAACGCCGGAAGTCTGGACGCATAACAAAAAGGGAGGGGAATTGTTCGTAGGCCATGTTGTAAACATATTTTTTCAGATCTTTGGCAACATCCCCGGCTTTTTTTACAGCATCGTGGCCTTTGAGACCATATGTCCGTTCTACATAGTCAAGAAGAAATTTATTAAACTCTGGATCAGCCTTCAGGCCGCTAAATGTTCCCAACTTTTCCACAATTAGTGTTGCAGTACGCGGACCTACCTGCATTCCTAAGTCGACAAACGTATACGGATTGAAGTTTTCTGTTTGTGACAAATATTTGGCTAATAAAGCGTTTAGCTGAACCGCGTCATCACGCCAGCCCCCCCGTTCACCCATCCCTAGACCGGGTACAAGTTGGGTTAATCGATACATCATGGGCCATTTGCCTTCAAGTCGCTGCCGTAGAACTTCTGTAGTCATTCCATCCGACAACGTGGTGAGCTCATCATCGTATAGGTGTAAAATTTCCAAAGGGTCAGTTAATGTCTTATGCGAGTTATAGGGAAGAAATGATTGGAAAGCCCTTTTTAATTTGTACCCAATTTTGCCGGTAGTAGTCTCCGGTTTTGCATCTTCTTCAATATTATATCCGCCGGCAAACAACATGTGTTGAACTTTGGTATCTTCCCTCATTTTTCCCCAGAGAAGAAAAAGTATCGGGTTTGCTTGCTGTAGAAGTCCACGAGCATACTCGTCGTAGAACGTCGTCGACAATTTACGACGCACCCGATGTTTATAGAACCATTTCACGAGATCCATTTCCTTTTTGGCTTTCTCATACGGCTTAAGACTTTCGTAACCGGGTTGTTTTTTGAGTTCAGCAATTCGTTCATTTAATTCGGCTTGGCGTTTACCGAGATTCGGAGTTTCTACTTTCATGGGAGGCAAATAACGCGCAAGCTGAGGAAGAATATCACCGATACTCCACATAAGCATTTCGGCCATCGCACCGTATACGCGTGCAACGTTTTCTTCCTGCTCGGGGTACAGGGCAGTGATAGAGCGGAACATTTCAAGATCTTGCGGGGTTGCCATACTGGAATCATTTACCCCAAAAAAAGAGGGACGGATCTGGCCGTCTGCCATGGCGACATTCATACGGAACGTATCCATGCGTTGAGCCATTGCCAAAAGAATGACCGGCGACTCGCTGGTTAGTTTCGATAACACGAAGTTTGTTACTTCACTCGCAATTTTACCGATATTCTCTGCGTTACCACTTGCGATGCTTTTTTTGAACTCACCGGCTTTTCCTGCAAGGTGCACTACTTCACGCACGTGTGTTCCGAACGTCTGCATCAGGTCTCCCATATTCTGATGGTTCGCATCTTCTGCACCCTGTTGAACTGTGGATACGCCTCTTTCGGATGACTGCGTCATTACCTCGCTGACGCCTGAGGACAATACGGCAACCCGCTTTGTTATGTTCGACTCTCCGGCAATGCCACCTAAAAAACGAATATCTGCACGGGGATTCGTCGGAGAAGAAGTACTGAATTCTTTTAGTGTCATGATGTCGTCAAGCCGGCGAGTCATCATGCCAAACGCCTGCGGTTCCTGGGTACCTGTCATCCGAAACGCCGCCTGATTAATATAGATACGTTTTAAGTCACCAAAAACATAGTTCTCCATGGCGTGGTAATCTATACCAACAGCACCATGTCCATTCGCACCGAGAGCAGCCTCTTGGGCGTGATGGCCATGTTTATTGTGCTCCATGAAAGATTTTATTTTGAAGTGCGTATAAATATCCTTCGCGTCTTTGTCGGAGCTTTCAAAAAACATAAAGGCAAGAAGCGAAGAGTCATAGGCATCCAGATGAAAAGCAGCGCGTAAGTCTTCTCCTTGGAACCTGAAACTCCCTTGTGAAGGACTGTAGTTTGCCATAAACTTTTGCTTTATTTTCACCGCTTCCCTGAAATTTCTGAAGTAGGCTTGCCACTTGTTCTGCAGATCGGCAGATAACCCATATTTACGACACTTGGCAAGGTATTCTTTCTCAACATCACTCCATACCCCTTCGCGATACTCTTCTGATTGATTCACCTTCATACGATTAAGGATGTCGTCAATGTCAATTTCCAAAATATCGTACATCACCTGACGCTTTTTACCGTCATCAAGGGACAGATCTTCAAGAATTGCCGTTTCCACCTCTTTGTAACCCGCGGTAAACTTACGCACCACATCGTCTCCTTCACGATCAAGATTTTCGCGGTCGACATCTCGTTTGTTTTTCTCCCATTCCTGATACACTTTGGTAAAATCTTTGATATCAGCACCTTTCATGACCAGCGAATGAACGTTATCACGAATGGCCCGCATCTCGCTGCTTCCCAATTGGAACCTGTTTGCCGAAACATCGGCTGCTATCAGGGCAACGAACGATTTGAGCTGTTGCGGAGTAATGTCGGATTGTTCGAGAAGAATCGAACATAACAGTTCTACGCGCTGCTGAACTGCAGACGGATCAGTGGAAGTAAGAATGTCTTTCTGGATCACCTGATCAAGGTAACGACCGAGGGGCAATGCAGAAGTCTCGTCAACTTTTTGACCAGTTTCGGCAAGCGCTTCTCCCATATAGCTTGATTGACTATTTTTAGCGAGAATATCAGCAGCTTCCTGAGCGATATCCGCTACCACTGTTTTAATTTCAGTTCGATTCACCTCTGAAGAGCTTGCGGAAACCAACGACTTGAAAAGCGTCAGGTTTTCTTTAACCGATTGGACACGCTTGGCAGGCTCCTCCGGAAGCGGTCGATCAAGATAATTTTCTGCCTGTGTTTGTCGTGCCGGAGAAACTTTTGCTTTGACTTTCGCAACCAAACGATCTTTAACTTCCTTTAACTTTGCACGCAACTCCACTTGAGTTTCGCCGGACTCCGCATTTCCTATTGGTGGGTATTCGGGGGCATCCATCATGTTTTAATGTGATGAACTACTACTTTTGTCCAGACGCCTTTTTTGACAATGTCACCCCAGCCGCAATTTAAGCATTCGTCTTTGGTGGTCGCCATATAGAGGATCAGGTCGAGAAGAAAGGAAAAGGGAAGCATGAGGAGGAGTGGTGCCCTCGCCAACTGTTGCAACCTGGAGCGTGACATTTTGTTTTTCACGTTCGGTTGTATAACTTATAGTATTTTATCACACCACACGAAGATAAGCAAATTTCTGACATGAAATCATTATATAGAGAAAAGCTGAAAGTTGAAAGGTGTAAGTTGTAGTAAAGTTGTAACGAGGGAAGTTAAAAGTCAGAGTCGTTTTACTTAAGGCTTGCAGCTTTAGACTTTATTTCAACTTTCGCCTTACGACTTACAACTTCTTGAGCAGGTTTCTTTTTCAACTGTTGCCAGTATTGCCATACACCGAAAAGAGTAAAGATATTCCAATAGAGTGCTAGACCGACAGGGAAATTAAACGACATCCATCCGATCATGAGCGGGAAGATGATCATCATCTGCTTCTGCATCGTAACGGCCATATCGGGCTCTTTCTTTTCTTCTTTGCCGTCAACAGATTTCGGTTCTTCTTTTTTGGCGCTAGTTGTACTCTTCAGGGTGAGATATGACTGCAGAAGCTGCAATCCTCCGGTAACCACGGGAATAATGAGATACCACCAGCCGAGTTTTTGCCAGGCGCTCGGGTGTTGATCAAGCTGAAAACCGAAAAACGAAACATCCATGCGGGTGATATGCAAAAAGGAGAAGTAAAAGCGGGCGTTTAATCCATCGATTACTTTTTGTGCCGTACCGTTGACGACTGCTTGCGAAAGCGCCGTATACAACCCGATGAATAGAGGCATTTGTATAATGAGCATGAGACAACCGAGACCCGGATTTATTTTCTTTTCTTTATACAGTTCCATTTGAGCTGCCTGCAATTTTGCCGGTTCATCTTTGTATTTCTTCTGCAGTTTCGAGATCAAGGGTTGCAATTCCTGCATTTTTGCGGACTGTTCAATCTGGTGTTTCATTAATGGGTTAACGGCAAGACGAATGGCGACAGTTGCGGCAATGATGGCAAAACCGAGCGTACCGGGAATGTGCAAAATTTCAAACCCTTTATAGAATAGAAACAAAATGTTCGTAATGGGATTGATGAGCAGAACGTCAAAAAAGTTCATTAGGGGAATAGTATAACACACAAGTTGTAAGTTGAAAGGTGAAAGTTGAAATAAAGTCTAAAGCTGCAAGGTTGAAGTAAAGCAATTCTGACTTACAACTTCTCCAATTACGGCTTTATTACAACTTACGACTTACGAGTTACAACTTTTCCGCAAATTTCCCTTGACAGTTGAAGGTGGCCTCGCTATAATACCTTTCACCGTATGACAATACGTTAACTTCTGGGCAGGATGGAGGCCTCATTCTAGGTTCTCCTAAACACCCCAAGCAATGGCAGTTTAGAAACAAGAAAGCTGGCTCTTTTGGCCGTTATGGTTTATGGGGCTATAGCTCAATTGGTAGAGCGTTCGGTTTGCATCCGAAAGGTTGAGGGTTCGAGTCCCTTTAGCTCCACCAAGCTGAGCAATAGAAGAAATTATGTTTTTTTGGGTAGTAGTTAGTCCTGGCTCGCTACTACCCACGAGAATGTAATTTCTGCCTCGTTCGCAGATACGTGATCTTTAACAGGGGAATACAAAAAACAAACAAACAAGTAGGCCACTTCATGTCAAGATAATTGATTATGAAGGGCTAAATGGAAGCATCTAAAAAATATATATGAATTCTATTGTTGTAATAAACACGCAAAGAAATTGCAATTAATTTTGCAAATGTACCTTGTATACCAAAATACAAGGTTTGGGAATAAATAAAGCACATAGTGGATGCCCTGGCACTAGAAGCCGAGAAAAGACGTATGCTTGATTACGAAATTGTCGGTAAGACATCACGCAGTCATTACCAGCCGACAGTCTCTGAATGGGACAACCCATCCTTTTTAAAGGATATCTTCTCGATTTATCGATGAAGATGGGAACCCGGAGAACTGAAACATCTAAGTATCCGGAGGAAAAGAGACCTCTCTAGGTATTCCGTTAGTAGCGGCGAGCGAAAGCGGAGAAGCCCAAACCATGGTCGCAAGACTGTGGGGTTTTGGAGCCACATCAATAATAATTTTTGATAGTAAAAAGCTTTGGAATAAGCTGCCATAGACGGTGAAAGCCCTGTATATGAAATCGAAAATTATTATGTGGATTTCCCGAGTACCGCGGAGCACGGCAACTCTGTGGGAAAACGGCCGGGCCACCGGCCAAGGCTAAATACTTCTAGTGACCGATAGTGAACGAGTACCGTGAGGGAAAGGTGAAAAGTCCCCCGTAAGGGGAGTGAAATAGTACCTGAAACCGTGTGCTAACAATCAGTCAGAGTCCCGATTTATCGGGATGATGGCGTGCCTATTGAAGAATGAGTTGGTGAGTTTTTGTCCGCCGCTTGCTTAAGCACTTCAAAGTGTGTAGGCGTAGCGAAAGCGATCCTGCCTACGGGCGGGATGGTCTGAATAGGGCCATTGTGGCGGATAAAAGACCCGAAACCGGGTGAGCTAACCATGGGCAGGGTGAACCCCATCGAAGGATGGGGGAAGGCCCGAACCCGTCGTCGGTGAAAAGACGTGGGATGACCTGTGGTTAGGGGTAATATGCTAATCGAACCCGGAGATAGCTGGTTCTCCTCGAAATACGTATAGGCATAGCGTCACTTGTTAAACTCTAGGGGTAGAGCTACTGAATGATGTGGGGTGTCTTATGATGCTCACCGTCAATCAAACTCCGAATACTAGAGTGTATCTTGTGGCAGTCAGTCCGACTCGGATAAGCGAGCCCGGGCAAAAGGGAAACAGCCCAGATTTCCGTCTAAGGTCTTTAAATCTATTCTTAGTGGGAAAGGAAGTGGAAGTTCTCAGACAGTCGGGAGGTTGGCTCAGAAGCAGCCATCCTTTAAAGAGTGCGTAACAGCTCACCGAAGAAGAATTTCTGCGCCGAAAACGATTCGAGTCTCAAGGATAGTACCGAAGACGAAGATTTCTTGACTTTTAGTCAAGGAGTGGTAGAGGAGCGTTCTGTATGCGGTGAAGTTAAACTGTAAGGTTTGATGGAGCGTACAGAAGTGAGAATGCCAACATGAGTAGCGTGAAAATTCCAGTGAGAATCTGGAACGCCGTAAACCTCAGGTTTCCTACGCAACGTTCGTCGACGTAGGGTAAGGCGGATCTAAGGCAAACCCGCTGTTTGGCGGGGTAGCTCGATGTACAGCAGGTTAATATTCCTGCCCTCTATTAAGAGTTTTATATTTCTGACGAGGTTGTCGCTTTATTGCATGGCTATTGATCATGCTGTGTCGCTGGTAGGTTTCCTATCGGGGCAATCTCACCGCAAGGTGGGAAAGTATAAAGCCAAGACCCCCAAGAAAAAGAAGTATGGTTATATCTTAATAGATCCGTACCGTAATCTGACACAAGTGGGTTCCGGGAAGTCTCGGAAGGCGTGCGGACAACAGTAGCTCAAGGAACTCGGCAAAAAAGCTAGGCGTAACATTTGGAGATGCCTTGTCCCGCTTTAAGCGGGATCGCAGAAAATGATTATCAACCGACTGTTTAACTAAAACACAGGTCCCTGCAAACTCCCATAGAGGAAGTATAGGGGCTGAAACCTGACCAGTATCGGTAAGTCAACCACTGAGTGTGACAGCAGCGATTTATCGCTGCAAGAGCTCTCGGTGTAAGCTCCGGTAAACGTCAGCGGTAACTCTGACCGTTCTAAGGTAGCGTAGTCCCTTGCCGGGTAAGTTCCGGCCCGCATGAATGGAACAACGAGTTGATAACTGTCTTGAGCTGCTATCCGGCGAAATTGAAATGGCTGTGAAGATGCGGCCTACTTGCATCAGGACAAAAAGACCCCATGAAGCTTTACTGTAGCTTAATATTGAGAAAAGATATTTAACTGTCGAGTGTAGGAGGGAGGGCTTTGCCCGTCAATGGAACACCTCTCTTTGAATATTTTGACCCTAACCCTTACAAAGGGGACAGTGTTTGGTGGGCAGTTTTACTGGGGCGGTAACCTCCAAAAGTGTAACGGAGGTGCACAAAGGTACCCTTATTCCGTAAAGAAATCGGAACTAAAAGTGCAAAGGCGTTAAGGGTGCTTGACTGTGAGACAAACAGGTCAAACAGAGACGAAAGTCGGTCTTAGTGATCTCCGATTCCGACGTGGTTGTCGGAACGGACTTAACGGATAAAAGCTACTCTGGGGATAACAGGCTAGTCACACCCGAGCGTCCACAGCGACGGTGTGGTTCGGCACCTCGATGTCGGCTCATCGCATCCTGGAGCTGTAGAAGGTTCCAAGGGTCGGGCTGTTCGCCCGTTAAAGCGGTACGCGAGCTGGGTTCAGAACGTCGTGAGACAGTTCGGTCTCTATCCGATGCAAGCGTTTGGATTCTTGAGGGGGCCCTTTCCTAGTACGAGAGGACCGGAAAGGAGAAATCCCTGGTGTACCAGTTGTTCCTGATCTGGAGCATTGCTGGGTAGCTAAATTTCTACGTGATAAGTACTGAAAGCATCTTAAGTACGAAGCATACCCCAAGATAAGGAATCCTTAGACCCCTCGGAGATGGACGAGGTTGATAGGCAGCAGGTGTACGATCCGTAAGGATTTAAGCCAAGCTGTACTAATGGTCGAATCCCAAACTTTGTATTTTGTTGTACAGGGTTTATTACATCAGTTTTTGTATTCCCCGTTGGATCCCAGTCGAATATTGCATAGCTTTTTTCGGACGATGCACGATTTCCACAGGCAAACCCAATTCTTTTCCGACAAGACGAGAAATGTATTTCTCTTGTCCGTTATGAATAAGAAGATCTTCCGGCACAGAGAGCGCAAAATCCATAAACTCTTTGGCAAGATACGGATGAATTAATTGTATTTCCCATCGTTTAGCCATAGCTCCATCACGTTTTCCATCAATTTCCAGTAAAGGTAAGTCTTTCAAGATTTCCTTTCGGATTTCGATATTCGAATTTCGAATTTTCTTGTATTTACTATATCCTGCAAAAAGAATATCTGGTCCCTGACCAGTAAAAACTGTACGAATCCCCAGTTTGTGGGCGTACTCAAATGCTGCATAATAAACAGAGGCTAGGGCTTTCTGCATCTGGTTAGTTTCAACTCCGGAAACGGTCAGTAAATCGCTTACGTCAAGTTGAATTGAATTCAAGTAATCCTGATCAACTTCGACAAATTCTATTTTCTTTTTGAAGTGTGCTCCGAGCATAGTTGCAAACGGTCGGTCAAGGCTTTTGTCTGTCGCAACACTAAGAAAATATGCTTCCGAAAAATATTTATTTACAAAATACGCTATCAAAGAAGAATCTATGCCACCCGAAACCACAACACCAATGGCACCCAAGTTGCTCTTGCTAAAGTGCGCAAATTGATCCTCCAGTAACGATTTATATATCTCTGTTTGTTGTGCTGTCATAGTGCGCTATAATTATACACCATGCAATACCCGCAGCAATTTTCCAAAAGCAGTGAAAAAAACTTGATTTTAATCTTGAAACAACTTCAAGAGGAAGGAAAAAAAATAACGACATTACATGAATTTGATCGAGCGATCAAATTAATAGTTAAACGTAAGAACTTAGCGCTCCCCGCACTATGGCATTTCAGATTTATACTCGGCCGGCACAAAGACTTATTTACTTCCACATTTATTGCCAACTTAAAATCTATTCTCGTCAAAACACAAGTCCGCTCGTGGTCTGGTATTGTCCCCGTATCAATTTTTACCGCAGGTGTCGGTTGCCCATTTCATTGTATTTATTGTGCAAATGAACCCGATATGCCCAAAAGTTATTTTTCAGATGAGCCTTCAGTTATGCGAGCAGTGCGTTTTAAATTTGATCCCTACAAACAAGTGCTCGGGCGATTGCAAATGTTCTATCTTTCAGGTCATCCGCTCGACAAAATCGATCTCATAATACAAGGGGGAACCTTTTCATTTTACGATCGAAAGTATCGAGAGTGGTTTCTAAAACGCTGCTACGACGCCGCAAACACGAGCATAGAAACTCTTGTCAATGAAGGAAGACGTGTTGCCGACACAAGCCGCACCCTTCAGCAAGCACAGTTCAAAAACGAAACGGCTCAACAAAGAATAATCGGAGTTACCATTGAAACACGACCCGATTATATTACGGAGAACGAGTTACAGTTTCTCAGAAAATTGGGAGTTACCCGTGTTGAAATTGGTGTCCAGGCACCAGATGACAAAATTTTAGAGACAATCAATCGGGGCCATGGGGTAGAAGAGATTGTCAAAGCAACAAGATTATTACGGTCCTTTGGATTTAAAATAACATATCATCTTATGCCAGGACTCCCGGGAAGCTCTTTGAAAAAGGACATCACAATGCTCAAGGAAATCTTCACGAACCCAAAATTTAAACCGGATAATATTAAGTTTTACCCAACGTCCGTCGTTAAGTATTCACCGTTAGAACAATGGTTTAAGGATGGTAAGTATAAGCCGTATGACAATGATACACTCACAAAACTTGTATTGGAATTCAAGAAAAACATTGTGCCCCGTTGGTTACGCATACAACGACTTGTCCGTGATTTAACGGTAAATGATATCGTCTACGACACGTTTCCTTCAAACTTTCGACAAAACATTGAATCAGAACTAAGGAAAAAGAGAATTCGATGTATGTGCATCCGCTGCCGCGAGATTAAAAATGATCTCAAACTCCCGGATCTTTCGTTAAAAATTTTAAATTATAAAGTGAACGGTGGGACAGAAAACTTCCTTGAATATGTCGATAAAAATGACCGGTTATACGGTTTGCTTCGGCTTTATGTTTCTGACGAGAAAAAAGCTACTATTCGTGAATTGCATGTGTATGGTGGTGCGCTGGCCATAGGGAAATACAGCACAAAACAAGCTCAACATCAGGGTCTCGGCACAAAACTCATCCAAGAGGCGGAAAATATAGTTCGTAAAGAAGAAATTCCACAACTTTCGATTATTGCGGGTGTCGGTACCCGTGAGTATTACAGAAAGTTTGGGTACACACTAAAACAGACCTATATGACCAAAACACTGCCTTAAGAAACTTTTTGGGTGGTTCGTGCATATACTATGTGTTACCAATTAAACAATTAAATGAATAAATACACAGTTGCGCTTATTTTTGCAGTTACGATTCTTTCTTTATTACCTCACTCAGTATATGCTCAGAACAGAGGACGTGAGCGGGAAAATACCATTAATCCTGTAACTCCGCAACAATTCTGGAATAATGAAAGAAACCGACGGGATGAATTCTTAAGCAAAACCCCCGAAGAACGACGGATCATGCGCCAACAAGTGGCATCTGATAAAAAGAACAAGACCCCAACCGTATCCATAACTCCGTCAGTTACGAACACACCCTCTACAACCATTTCCCCCACACCGCCGTTGGTTATTACCAAGATTCAGTCCTTGTGGAATGAATTTTGGGAAATGCTCAAAAAACCCGCACCACGCTCCAGATCCGCACGGTAACAGAATGGTATAATATGAACCGTGAAATACTTCATCATTACGTTTGGCTGTCAACAAAACAAAGCGGATTCAGAGCGTATTGACCGTGCCTTCAAAAATAGAGGTTTCACCAAAGCACGAAGTTATAAAAACTCCAATTATGTCATCGTTAATACCTGTATGGTGCGTGAAAGTGCTGAGAATCGAGTTTACGGATTGGTCAATAACCTCGGTGTAATTAAAGAATCTGCACTCAAAAAGGGTATTCTATATAAGATCATTATTACTGGTTGTATGATCGGATTGGCATACCGCGATAAAACCGGAAAGTTTCTTAAGAAAATAAAGAACGCGATGCCGGCGGTTGATGAATTCATGCCGATTGAAGAAGTGGGGTTTGATTCCGAGCCGGTGCGGACCGATAAAAAGACTGCTTGGGTTACCATCTCTAACGGTTGTAATAATTTTTGCACGTTTTGTGTTGTTCCTATGACACGGGGAAGAGAGGTTAGCCGACCATATGAAGACATACTGGAAGAATGCAAAGAACTGAAAAAACAAGGGTACACATACGTCACGCTTTTGGGACAAAACGTCAACTCATATGGAGCAGATCTCATTCTCGGACAAGAAAATATTCAAGCCATGAGAGATTTGGATAAAGTATATTTTGATAATCCGAAGCACGAATTCCGAAATACGAAACAAGCTTCAAAATTAGAAGATTCGAAACCTTCGGGTTTGTCTCGAATTTCGGATTTCGGATTTCGAGATTTAAAGCCCGTGTATGTCAAGCACCTCGGCCGTTACCGTTTACCGACGCTTTTTCCACACCTGCTTGACGCAGTGGCAAAACTCGGATTCAAAACTGTTGATTTTATCTCTTCAAATCCGTGGGATTTTTCTGACGAGCTTATTGATGTTATAGCACGAAATAGCAACATATCTCGTACTATTCATTTTGCTCTGCAATCCGGAGATAATAACGTTCTCAAAAGGATGAACCGATGGTACACACGCGAAAAATATTTGGAACTCGTGGAAAAAATGAGAACAAAAATTCCCGGTATCAGATTTACTACAGATATAATTGTCGGCTTTTGTGGAGAGACTGAAGAAGAGTATCAAAATACGGTTGATCTGTGCAAGAAAGTTGGATTTTATAAGGCGTTCATTGCACGTTATTCACTCCGTCCTTTGACGGCTGCAACAAAAGTAATGAAAGATGACATTCCGGCAACCGTCAAGAAAAAACGCTGGCAGGAGCTTGATAGAATCGTGAACTTCCAGTACTACTAGCTACGTTTTTTAAACATGATCATTACCATTCCCAGTAGCACCACCAATACGCAGCCGAGAAAAAGTGCAAACGTGTTGGGACTGTAGTTGTCGATAAAATATCCCACAGGAACAGAAAGCAGAGCAAACGGCATTTGGGTTAATAATTTTAGACTGGAGATAGCCGTTGCCCTATTTTTTGACGAAACAAAGCTGTTGAGAAGTGACGATTTCACATTGTTAAACGTAGTCGAACTTGCAATCCGCATCATTATGAGAAACACGCCGGCAGAAAGTCCCACAAAGCGGGCAAAAATAAACGAACAGATAAGAATAATAGCAGCTCCGACCACAAGTCCTTGTGCACCAAACTTCTTTTTGAGGAATGGGTAAAACTGTGAGGCTGTTGCAGAAAATAAGTAGGCGATACCCCAAGTAACACCCACGCTCACGCTATTCATTCCGTATTCTTTCAACTGCGAAATCCCCAAGATATTAGCTGCAACTGTGTACCCAAACCCTACAATTGCAAGAACCAGGGTTATTCGTACAATACGCTTATTTTGAAACAATTCTTTGAAGCCGATAATGTTTTGTGTAAGTACCTGATTCATAGAATACTTCTCGGTATCCAAGCGGGGCTCTTGAAGGAAGAGTGCAATAATTGCGGCACATCCGTATATCACTCCCTGAATAATATAGGGCGCTTGAAACCAAACCATGTAAATAGATCCCCCTAAAATAGATGCGATTGCCAAACCTATCCAGGTAATAGTCTGTGTATGTGCAATAACTTGGTCATACTCGCGTTCTTGCTTCGTCTCTTTAAGAGAATCGTACACCAGTGCTTCCATGCTTCCCGAATATAATGCATTTCCCAGAGCCTTTACGAGCTCTAAAATGATAAATACCCACAAGGTTGTTGAGAAAGCCCACATAGTCATGGCAACAGCGCAAAGTGCAAAACTAATGACTACAGATATTTTTCTTCCAAACATATCTGCGAATGCGCCAGTTGGAACTTCCAAAGCATTCTCAGCAACCATTTTGACCATCGTAATCAAACCAATCTCGGTAAACGTGAGGAAGCGTAAGTAGAAGAAAAGCCAGATTGCGATAGGAAAATAACAGTCGCTTAAAAAGTTAAGTATATAACCGATTAATACGTTCCTTCGCGCCAATCGTTTGTCCATAGGTAAGATTATACCGCTTCAGAGCCCAAACTGGTATAATATCGGCATGATAAACCTTGATAAAATCACTAACCCAGAGGCGCTGAGGTTTGCACATGTGTTTTTAAATGACCGCCTGATAAACAGGGAATTCTACCTACGAGTTCCTGAGGATAAGCTCGACTTCCAGATGACTCCGAAATCGGATTCCATCCGCAAGAGTTTGATCCATCAGATTGATATTACGCGAGAATACATTCATGGGATTACGTCCGGAAAACTTGAGTTTCATTCGCTGAAAAGCTATTACGTCACCGGTGGAGACAAACAGACAAAATTAGACCTGCTGAAAGAGCTTGATAAAACAGAATTGGAACTCATCACCGTATTGGAAGATCCGAATATTGCCGAGAAAACCGTCAGTGTGCCGTGGGTAAACAAACCCATTCCCGCACTCACCTCATTGTGGGGAATGGATTCTCACGAAATTCTTCACACCGGTTGGAATCTTGCACTTATGGATCACCTCGGAATAGAACGGTTTCCCGAGCTTAAAGCCATGTGGGGATAAACGCAGCAAAGCTGCGTAAGCCTTAAGACTAAAGACTAAATATTTAATATTCTTTTATCTGCTTAGAAAATCCTCGAGCAATTCCTTTTGTTCCTTTTGAGGAAGGGAGAAGTCTTTCCCGTGGCGGGAACGATACATTTCCGATAAAAAGATTGCTGTCGAAACCGACACATTCAAGCTTTGCACCATACCCTGCATGGGAATCAACACATGATAATCAGCAAGTTCAAGCGCCTCTTGAGATAACCCTCCATGCTCATTTCCAACTAACAGAGCAACCTTCTCCGGCCATTTAAACTCATAGAGGTCAATTGCCTTGTCCGTAAGCGCCGTCGCAACTATCGTGTACCCTTCCTTTTTAAGTTTTTTTAGACATTGGGCGATTGGTGCTTGTTCCGGATTTCGCATTTCGAGCTTCGAATTTTTACTCCAAATCGTAAAATCAATCCACTTATTCGCACTGCTACTCGTCGCTTTTCCCACTTTTCGAGGCTTAAATGGCTCTGTGGTATCGAAAATAATGTGTACGTGCTGTATTCCGAACGCGTCGCACGTGCGAAAAATCGCTTCAACATTGTGGGGGTCAAAAATATCCTCTAAGACCACCGTAATATCACGTTGCCGTCGCGCCACGACTCCCTTCATCTTATCCGTCCTTTGTGCTGTCACCATAGCCAAATTTTACCATAGGTGGTATAATTAAACATGGTTAGAGTAGAAAATCCGAGACCAGAAATTGCAAAAGAGCCTCTCCGTACTCAGTTTTTCCAGTGGTTTCAACACGCTGGGTTAGTAGAGGGCGTACCAATTCAGAATACCGACCATATTCGTGAAATAACACCTGATGATCTGGAAGATCTATTCTCTTTTGGAATAGCGCCATATTTTGATTCCTTTCCTCCGCTGTTGAATGATCAATTCATCATCGCAGTCGCGGCAAAAGCGTTTGAATTACAAAGATATGAGCGTAAAGCAAGCAAGAAATTATACGTCCGGCATGTACTTGCCGTTCTCGGTGAATTGTGGAAAAGCGCCATCGAGCCGTATCTTGAACTGGGAGATATCCAAAGTGCTCGGATACTCATCATGGGTGCTTTTCTACATGATACGGTAGAACTCCAACGAAAATATCATATCGATTATACGCTGAAAAATCTCCGTGGTTCGCTAACCGAGATTGACCAGGAGACTGAGCCAATTTCCACCAGAGTGGAAGAAATAGATCGTCTTACGAGGATAACTGAAGAATTTACACCACACGAAACACCAAGTCACATTAGAGATCGTGCTTTATGGTTATTGGCAAAATTAGAGCCTTTTGAGGCAAAACTACACCTTAATATAGGGATAAATACCCATCCTTTTCTACTTATTGAGGCAGCGGATATATGTGCAAACATATATGAAACAATTACCGATTTCAACCTAGAACTCGATGGTGGTATGGATAGGCCATTATCCGACCGCTTGTTCGTTTTTAGAAGAAGAATAGAGATGTACCTGATGAAATTTCCGAATGGACTTATGAGTAGACAACTCATAGTAGCTTATGACTCAGTACGGAGACTTGAAGCTGCAATCGCCTCCGATTACCAAGCTCAGTCTTAAAAACTATTTACTTACTTTTTCAAACCTCTTTATTTTCTTTCCGTCCCGAACAATAGTTTCCAAAAACATGGCCGCCGGGCGAATCCATAACGAACCATCATCCATATGCTTGTATACAACGTATTCTTCAAGCGTTTCGCTGTGTTTTGCGGTGCCAACAACTTCATAAAGCCCCCCTTTAAAATGCTTGTAAAATCCCGTTTCTATTCTCACATTAGGATTGTAACATTTCTTTTTACTGCCGTTTGGCACGGTTTACAAACACACATGATAAAACACTTTGGCTTGCTACAACAACATAATAAATTATAAATACTAAATAAAGTATCTAAATAGTACATTGTGTGCTATAATATACCAATTGTTTTGATAGAGCCTATCCGTTCTCACTCGCACACGGTTGCAATCTATTGCAACAATCCTTATAAATTTTAATTACTTGTATGTATAGAAATACAATGCGTAAGCGTAGTTTTGGTAGTGGTAGAAGTTCATTTAGTAGAAGCAACCGTTTTTCTGGCGGTGGCAAAAATTTTAGTCAACATATCGACAGTAACCGGTATGTTCGACATGCCGTGCCCATAATCGAGCACGAAGTACTTAGCACGATGGTGTTTGAAAGCCTTCCGATTAATCCCCGACTAAAATCTAATATTCATGGAAAAGGGTACCGTAACTTGACCCCTATTCAAGAGAAGCTGATTCTTCCGATTTTGGAAGGACGGGATGTTATTGGTATGGCTAACACCGGAACAGGAAAAACCGGAGCGTTTCTTATCCCGCTCATCGAGAGAACCGTACAGGTTGCTACAAAAATAACACTTATTTTGGTTCCTACCCGTGAACTTGCGTTCCAAGTTAATGCCGAATTGCAGGAGTTTTCAGCCATGTTACATATGCGCTCAGCGCTTTGTATCGGTGGAGAATCGATTCACCGACAGATGTCGATGCTTCGTGAACACCCGCAGTTTATTATCGGTACACCAGGACGCATGCTTGACCTTTTGAAGCGTCGTGCGTTATCGGTAACAGCAATCGGATTCTTTGTCTTGGACGAAGTCGACCGAATGCTTGATATGGGTTTCGTGAATGACATCAAAAATATCATTCGTGATATGCCTGCTGAGAAACAATCATTATTCTTCTCAGCAACCATGAGCTCAACAATAAACTCTCTTGCACATAGCTTTATGAGAGATCCGTTGACCGTTTCCGTTGTTACCCGGGAGACCGCGGAGAACGTTGAACAAAACGTTGTACGGGTACAGGGTGAGGAGGGAAAGTTGGGAACCTTATCAACCATGCTTACTCAACCAGAATTCAAAAAAGTATTGATATTTGGAAGAACCAAACATGGTGTTGAACGACTTTCAAAGACTTTACAAGCTAAAGGATTTAAAGCCGCCTCTATTCACGGCAACAAGCAACAGAATGCTCGCGCCCGTGCCATTAAAGCTTTTAAAGAAGATATGATCAGGGTGCTTGTTGCAACAGATGTTGCCGCCCGCGGACTTGATATTCCCGATATTACCCACGTCATAAATTACGACGAGCCCGCAACATACGAGGACTATATTCATCGTATAGGAAGAACGGGAAGAGGAAACCAATTGGGAAATGCGTTGACCTTTATCGGTTAAGCAAGTTCCACTTTTTCAACCTTAGCTTCGTAAACAGTGAGGGACATGTCCCGAAGTTTAAATCCGTGAAACATTTGAATAGCTTTTTTAGCATCTTTCTCGGTAGACATGTCGATATATGCATAGCCGCTCGGCTTGTTGGAATATCGGCGGGTTGCAATTTTAACAGAACGGACAGAGCCTGCCTTAGTAAACAATGCTTTTAATTCCGAATTATTTGTATCTACTGGTAGTGAACCGACGAACAATTTTTTATTCATTGAATAGCCCTATTATACACCATTTGGGGAATCTTGGCTTGCAATCTACTTGTGGTGTTCGTTCATTTTCTTCCAGTTCCACGTCCGGGTCTTGTTAAATTCAATTTTTTTTGAGTATCGCCACTTCAATATCAATTCCCAGCACCCCGCATAAATGAAGAATGCGTTGCACCGCATCGCCCAATTCCTCCTTGAATCCGTCTTTCCCGTCAATATTTTCATGTCGATATGCCTCATAAGCTTCAGAGATCTCCGAATGGATTAGCGCTATTTTCTCCGGTACCGATATTTCATCGGGAAGAGTACCAAAACCTTTTTCTTTTGCCTGGTCCATAATGAGATCTGTTAATTGTGTAACCGTTAATGATTTTTTCATACTCATAGTATACCGCGGATCTACTTGACTTTTTTGCTTTACTATATTAAACTTACATATAGTATGAGAAAAAACTGTTCGAAGGTTGTTTTGGAGAAGTTTTTTGAGCCCTGTGTTTTGTATCTGTTGTTCAAACAAAAAACATATGGTTACGAGCTGCAAAAACAACTAGAGGAACATTGTTGTTGTTCGGTAAATATTGGAAATTTATACAGAAGCCTGGGAAAATTGGAAAAAAGCGGTGACATATCAAAAAGTAAAGAAGCAGGAGTAGGTGGACCGGAACGGATTACGTACTCTTTAACCGAGAAGGGGAAAGAACTGCTTTCCGAATGGATAACCGAACTTGAAGAACAGAATAAAAATATTGCAAAACTTATTACAAATTACAAAAAATTAACACATGTTACATCTCGATCAAGCAAGCTTTAAAAAAGAGGTTGCCGAATTTAAGGGAGTCGTCTTAGTAGATTTCTTCGCTCATTGGTGTCCTCCTTGTAAAATGTTGTCGCCTCTTCTTGAAGAAATGGATAAAGAGAACAAAAGCAGTGACGTAAAATTTGCCAAGGTGGACGTCGATGTCAATCAAGAACTTTCCGGACAGTATGGGGTTCAAAGCATCCCGACAGTTATTATCTTCAAAGACGGAAAGCAAGTTGCCCAGAAAGTCGGATTTGGTCCAAAAGAAATGTATCTCGAGGCTATAAATAGCGTGAGAAAATAAGTAGGTCAGCGATAGGTTATTACGAGCTGGGGCGCTTGACTGACGTTTCCATTATACGTCCTAAAGACACGTCTGCCGGTTGCAAGACCAACGTTGGATGCGATGATTGACAAACTGTTCCCGCTATTCCAATCGCTTCTGTTTATGATTTCCTGAACAATCGGCGCAAGGTTGGGAAGTGAGTACCATTGAGCACTCGTCCATGGCGCAGCAATGCTTGCATAGTACGTTGCAAGTGTGGAAGTTCGCGTAGCCGGTTTATTTGTAGAGGAAAACGCCGCGCTATTTCCGGAAGCATCAGCGTATAGCGTGACAGTTGTGGCTGCGGTTTGGTTTGCGGTTGAGTACACCCTGAGGTACGCATCAACTATGGTTGCATTCCTGGGAATGGCAAGCCCGGTGAAACGGAATCCGGTATAGCTATTTGTTTCCGTAGTCGACCTTCCTAAATATGTGGTTGTTGCTGTCAAATTTAGTGTATTCACTACCTGCCGAGCATCATCATTACCCACGGCTATCGACTTGATCATTATCACACTACTATCTTCTTTTACTTCAACATCATCTATGTACCAACCTGAGCCTGAAGTTCCATCATCAGACACCATTCTGAACCTGATGACCGCAGTATTACCAATATAAGGAGCAAGGTTGACAACAACCTGTGACATTGTTCCCAACGTACCTCCGGTCCATGCACTCCTCAGATTAATCGCGCTTAATGTAGCATTATTTATTATTCCGTTATAAGCGCCTGAGGTAATTTGCGGACCTAAATCCACAAAGTTACTACCTCCGTCAATTGATATCTCAATAACCGCTCCATCTGCAGAAACTTCCGTCTGATATGTGTGCCTGAAACTCAGTTTTCCATTTGCGGGAACAACAAATGGGCGCGTAGTAAGTCGGGAGTCTCTCGGAGTACTCACTTCAGCCGCAAAATAAGAATGCGTAGGACTACTTGATCTTGATGTAGACAGAACCCAATCACTTGTTCCACCGGTAAATGATGAAGTCCATGTTTCGGAAACGGGATCAAAACTATCAGACAATACTGATCCTGCAGGAGGCGTCGGGGTGGGTGTTACTGTTGGAGTCATGGTTGGAGTAGGAGTAGCCGTAGGCGTGGGTGTTGTTGTTGGCGTAAGTGTGATTGTTGGTGTCGGAGTAGGTGTGCTTGTCTGTGTGGGTGTTGGAGTATTGGTTGGTGCTGATGTTACGGTAGGTGTGGGTGAGGCTGAAGGCGTTGGAGATGCCGAGGGAGTAGGTGTAATAGTTGGTGTGAGTGTAGGTGTGGGAGTAAACGCTGTTGTTGGCGTAAGTGTTATGGATGGTGTTGCCGAGGGTGTGGGAGTAACACTGTTCGATGGGGCCTGTAAAGTTGCCACTAAATCCTGTATGTAAAAATAATCTCCCCGCACAAAAGTGGGAGAGTCCAAATATTGGGCTAGTTCATCTTTGCTTGCATCCATAATCCAAGCTTTGGCAAGGAACATCGAATTTGTATCATAAAGCGGTGCGAGTATGGATTCACCGTATGAAGCTTCAAATCGGGAAGCCATCCAGTAGGGAGCCGTATTATTGTACAGGTTGAACGCAGTGATTACATTCTGCGCACTTGCAGAATTTGTCTTCAAATATTGTGCTGTTTCCGGTGTCAGAAACATAAAGTTACGAGCAACAGCAAGTAATCTTCTCGAATCATGTGAATCCGGCCCCCAGGGAACATTTATTGTTTGCGCGAGATTCACTGCTCGACTCCGGGATCCGGTTGTAAGGTCGTTCAGGAGTGTCTGCTTCGCTGACGCCTCAGTTTGATTTCCGGCTAGCTTCGCAAGTTCTACATACCCCGTTAATCCGGCGATCCACGCGTTGTGTGCTTCTGGATATGTCAACAAAACACTATTTGTCGGAGGTGTCCCGAGACTAGATCTACACGCATTGAAAAGTGTCGTGGCATTCCCGCTGATTTGAGCATACTTCCAGAGTGCGTAAAACAAATGAGGAGGCCAACTCCAACCCGGATATCCATACATATCGGACTCGGAAGGTTGAAAATTGGGGATGACAGCAGTTACTTCCGGAGGCATTTCGACACCCGAATCCGTAACCCCGAGACTTTCTCGACTTGCCCCAACCCAACCGTTCGTGCGGTACGTACAAGGAGAGTAATTCGACATTTCAGAAGACAAGTAGCTGAGAACTTGACTTTGTAAGTTTGAATTCAAATGCGGATACGCCAGTGTCAGTGTGTAGAGTGTATCTATAGTACTATGAAAATAGTCCATAAAAACATCCCCGAAGTTGTAGAAAAAAGTTTCTGTGAAATAACCGTGTATGCCGTACCCCGGTCGCAAATGCCCCGCAGCAATAATTTTTTGCACTTCCGCTTCCAGTTTTTGTGTCAAGGTGTTTGAATCCGCAATCAAAGGGGTACCAGAAGCCTGACCAATAACCACAGGTGTCAATTCGTCTCTGGTTGGATTATTTGGTGCAAATGCAATTAGCGCGTTTCCTCTGTGCATATATAATCTTCCTTTGTAGGGAATCGGTGGATTAACGTCTCCATGTGACCCGTAAATTCCATTTTGTCCTTCTGGTTGATTGTTCCACCCTGTGCCAGCTCTACTGTCCCCGTATACCATAACCGCATTTGACTCATCCGTTCCGGTTGATTTCACATTATAATTTGGGGCGATTGATGCCAGGTTATATTCAAAGTACCACTGCTTATCGCTACCGTCCATTTTTGTCGAACCGGACGCCCTATCACAGCAGAGATTCCAATATATTCTGTCTCCACCTGCAGAATAGGCCATCGGTTCATCGTTAGCCTGCATTGATGAGCCATATGGTGTAGTTATAAATGGGGTCCCATAATCCCAACCTACGATCTGCCCCCGAGTTGCATACTGTCCATTTACATAATATGTCTGAGCTTGATAAAGTTTTTGGTCAGCGCCGACAATTGCCGGATACCGCGTTCCCGATCGTGTACCCCACCAAAAGAATGGAGCATAATCCTTACGTCCATCTGAATCCAAATCAAAAGTTTTTTCAATTCCGGTACTGGCATCCAAAATAAAATATGTCCTTCTCCATGCTTTGCGGAGGCCTGCAGTGTCGGTTGCAGTAGGGACCTCATAATATTCCGATGCGCTCGATATATTCATTTTTTCATTTATACGCGGCCCGATCTCCCCTTGAGACCCATATCTGGGTACCAAAAAATCATTGGTATCCAGATTCTGTAGACCCTCAGTATCATAAGGATCCGAGTATCGATAGTTGTCTGAGCCAACCAACAGTACAACATCACTGTTGCTTGCTGTGTCATGATATACGACAGGCCACCAGGAATTAAAACCGGTCACGGGAAGTTTCTGATTACCTGCCGCAACAGGGTCGGTGTCAGATTTCCATAGAAGCGATCCTGTATTTAAGTCAAGCGCATAAACATACGAGTCACTTGATGCAACATACACCTTGCCGTCTTTATATGCTGCTGAAAAATGCACCTGTCCGCCGGTCTGATACTTCCATGCAAGCGTCCCTTTTCTCAGCAAATCATCATTTGAATACACCGCATAAACCGCTCCATCCCTGTTTCCCATTATCACTAAACTGTTAATCACTAATGGGTTAGTATCATAACCTGCACCAGCCTCATCAAAAGTCCATAGCTTAAGACCGGAATTGGCATCTATAGCATGTAGTTTGTGGTCAAATCCACCAACATAGGCAACCGAGTTGACAACAGTCGGAGAATTGCCGAGAGGGAGTTGAGTAGGATACGCCCACAATTGGGCACCATCTGTCGGGTTAAAAGCAAGCAAGCCTTTTGAGGTAGATAAAAATATCTTATTCTCAGCACCGATTATCTGCACTTTACCGGGTATAAAGTGATCTATTGGTCTATACCAATCAACACCAAGCGCACCGGACACCTCTTCAGCTACCCAAGAAGTGCGCTGGGGATTTGCGCCGGCCATATACCATTCGGAATCAGTCGCAGCTTTCGTCGTCCGGATATTACGCGCAAATAAGAGAACCCCGATTACTATGAATGCGAACAAAAATTTAGTTCTCATTAACTATGAGGATAAACCACCGTTCATATAATTACCCCGTAGTATACATAAAACATCAACGTGTGCAAATGATGTTGATCACTATTCAATCGGAAGATATATCTCAAAGAATTGCTGGGAAGGGTTTACTGAAACTTTCCGATAAATCTCGAAATCAGGACATGTTGTTCGTGGCTTCAATTTGTTTAATCCGGCAAACTTCTCGAGCTCCTTCCAAAAATATGATAAAAGAGATCCGGATCCATTATGAGTGTAGGTGAGAACTTTCCCCGGTGCAAATTCGTAAAACTTTACTGTTCCCCGAAACTCCGGCATAATGCGCATACCATCTGTTGATAACGCCCCGATCCTGATGTGACTCCTCTTGGGTTTGTATCCTTGCTCTTCAAATATGGCAAGTGTGGTAAAGTCAGCACCTTGTTCTGCAAACATTCCCCTCAACTCATCACAATATTTTCCGATTGATGCATACGACCCAGTTCGCTCTATATAATAAACGCCGAAGGAAGGGAGTACTTTTAGTTGCGGATTCACCATCGTTCCGTTCGCTTCTAAGTTCTCCTGAAATTTAGTAAGGTTTCTCAGATTGAATCCGAGAGACTCAATTTCTTTCTCGATCAACCCTCTTTTTTCGCTGAACAACGCAAAAAGGTTACCGCGCTTCTTGAGATATTCTTTCATTTCATTGAGAGAAACGCCAAGAGTAGATAAGAGCAAAATCAACTGATAGTCGATTATTTGATGCTCTTCATAGAGACGATACTTAGTTTTTGTTATCTTAACGGGCTTCAAAACTCCTTTTTCATCATAAAAATGTATTGTCCTTTTGGTTGTTCCGGCAAGCCGAGCAAGTTCTCCGGCAGTGATTAAGTTATTCATAAACTTGACTATAACGTAACGTTATACTTTATAATAGCAAGACTAGAAGCTTTTGTCAACTATATGAACAAAATAATAATAAAAGGAGCCAGAGAGAACAACCTGAAGAACATTAACCTTACTGTTCCGAGAAATAAGGTGGTGTGTTTTGTGGGAGTGTCCGGGTCCGGCAAGTCTACTATCGCTTTCGATATAATTGCGCGTGAGGGTGAGCGGCAATATTTTGAGTCTTTGCCATCATATGCGCGTCGTTACCTTCACAAGAACAACAGACCGGATGTTGATGAAATCCGGGGCGTGTCTGCTTCAATCATAATCAGTCAAGATAGAGTTCGAGGTAATCCGCGTTCAACAGTTGGAACACTTACTGAAGCGTACACCTATCTTCGCATGTTATATTCCCGTGTTGGTCTGCCATCAATGGATTCATCATACTATTCGTTTAACCATCCGTATGGGTATTGTAAAAAATGCAAAGGTTTGGGAAGAGCTGTAGAGGTTAATTTAGACAAAGTTGTAGACATGAATAAGAGTCTTAACGAAGGAGCCCTTTTGCCGGGAGATTGGTATATAGGAGGACGCCAATGGAGCATTGTGAAGGCATCTCGTCATTTTAACATGGATAAAAAGCTGAGCGATTACTCGCCGAATGAACTTGATAATCTTTTATACGCACAGCCTGAACTCCTAGAGTCGGTAAGTGGAGAGTTTATCGATCGCTGGACATTCCAAGGTATCGTGCATCGCATCATTCATCGCAATAACAACACGCATCGCAACCTATCTGAAAATGATATGAAGTATTTTAGTTTGGTTGATTGCCCAGAATGTCATGGCGGTCGTTTAAACAACACATCGTTGGAAGTGCGACTTAATGGTAGGAACATCGGTGAAGTGGGCAATATGCCCCTTCCTGAATGTTTGGCGTTCATACAAAGCATCGTTCATAAGAATGCCGATGCCATCAAACCCCGACTCGTCCAAGAGCTACAAGGGTTGATCGCTGTGGGTGTCGGATACTTGTCCCTCAACCGATCAGCCGACACACTTTCGGGAGGTGAAGCGCAACGGGTTAAAATGGCCCGACAGCTCGGATGTGATCTTATCGAGACAGTATACGTTCTAGACGAGCCCACGGCCGGACTTCACCCGAGAGACGTGGTGAACGTTGTAGAGAACCTTAGAAAACTTAAAAATAATGGCAATAGCGTGATTGTTGTCGAGCATGATGAAACGGTTATCAGAAATGCCGATTTTGCAGTCGAAGTCGGACCGGGAGGTGGGAAAAAGGGTGGAGAGATCGTTGCAACAGGATCAATCGATCAAATTATGAATAACCCCACATCTCTTACCGGAAAGTACCTAAGTAAAGAAAAGAGCATTCCAGCAAAGCAAACCTACCGCCATCCCACCGGTTTTTTGACCATCACAAACGCTCGTCGCCACAACCTGAAGAGTCTCACCCTTACAGTTCCAACCGGGGTGCTTGTAGCACTGACCGGCGTGTCGGGATCGGGAAAAAGCTCGCTGGTCGAGGAGATTGTTGACCAACAGGAAAGCAACGTAATAGTTGTCGATCAAAAAGCCGTTGGAGCAAATAAGCGCGGGTGCATCGCAACATATCTAGGTGCGTTTGATACCATTCGTCAACACTTTGCAGATACGCACCACCTGCACCCCAGTTTCTTCAGTTATAACTCAAAAGGAGGTTGCGAACTATGCAAAGGAGTCGGGTTTGTTGAAATGGACATGAACTTTTTGGGAGATGTAAAAATTAAGTGCGAAAGTTGTAACGGTCGAAGATATAGAGAAGAAGTATTGGAATATTTGTATAACGGCAAAAATATCGCAGAAGTGCTTGCTATGACCGCAACGGAGATTAAAGAGTTTTTTAATGACCCAAATATTGCAACACAAATGAAGTTGCTTGAAGAGGTGGGTCTTGATTATATGGAAATGGGACAAACCCTCGACACGCTCTCAGGAGGAGAATCCCAGCGACTGAAACTTGCGAGTCGTTTGCAAGCCAGAGGTGAATTTTATATTTTAGATGAGCCAACATCCGGCTTGCATTTTGCTGATGTAGAAAAACTTTTGGTGCTTCTGAATAAACTAGTCGATAACGGTAACACGGTACTGGTGGTCGAGCATAATTTGGATGTTATTAAGAATGCCGATTGGATTATAGACCTCGGGCCGGAAGGCGGGGAAAAAGGAGGAGGAATAGTCGCCCAAGGAACACCGTGGGAGATCGCCCAGGTTTCCCGGTCGTACACCGGACATTATTTGCAAAGAGTCTTGTGATTTTTATTTGTGTTGTTCGTTCATTTTCTTCCAATCCCATGAACGGGATTTATTGAAGTCGAGCTTTTTCAGAATCGCCGCTTCGATGTCAATTCCCAACACGCCACACAAATGGAGAATCCGCTGAATCGCATCTCCCAATTCTTCTTTAAATCCGTCCTTACCATCAAAGTTCTGATGACGATACGCTTCAAATGCTTCCGAAATTTCCGAATGGATAAGCGCAATTTTCTCAGGTACCGAGACATCTTCCGGCTTTATTCCAAAACCTTTTTCCTGTGCCTGTAGCATAATAAGATCAGAAAGTTCCTTGACTGTTAAGCTTTTCATAAAAAATTTGAAACTGCTAATTAAATTTCATCAGAACCTCATCCGAAACAATTGTCCTGTTTTTTAACTGCCGTTTGGTATCCATACTCCAATTGTACCAGAGTGGTCATATAGTATACTTTTCTCATGCATCACGGATATCACATCGTTTTTATTCCCGGTCTGCATGACCAGCATCCGCTTCAAAAAGCACTATTATCCCTTCTGCCGTCAGTATGGAGATTGTTTGGGCTTCGTATGCATATTGTCTATCCCGAATGGGAAAAGGGAAACAGTTTCACGCCAAAACTGGAACGGATACTTGCAAAAATCGACTCGTTGCTCGATGCGGGTTATTCTGTAGCAGTTGCCGGACAAAGTGCTGGCGGAAGTGCCGCGGGAAATGCTTTTATACAACGAAAAAACAAACTTGCAGGATTCGTAAATATTACAGGAAGACTGAAAGAGGGAAACAATGTTACACCAACTCTTGCAAAGGTCTCAAAAAACAGTCCTGCGTTTGCCGAATCGGTTCGTCAATTTGAAAGAGATGAAAAGAAATTGTCCAAGACTGACAGAAAGAGAATGCTGACTATTCGTCCTTTACGCGATTATGTCGTGCCCGCGGCAACTGCCGCAGTTGCCGGGGGAACAAATCTTATCAGTCCATTTCCCGGACATGCGACGGGAGGAATTTATATCAATATCTTTTATGCGAGAAGAATTCGCGAGTTCCTGGAGAATTGCAGAGAAACATACGAGATAAAACACAAATTGACCTAGTTACAACAGATTAAGAGATATAATAAAGATATGATCACGCTATCCACAGCCAAAAAATCAGAATCACTTGAAGAGGAGTGGAAACTATTTAGTAAAGGGAAGTACGGGCCCACAGCTCATTGGCTGGAAAAACATTTTCGCTTCAAGGCAGTTGAGGATGGAGAACTTGTTGGTACTATTGAGGGAAAAATTGAGGGGGATGTTGTGTATATTGCAGCCCTCATGGTCAAACCAACCGTACGGGGAAAAGGTGTTGGCCAGATGCTTGTTAATCGGGCAGAATTATTCGGTAAAAAGCACAAAGCAACAAAAACATGGTTGCTTACCGGTGCTAACTGGGAATCAAACGGCTTTTACCAAAAGATGGGTTTTACAAAATCTGCAACTATTCCTAAATTGTTTTTCAATGTCGACTTCAACGCGTACATCAGAATAATAAAGCAATGATGTCTATAAACCGTGGACAAATATTTAACTACTTGGTAGTATCTTTTCAATGTTAACCAAAAAAGACTTACAGCAAATCGCACGTCTCTTTGACGGGCAGTTTGAGCGTATAGACAGCCGATTCGTTCATATAGAGAAAACGCTCGATAGACATAGTAAAGAGCTACGTACATTAAGACAAGACCAGAAGATTATGCTCAATCTTCTTGACCGTGAACAAATGTTTCAGCGCAGGCGCCTTGATAGAGTAGAAACTCACCTACAATTGCCCTCTCTCACGCAAGACTGAGTGTCTTCATAAGAACTCCTGTGATAAAATATATCCAGTCTTTTGATTTGCCCGATCGTCTAATGGTAGGACGAACGGCTCTGAACCGTTTAATGGTGGTTCGAATCCATCTCGGGCAGCCAGGCACAACTCTATGCCGTGCAAAGTTTTTTTGAAATGAGTGATTTTAAACAACAACTCAAAGCTGCCTACGATTTAGATTCCAAAGAGAGACTTGCTTTAGAGGGTGTAAGAGATGAATGGAAAAGTGTGGTAAGACGCGAGTTAGCCCTAGTTTTTAGGTCCAAGAATGTTAGAAATATCCTTGAACTTGGCTCCGGTGTAGGGACGGATGCAAAATTCTTCCAAGACTCAGGCTTTAATGTTTTGGCAACAGATTTTTCAAATGGGATGGTTAAAATTTGTAAAGAAAAAGGTTTAGATACAATGAATTTAGACCTCTACGACATAGCGACATTACAAAAAAAATTCGATGCCGTTTACACATTAAACACGCTGCTTCATGTTCCAAAAAAAGACCTAGACGTAGTGCTGTCAGACATACATAATGTTTTAAACCCCGGAGGCATTTTCTTTTATGGTGTATATGGTGGAAAGGACGAAGAACAAATAAGATCAGACAAAGGCAGGGTAAAATTACCGAGATTTTTCTCTTTTTTGTCAGACGACTCACTGCTAAGAGTAGTCAAAGATAAATTTAAGATCTTTGAATTTAAAACCATAGACACGGGGAGCAAAATCCCATGGTTCCATTTTCAATCCCTAACACTCATTAAGTGAGTTGTTAGTTTTTCAACCTCTTATCCGGCACGAGGTATTTGGGGTCAATGGGATTGGGCTCGTCGTCATTATAGTTTAGGAACAGCTCTTCTCCGGAACGGACATCTTGTATCGTAGTAAATACCACTTCCTTTTTTCCATAATCAAAGTCTATCTCTACGTTACGGTTGTAGCTATGATTGAGGACAGCGCCATACCCTAAAACCAGTGAGTCATGTTCGTCATCCCAATCGAAGATATACCTGCTGAATATAGTCTTCTCAACGTGTTCATCATCTCTTTTATACACAACAGCCGGACACCGTTCGATAACCGTTCCTTTTTTAATGTCTTCCGTCGCAATCAGTCCACGGATATGTAGTGTCGGGGAAATCCCCACTCTGAAAGGCAGTTTGATTCCTTCTCCCATATGGTCAATATTATCAAATTAATAGTAGAATAGAGAACGAGACATATTAATCCAATTAAACTTATGACCAACACAGAAGAATTTAACCGACAAGTTGAAAACCTGTTGCAAAAAGAATATCCGAAACATGCGGGGATTTCTGTTGATTCTTTCCGTAAACAAACAGAAGCTCTGAAACTAAAATTGCCACAAAGACTAGAAAAAAGTAGCGGTCAGATTCCCTTTGTAATTGTCGTAAAAGGAGAACTGGTTTCTCCGCACGTTGCCCTACCGCTTATTGAAATCAAAGGTGAAAAGGGAGTGGTGAACATGGAGCCTGTGGAACCTGAAGATTTCAATCCCATCAGCGGATTGTCCATCCCAATCTCATCGCTCTATTTACTTGTCGATGTCAGCACAGGAAGAGATACTTTAAATGTCCGACCGGAGGATGCGCTTAAAACAATACTTTCTTGCGGGCGTTTTCCGCTTACCATTGATGAAGGCGTTTCGTTGCTCACTCAGTTTCCTGAAATCTTAACGGACAAGAAAAAATACAACGCCTTTCAAATGTGCGGCTCAAGACGAGCGGATCAGCGAGTTCCATCAATCTGGACAAGCTACGGAAAACCCCGTCTCGGGTGGTGTTGGGACCGCAACCCACATACGTGGCTCGGCTCCGCATCATGCGCTGTCCGAATTGGTTAAGTGATTATTGGTACTGCAGTGCATCAATTGGAGACAGGTTAGCGGCACGGCGTGCCGGATATAGCCCGAAAACAATACCAACACCCGTAGAAACCCCGACAGCAATAACAATCGCCGGAATACTCACAATAAACGGTATGTGAAAGGCGAGTGAAATAAGTAATGCAAACCCCGATCCCAAAGATATTCCAACAACTCCTCCGATAAGCGTCATCACCATCGATTCAAACAGAAACTGTGTCAATATATCTTTATCCTTTGCACCGATTGCTTTTAACAAGCCTATTTCCTTAGTACGTTCCGTTACAGAAACAAGCATGATATTCATAACCCCGACACCTCCGACTACCAGGGAAATAGCTGAAATCGCCACAATCATCGCCGTCAAAAGCGAGGTGATTGTTTGGGTGGTTGAAAGAATATCTTGCGCACTCGACATCTGGAAATTATTGTCAATACCTTCTTTCAAATTATGTTGGTCCCTTAATAATTGTGTTACATCCTCCATGGTCTGATTAATAGTATCCTGGTCATAAACACTCACATCAATTTCCATTAAACTGTCATCGCCGGTAAGATTTTGTGATGCAACAGAAACAGGAACAAACAAAGAATTGTTCAAAAACGAACCCGCGAGAACCGATGCTGAGTGGATAACTCCACTCACCCGATATGTCCGGTTATCTATGGTAAGCGACTCATTAATCGGGGACGAATCATTTCCAAAAAAATTGTCAGCAGCTTCACTGCCCATTACTACTACTTGTTCGGATGAGGATTGCTGCTCATCTGTAAGAAACTCCCCATATCGCACCTCTGGCCTTAAGATATTTTGAGCATCCGCTGTTGTACCGTATACTGAGAGTTCGTCTTCTTCGCCATTTGCAGACACAATGACTGACGCGAGCGCAAACGGTGCAACACGTTTAACATTTGTGAGAGATTCATCATCTCTTATAGCGTTATAATCGTCCATTGTCAGTGCTTGTGAACCTGCAAATGTACTAATTTGGCTTTTTCCCGGATTGATTTGGAAATAATCTGTCCCAAATGAGGCAAGTTCTTCCGTAATAAACGCGACCGCCCCTTGTCCGATGGAGTAGATAAGAATTACGGAAGTAATTCCGATAATTATACCCAGCATCGTGAGTGACGTTCTCAGCTTGTTTGCTTTTAACGCCTGCAATGCGGAACGAACAATTTCTATATATTCCATATTATTTTTTAGTATCCGAAACAATGGATCCGTCTACAATCCTGATAATTCTTTTTGCATAGGCAGCAATGTCATTTTCATGAGTAATCAAAACGACGGTTCGACCGGACTTATTGAGTTTCGTAAAAAAACCCATTATCTCCGACGAAGTTTTGGTATCCAGGTTTCCCGTCGGCTCGTCAGCAAGGACAATAGCTGGGTTCATGACAATCGCCCGTGCAATTGCAACCCGTTGAATTTGTCCGCCGGAAATATGGTTTGAAATATTGTTTGCTTTGTCTTCAATCCCAACCAGTCGTAATGCTTCAAGTGCGCGCCGGGTACGCTCCTCCTGTTTTACACCCGCATAAATCATAGGGCGCTCCACATTCTTAAGCACCGTTGTTCGAGGAAGTAGATTGAACGTTTGGAACACGAATCCGATTTCCTTGTTCCGCAGCTCGGCCAACTGATCACTCGTATACTGGCTGATATTTTTCCCTTTGAGCGAATATGTCCCTGATGTTGGGGTATCAAGCGCTCCAATGATGTGCATGGTGGTTGATTTTCCACTTCCGGATGGGCCCATAATAGCGACAAACTCTCCTTCATGGATAGAAAGCGACACGCCATTAAGTGCCTGGTAAAATTCCCCCGTTGCCAAGGGATATCGTTTGGTAACTGTATCGAGACGAATAAGCGGTTCTGTGTGCAGCATAATTAGTTTCCCAATAATCCCGGTCGTTTAATCTGTTCGTTGGAAAGAGTGGTAATTATCTCTTGGTTTTCTTTTACGCCTTTGACAATCTCTGTGTACGCTTTGCCTCGCACTCCAATCTCCACCGGCACATACGTAATAGCTCCGTTTTTACCGGGTACACGAATTGCCCGACCTCCCTGATAGGGTTTAACGGCAGAGTTGGGGACTCTCAAAACATTTGTCTTATTGTTTGTGGTAATAGTTATGTCTGCACTCATACCAGGACGGATAAACTTGTCTGCGTTGGCAATTTGCATATACGCGTTATACCGCATAACACCTTTCACATCGCTCCCGACCGTATCGACACGGGTTATAAAACCATGATATTTCTTATGAGAAACCGCCTTCACATCTATCAATACCGATTGATTCTCGGCAACCTTGGCAATTGAATACTCGCTGAGAGAAACAATTACCTCCGTAAGCGCAGAGCCGGCAATAAGAGCAAGGGGTTTTGCGACCGAAGCAGTGACCGCACTTCCGCTTGAAACCGAGAGATTCTCGATTATACCGTCTGCCGTTGCTTTCACTGTTGCGTTCTGTGTTGCCGTATACAACAAATACGTGCTTGAGACTGCGGCTTTTGCCTGTGAGATTACGTTCTGCTGTTGTTTATAGTCCTGTTCCGCAGCAAGCCATTGTTTTTCAGGTATATGAAATTCTGGTAATGACCTGTTTTCATATTTTGGATTACCGTCTGAGGTTTCATACGTGTCATTTGTTGCAAGTTCCCGAAACGTATCCCACTTATCGAACATTACTGCCTGAAGCTTCAGTGCCATAGAGTTTGCCGCGTCTAACGCACTTTTTGCGGCCAGATAGTTTGCAAGTGCCAATGACTTCTCCTGTTCTGTTGCTGAGCTTTTAATTGCAAATAACGTATCGCCCGTTTTGACAACATCTCCATTTTTTACGGACACGTCAGTTACCACTCCTGTTGAGGGCGAAGTTACCGTAACCACATTTGTGGAATTAATTATTCCCGTCTCGGAAACCAACTCAGTAATGCTGCCACGTTTTACTTTGTCCGTAATGAATTTCGAACCACCCGAAGAAGTTAATGATACGAATGCAAAAATAACCACAATCGCAATCACGACAATAACAAGAAGCTTTTTTTTCTTTGAAAGTTTGCGAAAACGTTTAAATACCATAACAACACATAGGCTACTAATTAAAACATGATAGCATGTTTTACCGAAAACCGTAATTGATGGCGGTCACATAAACGTGGTGTATAATTTACCCAATATGAACCTGTCACTCGTTCAATTTCACAGCAGTGTTGGTGTAGAACTCCCGGGTCTTTTGTATGAACAAAATAGCAAGTCTGACAAAGTGGCCATCTACCTGCATGGAAACGGAAGTGCTGGAGGATTTTATAGTGTTGAGTTACAAAATACGCTGGGTAAAACGCTTACCGACAACGGAATTTCATATCTGTCATTCACAAACACAGGAGGGCATCTTATACAAAGCTTCGATAAAGTAGTTGGAGATAAACGTGAACGCTACAAAGCCGGTGTTGCATATGAATTAATTAAGGATTGTATCCAGGATATCGACGGTGCAGTCAATTTTGCTAAAAGCAAAGGATACAAACATATATACCTGCTCGGTTCTTCAACAGGGGCAAACAAGATTTGTGTATACGACTGGTACAAGAAACAAAATGACATAGAGAAATATGTTCTCTTTAGCGGAGGCGACGATTCGGGTTTCTATTATCAATCCATTGGGGATGACAGGTTCGAACATGTGTTGAAACTTTGTGAATCGAGAATTAAATCCGGAAAGGGCAGGAATTTTGTTCCTAAATATATTTCCGAAATGCCGATTTCGTTTCAATCACTCTATGATCAGATAAATCCGGAAGGCGATTATAATTGCTTCCCGTACTATTGGATGCTAAACAGCATCAAAATTATGAAGAAAGAACCGTTCCGAGAAATCAAAAGCATAACCAAACCTTCGCTTGTTTTATATGGCGGACAAGACGAGTTCTGTTACGGAAAAGTACCCGAGTGTGTAGACATCCTTAAGAAGGCGCTTTCTGGAAAAAGTAATTTTCAGTATGGAATAATTCCCGACGCTGATCATTCCTTTTTCGGCAAACGACCAGAACTGGCACAAATAATTAAAAAGTTCCTTAAAGAGTAATTATAATTTCGTTACAAATATGAAAACAGTATTTCTTTGTACTCCCCATAAACTAGGTGAGTTAAATTTTGAATTAATAAATAGAATTAAGGCTCTTGGTTTCGAAGTTCTGTGTGCAGTAACACATAGTCCACAAAATGTTTCTCACGATAAAATGTTTGAAACCAATGTTGGACTTATCCGTAAGGCAGATATCTTTGTTGCAGTTCTTAAGGATTACGGAAAAGATCTGACAGCAGAGGTGGGAATGGCTTACGCATGGAATATGCCCCGTATCGGAGTAAACTACACCGCAGATGAAAAAGACATAATGTGCTACTACGCACTCGATCAAATTGTAAAACCAGATCAATTAGAAGAAACTCTCAGAGAATACTTATCAGATAATTAATTACTAATCTAAAGAAACCATGTCCCAAGATTTCACAAAAAGATTATCAATCATTATCGACAGAAGTCTTCCCGCATGGAAGGCAATGAATACGGTGGCACATATTTCCGCGTATTTTGGCCACACGTTTAAAGAAAATTTCGGTACAGGCGAGTTTTTCAATACAAAGGACGGAGCAGATTTACCCCGGAATACACAATATCCGATTATCATCTTCGCTGCTGAGCACGACGCTGTTCAATCTTTTGCAAAAGATATCAGGGAGAATACTAATGTCCAAAAGATGTTCTTTACGAACGAAATGGTCGAATCTACCGATGATGAAGAAATACAAACAATTACTACACAAAAGGCTTTTGATGAGGTAGAAATTTTGGGTGTAGGAATATTCGGAGAACATGCAACCGTTAAAACCTTGACCAAGAAATTCAAGCTCTGGTCGTAAAGATCACAGAATCTGGTTTAGCCCTCTCTGGTTTGCCAAACCTATAGTATAGGAGTATACTATAGAGATGTCACAAGAAACTGTGCATTTGTGGGTAGCGGGCGCAGATGGTAACGGTGGGGCAATGACGGCCCTGCGGCTGGCTTTTGGTGAAAAGGGCTACGTGACCAGTTCGCTTCTTCCCACCTCGCTTCGTTCCGTTCAAGATGCATTTCCATTACGTCCTGGTGAACGTTCAAAAGAGCAACACTACCATAACACCGCTACTGCAATTCAGGAGAAATTAGGTTCCCAAAATCATATTGTTATCGAGCTTCATTCGGGTGGATTGTGGGAGTTTATCCAGATGGCTCCACATATAGATACAAGTTTTTGGCAGGGGAAGGAAATTGATGTTGTAATTCTTGGTGGAGCGGGAATTGCCGAAAAAGGTCTCCGTTCTTTTTTTAAGCGTCTCGGTAACGTCGCCGAGAGCATGAAATACGGCGAACAACACTCTGTATTCCCCATAGATTCAGAACACTACTACGAAACTATGCAAAAAGAGTACCCTAACACATATGGTGATACTAAAGAGAGTCGTGCAGATCGAAGAGCTCGGTTCCTCAAAGTTTTTCAAACCCTCGAACCAGATGTGAGGCATCGCCAGAAAATACTGAATCGTATCGCAGAAATAGACAACCGCATGCATTACGTTTCGAGAGAAGAAATTGATGTGTACATAGATCAACGAGCACACATATTGGCACCATATATTACGAAGATGTTTCATGGAGATCATATTCCGGCACAAACCCACCAACGAGTAATGCAAGAATACGGCGAAGTAATGGGTACCCGAGAAAAACTAAAGATACTTGCACCATCTGTTATCGCGGGATTATCTCTGCTTGCTACGTCTCTCCAACAAACTCGCCGTGGGATAGATACATATCTATTACAAATATTGAGCCGCATTGAAGACAGTGGCGCAGAAGTACGGTTGCATGCGGTTGTCCCCGAATTTGATGCGATGGTTTCGCCACGAGACATAGATTTTACGGGTCCTCCACAAATTGCTAGTAATGGGTTACCATTAAACAGTGTGTTTGTAGCTCGGAATTTCAGTCATGGGAGTTGGGGAATAAACGAAGACGCTATAAGAAATGCCTTACGGAATCTATTTGGTTAACAAGTACAATCTAATTTCCCATAAGTTCGAAGATTTTTCTTGTCGTATTGTAATTGCGCATTGTGAGATCCTGGTATATTTTCTTCCCGACAAGTTTGGTAAACCCGCTTTTTGTGAGACCACTCGTAAGCGTGGTCATATACACAACACCCGGCCCGGTCTTCACAAAGTCCACACCATCTTTCAGTTTAATTTCTTTCACCACATCTTCCTCCGTGACAGGCTCCCTCACAAAAGCAACATAACACCGGATATCGTCTCGAGTTTTCCATTCATGAGGAACATCAGTAAGTACCGTTCTCAATTCGTCATAAGACCTCACCATAACCCGCAAGGACATTACAAACGTTTCGGACAGTAATTTCTCAAGTTTTTTGGAAACACTTGTACTATTGTCATCATCCGATTCAAACAGCACATTTCCGCTTTGAATATATGTACTGACGTTTTGAAAACCTCCGTCTTCAAAAACCGCTTTCAAATCTGCCATTTTAATAAGATTGTTTCCTCCAACGTTTATTCCCCGAAGTAAAGCGATGTATTTCATGGTCTGTGTTTATTTGAGTGCTTCTACATTCACTCTGATAATTTTATCATCTCCGAAGCGGGGAAGTGCCCGTCCATCGCGATTACTCGTTGTTAGATACAGATAACCGTCAGGACCGGTAACTGCGGCTCTCAATCTCCCATATGTGCCCTGCAAATACCTACTGAGGGAAACCTTATTCCCGGCTCCGATTGTTGCTTTATAAAGAGATTCTCCCCGAAGACCGGAGAAATATAAGTTTCCGTCCACGAACGTGAGTCCGGAAGGCGCCCAGGTATCCTGACTGCCGGAATGGATAACGGGAACTATCATTTCATTTTTTTGCTGGTCACCCTTGATAATTGGCCAACCGTAATTCCCGCCTTTTTTGATAATATTGAGCTCGTCGTAACCCGTTTCAAGTCCTGACGGGCCGTGCTCTGTTTCCCACAGTGTTCTGCTTGCATCCCATACAAGTCCCTGTGGATTCCGATGTCCGTATGAATACACTGCATTCCCGAACGGATTGTCTTTGGGAATTGATCCGTCATCCGTTATTCTGAGTATCTTGCCGTTGAGTGATGTAGTGTCCTGTGCTGAGCTGGGGTTTTCCGCGTCGCCCGTTGTGATATATAGATATCCATCAGGACCGAACGCAATCCTCCCGCCGTCATGATTTGCGGATCCCTTTATTCCCTCAAGAATAACCACACGGTTAGTCAGGGTATCCTTTATAAATTTATAGCGCTCAACGCGATTTGTTATTCCACCCGCAGTTCGTGTCGTTGAATAGAGATACACATAATGATTTGTCTTAAAATTGGGGTGGAGCGCCATTCCCAGAAGTCCGCCTTCTCCGATATGAGCTACACCCGCAATCTCCTGGACAACCTGAGTTCTTGCTCCCACCCTGAGTAACTTCCCCGAACGTTCGGTCACCAGCATATCTCCCTCCGGCAAGAAAACAATTTCCCAGGGAATCTCAAGGTTCTCTGCTAAAACTTCTGGGTTGACAGATTTTGTCGGAACAGGTGACGCTGAGCGTATTGAATTACCTGGACGGTTTCCTTCTTGCTTTGTTGGAAGACGGAAATAAAACCATAAACCCCCGAATAATGTCATCAAAACCAGAAGAGCAACTCCTTTCTTCATCATCTACAGGTTACCATAAAAATTACTTGTTACAATCTGTACTATGCACTATTTCTATATGGTCCGTTGTGCCGATAATTCTTTGTATTGTGGTCAGACAACCGACTTGAAAAGAAGAGTTGAAGAACATAATTCGGACGACAAGAGATCTGCTAAATACACCAAAAGCAGACGGCCCGTAAAACTGGTTCATTCCGAACAGTTTACGACCGCAAGCGAAGCATTGAAACGTGAATATGAGGTGAAACAATGGAGTAAACTTGAAAAAGAAAAACTTGTATCTGGTATACTGAAAATATCGTGAATAAGATATTCAAGTCTGCTTTTATTAATGTCTCGTTAACGTTTCTTTATATCGTCGCCGTTGCTGCTTTCATGTACTATGCCGGTGAGAATAAAATCGGGCAGGTAAAAACTATTGCAGCACCAATTGCATTATTGCTACTGTTTGTCTTTTCTGCTGCATTTACCGGATATTTCATATTCGGCCGTCCGGCAATCATGTTCCTTGATGGGAAAAAGAAAGAGGCGATTGCGTTGCTTACCTACACCTTTATCTTATTTTTTGCAGTAACTCTCATCGCTCTTATATCTCTTATCGCACTCGGAAAATAACTATTAATTTCCTTGAAAGAAAATACCCCTCTCATGTGTATTACTGGTAGAAAGGAGATGAAACACATGAAGAAAACACTTTTAACTTTAACAGCACTCAGCATCGTTGCAGGAGGATTGCTTATATCTTCACCAAGCGTACGTGCGTATAGAGGAGACCCTGCAGTACAAGGTCCCAACTACACGGCAGAACGACACGAAGCAATGGAGAAAGCATTCGCTACAAATGACTACAATGCGTGGAAGAATCTTATGCAGGGCCGCGGACGCGTTACCCAGGTTGTCAACAAAGATAACTTTGCAAAATTTGCAAAAGCTCACGAGCTCGCAGAAGATGGTAAGACTCAAGAAGCTGCTGCCATCCGAACAGAACTCGGACTTGGTCTGCAGAATGGCTCCGGACGTAACGGAGGAGGTATGGGAAGAAATTTCAGTAAGTAAATCTGCTGTTCGCCATGTCCCGATATTCGTATCGGGATTTTGGCGTACACGGAGTACATGAAAGAAATAACAGGGTTAACTTGTATTACAATACATACATGGAGAAGCATGATCACTACACCGACGAAGAACTGGTTGAGTTGGTACGTAAACAAGATACCGAAATGTACCGCGAACTGGTTATGCGCTATGAGGCAAAGCTCATTAAATACGCCACCTATTTGATACGGGACGAGCACATTGCGAAAGATGCCGTGCAGGAATCTTTTATAAAGGCATATGTTAATTTGCAGAGCTTTGATTGTAAAAAGAAGTTTTCCAGCTGGCTCTATCGCATTGTACATAACGAAACTATGAACGCGGTAAAAAAATATAAAAAGGAGATTCCGATGGCAGAGCATTTTGAGAAGGCAGATGAGGGAAACATTGAGGAAGATTTCGGTACGAAAGAAATGCAGCGGCGTGCACACAAGTGTTTGGAATCCATGCCGACGCTTTACGCAGAACCATTAGTCTTGTATTACATGGATGACAAATCGTATGAAGAAATAAGCGATGTACTACGTCTCCCCATGGGAACAGTCGCTACACGAATCAATCGCGCAAAAGTTATAATGAAAAAAATATGCGAAAAAAACAAATAACACAAAACCTGAAGGATCTTAAAATAACAGACACCGTCATGAGTAAGATAGAAAAAGGCGAAATTTCCATGAAGCCGAAAATATATTTTTTGGCCGGTTCACTGTTTGCCGGAATCGGTTTGGCTGCAAGTATTGTCGCCTCAACCTTTCTGATCGCACTGTTCCGCTTCTCACTGCGGACTCATGGCCCGATGGGTGAATACCGCTTCCAGGAATTAGTAACAAATTTCCCGTGGTGGGCTTTGATACTTGCAATCGTGGGCATGGTTGCAGGAATCAAGTTACTCCGAAAATATGATTTTTCGTACAAACACAATTTCCTGTTCGTCGTCGCCCTATTCATCGCATCAATTATTCTCGCCGGCTTCCTCGTTGATATGAGCGGATTAAACGATGTCTGGTTTCGACAGGGTCCGATGAGAGGCGTTATGCAAAAATACGGCCAGATTCAAGGTGCGGAATTCAAAAGAAATCGTTACTAGAAACCTCCGGAGTATATTATAATACCGTTGTGATTAAGAAGCTGCTGTTTGTCATACTCCTTTTCGGGATAGCTGGGGGAATTCTTGGTAGTTATTTATTTTTTACTCGTCCCGAAACAATCCTTCCTCAAGGAAAGAAAGTCATCGGTTTTTTGCCATATTGGCTCTTGAGCAGAGCAAAAGCCGATTACTCACCATATGTAACCCAGCTTTCATACTTCGGAGTAACGGTTCATGAGGACGGGACGGTTCTGCGCCTGCAAAATGCGCAAGAGACAGAACCGGGATGGCTTGCATTGAAAACCGGGAAAGTGGATACATTCCTGGAATCAGCCAAGAATAAAAATATTTCGCTCTCCCTTACGGCTTTTAACGGAGATGTTGACTCGATTAACCGTCTCATGGAACACCCAAAAGTTCATGCACGGAATCTTGTGCGCGACATTGCCCCTGTCATGCGACAATACGGATTTACCGACCTGAATCTGGATATCGAGAGTGTTGCTGACGCTTCTTCGGAGGGTCAATTGCGATTCGTACAGTTTGTCCGGGAGCTGAAAGAGAATATGGATAGGGAAAAATTAGGAACGCTAACAGTAGACATCACCGCATCATCGTTAATAAGAAAGAATCTTATCAATCCGTTTCTGATTGCTCCGTATGTTGACTACATTATTATCATGGCCTACGATTTCCACTATTCCGGCTCATACGTTACCGGACCTGTTGCTCCGTTAAAAGGAACAGAAACCGTTGCAGAGCTCGATAGCAATGTGGTAGTTAAAGAGGCGCTATCAAAAATACCGTCTCATAAAATCATCCTTGGAATTCCGCTTTACGGCTACAAATGGGAAACGCTCAACTCTGAACCACGAGCTGCAATAATCCCCGGAACAGGACTGGCTATCAGCTCTCAGAATGTCGAGCAATTTCTCGCAGACTGTGCGTCATGTAGTGCACAAATTGACCAAGCAGCAGAAGAAAAGTACATAGTTTACAAAGATGAAGAAACCGGAACTTTTTATCAAATATTTTACCCAGATAAAAATTCCACTTCGCAAAAAATTAAGTATGTTGAGGCTAATTCTCTCGGGGGTGTTGCGTTATGGGCACTTGGATATGAAGATAGTTCTATTCTTGACCCGCTCAAGAACTTCAAATAACCATTAACCATTAACTCTTAACTCTCAGCTATTAACTATCTACTCTGTACTATTAACTAAGTCTGTTTCTCTCGTTTCGTCATTGTAATACAATATATTACCTTCAGGTATTTTTATTACCTGACTTACTACATACAGATTATTGAATCCGACGGTTGCTTCTCCGGACACGGCTTCCACGGAAACAATCGGTCTATCCGGATTAACTGTTATCGTCGCGGTACCCTCGCTCATTTCCACCAACATTCCCCGCACCCGTACTGAAAGAGGAGTTGCCCCGAGTCTCACGTACGTTGCATTTCCGCTTCTTTGCTGTACAACGAAGCTTGCGGGCAAGGTCTGCACAAAGTTTACGTGTGATTCGGCCGATAATTTGACTATAGCCATATCCCGGAATTCCACATCGACTGTCCCGTTCCTTGTCTGTAGTTCTTCTCCCTGTTTTACCATCTGCGGTCTTGTTATCACCGCCCCGTCCGTTGCCGAGCGCGACTGCCACAATACCTCACCGGAAAGATCGGTAATTGTGCCACGGGCAGACTCTTTTGGGGGGGTGCTGATTGAATACGGCACAAAAGGCGTCGGCACAACTGTCGGTTGTGAAATCAAATTCAAGCCTGAGAATAATGAAACAAAAAAAGCAACAAACTCTTTCATGGTTTCAGCAGCCCTTTTACGGTTGCCGCAAGGTCACCGTTTTGTCCGGTAAACATTTCACCGTTAACAAAAAAAGTTGGTGTCTGATTAATGGCGAGCGCATTACCGTCGTTCATATCTTGACGGATTTTTCCTTCGTATTTATTTGCTTTCACTTCTTTCTGGAATCTGTCTGTATTTAATTTTAGAGATGTGGCATATTTGACAAATATCTGCAAAGGGGAAGTGCTTTCGCTCCATTCAGCCTGTTTTTCAAACAACAAATCATGCATCTCCCAGTATTTACCTTGAGCACCAGCAGCCTCGGCAGCCTCGGCTGCTATTTGTGCATTCGGATGTTGTGGAAGGGGGTAGTTTCTGAAAACATATGTGATTTTTCCTTTGTGTTCGGCGAGTATTTTTTTTACTAACGGTTGCACTGCACTACAGGCAGGGCATTGGTAATCTCCGAATTCGACAATAGTAACTTTGGCATTGGGAACTTCTTTTTTATCGCTCGTTTTCCTAATGAGCACGGCAGGATCAGCAGAAGTGGTTGATGTGCTCAGCGGGTTCGAGCTGCTCGCAAAGAAAGCTGCACCTCCGAGAAGCAGAACTACGGCCGCAATTATAATTGAGAGCATCTTTGTTTCGTTACTCATGTTTTTTTAGAATTTATATAAAAAAATACACTCAAGGAAATAGCCAAGAATGCAACGAATGACAAGAAAGGTATTGTCACAAAACCATACCACTCGATAAACTTTGTTGTACATGAAATGCCTTGTACACACGGCTTTATACTTTCGGGAAGCAATTTGTAGTACAACAGATTATGGTAAACAGCTATGAGCGCACCCGCAATGCTGAGAGGTAATATGTACCATCTAAGGTCGCTTGTTTTTTTGATAATAGCGACCGCAATAATCGGTACCAGCGGATACATGAAGATTCTCTGATACCAACAGAGCACACAGGGGGGGTATTTCAATACTTCGCTGAAATACAAACTACCCAACATTGAGAGCAAGGCAACAGTCCACGCAACATACAGTAGATTCTTTCTTACAAAACCGATCATTGGTATCACGTATTATACAAAAATCTGCATGCTTTCAAATCTACTTCACCGTCAACGTCCCAAACATCCCAAGCTTTCGATGTGAACCCACGCTACAATAATACTGAAACGATCCCACCTTGTCCGCGACGAATGTAACCGTTTCGCTTGTTCCTGTTTGTATGGTTTGCGATTTAACATCCAACTCGTCGATGATGAAGTCGTGCATACCTCCGTCATTTTTAAAAACAATGGTCACCGTATCGCCTTTATTAACCATGATTGAATTCGGTACGAAATAAAAATTTCCTCCATTTATTGTAAAAGTTTTGTTTGTGGTTGTCGTTGCAGTCCCCGAGGCAATTTCCTGCTTTTGCAATTCAGTAAGAGGGGGTGTAGGTTGTGGCTCCATCATTCCACCGGCTCCACCCATTTTTCTTCCCCCGGGATTATTTCGACCCTCATCACGGGCTCCCCGCATCATTCCTGCCTGATACCCCTGGCCGAACCACGAACGTGCTTTATACTTCTGGTATCCGATCACACCTCCGACAACCGCTAATACAGCTACTACCACTACAACCGGAACAACAGGAAACACAGCACTCTTCTGTGTTACCGTATTTTTTTCTTCTGCCATTTTTTGATAATTTTAATTAATAATATAAATTGATTCTTAAACTAACCCCCGCGTCAGTTTGTTGAATTACAACAAAATTTGCTGAAAACTAACTGAAATAGTACACTGATTATCATGATTAATAGTTATTTAGCGTATATGCAAGACACTCAGTGGAGAATTGTTTTTATACTTATTGCTCTCTGGGACCTTATTTGGAAGGGAATGGCGTTATGGAAAGCCGCTCAAAACAAACAGCGTAACTGGTTTATTCTTCTTTTGCTTGTTAACTCGCTCGGCATAGTCCCGATACTTTACATCAGATTTTTTCAGAAAAGCTCAGTAAAAAAGCATCGTTGATATACTACTCACACAAGTTAGCTTGTGCATATGATGCAAAATAAAGATACTCTTGTAATAGTAACCCCGGATCATTCACTCGGTTGCGCCGGCCAGACAATTCAGATATTTGCAAAAGAACTTGCCAAAAAAGGCCGGGATGTCAAAGTTTTTTTTCTTGATTCCATTGGCTACGACGCGCTACAACACTATGTAGAAACAAACAAAGTCCGCACGATTTTGACCAACAGTATTTACTTTGATGATGGTGAAAAATATAACAATGCGGTTCAATTTCTAAAGTACTGTAAAAAACGCTCCATACAAGTTATCGATATTGCCCATTTCGGGAAGTTTGATCCCACTGTCGATGCGTTACTTTATAAACGGCTGTTTGTTTCTCAGACGCTTCTTCTCAAATACTGCTTGATCGCCCAAAAAAACGGCTTTTCTATTGAAAGGTATGATTATCTTTACAATCCTTTAGACCTTAAACTTCCTGCCTCGCCATCAGGCGGGTTTACTTTAGACTTCAGTTCTTCAACAAAAAAGTTTTTTACTGTGGGTCGTATCGGGCGCGCAAATAAGGACAAATGGGATGATGCTATCATCAAGATCGCGCCCTATGTTCTGAAAAGAATTCCTAATTGCCGATTCATAGTCCGTTCGCTGCCGGACGATTACCGGACGAGAATTCCACATCAATTGCTCGAGAAGTTCACAATTCTTCCGGAGACGACAAATCGGAAAGAAATAGTAAAAACGATAAGAGCCTGTGATGTGTTGCTACAGACAAGCCAGATCGGAGAAAGTTTCGGCTGTGCAATTGCAGAAGGAATGGCTCTTGGGAAACCCATAATTACAAACAGCACCGACTTTTTGGCGCCGGTTTTTTTTGATCGAGATAACGCTCAAGTTGAATTGGTAGAAGATACAATGAACGGATTTGTAGAGAATACGCCGGAAAAAATGGCACAGCGAATAATCGAGCTTTATAATAATCGGTCACTTTACGAAAAAATCTCTCGAGCAAATATACAGAAAGCACGGGAACTTTTTAATACAGAAAAACTTACCAACCGGCTTGAAGGTTTCCTTGGCGGGAACATTGACAGTGGTCAATTTCTTCCTTTACCTCTTTCCGAATACAAAAACAGACTCAAAAAGGAACCGCTTCTTGCAATCATCAAATTGAATTTTCACTATCTCCTGCGACGTATGAAAAGAAAATTGACCCACGTTGGATTGTTAGAGTGTTGCTAGTATACTATGCGTATGGCCCCCAAAATAATTTTAGTTATGGGAACAATTTTGCTTGGAATATGTGTGATTTTATTTCTCCTTGCGTACTACGTATTAAACGGTATGGTGAGCGTTCACATGCAAGCTTCCTCGGGGACACCCTCAGATTACAACCTACCTTTTGAAAAGGTTGTGTTTAAAAGCTCCGACAAGACTTTAATTAGCGGCTGGTACATAAAAACTCCGAATCCAAAAGGCGCTGTTGTGGTCGTGCATGGATATCTCAATCCAGGAGGCAGGAGTACTATGCTAGGTCATGCTGCATATTTATATGATGCAGGATATAGTTCTTTACTTATCGACCTTGGGGGCTTTGGAGAAAGTAACAGATCTAAAGTAACACTCGGTATCCTCGAGTCTGAAGATGTTTTATATGCATACAAATATTTGCTTTCATTACCCGAAAATCACAGTATTCCCGTTGGGTTGCTTGGTTACTCTATGGGAGCTGTGTCAGTTATGAACGCGAGTGGGAAACATCACGTAGGGGATTTTGTTATCGAATTAGATGGTTATAGAAGCATTGACGCTCTGCTTGCGGTTGAGTTATCAAAACGTGGCCTCCCAGCTCCATTACTACTGCCATTTATGCAAATTTCATCAATAGCGCTTCTTGGTAGTAGTTACCCCACATATGCACCGGAACGTTTAGTTTCCGATATTCGTGTTCCATTACTCATTATTCATGGCTCAAAAGACACCGCCGTACCAGTCGAGCAAGGACAATATTTGTATTCAATTGCAAACGAGCCAAAAAAAATCGTTATTCTTTCCACCTCCCACGATATCTTTACGGAAGATCCTACAGGAGTCAAACAAGCTGTACTTCTATTTTTAGACAGTGTACATAAATGAAAAAATACACTACCTTAGAAACTGCACTCTTCGTCTTATTAGCGTTTTCAATCATATTTTTTGTTTTTTTGGTTCCACCGTTCCAAAAACCGGATGAAGAAGTACATTTTTACCGCGCCCTGAACCTTGCATCAGGAAATGTATTCTGCACGAAAGCCAGAGGAAATACACTTAAAATACACTCTCAATATGTAGAATTTGTGGATAAGATTCATAAAATGGACTTGCCTCTTCATAAGAACAATAAATTCGACATCTCCTTATACTCAAAATCTCAAACAATACCATTAAACAGCAAAATCTATAACATTGACTACCAATGTTCCTTTCCCCTAATAAGCTATATACCACAAACAGTTGGAGTATTAATTGGGAGTGCTTTATCACTAGGGGCTGTTCAGATATTTTTTTTGGGTAGATTTGTTCTTGCTTTGATTGTATTTGTATGGATGTTTGTTTTGTATAAAAAGTGTATAAAGGAATTGAGACCACTGCTTACTCTCGTATACTTTACACCCGTTTTTCTCCAACAAGTAACTTCATATGGTTATGACGCTATTAATCTACTAGCCGCCGTGACGTTTTTCGTCCTTGTTTCGCAATATTCAAAAAATATGCTTGCGCTACTTTTGAGCCTCCTCCTTGTTTTCATAACTAAACCCGGTGGGTATGAACCTCTGATATTTCTCATTTTCCTTATTCCTTACCAGACATATTCAAAGAGCAAACTAAGTTATGTAAAGAAAATCGTAATGTTTTTATTTATTCTCGGAATTTCATACGCTGCCGCGAAAAGCAATATGTGGTCCGCATATAAGGGAATAGAACAGCTCCGCACCGACATTTCTCCTCTGGCTAATGCTCTTGCGCTTACCAGTAATCCGCTCAACTCCTTATTATTAATCATAAGAACAACAATTGATCGCGGACCGTTTTACATACAAAGTACCATTGGTATCCTGGGGTGGCTTGAGTATTCTGTCGGATTACTGGGGTACGCAACCTACGGATTATTATTAGTGTATGTACTCGTAACTACAAAAATCCCTCAGGCTTTGTTATACACAAAAAAGCAAATAATCTATGGATCGTCGTTTATCGGCGGCTACTATGTTTTTTTTCTCGCGTTGTATTACGTTATATGGAATCCTGCTGACACATTGATAATTGACGGTATTCAGGGCAGATATTTCCTCCCGCTTCTTCCATTCTTCTATTTGACATTGATACAACTGAGGCACATAACAGCACCGAAGTTCAATCTGTCTTCAAGACCGGCAGCCATGCTGCTTCTTGCTTTTTTTATGATACTCGTCACCATGTTTGCTATTTTTAGCAGGTACTATTAGGATTTCCAAAAAATTAGTATAATGACACCATGTCTCATAGTCTTACCGATGCGGAAATTATCCAGCACATTTGTAATGGGGAACTCGACTACTTTGAACATTTGACCCGTCAATATACCAAACACATCTACCACTTCATTAAAAGCAGGCTTTTTGAGAAAGAGAATGTGGAAGATCTTGTTCAGAATACTTTTCTAAGCTTTTATAAAGCGCTCGTTCGGTTCGATAAGAACCGGCCTGTTTTGCCCTACCTGTATCAGATCGCAAAAAATGAACTTAAGATGTACTATCGCTCACACAAGAATACATCGTCATTAACGGAAACAGCATCGCCGACGCAGGATGAAATTTTGCCGGATGTAGCGATTACAGAAATTCCGGAGTTAAAAACTCTTTCGCACGAGCAACAGGACGCGCTTCGTCTGATGAGCGAAGGATACAGCTACCAGGAAATAGCCGATAAACTGAATCATCCGATTAACACAGTCCGCACAATAATTCACCGTGCCCGATTATCAATTTCAAAAAAGCATAACACATGAAAAAGCTTGAAGACAAGATACTGAATAAGGTTTATGTGTTCGAAACAAAGAAAACGTTTATGAGTGCGATGGTAAAAATCATGAGTGTTTGTATGTTGCTTGTTGCCACCGGCACGTTCGCATACATGATTATTCAGACCTTCATTGAAAGAGAAACAATGTCTGTGATAGATATCTTTCAGGAAAATATGCAGGCATTGCATACATACATACTGGATGTCGCGTATGTCATCCTCATCGAAACACCCCAACCACACATGGCGTTTTTTATTATCGGAATAGTGGCCTTATTCATCACACTGTGGGTATTTATCAGAAACAGGTCCCGCATCAGCAATAAAATTCGTTCGCTTGTCCGTTATTGGGGCCGTAAAAATAAACAGTAAATATTCCTTGACATCACGGTCAATTCTTACTACTATTAGAGCATGGATAAAGAAAAATTTAACGGAAGTATTCTCTTCGGTGTAATCATTGTGGTCGCCGCACTGTGGTTTGTTAAAACATTCAATATTGCATACCCCATTACCATAACCACCGCCTCACAATCTACTGAGCTTTCGGTAGTAGGCGAAGGCAAGGTTGATGTCGTCCCGGACGTCGCTTACATCAACGTCGGAATTACTGTCAACAACAAAACATCGGTCAATGAAGCGCGTAGCGGTATTGATTCCGTCAACAATAAAATCATTGAGTCGTTGAAAAATCTTGGTATAGACAAAAAAGACATCAAAACCAACAACTATTCAGTCAATCCTAATTATGTCTACGAGAATAACGAAAACAGGATCAATGGATACAACGGCAACGCATATTTAAGCATAAAAGTAACTAAAATTGATCTTGTATCTCAAGTCATCGAAGCTGCCTCTGCCGCAGGCGCCAATGAGATTCAAGGAACAAGTTTTGCAGTCGACAAACCGGAGAATTATCGTGAAGAGGCCCGAAACAAAGCAATCGCCAATGCTAAGGAGCAGGCGGGGAAGCTCGCCAAGTCGCTTGGTATCAAACTCGGAAAGATAACCAACATCGTAGAATCGAATAATAACGGCACCGTTGCACCCATGTATGATCGGGCAGTTATGAGCTCGGGGTTTGGTGGTGGGGGAGGTTCGCCCTCAATTGAACCGGGATCCCAAACAATCACTTCTGTCGTAACCCTGTACTTTGAAAAACGCTGATAAGGGCAACTAAATCACTTGTTTTATAAAGTTGACTTTGGGAGCGCTAGTGTGGTCGAGAGTAACTTCATACATTGGAAGTCCTTTTGCCAAACGCTGCAAAGTAGCATTAAGCTGATCTGCAAAAACTCTCAGAAAAGCTGTGTCAAAAACCTCCAGAGCATCTCTTCGGCTTTGTGTCGGTTTGATCTTATAGGCAAGATGTGCAACAGTGTCAGCGAGCCCATTCATTATGTCGTTCATACATTTCATAGCCACATCAGGCGTATAACGAAACACCTGAACTTCGCCGAATCCGCCATTATTACTCACCGGTCGGAGATTGTGTCCATGACTTCTAACTATGATCACCGCCTGCTCGGCATGTTTCCCGGGAAGGTTCTCTGGAGTACGGGCATGCCCAGATTCTGCTAACTTATGCAATTCTTGAACTTTATGGACAATAAACGCCATATCTTTTTCATCCAGGCCATAGGCTTTTGCGTCTTGCATTGCCCGCATCATGTGGCCACAACCAGGACACGAAGACCCGGCGTGAGTATCAGTGTGCGAAGCAAATTTTTGTGGACCACCCATAATTTTTAAAATCTGCTCCCATAGTTGCTCCCTCATGGCATCGGTAAACAATTCTCTAGGACTGAACGCTTCTCTGACACTCTCCGTATATGCTCTAAAACCTCCAAAGACTGCCATAACAAACCCCACATCTCCCCCCGGAATCGCATAAGGTTGAATCTCACCCTTCAGATAACCGTATCGGGGGTCCACACAAGCAATATCAGCATAATTAATGCTGGCAGGCTCGCTTTTGACTTCGGTAAGCCCGGTTCTGACAACCCGCGCAGCGTCTTGTGGGCTTAATTTCGGTTTCTCCAAAACAGCAATTAATTCTGTTGTGTGCTTCCCCAATTCGGAAAACTTTTTCCTCCATTGATCCCTAATCCACTCCAAAATAATTTTGTCTCGCCCGGCAAATGACAGTTCTGCAGCATGGTTTGAGACTACAGTTGCAAATCCTTCAAATGCCCGTTGTTGATCGGTGTTGAGGACTATTTCACTACTATCGCCGTGCAGTTTTAATCCTCCCAGGACCGATGTTAGCAGCTGCAATAATCTCTGGAAATCAAAACTGCGTAATTGCTCCTGCCGACGATTAAAACTCGTATCGTCAAAAACTTCTGCCAGCTGCTTTTCCGCAGCAACAAAAACAGATTCTGCGGAAAAAAGGGTTAATGTTTCACGTGCAGGTTCCGCGCGCATTTGTGTTTTGTTATAAAGAGCCAAGAGTCTCTCAAGATGAGCTTCATCTCTTGCACCAGTTTGTCGCAGATACAAAATGTAGCCTTCAACCATCTCCGAATCCAGTCCGATATCCCTGCTGTGCGCATATTTAAAATACACATCGCGTCTGGCTGAATAAGCTTCTTCTGTTGCTTCCACCTGTTCCGCTTCTGCCGCGTCCAGTGCATCCAATCTTACTCTGTTGAGAAGTTTAAACGCCAATGCACTATTGACAACTTCATAGTGTTCTTCTATTTCACTGTGCACCGCAACACCGTGAATAATAGTAAGCGCTCGTGGTCGAGGTATGTTTGAAAGCCTCATTTCCGCTTCACTGATACTTGGTCCGCGAGGATCTAAAGAACGAGGATTGGTATACGTCAACAGCGCCTGGAGTAGCTGCTCATAAGGAAAACGTATTTTGCCGCCAGTTGCCGCCTCAGCTGCGACTGCCGCATCTACACAAAGGAGTGCCTCACGCATCGCCGTACCCATACTTAATTCCCGATTATCATGACTGTCTCTACGCAAAGCTTTACGTAAATCTTTATAGGCAGCTGCTAATCGTCCTAAATCGTTGCCGATTCTCTGAGCTTCAACAGGTGTCAGTTCAGTGTGTCGTTCCATACAAGCAACCAGTAAGCGGGCAGTTTGCAGAAAATAATTAAGGTCGTTTTTTAGAATAAATCCCTCCGCTCTTTGTAGAAGACTACTTATCGGCGGTAAGGCTTGGGGGGCAAGTTCTGCTGTCATATTGGTCTAAATTATACCATCCATGAAACACGGGTTGCAACTTCAGGTGCGATTAAGTAATCTATCTCTGTATTATTAGTTACGTTTTATTTATGGCACATATTTGTGATGCGGCAGTCGTCGCATGTATCGATTTCCGTTTTCAGAAGTTTATCCGCGACTGGACAGACAAAGAATTAGCGGGGAAGAAATTTGATTACATCGGATTTGCCGGAAGTACGAAAAACCTTGATACCGTTCTTGGCCAAATCGACATATCTGTACGTTTGCATCAGATAAAACAAGTAGTTTTAATTCATCACGAAGAATGTGGAGCCTACGGAGCAGAGAGCACTCCAGAGCGACATACTACTGACCTTAAAAAAGCGCAGGAAACAGTTTTAGGCAAATGGCCCCAACTAACTGTTGATTTATACTACCTGCACCTCGACGGAACGTTTGAAAAAGTAGTATAGTAATTTTATGAATATCAAAAAAGTTACCTCAATCGAGATCTTGGATTCGCGGGGTTTCCCGACATTAAAAACATTCGTTCATTTGGAAAACGGAGTGGTCGGGTGGGCTGCAATTCCCTCCGGAGCGTCCACCGGTACTTATGAGGCAGTTGAGCTGCGTGACGGGGACAAAAAACGTTATGGAGGTAAGGGAGTTCTTATGGCAAAACATAACGTCGACGTTCTTCTCTCGGATGCGGTAGCCGGAATGAATGTATTCGACCAGGCTGCTCTCGATAGAAAAATGATCGAAACAGACGGTACGCCAAACAAGGGCAAGCTCGGCGCGAACGCAATCCTTTCTATTTCACTTGCTGCCGCACGAGCTGCCGCACTCACTAAAGAGCAAGAATTATATGAATACCTTATGGAATTCTTTGGAGCCAAGATAGTAACATTACCCATTCCTATGATTAATGTGATTAACGGAGGTAAACATGCAGAACAATCGAGCGACTTCCAGGAATATATGCTCATACCGTACGGTTTCTCGAAATTCTCAGAAGCTCTCCGCGCATCATCTGAAGTCTTCCACATACTCAAGAAAAAACTGAGTGCATCTGGCATGCCCACGGGTGTCGGAGATGAGGGTGGATACACATTGAAATGCGGTACCAACAAAGAGCCTCTGCAGTTTCTGATAGATGCCATAACTGAAACAGGATATGTACCAGGACAGGAATTCGGACTCGGACTGGACGTTGCTGCTTCCGAAATTTACAGCAACGACACATATAATCTTACGCGCGACGGAAAAAAAATGACCCGTGAAGAACTGGGTGATTATTACGTGGAGATGAAAAAACAATTCCCACTATGTTCTCTTGAGGATGGTTTCGCAGAGGATGATTGGGAAGGGTTCTCTGCATTCCAAAAAAAACTCGGAAGTAAAATACAAACTGTTGGTGACGACTTATATGTAACAAATAGTGACCGGTTACGAAAAGGCATTGCAGAAAGTGCAACAAACGCGATCCTTATCAAGGTGAACCAAATCGGCACGCTTACCGAGACCATAGAAACAATGCAGCTGGCACGAGAAGCGGGCATGCAATGCATTGTTTCTCATAGATCTGGTGAAACAGAGGATCCGTTTATTGCGGACCTGGTTGTTGCCGCAGGAACCGGACAGATAAAAACCGGTTCAATGTCTCGTTCCGAACGCTTAGCCAAATATAATCGTCTTCTTGAGATTGAAGACAGAGAGAAGGAGCTGCGTCCGAAACAACTAAAATTTTACGAGTTTCCGTATAAGACCAACGGGTTCTGATAGTTATTTGCACTAATGGATATTCATCGCCGCGTAGTTCTCATTATCGCTGACGGCTGGGGTGTCGCGCCTCCAAGTCCGGGGAATTACATCAGTCAGGCAAAGACACCAAATTTCGACAATTTTCTTGTAAAATACCCTAATTCGACGAATGTGGCAGCCGGAAATGCTGTTGGAGTCCCTGAAGGTTCACAAGGCAATTCAGAGATTGGACATCTGCATATCGGAGCGGGAAGGATCGTCTGGCAAATGCTTACACTCGTCAATAAAGCAATTGACGATGGGTCGCTTTTCGAAAAAGAGAACCTGAAAACCGCTCTAGAAAAAGTGAAAAATGACAACTCGTCACTCCACATTTTTGGCATGTTCTCTGACGAGGGAATACATTCTCATATTAATCATGCAAAAGCTCTCCTTACATACGCACAGAAAATGGGTATTCAAAAAATCTATATTCATTTTATTGCAGACGGACGCGATGTACCAGAAAAATCTGCCCAGACATATGTTGATGATATTGAAAAGTTGGGAATCGGAAAAATTGCCTCAGTCGTTGGGAGATATTATGCGATGGATCGCGATAATAATTGGGACCGAACGCAAAAAGCATACGATATGTTAACGCTCGGAAAAGGATTCACAGCACAAACAGCGACCGAAGCTGTTAGTAACGCTTATGCGCGAGGTGATAAAACCGATTATTATATTCAGCCTACGGTTATCGTCGATCAGAGCAACGCCCCTGTTTCTGTTCTCCAAGATAACGATCTTGTTATATTTTTTAACTTCAGGACAGACCGTCCACGACAACTAAGTCACGCACTAAAGGACTCTATTTTTGATAAGTTTAATCGAGAGAAACATCCAACCGTATCATTACTTACTATGACTCCTTATGATACGTCATTAGAAGAAAATGCAATTCTTCATTTTCACGAACAACCTGTTGTTAATAATTTAGGATCAATCCTTTCACAAAATAATCTGAAACAGTTACGACTTGCAGAAACCGATAAATATGCCCATGTAACTTATTTCTTTAATTCGGAAATTGAAAAACCATTTTCTGGAGAAGATAGAATTTTAATACCAAGTCCAAAAGTACCTTCGTACGACTTAGAACCAGAGATGTCTGCCCGCGAAATTACTAAAACCGCACTACAAAAAATTTCGGAAAACACATACGACTTTATGCTTATTAATTTCGCAAATTGCGATTTAGTTGGACACGCTGCTGTTAAAAAAGCAGTTATAACAGCCGTTGAGACAGTCGACCAATGCGTAGGAACCGTTGTTACAGCAGCACTGGCAACTGGCTATACGGTGATATTTACAGCAGATCACGGCAATGCAGAGGATAAGCTCTATAGCAATGGGCAACCGAGACCATCTCACTCTACAAATCCGGTTCCATTTATACTCATCTCGAGGGATCTTGAATTGCAAAGGGTAGCATTAAAATCGGGTGGTCAACAAGACGTTGCACCTACAATTCTCGAGATTATGGGATTACCGAAACCTCCTGAAATGACTGGGACTAGTCTTATTCATAAATAACGACCGGCATTCCGATTTCCGCCCAATTGTACACAAGTTGCGCTTCTCCAACATCAAGCGACACACAGCCACCTGTGTGAGGTGATCCGATAAAGTCCCGGGGTCTGCGTATCTGGGTACCGTCACCCGTTACCCAATAGGGAAGTTCATGAATCCCGAGATACGCATTAATCTTCGGATCTAAATAAAACGCCATCCAATACGGCATCCATACATGATAAATGTCAGAGAATGCGTTCGGTGCTTTGTTCATTATTTTGTAAGTTCCCGGTGGAGTCGGGTAATAAAGTCCGGAAGAAATCCGGTGCGTTGCAATATTCTGCCCGTTTTCCCATAAGTACATCATCTGTTGGCGGATATCGATTTCGATATATTTTTTCGCAATCTCCCCATGACTTTGTGCGGTTTGTATTACGGACGCCTGGACTACCGACGCATCGAATGCATTAAACCGGCTTGTCGCAAGTGATACTAAATTTTTTTTCAGATCCTGCATATCTACGGTCAGATCTTTTCTCTGCAAAACAGCTGTAAGCTGAGCTTGTACATATTGTTTCAGACTGTCTTCATCTATATCTATGCTCAATTGCTGTAAAACGCCGTTGTATCGGACACGCAAAAGCTTTTTAAACTCCTCGTGCTGGATAGTTAGTGAGGAACCCACATAAGGAAGCGAGATCACGACCGGTTTGGCAGTAATTCTTCCAAGATTCTCATTGTAGGTATTTACCGTAACAGACTTTTCCGGAGATGTAACCTTTATGAAGTTTGCCTTGATAGGAACGGCCTTCCCAAATTGGGCGGTGATTGTCTGCGCAAGAGACTTTGGTTCGACAGAATATTTCTCTTCGTATGATCTAAACACTAATTGTTTACCTTCATCATTAACGGAGATTTCATCGGGTTTTGCCGAAAAATCAAATACGGTATTACTGAACCGCTCATAGAATTCTTGAGTAAACACCAGCTGGGGTTGAATCATCCGCTGGGAGTACAATGCAGTTACATATGTGATGATATTCTTCGGAAAGCCTTCGTGTTCGTAAAAGAACACCGCATCAACGGTTTTGTTGATATCAAAAACAATACCAAGTTCCGATAAGCTATAGGTATATATTCTTCCTTTGATATCAATGGTGATTGGCGTTGCCTCTGTACGCGCGAGCATCTTTAATACTGCATCTTTCGGAAGATATGACACGTTCACTGAGTCAAAGAACGTATTGGGAAAGACGTGCTTTGTTACGTAGTTGCTGAAGTACGAAATCAAACATATCACAAAGACAATTCCCAACAAAAGAATCTTCTTCATATATGCATGATACAGTTTTTCTACGTCAGGATTTCGTTTTCAGTTCCCGCAAAGCTTTCTACAACTTTTTTTATTTTGGGAACAGATGTTTTTTTTGCAACCAAGAGGACATCTTTTGTATCTACTACCAGCAGTTCATCAAGATCAATGCCGACGATAAGTTTCTTCTCATCATAGTTGTATACAAGCGTATCCTTGGAGTCGGTGAGGTACACTTTTCCTTTGGTAATGTTTTCACCGGGAAAATTTTCCAAAGCCTCTTTCAGTGCTTCCCACGCTCCCACATCACTCCACCCAATATCATCGACAGAGACAAGTGCTTCTTTTTTATCAAGTTGCTCGAGTATCGCATTATCAAAGCTTATCGACTCGATTTTCGAATATTCCTTCTTGTACACTGCCTCAAATTTATCTGTTCCCAATGCCGCAAGAATCCTCTCAACACTTTCGTGTATGGAAGGAGCGAAACGCTTGAATGCGTCATAGATAAATTTCGGCGTGGTGACAAAATAACCCAGATTCCACGCATGTCGTCCTGAGTGAAAATATTCCTCAGCCATTGTAGGATCCGGTCGGTATTTAAAACCTTCAAAAGAGTGAAGAGACACATTTCCTTTGTGCTCCACCACATTGCCATAATGAATCCAACCCAAATTCTGGCTCGCAAAGCGGGGAGTGTGACCAATAAAGACTATTTTATTCGGGTGTTCGGTCGTGTATTCACTTGCCGCCGCAATAATCTGCTTAAAACGTTTGTCTTTTTTAACTATATGGTCGCTCCACAGTATCACAACGGGTTCATTGATTCCCTTTTTCAGAAGCATCCCCATTGCCAAGGCTACAGCCGGTCCCACGTCTTTTTTTTCGGGTTCAAAGATAAAATTCTCTTTCGGGACTTCGGGTAATTGCTCAACAATTATGTCTTTATATACGGCATTTGTTGAAAGAAAAATATCTTCCGGCTTAAAATCCGGGTACAGCCGTTCAACCGCAAGCTGAAGTGTTGATTTATCACCGATAATTTTTTCAAATTGCTTCGGCGATTTTTTTCGAGATAACGGCCATAATCGGGTACCAGCTCCACCGGCAAAAATAATTGCTTTCATCTTAAATAGAAAAACTGTTAATTAGTTTGAAATTTGCTGTTTAATTTTCGTTATGAATTTCTTTTTGGAGAACATCTCAACTACACTTGTGTCCATATTGTAATCTGAAACACGAAATTTCTCAACTTGCTTCACAATTTCAGACGCGGTTTGCTCAGAAAACAAAATTCCATTTCCTTTGTTCCGGACAAATTCCGCCACGCCGCTTTTAGCGTAACTCATGACAGGAGTTTTGAAAAACACACTTTCGAGAGCCGTGTATCCAAAATCTTCCGACTGAGGCATCAGAAGAGCGGTTGCGTGTCGGTAAACATAAGCAAGTTCAAAGTCGGATAAATTCGAATACACTGTTATATTGTTAAAATTGCTGATAGATTTACGGATTTTGGGCAGTTCAGATCCTGAACCGATTATTACCAAATTCTGATGCGGCATTTTGGAGAACGCATCGGTGAGAAGATCGATCCGTTTGTACGGTTCGAGGCGCCCTACAAAAAGAAAATAGTTCTGAGGTAGAGAGATTGAGGGTTTCTTACTATTTCTTTTCAGATTCTCATAATAGTCCATGTCAAAAGGCGGATAAACAACAGTAGATGGTAGATAGTAGATAGTAGATAGTAAATGCTGAGTATGTTTAGAAAGAGTAAGGATTTTATCGGGCCGCTTACTTGCTATCTTATCCCAGTCTTGCAACCATTTAACAATTCCAGCAATATAACCATGATTGGTATATCGTTCTTTCTCATGCCACAAAAAACGTGTCGGTGCAAAAATATAAGAAATATGTTTCGTTTCCGGCCGCGTTAATACCCCTTTTGCAAACGCTGATGAAATCGATAAGACCACATCGTATGCTGATAAATTAAGTGACTCGATCGCATAGGGCATAAACGGAGCTAAGAATTGTTTGTGGGGGACAAGGTTATACCACGACTGCAGAAATGTTGTTTTAATACGATTGCTGTATTTTTTTGCCCACACAGCTTTGCGGTAATCGGCGTACAGCGTGTAAATATCAGCCGCCGGGTAAAGATCAAACAGTGTACTCAATATCCTTTCCGCACCACCCCACGAGTCTATCCAGTCATAGACAATAGCCAGTTTCATAATATTGTAATTAGTAGACAGTAGCCTGCTTGTCTCGCTGTAAAGCGGATGGTCAGGACAGCGCGTCTTTATACACTTGTAATGTATCTTTGGACATTTTTTCAAACGAGAAGCGATCGAAATACTGCTTTCCCGGTTCGATGTGTTTTGGTGTTCTGGCTAATTTTTCTGCCAGATCTTTTTCATCGCGGGGATTAAAAAAAACAGTACCCGGTAATGCGATTTCGTGAAATACCGGGATATCAGAGAGCAAAAGAGGGCAATGAAAATACACAGCCTCTACAATTGGCAATCCGAACCCCTCAAACAACGAAGGTAGTACAAGTGCCTGAGCGTGGGTGTACAAATACTTAAGGTTTTCGTCTGAGGGCCGGGAAACAAAAGAAACCGAGCGCGACAGACCAAGTTCCTCAACCACCAATCGTATGCGATTAGTAAAAAAATCATTAGGGCCGGCAAGCACAAGATGATTGGGTTGTTTCAGATGTTTAAACGAACGCAAAAGAAACTCCACATTCTTATGAGGATAAAAATTACCAACGTACAAATAGTATTTCTCGGGAATCTTATCCAATGGGTTTTCTTCGCGCATATCGGACATGTTTTCACCGACACCTTCGTAAGTCACGACAATTCTATCCGGCTGTGTATGGTATCTTTTTTCAATATCTTTTTTAACAAAATCTGTCGGGACGATTATTTTTTTTGACCCGTTTATTGCATGTTGCAACGCAACTAAATAGCCTAATCTTTTAGCCAAATATACTAGCGGGTTTTTGGTTGTGGCTTTGCCGGTTGCAAAATGAAGTATAGTCAGGTCATGAATCGTAACGACGAAAGGTCGCCGATAAAATATGGGGTGTGAGAAGTAGGGAAAATGTACTAAGTCGTAATCATCTTCCTCAAGTTCTTTCCAAAATTTCATCTGTTCATCAAAAGAATGCCATTTTGCCTCAGTTTTCTTTATTTTGAAATTAGAACTTTGTTTCGGATTTCGAGATTCGAAATTCGAGTTTTCGCACGTCCATAGCGTGTACTCATTTTCTCTATCGAGATCCGACAGATAATAAACGAAGTTCCGTATATATCTTCCAACACCACCCTCCTCAGCCAAACGGCAGTCAATGGCAATTCTTTTCATATTATTTCTTAAGAACAGACATAATTTTTATTCCCAAACGGACAAAAAATGTTATGAAGAGCGGGTACTTTGTGGTGTAGTGTTTTTCATAAAACATCCCCATGGAAGAAAAAAAATATGATTTGCTTCTTACACGAGCAGAACTATCAACACTCTTCTGGCCACTTTGGTATTTCAAGTGTTGTGCTTGGTAGGAAGGATAGAACCAAATTGAGTAGCCTAATTTTTTAATGCGATAACACAGGTCGATATCTTCAGCATAAAAGAAATAGTCGGAATCGAAGCCTTTCACTTCAGTGAAAACTGAACGCTTCATCAGAAAAAAAGCAGCACTTGGACAGTCGATTTCATGAATAGTCGTCAGATCAGCGTCTGTGAGATGGTAGGTTCCCCCCATAAGTTTCTCCAACCCGGAAAAGTATACGAAAGAGTTTAGTGGTGTAGGAAATCCCCGATGACATGCTTTGTCCATTTTTCCGTCGGGTGTATTAAGACGGATTGCCAGTGCAGCCCGTCGTTTTTCTTTTGCCAGAAATGACAAAAGTACCGGAAAGTCGATGGGATGATCAAGGTAGACATCCGAATTCAAAAGCAATAGGAAATCACCTGCAGAATGTGCAACTCCGGTGTTATTTCCCACGCCGAATCCGGTATTTTCGGGAAGAAGCACGGAAATTATATTTTTCTGCTTTTTTAGAAAGGGTACCGTCTCATCCGTTGAGGCGTTGTCAACAACCACGATTTCGTACATTTTTGAGCTTGGAAAAGACTGATTGAGCTGTTCTCTTAACAACTCAAGACACCGGGGGATCACATGAAACGAGTTATGCGTTACAATAATAACCGACAGTTGCATACAAGTATTATACTGTAAACATGTTCGAAATAGATTTTCGCTTTTGCCCCGCATGCCGTGGAGAGTTTAAAAAAGAAGGAGTCAATTTTTTGCGCTGCACTCAGTGTGATCTCCGCTATTACGTTAATCCGCATCCCTGCAACGCGGTAATCATAGAAAACAGCAAGAAGGAAATTATGTTGATCGAACGGAAAATCGACCCAAAAAAAGGGATGCTTGATCTGCCCGGCGGGTTTGTCGATTTAAACGAATCCTTCGAAGACTCGGTGACCCGTGAGATTAAAGAAGAGTTGCAGGTAGTGATTACCGACTTAAAATACTTCGGATCATATTACGATCTCTACGGATATGGACAGATTACATACCATACGCTCTGTTGTGTTTTTTTGGGTTCCATCGGAGAACAACAGCCGATCCCAACAGACGATGTTGCCGCAATACAATATTTTCCGAAAGACCGCATCCCATTTGACAAGCTCGCTTTCGACGGATTACGTCAGGCAATCGGAGACTATTTACACAAATAGACCACTGGAACAGCGAGAACAAATTCTCCTTGACAAGTGAACAATTGTTCACTATAGTGGTCACATGCAAAAACAACTAGAGGATCGGTTATCGGCACTGAAAGATTTTTTTCATCACAGTAAGCGCTTACCAAGTTATAGTGAATTACAAAAACTGTGGGACCTTGCTTCCAAGAATGCCGTATTCAAAGCAATTCACAATCTTATCGAAGAAGGTTTCTTGCAAAAAGATACACACAACAAACTTGCACCGACCCCGTTATTTTTTGCTCTCAACCTATACGGTCAGGTTCCTGCTGGTTTTCCGGTACCGACACCCGATGATCAGGCAGATGCATTGTCTCTTGAGTCGTACCTCATCGAAAAGCCCAGTGCGACATTTCTTTTAAAAGTAAGTGGAGATTCTCTGAAGGATCTCGGAATTCTCCCCGGTGACTTAGCACTTTTAGAAAAAACAAAAAACGCCCGACGCGGACAAGTTGTTCTCGCCCGGGTTGATGGGGAGTGGACATTAAAGATCTTGGCCAAGGATAAAAACAGATTATATCTGCAACCGGCAAACAGCAATTATGCTCCCATCATTCCAAAAAATGAGTTAAGCATTTATGGAGTGGTTAAGGGAGTGGTGAGAAAGTACATTTAAATAAGTTGTAAGGTGTAAGTTGAAAGTTGTATTAAAACTGTAACTGATTAAGTTGTAAGTATTTATTGCGCTCTCAATACAACTTACAGCTTGTAGCTTTAGACTTTATTACAACTTACACCTTACGACTTTCAACTTTATTTCATGCTTCAATCCTATTCCTGGCCCACAGCAATTTTGCATCTTGATGGTAACGCCTTTTTTGCCTCTGTCATGCAGGCTGTCCGTCCAGAATTACAGGGAAAGCCTGTTGTCGTCGGAGCCGAGCGGGGTATTGCTACTGCCATTTCCTACGAAGCCAAAAAATATGGTGTCACTCGTGGCATGCGCATGTTTGAAATCAAAAAGATATGTCCGCAGTGCGTGTGTCTTGAGGGAGATTACGAGCTCTTCTCGCTGTTCTCAAAAAGAATGTTTTCGTTTATGCGTCAATATTCTCCGGTTGTAGAAGAATATTCTGTTGATGAGGGATTTGCAGACATCTATGGACTCAGACGCCCATTGCATAAAACTTATAAAGATATCGGCGCCTCACTACAGCAAGAAATTCAGAAAGAGCTTGGTATTCCTGTTTCGGTCGGAATTTCTCTCACCAAGAGCCTCGCGAAACTGGCAAGCGAATATAAAAAACCTTCGGGTCTCACGTTGGTTGAGGGCAGAGAGATAGAAAATTTCCTTAAGCACATCCGCATTGACGAGGTATGGGGCATTGGTCCAGCGACAAGTTCGTATTTACAAAAACTAGGTATTAAGACCGCTCTCGACTTTGTCGATAAACCTGAAACATTTGTCCATGAGCATCTGTCAAAACCATACTATGATATTTGGAGAGAGCTTCGGGGAATTCCTGTGTACGTTATAAATCCAGAGGCAAAAAATACATATAAAAGCATGAGCTCCACTGGAACCTTTCACCCCGCGACAAATGACATAGACTTTTTGTGGTCAGAACTACGGAAACATGTAGAAACGGCGTTTTCTCGGGCACGTAAGTACGGATATTATGTAAAGCGCATGGGTATATTTCTAAAAACCCAACAATTCAGATACAAAACCGCAGAACTTATTTTTACCGGCAAACAACAATATCCACTATCCGTTATTAGTGACATACACAGATCTTTTCTTTCTATATACGATGCGCAAGATGTGTATCGCACTACTGGTTGTACTATCGCCGAATTTTCAGAGAACAGTATTGAGCAGGTTTCTTTGTTTGGAGAAGAAACAGAAATTAGGAAAGACAAAATTCAAAAAGTATATGCCGCGCTTGAAAAAGAAAAACAACACGTGGACTTTGGGACAAAGCTTTGGAGCAGAAATGCTGTAAGGAGCAAATCGTCAGCCCGTTTATCTATCCCCCTCTTGGAACTTTAAACTTTATACTTTATACTTTAGACTTCGGACTTTATTGTATAATCCTTCCATGCGATATTCACAAAGCTTTGTCAAAACAAATAAAAACGCCAAAGATTTAGATTCGATAAATGCAACTCTCCTTATTAAGGCTGGTTTTGTTGACCAATTAATGGCAGGGGTTTATTCCTACCTTCCTCTTGGCACACGTGTATTGCAAAAGGTGGAACAGATCGTGCGGGAAGAAATGGATAAGATTGCCGTAGAGGTTCTGATGCCGTCACTTGCACCTATTGCCCAATGGCAACAGTCAGGAAGATTTGAGACTGTGGATGTTCTTATGAAAACCGTTCCGGCAAATAAAGCTGCTGAGCAGAAACATAACGCAAGTTACGTCCTGAACCCTACGCATGAAGACATCATCACACCGATCGCAAAAAAATTCAATGTGAGTTATCGTGATCTGCCGACAGCAGCATATCAGATCCAGACAAAATTTCGTAATGAGCCGCGTGCTAAGTCGGGAATCTTGCGCGGAAGAGAATTTCGCATGAAAGATCTCTATAGCTTTCACACCACCGAAGCTGATTTAATGCGGTATTACAAAATCGTTGCCGAAGCATACTGGAAAGTGTACGAGCGATTGGGTCTTAAAGAACAAACCGTATATACATACGCGTCGGGGGGCGACTTCACTAAAGAGTATTCCCATGAATTTCAGACGTTTCTTGAATCCGGGGAAGACACGATTTATCTTGATAGAAAAAATAACATTGCGTACAACAAGGAAATTGTAACAGATGAGGACAGCAAAAAGCTCGGCGTTGATTTCTCGAAAATGGAAGCCGTAAGAGCGTCGGAAGTTGGTAATATATTTCCTCTGGGAACCCGGTTCAGCGATGCGTTCGATTACCGTTTTACCGATAAGGATGGAACACAAAAGCCGGTATATATGGGATGCTACGGAATCGGTACGAGCCGTATCATCGGCGTCATCGCGGAGAAGTTTCATGACGACAAAGGTTTGGTCTGGCCAAAAAATGTCGCTCCATTTACCGTACATCTTGTCGGACTGGATTTAGTAACAGACAACAGGCAACAAACGACAGGAAGTATCTATGACCAACTTACCAAAGCGGGAATAGAGGTCTTTTACGACGATCGGATAGACGTCTCAGCAGGTGGTAAATTCACCGATGCGGATCTGATCGGTATCCCATATCGTGCCGTGGTTTCGAAACGTACCGAAGGTAAAATAGAATTCAAAAAACGCGATAGTAAAGAAAGTTCGCTTGTGTCATTAGATGAATTTCTAAAATTAATTTCGTGAAACGATTATTAATTTCTCTTGTCTTTCTTTTCTTCATATTTCTTTCAGGATCTTTAAAATCGGTTAACGCCGAAGAAATAACTTCCTACCAAAACAAAGTTGCAGTTAATAAAGACGGAACTATTCAGGTAACCGAAACAATAAGTTACGATTTCGGTATGGAATCAAGACATGGTATTTTCAGGTATATCCCGTTCGTAAAAAAGAACGATGCAGGAACGAAATACAGAATGGATATTCGCTTAGAGTCTGTTCGCAATGCTAGTGGCGCATCTTATCCATACAAACTAACATCTGTTGGAGAAGAATTCCGTGTTCAGATCGGAGATAAAGATAAGCTGATAACCGGTATGCAAACCTACGTAATTACGTACCGTGTAAAAGGTGCATTAACATACTTTCCGGACTACGATGAATTGTATTGGAATTCGACCGGTAACGGATGGGAAATTCCCATACGGGCAGCAAACACAACTATAGAGTTGCCGACAGACATACCCGCAAATACCCTAGAAGCTATCTGTTATACGGGCCCGTACAACAATACCGCGCAGAATTGTACCGCTACAGTAACCGGTAATACCGTCGACGTTTCAACCACACAAGAGCTTGTCGCGCATGACGGACTCACATTCGCCGTGAAGTTTCCCAAAGGGTTTGTCGCCGTACTCGAACCAGTCAAATATGTCCCGTTTTCAGAAACTCCTCTCGGTCAAGCACTTATCTTTCTACTTTTTACTTTAGCTTTTCTACTTTCTTTATGGTGGTATGTCATATACCCGATATGGATTCCGATTAAGTGGCTGAGATACGGCAGGGACCCGACAATCAGCGGGCCGGCGACCGCATGGTATTCCCCCCCAAAAAACAAATCCGGAAGAGAACTCACCCCGAGTGAAACCGGAACCATTATTGACGAACGGGTGGATATGAATGACATTTGTGCCAGCATTGTTGATCTCGCGCGACGCGGATATCTTAAAATTGTCGAGAAGAAAAAGGGGGATTTCACATTTGTCCGCCTCAAGGATTCGGACAGTGACAAGACTCTTCAGAAATTTGAACAGGAACTTTTGGGTGGAATTTTTGGTGGAAAGCCTGAGGTGCGTATAAAAGATAAACGATTATACGAAACCGTTGAGGCAACAAAAAAACTTATTTACACGTCGCTTACCAGTGAGGGATTTTTTCCCATAAATCCCGACCATCAGCGAAAATACTACCTGGCAATACTGTCATTTGCTGTACTTACCATGAATATCCCGCTGGTTATTGTCTGCTTAATGTTCGGTCTGTCCATGCCGAGAAAAACAATTTTTGGTAAACAACAGTCGCACATAGCCGAGTCTTTGCGCAGATTTCTGGTCTCCCAAGAACGGCAATTGGAATTTCAGGCAAAAGAGCAGTATTGGTTTGAAAAACTTCTTCCCTATGCCGTCGCGTTCGGCGTCGAAAAAGTATGGGCCAAACGCTTCGAGAAAATCGATATTACTCCTCCCGATTGGTATCAGGGTCATGGCCAGAATCATTTCAACACATTGCTTTTCGTTACCGCTATGAACAACTCGTTTTCAAGTGTCCGGACTAGTTCTTTACCGCCATCATCAACAGGAACATCTTCCGGTTTCAGTGGTGGTTTCTCGGGGGGCGGTGGCGGGGGAGGCGGCGGAGGAAGTTGGTAATTGATTATGGATAGTCACACTGAAAAACTTAAAAAGATCAAAGAGGAAGTAATAAATCTTACAGCATCTCCTTTATATTCGTATCGTACAGAGAACCATTATCACCCGGTAATCGGTGAGGGCGACCACTATGCAAAAATTATATTTGTCGGAGAAGCTCCCGGAAAAAACGAAGCCGAGCAGGGAAGACCATTTTGTGGAGCATCCGGCCGCATACTTGACGAGCTTCTCGCAGCAGCCGCAATTGACCGAAAAACTGTGTATATTACTAACATAGTAAAGGATAGGCCGCCCGATAACCGGGATCCGCTTCCGGCAGAGATTGACTTGTACTCTCCGTTTCTCGATCGACAAATCAATATCATACAACCGAAAGTTGTTGCAACTCTCGGACGATATTCCATGGCATATATTATGCAGCGGTATGGACTTTCCGGTGAATTAAAGTCGATCAGTCAAATTCACGGGAAGGTATTTAAAACTACGGCGGATTATGGAGAGTTTACGTATATTCCTTTTTATCATCCGGCAGTTGCCGCGTATCAATTCTCCATGAGAGAAACCCTGAAAAAAGATTTCCAAATCCTGCGGGAGTATGCAAAGTAATCAAACCGTTAGTCCGATTACTCTATAACAATTTCCAAACTTCGAAGCAAAGAGGCCGCTTCCGGCAGGGAAAAGTGTGCTTTTTTGATATTATTTGCGCGCGCATCAATACTGTAGTTAAACGCCCCAACAAAGCTAGACTTTGATACATTGGTTTTAAAGAAAACCGTTCCGGCAAAATCAGTCCGACTGAAATCACTCTCATGCAGATCACACTCCGTAAAATCTGCCTCATGAACCACGCAGTCTGTCATTGTCGTTTTGGGAATCTTTGTAAACCGAAAATTGCAATAATCCAGTTGGCTGGTGATGAATTGAGGAAAATTGAACGTTTTTAAAAGGGTCCAATCAATACCGATGACTTTTGAGTCAATAAATTTCGGGTCGATAATTGACGAATTGGTAAGTTTAATGGCGCTTAATGTGCATTCAATAAACTTGCAGTCTATAAACCTACATTTAGTGAATGAACTGTTAACAAACGAGCACTTCCGAAACGTACACTGTTCAAAGTCCTTTTCTGATAATACGTTATGTTCTCCATTAAGACTCTCAAATAGCTGATTCGTTAACGATGATGAACTGCCAAATATATCCATATTATTTTTTGCGTGCCAATTCGGTAATTTCACGAACAAATTCAGTTTTTGCTTTGGTATATGCTACACGATCATTGCGAAACCTTGCTGCTAAACCTAGTTTTAAGTCCCCATAATAATTAACTTGTTCTGCATGCGTTCGTAAATAGTCTCTAAACAATAAGCGATCCCACATTTTTGAGTCTTTCGTAATCATATGAATATGATGAGTGCGTTGACCGTTTTTATCTCGTTTAATAAACCATGCATACATTGGCGGCTTGTCAAATTCAGGGCGCCAAAAATAATCGTAGCCAAGTTCTGTGAGAACAGGCACTATTTTAGCTTTAACATCTTTATATGAAGTCACTTCTACCAACATGTCTATAATCGGCTTTGCGGCAAGGTTAACAACGGCAGTGCTTCCAAAATGTTCAATACGCTTGATAACTAGAGGAAACTTGCCGCTGAGAAAACGTGCCTCATTTTCAAACAGCTGTGGCCATTTTGAATTGTAAGGAACAATAGCAATCTCTTCTTTGACTGCTTTATCTATGCGTTCCTGAAGTGATTGGCTTGCGAACATATTTGGTTGTTATATAAATTCTTTTTCGAGAATCACCCGTGCTTTTTGCAGCGCTTTTCCCCGATGGCTTACCGAGTTCTTTTCTTCCAATGTCATTTGTGCATTAGTCTTCTTTAAAGTAGTGTTATAAAAAACAGGGTCATATCCGAAACCATGTTCCCCGGATGGGCCAAACGCTATTTTTCCTTCGTAAATTCCTTCACAGGTACGCACTTTATCAGTTTGGGGATCGTACAAAGCAATTACCGTAATAAATTTTGCTGTTCGTTTCTCTTCGGGGACGTTCTTCAGCTCTTCAAGCAATTTATTGTATCGGTCAGCATCCGTTCCTGGGGCATATCGCGCACTCCACACTCCCGGTCTTCCTCCAAGAGCATCCACGCAAAGTCCGGCGTCATCAGCAAGGGTAAGTATGCCTGTTTTCCTACCAAGCGTCATAGCTTTGATAAGTGCGTTTCCTTCAAACGTAGAGCCGGATTCTTCAACTTCATAAGCTTGAGGCAGCTCCGGAATATCGTTTAAATTGAGAAATTCAAACGGAATACCGGCTAGTCCTGCCACAATTTCAGGAAATTTACCTTTCGATCGAGTTGCGATAAGCAGTTTTTTCATGCTTTGATATTATAACCCAAGTAACCAGTATCAGTAAAGATAATGCGGATATAGCAACACCTGCAAAAAAAGTGTACGGCCGATACTGAAATACAATAATATGTTTTCCTTTCGGTATACTGACTGCACGGAATGTATAGTTGGCTCGTATAATCTTTGCTGATTTACCATCAACAGCGACCTCCCACCCGGGATAATGAGTATCCGATAAAAACAAGACTCCCGGGCGTGCTGCCTCCGCAGCAATGACAACCTCCCCGGCAGCATATTTCACAATCCTAGCCGGTGTTGGAACTTGATCAGAGGAGGGTAGACTAGGATTCTCTTCTAGAAGGAGCTTTGTTTTATAGTGAAAACGGGGATTAAATAATCGTGAAATAAGCGCGCTTTTTTCTGTTTGAACCTCATAATCATAGAATACGGCAGCTCTTGGCAAGGAATCTCTGTTCTCGTATATTTTCCATTTGTACTCCTGGTAAATAAGTTTGAATCGGGAAGGAGGATACTGCAGTGGATACGGGCTCCACACAACGGGTGCATCATCATCTTTAGCCAGAATATACTTTACGCCAAGGATATTCAATAATACCTGTTTTGGGTACGTGTCTTTTGTGGGGACAGATTCTGGCAATAGTGCGTCTGATCGTGGAACATATCCATCCAGCCTACCGGACTTTCCTGCCTGCATAAGTTCCCCATACCGCCGCACATACAAAGGGTCATATCCTTCAGGAGTCATGACTCTCCATTGGACACCGATATTAGTCATAATACTTGCTCCACCATGCCCATACGTCCGTTCGTTACTTTGTTTCGTCATCCTGGATAACTGATTAATCAACGGATGGTCGGGAAATGCGTATTTCACTGACGCATAAGGCAAATACTTGTTCAATGTGTATGCATATTCCATACCCATGAGAGAAAATATAACTACCCAGAGTACCACTGTGAACTGGGGCAATTTCCTAACAATGAAAATGCCAGCGATCACACTAAATATAGTTACCGACGGAAGCAGGAGGTTACGTTTCATAGTCGTTACGTGGGTTGGATCTATATTGAATACAAACAATGAACCCCATAACAAAACATATGCAAAAATAAGAATAACTGCTGGAAGTACGATAGCTATTAATTTTTTTCGCTGGCGAAGCGCCTCCACGCCATAGGCTGAAGCTATTACCAAACACACAGAAACAACAAACAGCGCTCGCGAAGGAATACTGGTGCTCAGAACCGGAATCCCCGAATAAAAAAGAAGTTCTGAGAAAAAAGTCGGCAAAGCAACCAACATCGAGACTATTAAACTCACGAGCAACAATCTCATATTTCTGCGTTTAATATACGTAAAGAACCCGATAGCTGCGCACAGCAAAACAACAATTCCCGTATAGCCATTCAATTCGCCATAATCTTTACCGATGAAATTTCCCGTTGCGGGATTTCCCAGAATATCCGGAGCAAGAAACATGGTAAGGTGTGACCACGGAATTTGGAAGTTATGATATGCTGCATAAGAATTGATCGCCCCGCGGGCAGCGTGTATCATGAGTTCAAGGCTCGGAAGGAGTTGCAATGCACTTAAGGTCACACCAAGCACAAAAGCAACAATACCGGAGAAAAAGCTTTGCCAATTTAATTTTTTATAGCCTGTACAAATAAAATACGCAAAGGTAAAAATTAGCACATACAGTGCTGTTTGAGCGTGCCCTGCAAGAATGGAACAGGCAAGAGCACAAGAGACAACAGCGAGAAAGATGGTTTTTCTCGCATCAACAAACTTGGTAATTCCCCAAAGAATCAACGGTAGCCACAGGGCAGAATGTCCAACAACGCCCATTTCAAACCACACCCATGAAACTCCATACGCAAATCCGATGGCAGCAACTAACGCAGCCACACGCGACAGGTGCAAACTCCGAATATATGCATACATAAACATACCTGCAAGAAGCGGCTGAATTAAAATATAAAGCACCCAACCCGGCAACGAAGGAAGAATAAAAAACAAAATATTAAACGGGTACCACACCGCAGACTGCAAATTTGCCATCAGTGGGGTGCCTGAAAATGAATAAATATTCCATAACGGCAACTCACCGTGTTTGATAAGATCCATGGCGAGCGTTCTCCACGGAAACATCTGACGTATAACGTCGGCAAGTATGAATTCTTTGTGACTCACCCAACCGGTAAAACCTTCCCATCCTCCGCTCGGGTACGGAAACGAACCGGAAACCAACAAATCACCGGGGAAAGGAATAAGAGGGGAGAACGGCCGGAAAAAAGTCTTGTAAAAAACCAGGATATATATTCCGCTGAATACAAGAATCGGCCAGGAGTTACGCAGAAATTTGAATATTTGCTTCACCACAGAAACCAGTATAGAAACCGGTCATGGAAATAGCAAATCAGACAAACCCAGCTAGCCAGTTGCTGATTGTGGAATGCGCTTTTTCAATCGGAAAATCATTCGGAACATGTAGAAATGCAAGTTTTGTAAAGAGACTACTTTTATGTATGGCGTCTAAGAGTAGGTAGGCAGAGCGGTTACAGGGGCCGATATTGGCATTTTCTGATTCAACTACAAGATCTTGTTCAGACAGATCCCAATTTGCTAATAAAACTGGTTCACCATCGGGAAGAATAGGTTTTCTGCCCCTCAGATTCCTGAATTTTTTTTCTACTCTCATTGTTTTTATCCCTTTCCGCATACTCCCTATACCCAAAATGTAATCATACTTTTCGGCAACAATGTGTTTAACCAGGCTATTTATGTTCCCTAGATAATATTTTTTAACCGGTTCGGTCAGTGAGTCAAGAAGTTGAAATGATATATGGCGCTGATTATAAAAACTATAAACGAGGATTTTACTCATATCTAGCGTTTAACGAGTCCTTGTGAAGTGGTATCCCAGCATTCAGGAACAAGCGTGGTTGAGAAATCGGGATACTGCGTAAGATCAGTGCATTGAATAACACCGTTACCATCCCAGACCAGTTTCCATTCGCTGTTGGTTTTTGCTGCAAACCAAATACCGCCGCCGCTTCCGTCCGAAACCATGCCTTTTGCCGAGGTGCCGTCTATTTGGGAAACGGTTACCGTAAGATTGCTTCCGTCGCTGTTAAACTTAGTAGCCAGCTGAGCTTTTATTGTCGTCTGCAGCAACACTTTCTCGTCAATAGTCGGGCTTGGTGGTGATATTGAAGGAACCGAGGTGAACTTTACGGTACTCAACATTTTTTCATACACTTCTAAATCTTCTTCTCTGTCTAAAGTAACTCTCACCAGCATTGTTTTGTTTCCCGGTAACTCAAAGTAGGTAATAGGCAGGGATGTTGACGGACCGGAACCCGTTCCTGCCATTGCCTGAACAGTCCAGGTCGTTTCATACCCCGCGACACCTTCGGTAGTTGTTACCTTTTTAAGCGACACCAATTTGCCGTAATTTTGGATTTCCTGGCTTGCTGCTGTTTTTACATATTCTTCAAAAGTTACATTTGTAGAACTTCCTACTATTTGACCTGCATAAATCGAGATCGAATCGCTTTTATCCGGGTAACCGGGTTTGTCGGTCGGATTGAACGCTGCTCCGTTTTTGGAATCGGGTGACTCTCTGAACATCCAATTGCTCGGATAATCAATCGAATAACCGTACTTTGTATTCGTATACGTTTCCCAAGTAACGGTTTTTTTTAATTCCGAAGTCGGGGAAGGCTCTGTTGTGACTTGTGGAATTTCTGAATTAGGTACTAGGTTTTTACTGACCACAAAGCCCATAACAGCACTTATCATCATAAGTGCCACAATCGCCCCGATCATCAATAAAACAAGAGTCCATTTCGGAAACGATGACCCGGTATTATTAGAAGGAGAAGTCATCTCTTCAATTTGTGCAGATTTATCTTTATCCATATGCCAATCATCTCAGAAAGACAATTCCAAGTCAAATAAAGGTTGGGGTACTCCGTTCTTTGACGAATCCGATACGTTTGTTTTTCGCAGTCATCATAATAAAATAGTTCAATGCTTTTCGATACATACCGACACCATGCCGTTTTCTGCTTTCAATGTAGGCGATCCGAATACGTTTATACGACATGGGCAGCTTCTGAAAATTCTTCCAGGCATCGGGATTTGCTTTTAATGCTTTCAGAATTCCTTCCGAAATAACAAACGGTTCCTGAACAATTTTCTCGGGATCGTATACATGAGCAAGTGCTTTCAAACCGGCATCAGTCATGAGATGTTGTTCCATAAGCTCCCGTATTCTCTCTTTGTTCATCTGGGATAGCACACTGGTCGGTTTACGTGGCGAAAACCGTTGGGCAAATTTGGTGTCGTCAATTTTTTTACATATGCTGTCAATCCATCCGAAACAGAGAGCTTCCAAGACTGAATCGTCATACGATATCCGCGGTTTCCCGGAATCTTTACGATAGTAAATAAGCCAAATCTCCGATTCCGTGTCGTGGTGTTTCGCAAGCCAGTCATGCCAATCTTTCCGGGTAGTTATGTAGAGCGTTTTGCCAAGCAACATAGAATAATTGTATCATCTGTCACTCTATTATGAGGTGTGAAGTAGCCATAGATGCGTCAGGTATATTGTTGTTACAATTGAGACTACGGTAAGACACTGCCAATAGGTTTGGTATACAAAAAAAATGGCATTACTCTTAAGTAAGCCGTATCCCATCACTTTTTCGCAATACTTGTTGTCTTTCACAAATTGCTGGTTCATCCAATAAATCGTCTCGCCGAGACTGCGCACAATCCAAAATACTGAAACAATGAGCAGAAACAGTAGCCAATCATTAATATATAGCGAGATGAGGGAAGCAAGAAACCAGAAAAATCCGATGGTAAGCGCATCTCCCCACACAAATATTCCCATCCAAGACAATAATAATGTTTCTTTATAGGGATTCCTCTTTTTAATGGATTGATAAATTCCTAAAACAAAAACCATTAACGATAAAACACTATACAAACCAACTACAATAGTCTGCCATAACTCCATATTTTCATTATACAACGGATATTGGCCTAAAATGTGCGCGCGTCGCTTGCATTTCTCCAAAATAGGCGACTATACTGGGCGTATGTCGGTACAAGAAAAGGTTAAAAATATGCTTACATGGGGATTTGTACTTTGGGTAACCGGGTACATCGCGGGATTTGTTCTGTTTTTTGTCGTTCCAAAAGACTATATTGGGTGGGTTATTACTCCCTTCGCAATATTATTCACTGTGTGGGTATTGTTTAAAAAAGTAAAACGGCCGGAACTTATGTGTTATTTTGGTACCGGATTAATTTGGACGCTTATGGCAATGATCCTGGACTATATCTTCATTGTTATGCTTTTGAAGACCGGGACTTCGTATTACAAACCGGATGTGTTCCTGTATTACGGGCTCACGTTCCTGCTTCCGATACTCGTCGGGTACTGGAAATTCAAACATAAACTGCCAAAAGCTAAATTGTTCTAAATAACTGAAACATCAATAATTCTGGAGCCCTACAAAACTAGGCCGGGTGATTTCTCAGCTAATTTGATAATTATTTTTAAAGTATCCAAATTCAAATCTTCGAGTTTTTTGAAACGGATGCAACTTTTACCTACACTAACTTTCCCTAAATCATTCTTATATTGTTCGGCAATATAGCCACCGGTATCAACTGCGCAAAGATACAGGCTTATATAATCTTTTTGACTTGCTATCGCGATGGTTGGCCAATCAAGCATTTCTTTTTTGTAGTTTTTATACTTAAAACTACCATAGCCGGGCATATTATAGAGAAAGTTCGGTTTAAGACTGGGGGCATTGGTCTTTATAAATTTATCCAAAAATTCCAGTATCTTTCTCCGTTCTTCGGGAAGAGCATCAAAATATTCCTGACTCGACTTTGCTTTGACAGGTTTAAACATATTCATAATCTGATTATATCAAGAGGCGCTTGCTGGTATTTTTATTCACCTAGTAGTTTCATTACTTGCTTGACTCGGGTTTCCGGTGTTCCGGAAACAACAAAGAAGTTTTTGGTACATGAGGACCCGAATTCACCGTAGTGTTTCTCTACTGCGTTGCGAAAGTTGTGATTAATAGGTCGGAAACCGTCATCTTCCAATTCCAAAACATTAGGGCAATAGATAATGAAGTCATACGCTTTGGCTTCTTTTTTATTCAGTTCTTTCCAATAAGAGAGAGTCTTTTTGTCGTAACTATGGTTAAGATCTGGCCGCAGCTGTGAGTAACAGGCGAGGTGTGTAAATTGACTGAAAGCTGAATCTACGATGATTATTTCCGTGGATGCTTTCTCCACTTTTTCTTTTTGGTATTCATAGAATATTTCCTGCAGTTGGAGAAATTCCGCAGGATCAAGGTGCCCTGTAGATTCTTTTTTCAGTTTCTTTCTCGTGATATCCCGGACATTCTCATCGATCTCCCATGCCTTTTTGCCCATAAGTTTGCAAAGATCACGTGTCAGCGTGGTTTTGCCGGTACTGAATGTGCCGATTATTGCTACCTTTTTCATGTTCTAAATTATATCAAAGAGTTTGAACATCCAGGACAGGGTATGAGAAAATTGAGACTAGAGTGATGAAGTTGCTCAGTTGGCTAGTTTTCTCTTTTTAAGTTTAACCACGCCAATCACCAAAATAAGTAAAACCACGCTTCCCCCGATGAAGTAAAACATTTTGTAATTTAGATTATTGTCTCTGGACGATTTTTGCCCAGTCGGAACACCGATTGTTTGCCAACTTTTTTCTTCTACTGAAGTATCGAATGTCGTTTTTTCCGATAAACCGTTAACGGTGGCTGTCACTGACTCTCCTGACGCGACATCAACACCGGTACCTGTAGCAAGACTTTCAAAATTAACCACACCCTCAATCACTTTAATCGTCGACTCCGATCCTGTCTCGGTCATGACAAACACTGTGCCTTTGATTCCGGCGACAGCCTGACTCATATGGCCTTCCATAGTCCCGTCTTTTATCATCTTTTTAACATTAACCCAAATATTCCCCGTTATAAGTTTCCACTTGGAATCTTTTTCAGGGGGAGTGTCTATGACTATTTCAGATTCCGCTTTCAGCTCAAATGTAGTCATATCGGAAAGTGAAATAACCGCTTTGCTGTCTTCCCCGGTTTTGATATGACAATCCACATAAATTACTCTACCCATCTTCATCACGTCCCAAGCTTCCAAGTCAGGAGGACAGGCAATTTCTACTTGGCCGCTTAAATCGCTGACTCGAGCCCCACTGTCACGAGTCTCTGCATTTTCAGTCCATGCGTCAAAAATGGAAGGATCGGTAACGGTGAGCTCCATTGTTATTCCTTGCGTAGAAAACGTAAAGATTTTACCATCAGTCAGTTGGAACGTCAGCTTACTTCCCGAATCAGATGCAAATACAGCCTCTCCATGAGGTCCTCCCGTAAATGTTCCTTTCAGAAATAGTCCTTCACAATGTTCTCCGCCGGCTGTATCCACTGTAGTCATATCGCATACGGTGGTCAGCTCGGCATCTCCTCCAGTGTTTACAAAATAAAGCGTACCTGTTCCACTAAACGAACCCTGGAAGGTAAATGTTCCCGTTGCTTCACCTTTGATCGACTCAAAAGCATACGCAGGAGAGGCAAAAACGAAGAAGAACAGGAGCAATAGAAACGTTATCTTGCTCATAGTTAAGAATATTATACATTCAGAGAAGGAAATTAGTAGAAATTGAAGTTCTTCTTGCTTCCGATTGAAACTTTCTTTGCTCCCACTAGTAGACTTGTCCCGGAAGAGAGAAGTTAAGTTAGACAGATTTGATTTTGATAAAATCGAAATAGATGAAAGTACTTTTACTTGCAGATTTGCACGTTGGTGAGTCGAGGGAATCCACTACTCACCTTGGAATAATTCGACAGGCAAATTCAGATTCATTAAATTCCTTAGAGAAGTTAATTCCTCTATTTAATACTAAGAATTATGATGCAATTTTTCAAATGGGTGACTATATAAGAGAGGTAAAGGATCACGAAAAAAATCTTATTACGTTTGCAAACTACGCTTCAGTTATCGCAAAATTAACCCCATCAGTAATTAACATTCTTGGAAATCACGATCTACTAGCTTTTCCCTTAGAAGAGACGAGTCAATTATTTCTAAAAAGGAACTTGATCACTAATTTCTTTGGTGTAAAAAAGTATGATTCGTTTCAGATTGTTTGGCTTGATTTTGAAAGAAACCAAGGCAATGAGACAATTCTTTCGTCGGAACGATTAAATTGGCTGGAAAAAGAAATTGACGCTAAAATTCCGACAATTATTTTTACTCATTATTCAGTCATTCCACAGCAAACAACAGGAAACTTTCTCTTTGAGGAAAACCCGTCTGGAGCAACATATTCAAATAGCAAAGAAATTCTTAGAGCATTCTCTAAATTAAATACAAAGTTGGTGATTAGCGCACACAGTCACTGGATTGGTGTACAAGAAGTAAATAGCACACACTTTGCATCAGTCCCTTCATTCAGTGAGCATTTATTAATTTCAGAGGATGTTGAGAAGTGCCCTTCGGTATACTCCGAACTCTATTTAGAAAATTCCTCAATAATACTCAAATCATGGAGCGGGGAATTCTGCCTGTTTAATTTCGAACTTAAACTTTAATTTCATACGCCTTATAAAAGTACGAAATATCTGCTTCGGCCTTTAAGTCTTTTCGTGGAAAAACGTTTTCTAAATCTAATAGATTATTTGCTCTAAGTACATTCCTCAAAAATCCCTCAACTAAATCATTTTTTTACTTGTCCGTATTTATCAACACAATAACCTAACGCCGAACCTAAAATTAAAGTCATGATACTAATAGGAATCAGAGCCAGCGGTTCTTTCCAACCAATAAGTATTGCTGTAGGAAGTAACATAAGGAACGAAACTATTATTCCTTTTACAATACCTGTAACTTTAAGACTAGTGTGAGCAATAAAAAAACCTGAGACAACCCAGAGAGAGAAAGCTGACAAATTAGCATCCCACGTTAGGTTTTGAAGCATCATCGGGATTACGTCAATTATCCCTGCAAGGACTCCAAGCATAATCCCGAGTTTAGTTTTCGTCATGGGAAGATTTTAAGCTATTTCTGAAGAAATTCATAGAAATCCGTAGAAATGCTCCCGCATTGGGACAGTACTTGAATAGAGAAGTGGCTAAAACAATTTATTTAACTAACAAACTTTCCAGTCTAGAAAAAGCCAACCTATTTCTTAAATGAAATGAAAGCGCTTCCTCAAAAGAGCCCCATCTCTCTCCAAGAAATGTCATATCGAACGATCTAGATGGTCCGCTCAAATCTTCGGTCATACGGGGAAAAGCAAATAATTTAAATGGAGCATATGGTGAGTTAAAAATCGGAGCTGATCCTTTAGGAAACTCTCTTGATATGGTAAAACGTTCATCTCGTAATAATTGCTCATAAACTTGTTGAACGAATTTAAAACGAACATGTTTGTCTTTAGGACAAAAAAGTAAATCTATATCACCATATAGCGCTTTCAAATCTGCACTTGAGCCAACAGCAAGAACATGAAGAGCAGTGCTCATTGCGGTTGCAACTGATTGTGCATGTTGGAGAATAATTGCTAGACACAGTCTGTCTACTGAATCCAACCGCTCTAAGTAGTCTGGCTCTCTTACTTCTCCGGTTATATGGTAAGGCTTGTCGCTCTTTCCAAGTAAGAGTCTGGGGTCTTCGACTTGTGTCATGAGTGCTATCATTATAGCATGAGGAGGGTACTAATACTCTAAACAGAAGTTTGCTCCCACAGTGGAATAGTGCTCGAATAGAGAAGTGGATAAAAAGTTTTCTTACTCCCAAAGTTTTTCTGAATACTTGGGATACCTTAGTATAACTTCAATCTGTTTCTGTATTTCCTGAATGTCACCCTCATTTAAGGGAATAAAGTTATCATAAAATCCAGTCCCTCTGTCTGGAAGATATACGGATTCGGGAAAAGGTTGGTGAGGCGCTCCTAAAACACGGCCGAATATATGGTAATGCAGAAACGGTTTTTTTCCCTCTTTGTATGACCAGTTTCCCATATCCTGGTAATTTACCTTAACCACCTTAACTCCTTGAACATTCATTGCTTTTTCTAAAGCTTCTCCGGCAACCATAGATATTCTCATAAATTCTTTCGCAACAGCAGGGGAGAGCATTGTTCTATCGAGAACAGATACGTCTTTAACCCGAATTCTAATATGTCCACCTTCTTCTCGAGGAACAAATGGTCTTTCTTGTGATTCAACTATAAAATTGGGTGTTTCGTAGATAAACATTGAGTTTCAGTATAACAAAAGAATGTGCCTAATTATATAAGGTCACGCGAGCCCAAGCAATAGGGCATATTCAGACGAACTGACTGGGCAAGTTACCTGAAATGTCCAAGACTAACAAATAAAGAAGCAAAACGTTTTCTTGGGCTTAATCAAGTTTTCTCACTTTTTTAACTAACTTTCCTAACGCATACTGGTTCGTCCATGCCTTCTACTTGTAATTGAAATCCGTCAATACCATCAACAATAGTTGCCTGGGGTCTATAGGCATAATAATAAGAGTGTTTAGCTTCACTTTGTTCCCACACTTGACCATTATTAAACTTAAATATTGCTCCCTGTTTAAAACCTCTAAAATCCGAAACTATTGAACCCTCAACAACAATGCTAACTTGCGTAACTTCGACTGGCTCGTCTACACCCTCTACCTCCATTAAATAAGAGCCTAAACTACCTGCATATATCCGTACACGAGGACAATAGGCATAATGATATTTGTACTTATATTTACTTTGTTGCCACACCTGCCCGTTGGCTAACTTGAAAATAACCCCATCATTATAACCAGCAAACTCACCATCTATTTGACTAATAATTTGTTGTGTCATTTTAATTTTCTCTGTCCTTCGGCGGATTGGGATCGCGCCTATTTATGGTATCTTTGCTACGGATTTGGCCATGTTGATCTTGGGTAACCAATTCTCCACCACTGTTGTTTTTCATAATATTTCGAGCAAAATCTTCAGCTTGCCGCTGAGTATCAAAAACACCCGCTGCTTTTGAAGCTCCTTCTCTCTTTGCTTTCCAGTCATTTCCCGTTGGGGAAACCCAGTAATTATTTTTTACCATCAGAACTCACCTCCTTCTTTTGTTTCATCAAATTTGTAATTTTGTCTTCCCATTCTTCTGAATGGATAATTCTGTCTTTTTGCAACTTTTCGTTTAATATCTCAGCTTTAGTCCTTTTTGATAATTCTTCCCATTTTTCCCCAAAAACATATGTAGCATTACCGTAATAGATACTTTCTAAAACAAAAAGACCTCTATTGGAAAATCCATGGATTATATACCCATGAAAACCACCTCTACCAATGGCACGAAAGTCTGGTTCATAGCCATTAATTGTTTCCAGGCGATATTCCAAAACAGGCCGATTTCCTTTTGGGGCCAGTTTGATCAATGGATCAAGATGTTTTTTAAATTGTTGCCAGGGCATTTCTCCTCTGGGAAGAATCTCCCAGTTCAACCGAACTACCGTTGTTTTAATAATTGAGTCGAATGTGTTGGTAAAAAATTGACATTCCCCGAAAAGCTCAAGAAACAAATTAATCGTATGTTTTATTAAATTCTCATTTTCCGTGGTTTTTTGGTACGGCAATGAAACTAAAAGTAAATTACCGTCTTGATCCTCCGAAAAATTAAGCTCAATTCCCGGGGGAGGGTCGAACGAACGTGGATATCTTGGATATGGAATATCTACAATTTTTGATCTCTCAACCGTTTCGTAGCGGCCGGCCCATTCTTTCCAATGCCATATGGCTTGGCGGTAGACAGTTTCCATCGGCTTATCTCGATGGACAATCTCTTTACCCTCAGCGTTATATGAACTTACAGGTCCGCTTCCTTTCGGTAACAAAGAATCACCTTTCTTAAAGGGACTCGGAAATCCGACGCTTTCAAGAATCAAAGCAAATCTTTCCGGCGAACTTATGCCGATAATAAATTTGGAGCCTTCGGCTATGTGGCTGATATAGGGATATATGTTTCGAATACGTTTTTTTTGTATGATCATTTTCTTGTTTATATTTGTAACGGCCTCTTTCCGACAAAAAGAGAAATTGGTCGACGGCTGAATTGTATGAAATCTCTCATGAAAAGTCAAGTGGTCAAATTGTAATTTGATATACACTTTGACATATAAAAATTGTGATATAATAACAACATGTTACATAAAAACCAAGTAAAGATTTTGGAGCTTGCTAAAAGCATAAATCTTGCCGAACTTACTTTACAGGAAATTGCCTCACATGCAAAAATCGAAAAAGCAAGCAAACAACTCATAGCATTTCATATAGATAAATTGAAGAAAAAGGGGTTTTTAACTCCGGATGGCAAGGTAATCGATCAAGATTCAAAATTGATCGCGATTCCGTTTTTTGGGGCCGCAAACGCAGGTCCCGCAACACTTTTGGCCGACGATCAAATTCAAGGCTACATAAAAGTATCAAAATCCATGCTTGGCAAGCACAATAATATTTTTTCTATCAAAGTAACCGGTAACTCCATGAACAAAGAGAAGATAGAAGGAAAAGAAATTAAAGACGGTAGTTATTTAGTTGTCGAAAAATTGTCGAACCCCAAACCAAATGATGTAGTTGTTACAGTCGTTGAGGGACTTGTAAACATAAAAAAATATAGGAAAATCGATGATAGTACCATCGCCCTTATTTCAAATTCGTCGGAAGAATATCCTCCAATTTTTCTTACACAGAAAGATAATCCGTATATAGTAGGTAAAGTCATTCAAGTACTTGGAAATGCGGACATGACTTAGTCGCTTCAGGCTCAATCTTTAAGGAGTTGTTATCCACCCTATATCAGTGACAAAACAAGTAGACCTGAATATACTAATAAACAATGTTAACAATAGCTTAACGAAATAGAGCCGTTTCTTAAAGGAGGATATTCGCTATATTTAGCGATCAGTAAAGCTGAACTTATAAAACAGAAGACTACTATTTACGAAAAGTTAAGGTTAAAAGATTGGTTTTCGAAAATAAGACACTTTAAAAAGCTTGTAGAATGTTAGCTGCTACTTATTCCACTTATTCTTCTGGAAATAGTGTTTTAACATTTGGTCAATTTCTTTTTTCCCATTCCCACCTTTCAAATATATTTCTCGGTTTTTAGCGTCTTGCTCGTTAAGAAATGCTTCGTAATGAATAAGAGAAACAGGGAGACGGGATTTGGTTGAGAAAACAAAACCGCCATGGTGCGCTTTTAATCTATTTTTTAAATCCGGAGTATACCCAGTATAAAGCTTCTCATCTTTCGCGGAGTGGAGAATGTAAATGTAGAACATAAAGAGAGTCTAGCGAGAAAAGGGGGTGGTGTCTGCAGACTATAGTCAACAAACAAGATCGAATGCAGCTCTACCACCTAAAGATTATCTTTCGTGGCTCACCCGCTGAGCGGGTTGTGAATCAAGTTGAGTGGCTCGTGCGCTCAGCGCACTGTAAGCCACGCTGAGCGTGGCTCCCCCGAGAGGATTCGGACCTCTAACCTTCGCCTTACACTTACCCTCTATTTTCACAGAGGCGTGGACTATCTCTTCATCCTCTTGTGTAGGATGCGGGGCGCTCTAGGGTGTACTCACCTAGTCTCTGCACCCACCCCGACTTCGCGTCGTGGGCTTGGCTCAGGATCACCATATGGTTTTGCGTTCTCCACGTAGGGTTCCCTGAATTCACCCCGTTTTCAATTCGAATTACTTCGAAAGGCTGCCTCATGACAGGGCGCTGCTCTACCGTTGAGCTACAGGGGAACTGTAGTTTTGAAATTATATCTCAAAAATGCCAGAAATCCAACCTGTTCCACATTTCTGCTATACTCAATTCATGCTTATTGATTTCATCGCTCAGACAGATATTCCCGCCGTGCTGCTTGCGAAGGCCCTCACGAGTAAAACCGAATTCGACGATATGCTTTCCAGCGACACACTCTTACAAGAACGATTGAAAGAAATAGGGTACGTCTTGAAATTAAGTCCGGGACGAGAGAATGAACTCAAATCTAAGTTGCATGACGAGTCGGCACGGGCAAAAACAGTAAAGGACAAAATAACTCACCGGGCACATGTGTTTGCTGTTTTGTTGACAAACCTACTTAAAAAGATGGCAGAGAAGTCGCCTGAAAATACTGACTTAATCTACAATTTGTCGCAGATAGTTTTTCTCTGGGATGAGTTTATAGATTTTGATGATTATCAGCAAAACAAAGGGGACGTAACCAAAATCAGGGAAAGTGTTTTTTACCGGGCAGCATCGGGAATATTACAGAATATGTCCGACACGGATGTCGACACACTGGAAAAATTGGATTTCCACATGCCGGCATTTGAACGGGCGTTTTATAAACTGCAGATAATGAACGGAGAGAAACGGCTCACGGCAGATGAGTCTTATGTTGTTATTGAAACCTTACAAAACGAAAAGCTGACAGACCCTGAAAAAGTATTTTTTTTGCTGGTAGTAGAAGCCGCGCTATTCGTCAAGATCGCAGAAGAACTTGTCGTAAAAGCCAAGAAAGAAGAACTCGCTGTGTTTTTAACAACGTCCGATCTGAAAAACGCAATATCCCAAGTACAAAACTTATTTGCTCTATCCGCAAGCGGATTAGAGACGCTTCTTGAAGAAAAATCACGCATCCTGCTTTTGGAAATAAGTGCTAGTATATTTTTATAATGATAACTACAAACACAGCTCAATCGGACGGGGAAAGCAAAGAGAAAACAGTTAACAAACAGCCCGAATCCACACCTCCTCTTTCAACTGAAGAAATAAAAAACAGTGCGCAATCGGCTGCTGATCGATGGAAACATCGCGAATATCATGGCCTCTTGGATAAAATGAAGGCAACTGACGCTCAGAACGCTAAATTTGAGAAACTCGGTGAGGAACTCCGTGCTTTGGAGAGTGTTTACCGTCCGACCAAAGAACAAGCAGCGGAGTTGACGAGAAAACAAATTGAGTATGGCGGAATGCTTTCTGACCGACAAGAAGTTTCGCAATTGAAACGCCCTGATGGAACAGTGAAAACAGCAGAAGAATTTGCAGCAGAGCAGGAGGCACACAAACAAAAAATGGAGGATGAGATGAAAGAAGGGTATGCTCGCCAAGCACAAATTCATGAAGATACTGTAGAGATTGATAAGTTAAGAAGACTAAAGGCTCGATTAGAGCATGAGGGTTCTTTCCCGGGAGTTCGGGAAATGTTGCGGGTGGTGGGATATCTTATTGCACCAGAGAAAGATTTGCCAAAAGATAGGGAGATGGAGCTGGCTGTAGAATCTCTGCATGGTTTAGACTGGGCAGAGAAAATGACACGGGCACTTGGTCATACCGGGTTTTATGGAGCGGGGTTAATGGGAATTTTGGGAGGCATGGCTTCAGGGTGGCCGGGGTTGGTTGTTGGTACCGGTGTCGGCTTAGGATCGATTGTCGTCGCTGTGTTGTCTGGTATGGGAATTGAATTTGCCCAGGATGTGCTTTCAGATAGGCCTGACAAAATCATTAAAGAAGCAGAAGAATTACAAAGGAAACCGGAAAAATGAAAAATATTCTAATCAAAATGGCGAGTCTGCTGGGAATGTCTTCCACTGAGACAGAGCAGTTTATTGAGGGTTATAATACGCATATATCGACTCTTTTCTTAAAGAATTCTGGCGTATCAACTAGCAAACTACAGCCGATTCTTAATCAGTCCACAGACATGGAAAAGCGAATACAGAACGTTTGGAAGGCAATTACCGATAAAAAGGTTTTTGTGAAAGATTTTGATGCCGCGTTACTTGCATTCCATAAGCAGATTTTCGACGAGTTTAAAAAACACGCAAGCAAAGAACAATTGGTACAGTTGCAAACATATGTCCAAACACTTGAGAAACAGAATTCGCTTGCTTGAATAAATTCTTTACCCGATTAAATATTCACAAACAGGTTATACTGTACGCACATGACTACTAAATCGTTGCAGAGCGTCAGCTATTTCAAAAATCTGGCCGAGGCAGATTTTCGGGAATTGAAAAATATGGTTCAGATAAAAACCTTAGTGCGAGGTGAAATTCTTATAGAACAAGGCAGTGAAGACAAGAATATATATTATATAGAAAAAGGTCTCGTGCGAGTCTTTAGAACACAGGTCGATGGCTCAGCGGTTCCTTTCAGCATTATCGGAAAAGGTGAGTTCGTCGGTGAAATGAGTATTTTGGATGGGGGACCGAGAAGTGCTACTGTTGAGGCATTGGAGGAAACCAAAGTTCTCATGTTTGACCACCGTCCGTTTCTTATTTTCCTGGAAAAACATCCGGATATCCTCGTGGCTTTGCTGAAAACAGCCGTCACTAGGCTGCGCGATATTCATAAGAAAATTGAAGAAGCTGCTTCACTTCCTCTGGTAGACCGTACCTGGAACTCGTTGCAAATCTTGTCTGTGCATTTCCCTAAAAAAATGATTCCGTTGTCTCACGAAGAGCTTGCAGATATTATCGGCGCCACACGTGCGCGCGTCAGCGAAGCACTCGAAGCTCTTCACAAAGAAGGCAAGATCAACCTCTCTTATCGCGCAATTACCATCATCTGAGATTGTTCTTTAAAGAACTGCGCCTCAAGAAGTCCTATTATAGGATACTTGCATGGTAGGATTTTTCTCTAAACTATTCCGATTAGTCACCAACAGGTGCATTTTTTGTGGCGGTTCACTGCTCATCTATAGCTACGACAACGCTCACTGTGTCGTATGCGGAGAAAGAAACTAATCATACAACCTGTATGATTATATCCTTGTCATTTTCACCGGAATATTTAATACTTAGCATATGTTTGTTCTAGCACTCATTCCATTAGCGCTTTTCACAACACTGCTTGTGTTCACTAAATCCCGCTTGTTGTGGACTTCGCTCCTCACGTTTTTTGTCACCTGCGGTCTTGTTTTTTTTGCTTGGCATATGAATGCTGCGGCAATACAGACTTCTGTGTGGAAGGGAATTACTATTGCCTTCGATATTCTGCTTATTATTGTAGGGGCTGTTTTTTTTCTAGAGACATTAAACAGTGCGCATATTATTCGTCGGCTATGTATTTATCTTGAGACCTTTTCAAAAGATTACCGTATCCAAGCGTTATTACTTGCATGGTTCTTGGAAAGTTTTTTTGAGGGAACCGCTGGGTTTGGAGCCCCTCTCACTATTGTAGCCCCGCTTTTGGTTGGTATAGGATTAGCGCCGATGCAGGCACTTGTCGTTACGCTGCTCGGAAACAGTGCGTCGGGAATATTTGGTGCGGCAGGAACTCCGATCAGAACCGGTCTTGCCGGTCTTCCGATTCTCAATGTCCCACTGTACGCGGCTACACTCAATTTGGTCGGATTCCTTGTTCCAGTTTTTATGCTGTGGACCGTCACGCGCTCACAGAAAAAAGAAAATGTGCAATTTTTTGAAGCACTCCCTTTTGCTCTTGTCTCCGGGCTTGCGTTCGTGGTTCCCTCAGTTTTACTTGTTCCACTTGGCCAGGAGTTTCCAACTATACTCGGCTCTGTTATTGGCCTGCTCATCATGCTTCTTTTTATCAAGTTCGGATTTCTTGTTCCCAAAACAACACGAACTTTGAAAGAAGAGCATTTGCCTCATGATACTATGCCGCTTTATAAAGTATTTATACCGTATGGTTTGCTTATATCGCTCATGGTTGGTGGGAAGTTTATGGTCGGATCTTTTAACCCGGGGTTTGCTTTTGTTGTTGCCGCACTACCCGTATTGCTTCTCTGGAAGGAAAAAACACTATCTATCAAGACTGTTGTCTTAACATCATTAAAGCGATCGTGGGAACCGTTTGTTGTCATTGCGGCCGTGTCCGCAATGGTGCAATTAATGATTAATTCTGGTCAGAATTCGGCACAGCTTCCCTCTATTCTCGATACCATGACCCGGAATCTGCCATATGACATCCTTCATTTTCTCTCGCCGGCGATTGGCGCTTTTGGAAGTTTTGTGACAGGCTCAACAACCGTCTCTAATATTATGTTTGGCGGACTCCTTAAACAAGCTGCAGAAAATGCAGGCTATGGCGTCACGCTTATCTTGTCGTTGCAACTTGTCGGAGCGGCTGCCGGCAACATGATATCAATTGCCGATGTGCTGCCGGCACAAGCTGTAGTCGGACTAAACGGAAGAGAGCGTGAAGTGATTAGAAAAGTTCTCCTCCCCTGTATCACTTACGTAACACTCATCATTCTTGCCGGAATGCTGCTAGAAATGGTGCTCTAGCTGGTTGTTGTGCTTTCAATCACATAAATTCGGAAGACCGTTCACTATAATTTGGTCATGAAAAAAATACTCCGTGGCTTGCTCGTCGTCGTGGTTTTATTGGTTATCTGCTTCGTGCTTGTCTTGGGACTTCTCGGTTTTATTCCAGGAATTTCAAGCGTCTTCGGAAGCAACAAACCCCGTAATCTCGGCGTAACTTTCACAGAGCGGGACCATGATAACGCATACAAAAAGAATGGTGTTGCGGCTTTTCCGATACTTGCATCCAGCGACATAACGGACAGCATCCGTTATGAGGGGGAAAAAGAGATTATTTTTTCCATGAATTCTGCTGAGATTACTGCGTTAATAAATAATAATGACTGGAAATATATGCCAATATCTCATGTCCAAATACGCGTAGACAATGATAACGGCGAGGTTTCAGGAATTCTACATATAGATAAAATACTGCCGTTTATTTCGCTTACACATTCCACTGATCAAGTAAAAACAGCTATGAAGAAATACCACATAGCGGGCAACCCACCCTTCTACGTAAAAGGGAAAGTGCTCGTCACCAACAATCAGGTTACATTGAAACCCGAAAAGGTTGAGATAGGCAGGTTAACCATACCGGCCTTTCTTATCGACCAAAATATCTCCGCATTAACAGACTTTATTGAAAGAAGAATCGCTAACGTTCCGAACCTATTAATCCGCTCGTTGCGTTTATACAATAACAGCGTCAATTTCAACGGAACCGTGCCGGAAAAGGAATTTAAGGCAGAAAAATGATATAGTGTAAGCAAACTCACTTATCATGAAACGAGCGACGCTGTGTTTTCTACTTAAAGAACAATCTGTTTGTTTGGCAATGAAAAAAAGAGGTTTTGGCGTGGGAAACTGGAATGGTAGCGGTGGTAAGATAGGTGATAAGGAAGGCTATGAAAAAGAATCCGTGACAGATGCAACTATCAGAGAAGTCCGGGAAGAATTGGGAGTAACCATTAATAAACTCGTTCCTCGAGGGGAAATATATTTTGAATTTCTTCATAACCCTGAATGGGATGCAATTGTTTACATTTTTACTTCCAAAAATTGGGTGGGAAACCCTACCGAAAGCGACGAGATGCGGCCGCAGTGGTTTAATTATGCAGATATTCCTTATGACCAAATGTGGGATGCTGACAGAATTTGGTTACCTAAAGTCCTTTCTGGAAAAAGCGTATTTGCCAGATTTGTGTTTAATGCCACAAATAGGGTTGTCCGCCATTCCCTGAGGACAAAGTAGTACAAAATGTCTCTAGCAATGCCAGAAATATTCCACTATACTGAATATAGTTAAAAGTTTTTTAATCACTATGAAAATTAAAAAAATCCTTGCCATGGTAGCTGCAGCTGTTGGACTTTCTGTTGGTGGTTATGCTCTTGCCAAAGAGGTAACTAAAAAACCAGTCAAAAAGGCTGCTCCAAAAAAAGTACCAGCAAAAAAAGCTAAAAAGGCCAAAAAGTCGAAATAACTTAGAAAAATAATTTGATGGTGAAAGCGAAAGATCAAAAAATTTTGGATCGGTATAAACACCAGAATCCGTGGGGTATGTCCATGTCTGTTGATTTATATGATTGTAATCCCAAAACCATCCGTAGCAGAAAAAGCATAGCTGAGTTTGTCGATGCATTGTGCAAATTAATCAAAGTAACGAAATTTGGAAAGACTGTTATTGTCAACTTTGGAGAAAACAAACGGGTCGCAGGATATTCTATGACCCAACTTATCGAAACATCGCTTATTTCGGGACATTTTGCCAATGAGTCGAATTGCGTATATCTTGATATCTTCAGCTGTAAAGAGTATCCTCCCCATGAAGCTGCAGCATTCTGTAAATCTTTTTTTGAAGCAAAAAAAATGCGTTCCAAAATAACATTCCGGCAATAATATGATCAAGGTTATTCTTTTTGATGTTGATGGGGTGATTGTCCATACAGAGCGTTTCAGTATACATTTTTCTCGAGAATATAATATTCCCTTAGATATTGTCTTGCAGTTTTTTACCGGGGAGCTTAAAGATTGTGTCGCGGGAAAGGCGGATCTAAAAGTAGAACTCAAGAAGTACCTTGGTAAATGGAATTGGAATGGAACTGTTGAGGACTTCCTTCATTACTGGTTTACCACAGAGCACAAAATTGACCAAACACTTGTAACCTATGTTCAGAAATTAAGAGAAAGCGGAATCCGATGTTATGTTGCGACTAATCAGGAAAAGCACCGTACACAGTATATGCTCAAAGAAATGGGTTTTGAAAAAAGTTTTGATGGAGTATTTTCGTCATCAACAATCGGCTTTAGAAAACCTCATAAAAGTTTTTTCAATCATATTTTAGTGAAATTGGAGGGAGTTAAACCTTCGGAAATCTTGTTTTGGGACAATAGTCCTGAACATGTTCAGGTCGCCAATAATCTTGGTATTCGTGGAGAAGTGTACACAAACTTCCCAATGTTTGTTAAGACAATGGAAAAGTATAAAAAAGTTTCACGTTAATCACGCCAGAAGCAAAACTCCCATGGTCACCAATGTGGTAGCGACGAGTTTCTTTTTCATATTTTTTCGCTCCCCCAAAAATATAGCAGAGAAGAGCACAACTAAAACTATTTCCGACCTGGTAATCGGGGCCATTTGAGAAACGCCGGCGCCTTTTGAAAGCGCTAAATAATAGGTTATTGCTTGGATTGAGTAGAAGAAACAATATGACAGCATGTTCTTTAAGGTTTTAGGTATTAATAATTCTTTTAATTGGAGCAGCGCCCGCGGTTTAGCAACAGATAAAATAACTCCCGGCAAAAAAGACATAAGCGCAACATAAGATACGGGATCGTACACCCGGATTACATACATATCATTAACACCCGCAAGGGCGTACAAAACCGCTGACCCGATCGCATACCATGCCCCGTTGGAAAAATGCAATTTCTTCCCGGTGTATAAATAAATAATCGATCCCAATATTAGTACCGCCCCAATGAAACGGGAAAAACCAAATAGTTCATGTAACAGGAAAACTCCCAGAACAATTGAGACAACCGAGCCGATGGTTGAAACTATCGTCAACTCTGATGCTCCGATTTTCTTTGCTGCAGTAAAACCCAAGTATGTCCCGGTTCCATATAAAACAGCGCTGAACAGATAGCGTGGCCAAAGCGAAAGCGGAGGAATAACAAAGCCCTGATAGAGAGCGTATATCATGATGATAAAAGCAAGAGTAAATTGAAAGAAAATCGAAGACGCAATCGGATTACTGTCTTCTTCCTTCATGGTGACTCGCAGGTAAAGAACGGAAACAGAGAGCGACAGAGTGCTTATTACCGCAAGAGTGAACCACGACATTCGTTTATTGTAACAAATCTATCTCACGAAAATCATTTTCACTGCGATAAAAAGTATCAGGAATCCAAAAATTCTGGTGAGCACATGCGCCGGAATTTGTGTCATAACCCGTGCACCGATCAGGCTGCCAAGAATAAATCCGAGTGCAATAAAAAGAGCTGCATGAATATTCACATACCCATGTTTGTAGTAAGACAAAACAGCAAGTAACCCAAGCGGGGGGACCAACAGAGCAAGAGTTGTTCCTTGCGCCTGCTGCTGTGCAAATCCAAATAAGAAAACGAGCGCCGGTACGATAATTACCCCACCACCAATTCCGATAAGTCCGCTGAGTATTCCAGCAACAACTCCGAGAAGCATGAGACCGATGATAACCTGCATGAGAAGAAGTATATGGATTTTAGAAACAAATGCAAGCAGTTCGGATTGTTCTGACGTGATGTTCGTCACCATAAACAACAGGTCAGAATCCCAGCGCTTCCTTAATGGTGAGCCAGAACTTGCCCCAAAAACCGGCTTTTTGAAACCGGTTGTATGCCTGTTTTTTATAGTAGTCATCCGTACCGTAATAGGGAGGATCTATCCAGCATGATATAACCACTTTTTCCCCTTTTTCATTCACTTTGACAATCGCCGTCACCTTCGACTTGCCAAAACGCTTTTCATATTCAGTAGTTCCGGATTGCTTTCCATCCCGATACGTATCATATTGCACAACCGCGGACCACGCCATCTCTTGATTTAACCCACGTTGACCGATCCGTTCAAGCGCATGGTTCGTCCAAATAAGATCTCCGTACGTATTTGATGCCATGCACCTATTGTACCTAAAAATTCGGCCACTTGACTTTTGTTGATGATAGTGTGATATAATAGTCGTTAGAGAAAAGGTTGACTGGTAATAGCGTTCGTTCAGACATACCCAGAGCACCTCAATAAACATGCGTTCAAAAGTATCAAACCCCAATGAAAGGAGATGAGTGTTAATGGATCAAGGAAATAAATTATACGTCGGAAATCTACCATATTCAGTAGACCAAACCAAACTTCAAGCTTTATTTGAGGTTTTCGGTGAACTCACTGAAGTTGTTGTAATTTCAGATCGTTTTTCAGGAAAATCAAAAGGTTTCGGTTTCGTAACGTTTAAAAACGCAGCCGATGCTGAGAAAGCTTTGAAAGAAATGAATGAAAAAGAAGTCGATGGACGCAAACTCATGGTGAGCGTCGCACGACCTAAAAAAGAGTTCAAAGAGAGGAAAAGCTTCTAATCTGAAATAAAGTGTTAATTATTCGGTCCCGATGAAAATCGGGGCCGAATTTTTTTATACTACTTTTCTTGCACGGATTGCCATAAATAAGGGGATTTCGTTTCTGCTTCTGTTTTCCATTTTCGCCGCCCGTCCGACACTTTCTTTATCCGAACTCCATTCTTCCATTCTCTCGATCACAAATCCTGCCTTGAATAAATATGTACTGATGTCTTGCAACGGAACATGAAATGACCATGTTTGAATCGAGCGACTTCGAGTTCCCGGGTTTATATCAATAGGAATCTGCATAGGGGACATATAGCGATTTATCCTGCGGTATTGTAATTTATTCTTTTCGTCAATACCCCAACTCGACTGGCGGGGAATACGGAAGCAGGGATGGTTGAGTACCATAACAAGTATTCCTGAGCGGTCAAGATAGTGAGAAGCGGTGATAAGAGCCTTCTCCGGAAATTCTATGTTTTGGAGCGCGAGAACAATTGCTGCATGGCTGAAGTCGCGTTTTGAAATGGGAAGAACTTTGGTAATATCTCCGATGGCATACCGGTGATTACTGTTCTTGTCCGATTCTTGCGCCTTTTTTATAAGAAACGATGCGGCATCGACACCCTGGTAAAACACATTCCTGGGAATTTTTCTCGCCAAAACCCCCTGACCGCACCCCAAATCCAGAAGCGAAGAGTTGTCCCGTAAGGCCAACAATTTCAGTGTATTCGGTAACACAACATGTTCGTGATAGTATTGCCCTTTATCACCGACCAGGTTGTTGTACCAGGGACCGGCCTGTTGCCATGAGGTTTTCATGGTTCTATTATCTCATACCCGCTTTGAAAAAACGAAGAATACTCGCTATACTTAACGATAATCAATACGCTGTGGCCATACTAAAAAGATTTCACCTCATCATTCTCTTTTTGTTAATTGCCGGGATTTCTGTCTATTTTCATACGGTAAATCTGCATGCAGACCCTCCCATAGAAACGTTTCTTGAGGCGGGTGATGAAGGAACACATTCATATGCCGCTCGCCAGCTATATCTGAAGGGCGATTGGGCGACAGATGGTGTGTATTTTGGTGGCATGATGCCGGTATATCCATTATTGCAGGTAACCGGTGTTGTTATTTTCGGAGTTCACAATTATGCGTTTCGCTTTGTAAATGTCGTTTTCTCGCTTGCCACATCGGTAGTATTGTTCTGGTTTCTCAGTCGAGAAGTCGGGAAAAAGTCTGCCTTTATCGGTTTTGCTTCATTGGGGTTGAGCTTCTTCTTCACTTTGTATAGCAAAACAGGACTCCCGGAAGCGACAATGGTCTTTTTCTCTTTATGTTCATTTATTTCGTACTACTATGCGCTCGTTGCAGAAAAAAAATACTTCCTTCACGGAGTCGTGACCGGATTGTTCCTTGTTCTTGCATTTTTCACCAAACAATCAAGCGCATCGCTTGTTGGAATGATAGGGTTGACCGGTTCCGTTTTCTATATCAGGGAGTACTTTAGAACCCGCGTTGTATATAACAAATATGCCAGAATCGCAGTGGGAATAGCCGTTGTCTGGGTGGTATTTATCGGAATGTATGTAGTAACCTGTGTCCTGCCGGCATACGACAAATGGTTAAAGAACATACCGGGAACATGGGGCGGAAACCGTCCCCGACGAGCCCTTCTTCAACCACTGTACAGTCTGGAGCAATTGCGTTTTACGCTTTTTAACCCTCTGTGGTCGTATTTACATTTTGTTACTGTCGGAACATGTACATACCTTGGGATGATGTTTACCAGAATATACCGCTGGCAAAACCATAGAGGAATAACCCTTCTTGAAATGATTACTGTTGCGTGGTTGTTGATTTTTCTCGGCTATATGTTTGTAATACCACTTAAAGGAGCTCGCTTCTTTATTCTCATAATTATCCCCATGACTCTTTTGTACTCGTATCTTTTCAAGAAAGAGCATTTAAACTTTTTGCACAAAAGGTTTGGGTTTATTTTTGTATCTATGATGACACTGTTTGTCGTAATTGAGCTTATCGTGAATATCGGTTACAACACGTGGTACTTTGTGTACCAACCCCAATTCCAGACATTCGATTCACTCAAAAAACTTGAACGTTATGTACCAAAAAATGAAAAATCAAATCTCCCGGTGCAGTGGATAATGAACGATACCTACGATAATATTAATTCGTTTCTTGTGCCTGTGGACGACAGAAAAATTGATGCGTACTATTCCCGTTACGGATGGCCGCACTATATGGTAATTATTAATCGCCAAATTGAGATGTACAAAAAAAATGCCCCAAAATTTTACAAAAGACTTGTGTTCGTGACGGTGGTTAACGGGTATACTGTGTACAGTATAAAACAACCATGAGAAAAACATACGGCGTCGGCGTGTTTGTGTTTATTGTCCTTGGAATGTTTTATATGGCATATAATGTATTCGTTCCACAAAAGTTCCTTTCGCCGATAGGTACGGTCCGGGATAAACCTCTGACTAAATATACGTTCAGTGCTTTGAAAAAACGGCAGTATCTCGGAAGTGAAATCACGATTGAAAAACAGGTCAAATCAACAGATACTTTCATATCATACATATTTACATTTAAATCCGATGGGAAAAAGGTCAGCGGACTTATAAATCTGCCGATCATCGCAAAACAGGTTCCGATAATCATTCTGATTCGGGGTTTTGTTGATAAGCAGATTTACTCCCCGGGGGTTGGAACCGAACGTGTCGGAGAAGCACTTGCTTCAAACGGATATATCACACTCGCCCCTGATTACTTAGGTTTCGGGACCTCAGAGAACCCTTCACATAACTCTATCGAGGAGCGATTTCAGACCTATACAACAACCCTCAATTTGCTTGCCTCACTTAACAGGTTGAATGATGCACTCAAACCGCTTGAGAAATCACCACAGGCTGATATTGTGAAAGTAGGCATATGGGGACACAGTAACGGTGGCCACATAGCCCTATCAACACTTGCGTTGTCGGGGAAAGATATTCCTTCTGTCTTATGGGCTCCCGTATCGAAACCGTTCCCTTTTTCCATACTGTATTTCACCGACGATATTCCCGACCACGGAAAAGCTTTGCGAAAGGCCGTTGCATCTTTTGAGAAAGACTACGATATTGAAGAATATTCGCCGACAAACTTCTTTTTCTGGATTCATGCCCCGATACAAATTCACCAAGGAACACAAGATGACGCGGTTCCACTCAGCTGGTCGGACAATCTGTATCTTGAACTCAAAAAACTTGGACTCTCCGTTGATTATTTTACATACACAGGCGCCGATCATAACCTCATGCCGGATGGGTGGGCAAGCGCTGTTAATCGTATGCTGGTGTTTTTTCAAGAGGAGTTGAATCAATGAAAAAGTACGTACTGTTATTCTTAATTTGCCTGGTTATATACGGTGCTCATTTCATCCACGCCGGGCACGGAATCTATGGAGATGGCAACGGGTACTGGAGTTATACTCACTCGCTGTACTTTCAACACAACCTCGACCTGAAACCTATTTATGCCCATCTAAAAAATTTCACCATCAATGAACGGCCTGTTCCCCGACTATTTTGGGGTGTGCAGCCGACAAAAACCGGAGCGCTTCCGAATCACTGGCTTATCGGGACAAGTCTTTTGTGGTTACCTGGCATGGTTGTGTTGGGAATATTAACGCACATGATGAGTATTACATTTTCTCCCTACCACTTGTTATGGGAGATTGTTCCCGGGATCAGCGGTGTTTTGATGGGTGTTGTCGGATTATATTTTATTGAGAAAACCATTTCGCGTCTTTGGAATAACGGTGTAGCCGTGAAAGTTGCCTTTATATTATTTGCAACTTCCAACCTGATTTACTATGTTGCCATTGAGCCTGCGCTTTCTCACAGCGCTATTTTTTGTATCAATTCTGTTTTCGTTTATACGTGGGTCAGACTGAACCCGAAATACCGCAGAACATGGCTTATCTGGGGTTTGTTGGTGGGATTGAGTGCAATCATCCGAATAACCGGTATTCTTATTGCAGTTTTGCCCCTCTATACGTTTCTGAGGCAGGTGGCCGCACCGGAGAAACATACACGAAGGCATGTGGCGCTTTTTTTCTTGTATATACTCGGTATTTTCATTTCACTTACTCCACAGCTTATCGTACAACAGGTAATTTACGGGTCCGTTTTTTCCCAACCATACGCCCGATTTTATGTTACGCAACAGGGAGTCTCTGCTTGGTGGCTGCCACAGGCGTTGTTCTCGGCTGAGCGTGGGTTATTTGTATGGAATCCTGTTTACCTTATTGCCTTGTGGGGACTGATAAGATGGTCAAAGACAAACGTTTGGGGGCGTTTATCCCTGACATATCTACTATTACTGCTTGTGGCTGTCGGTTTTTGGGGAGGGGTTCTTTCAGCCGGGTTCGGCAACCGGTTTTTCATTGAGGCTTTACCTATCTTTGCACTTGGTTTGGCACATACAATCAGCCGCATCAGTACTAAGAACTTGTACTTACTGTACGGTAGTTTGTTCATCTGGAATATGCTGCTTATCATTCAATTTTTCGGAGACAGACCGCGACTTGTAGATCAAAAAGGGTTGACATATGCAAACCTAATCAGCGGTCAATTCAGTGTTCCTTTGCAAATAATTCTCAAGAGATTACAATGATTGTATTAGCAGTTGCTTACTAATTATGAAACGAAAAACAAGACAACATGTTACTAAACACTCAAAAAGCCTGTTTGATTCAGCGAGGGCAGCGTTCATTCTTACCGCTATAATCGGAATCTTCTTGTTTCTCGGATACGTGGTAAGGAACCAAAGTGCATCGGCACTTGATGCTGCAGCCGATGTGACAGTCAGCGCTGCTATCAGTCCGAACACGAACTCTGGAAGTTGGCCTGTGTGGTCAAGTAATGCGATTAAGGCAATACAGTCCGGGGCGACAACAATGGGGGACTCGAGTTTGCCGTCGTATTACAAAGAGATCTTGCCAACCGATATTGTCACATCTTCCATGGTAATCTCTTCGCCGTTTAATTCTTGGCTTGGCAAATCTGATCCCGCTACTGTTTTTGGGGGCTCTTTTTCATATGAGAAGGGGAATACGCTGCGCTTCGTATATATGCTCAAAGCGAAACCGGGAACTAAAATAGATGTTGCGAATGGCGTTGTGTTCTCGATATTACCCAACAGCTGGAAACCAAACGGTCTCGGACCTTTTACCTATCACGAATATGTTAGTACGCTTCCGCAACCGAATGTCCTTGTTGGAGTAGATTATGGCGCCGATGGAGAATATGGTGGCGGCGATGATACACTATTTACTTCGGGCACCGGACCGGTTGACGCTATCATCGGAACATTCACTACTTCAGCAGAACTCAGTACGGCAGCATCTACTACACCCCAGAATCCGAATGAGCAGGAAGCATTGGACAGGGCAATTAATGAGACAGAGACTGTTGGGTATGTCAGCAACATCTTTCAGATTGCTTACAGCTCGGATCCTGCGGTTCAGGTAAGTGGGAACATCGGTGTAGAACCGACCCCCACACCCACAACCATACCGACACCGACTGATGTTGTTTTACCTACCGTAACTATTTTGCCAACACCTGTTGTCTTACCGGTGAAAATTGACATACGTCCGAGTAGTTATAAAAATATCATCAACCTGAAGAGTCGCGGACTGCTTGGAGTTGCGATTCTATCGTCATCAACCCTCAATCCCAAAAATGTCGATTCGGACACGGTTCTCTTTGCTGGAGCTCCCCCTGTCCGGGTAAATATGAGGGACGTCAATAGGGATAGGGTGAAGGATATGGTTATGTATTTCAAAATCCGTCAATTACAACTTGATAATTCATCGACATCAGGGATGCTTGTTGGCAAACTGAAAAATGGAACTGCCATTTCAGGAACAGATTCGGTCACTATTGTTCCCAAAATACACGAGGTTGATGAGGAGGATTTAGAAGACTGAGCCTATTCCCGACAACAGTCAAGTACTTTGCCAACAACTGAGGAAACCTTGGCAAAAAGAGTGTTTTTACCGAAGTCGAGTGGTTGCTCTTTCTTTTCAGTCTCGGCATTTCTCAAACCTTTTGTGTCGGTAAGACCCAGAATGATACCCCAGAACAGATTGTATACTTGGTACGACTTATTAAATAGGTCGTGCGCTTTGGCAGCGTCACCTTTTTTAAGGGCTTTTGTTCCAACCTCCATAATTCTCATCGAAGCTGCCAAAAAGTGTTTACTAATACACCACTCTTCACCCTTGGTGTCCTTTACCAAACCTTTCATAAGCTCTGTGCGCATTTTTCGCACCTCATTTAACATACCATAATATTTGCCGTTACCTGTCTTACCGCCGGAAAAGAACAGATGCTCTTCTATTGAAATCAGGTTCATGACGGCTATTGACAAATCCTCTCCCGATGATAAATCAAGCTTCTCGCTTTTTTCCATTTTCTTAACTTTTTCAATGAGCGCGGCAACTTGTTTTGAATCCACCATGGTTACGGTTTAATTGGTAATAAAAATTTGAACAACAGTGTGGTAAGAACGAGCATCGCCAAGGGGACAACTACTTTCTGATAGGGAAAATACACTTTGTTGTTGTGTGATTTGCGCAACAGCTGGTCAACGCCGATTGCAGAAAGCGAAACTACAAGTCCGAGCAACATGCCAAGCAGCACTTTATCGATACCCAGAAACATGTTTTGAGGATGTCCTATCTGCTTTGAAAAATACAGATAGGTAATCGAAGTTAAAAAAAAGCCGAGCGTCCAAAGCAAAGGGTTCCTCAAAAATCGATTTTTCATGGAGCGGGCTATCCAAAAGGAGAGAGCAGTGTTGAGTCCGGATATCCAAATCGACACCAAAAGATCATCTATTCCCAGTTTTTTTGCAATCAACAACCCGCCGCCAACAGTAACAATACAAACTGGACACTGCGCATATGCTTCGGGAACCAGAAAAGACATGTTCTTTATTATATGCTATATGTGAACTAATTGCAGCCTGTCTGTTTTCCGAAACTCCGACCCCAAAAAAAACTTCGTCAGCTTTTCATATCGGACATTGAGATCGGTAGCGTAATAGCTCCGTCGGCCGGTCTTACTAAGTTTCGTTGCGATCTCCACATGCAATTGCAGATATTCCTTCAGTTTTTGTGCAACCACTGACCCTTCAGAGATGAGTGAAACATGTGGTCCGATAATTTTCTGAATGATTTTCTCTATAAGTCCGTAATGGGTACAACCCAATACTAACGAGTCGATTTTCTTTTTTGAAAAGGGGCGCAAATACTTCTCAAGTATGAGACATAACCCTTCCCACTCCAGTTCTCCTTCTTCAATAATCGGCACCAGCAATGGGCATGCCTGTTGGTATACATGTGCCTTAGGAAGTACTTTGTGGATTTCACGGACAAAACTTTTTGATTCAATCGTCGTGTAAGTACCAATGACCCCGACCTTTTTTGCATTACCGGCTTTTATTGCCTCAACTGCGGGCAAAATCACTCCCAGCACTTTGCAGGTCGGATGATGCCGTGGAACATATTCCTGCTGCAATTTTTTAAGTGCGGCAGCTGTCGCAGTATTACAGGCGAGAATAATAAGAGAGCACTGTTTGCTGGCTAAAAAATCGACCGCTTTTGCAGTAAACTCATAGATAATTTCAGGGGAGCGACCTCCGTAGGGAACCCGTGCGTTGTCACCGAGATATACATAGTTGTATTCGGGAAGTTTTATTAAAATCTCTTTCAAGATTGCGAGACCTCCCAGACTAGAATCAAAAACTCCTATATTCATAAGGAAGATAATTGTAGCACACCACGTCCGTGATACAATTATCACATGGGGAAAACGCTGTTGTTTTTGCTGAGCTTGGTTGTTGCAAGCTTTATTGTTCATTCCTTCATTATTACAGTAGCATCTCAAGTTATTCCGTTTGCAGGAACATTCGCATACCCTGAATTACTTCAAAACTACGGCGTACCTCAGGTGTTGTATTCGAGAGCAAACTTTGATGGGGTTCACTACTTGCTGATTGCCCAACACGGATACATGCAGTATCAACAGGCATTTTTCCCGCTTTACCCGTTAGGTATCCGTCTGGTAACACACGCGATGAATGGTAACTATTTTATTTCAGGGTTATTCATCTCGATCACATGCTTTGTTGCTGCTTTATGGTTACTATTCAAACTTGTTAAAGAGACTTTGCCAAAATGTAACCCCTTCCTTTTTATAGTTTTTCTCATGGCCTTTCCAACATCTTTTTTCTTCATGTCTGTCTATACCGAGGGGTTATTCTTGTTCTTGTTGACATTGGTTCTTTTCTTCTTATCACAACGGAAACTAATTTCTGCCGCATTCGTAGCTGGAGTTGCTTCGGGGACTCGGCTCGTCGGGGTCTTTGCTGTTGTTCCTATCCTGGTTACCGCCTACTTTCTCAACCCTGCACGGAAGATCTCGTGGTTGATGATTCTCGCATCAATGATTCCGTTTATCGGAGTAGCTATCTATATGCTATATCTTGCTCAAACAACAGGCGACCCATTGTTTTTTCTTAATGCGCAACCCGCATTCGGGGCGATGCGTTCAAATCATGTAGTTTTATTACCTCAAGTTTACTTTCGGTATCTGAAGATTTTTTTTACCGCTGCGTTTGATTACCATTACTATATTGCGGTTGTCGAGTTTGCGATTTTCAATATTATGCTTGTTTTCTCTTTCTCCGAACTTATCAAACAGTTCGGTAGAAAGAACCTCTTGTGGGTCGGTATAGGAATATTTTCGGTCGCAAATCTGATCTTGCCGACCCTGACGGGAACTTTTTCTTCTGTACCTCGATATAGTTTGATGTCGTTGTCTGCTTTTGCATACATGGCGGGAATTGAGAACAAAACCGTCCGGTCAATCATACTCATATCTCTTGCACTGCTCCAGGCTGTGTTTCTTGCTTTTTTTACTCAAGGATATTTTGTTAGTTGATTTAAACAAATCCCATGTGCTACAGTACTTGTTATGCCGCAACCAGTAGTTTTTGACGTCGAAACTCAGTTCTCTTTTCGTGAAATGAGTAACGACACTGAGAAATTGCGTGTTTCGGTTGCGGTCGCTTACGATTATGCGACGCAGCAAGCATACTCATTCACTGAAGACAAAATCGGCGGATTGTTCAGTCTGTTTGAAAAAGCTTCTGTTGTTATCGGATTTAACAGCAATAATTTTGACCTGGTGGTACTCAAGCCATACTATGTCGGTAATTTGATGTCGTTCTCGCGGTTTGACCTCTTGGAAAGCGTTAAGGAGAAAACGGGCAGGAGATATCCTTTGGACGACCTGGTACACGCAACGCTTGGAAAAGGTAAATCTGGGCACGGTTTGCAGGCAATCGAGTTTTTCAGAGAAGGAAAAATGAAAGAGCTTATATCGTACTGCACCGATGATGTACTACTAACAAAAGAACTTTTTGACTTTGGGGTTACCAATGGGTTTATCTATTTACCAACCGCATTAAGCAAATTGAAAATCCCTGTCGATTGGAAAAGAGTGATTGAACAAAAGCAAAGAGAGACGGGAAATCACAACTTAACACTCGGGTTTTGAGATTCCGACCATAACACTCCCGGTATTTCGACCAATAATTCCGTAGTCGTAAAATACGGACCTTTCGTTTCGTATAGCAGCTCCGCCGTTTTCTTTATGACATACGAGGCAATACTTGCTGAAGTTACGCTGTCATTATTAACGTACAACGAAGCAACAAGCGCCGCTAAAAGATCTCCCGTTCCTCCCTTTGTCAATCCGCTGTTTCCTCCTGAAATACGGACAACATCGGGGTGGTTTCGGTAGTACACATAGTCTGTTCCTTGTCTCTTGAGAAGCCATGTGGCATGATAATCTTTCACCAAAGACAACATCTCTTCAATGGTAAAGTTAGAATTCTCCTTACGGGGAAACAGTCGATAGAACTCCTGCTGATGGGGAGTAAGAATACATGAATCCGTGATATTAGTGAGTTCTAGTTCCTGCAACGCTCCTGCATCAACAACCCATTTTTTTAATGGATATTTAGCAACAAGCGTATTCACCAAAAAATACGACAACAACCCCTCGTCGTTTATATCTAGTAGAGAGGTTGTCGCATTAATATACCTTGAGTAATCGTGAGAAACGCGCAGGTTTTGACGACGGAGACCCGGTCCGATCAGCACCACATCAGCCTCCTTCACGTACTCTTCCAGCTCTTCACCCAAGACAACTATCCCATTCAGAAATCGTTTTTTATTTTGCGTCAAAATATCACGATTAATGGAGTTTGGTGAATAGTAAAAAACATGATCAACAAAATGCGCCACAAGCTCAGCTGCCCATAAGCTTGCTGAGTGAAACAACTCGGATCCGCCAATTACAAGAACCTTGCCGTTGTCACCTTTGTGCGATCGGGGTGCCATTTTCTTTATATGCTGAACCGCTGATTTATTGAAATCTTTTATTGGCTTCATAGATTGTTATTGTAACATGTCGTGTGAGTATCCAGTATAATGTGATTGTGATATCTCTAGCAAAAAGACTGAGTTCGATACGATTATGGGTCTTTGTTTTTATTATTCTGGGGTTTGTTGGTTTTGTATGGATTTCCGTCCAACCAAAACAATTGGTCTCATCAAAAGGAATCTCCCTGAAAAAGGCTGTTGTGATTCCTAAAAACATCGAAAATATTATTAGTCTTTCAGGAACGGTAGACGCAAACGAAAAAGTAACCTTACAATTTCAAACATCCGGCAGACTTGCGTGGGTAGGAGTAAAAGAAGGCGATGTGGTTAAAAAGGGGCAGATAATCGCTTCTCTTGATCAGAGAAACATAAGAAAGAACCTGGAAAAAGATCTTAAGGATTTCTCAAACCAACGGTTATCGTTTGATCAGTTCCGTGATGATAACAAATCAAAGAATATCGGATCACCCAACACCTATCTTACCGACCAATTAAGTCGCTTGGCAGAACAAAACCAAAATACACTGGATAAGACGGTAATAAACGTGGAGTTGGACAGCCTGTCTCTCGAATTATCGAACCTTATTACCCCAATCTCCGGAATAATTACGCACATTGACCAGAAAGTAGCAGGTCTCAACATTACACCCGCAACAGCCAGATTTGAGGTGGTAAACCCGGACAGTCTCTATATACTCGGAACTGTTGATCAACAAGATATTGCGCGGATCAAGCAAAACGCATCTGCTTCAATTGTTTTCGACGCCCTCCCTAACAGCGTGCATTACGGAAAAGTCTCATATATAGCGTTTTCCCCTGAAGCCGGAGATGATAATGCATATTCCATTAAAATCAGCATTCCACAAAAAATAATCCCGCAACTTCGGCTCTCAATGGGTGCTGAAGTATCCATAACCACTGACACGCGAAAAAAAGTACTCAGCGTTCCACTGGAAGCAATTATTGATGAGGGAAACAAGAAATATGTTTTGGTATTGGCAAAAGAAAAACAGGAAAAGAGAAGGGTATTTATCGGACTTGAAACCGATAATGATGTTGAAATTATCAAAGGACTCAGAGCTAATGAAACTGTCGTGTATTAATACAATCCGCCATGATCCGATTAGACAAGATTACAAAAAACTATCAACCGTCAAAAGATGTAGTGGTACAGGCGCTTAAAAATATCTCAATCACTATAAATAGCGGTGAGTTCGTCGCGCTTTTGGGAAACTCCGGCTCAGGAAAGTCAACGCTATTATATATAATTGGGCTTTTGGAAAAGGCCACCAGCGGGTCAATCTTTATTAAAGATAAAAATATTTCGGAACTTAATGACGCGCAGATTTCACGTATCAGAAACAAAACAATTGGGTTTGTATTCCAACAATTTAATCTTATTACAAAGTTAACCGTACTCGAGAACGTCTTGTTACCCGCAGCTTATTCTGCCTATGGTATCCAAAAAGAAAACAAAGACTATGCGCGGTATCTGCTTGAAACATTCGGCATCCTTGAAAAAGGAAACTCGTTTCCCAACCAGTTATCCGGCGGCCAACAACAGCGCGTGGCAATAGCACGGGCTTTGATAAACAAACCCGAGGTGATTATCGCTGACGAACCGACGGGAAACCTGGACTCCAAAACAGGCATCCAGATCATGGACTTGATTAAAGAAATACATTTAAAAGAAAAAAAGACGATTGTGTTGGTGACACATGATGAGCATATAGCTCGCTATGCAAAAAGAATCGTTAGAATTGTTGATGGAGGGATCACCACATGACAAAACTGGGTTTGTATTTTACAGAGGGGATTAATGATCTGCTCAAAAATAAAGGTCGCACATTTCTGACCTCCCTCGGAATAATTATCGGGGTGTATAGTGTTGTCTTGCTGCTTTCCTTCGGAGAAGGTCTGAAACTCTATATCAACCAGCAATTTGAATCACTGGGTACAAATCTGATTTACATATTACCGGGAAAGATCTCCGGCAGCTCACCAAGTCTTCTGGGAGGAAAAAAATTTACTTTCAGTGATTATCGGAAACTTCGCAGCCTGCTGAATAATTCACAAGTAGTCCCGGTGACCACCAAAAACGTCAGCATAGAAACTCCGTCAAAATCAGAGTCCACCTCACTCATGGGCAGTACGGTGGATTTTTTCGGAACCCGCAACCTTACACTCACAGAAGGACGTTATTTCTCCCGCAGCGATGAGGCAAGTGGAAGGAAGGTAGCAGTTATCGGCCCGAAAATAGCTGAAAAGCTTTTCGGGAATCAGAACCCCGTGCGTAAATCGGTAAAAATACAAGGGTTGCGCTTCTTAATCATTGGGGTTACCGAGCCAAAAGGCGGTGGAGGACTTGGCGGTCCTGATATTGATAATTATGTTTTTATTCCTTACAAGACCGCATGGATTTTGACGAATGACAAAAGTTTTTTGAGCTTTTATATTGAGCCGCCTGATAAAGAAAGTATCCCGGTGGTTGTTGAAAAAGCGACCAGATTGTTGCTTGAGAAGTATAAAGTGGATGATTTTAGTGTTACCACTCAAGACGAGCTCATAGCAACGATATCCGGCATATTTACCGTTGTCAACAGCGTTCTGGTCGGTATTGCTGCAATATCTTTGCTTGTTGGAGGTATTGGTATAACCAACATTATGTTTGTAACGGTAAGCGAACGGACAAAAGAAATAGGTATACGTCGAGCTATCGGCGCTCAGGAGAACAACATTCTGCTCCAATTCGTGACCCAGTCAATTTTGTTGACAACACTGGGAGGAACCCTCGCTCTTTTACTGGCATTTCTTACAAATCTGGTAATCAACCGCTTTTTTCCTGCCACCATCACACCAATTGGCATGATCCTCGCGTTTGGAGTGTCGTTTGTGATAGGCGTAGTTTTTGGTGTATTACCAGCACGAAAAGCAGCAAAAATGACACCGGTAACAGCTATTCGGTACGAGTAAGGCTTACTTTTTCTTTTCCTCGGATTTACCTTTTTCTTCCTTCTCGTCCGCTTTGGCGTCACCCGCAGGAGCAGCCCCTTCAGCAACAGGAGCCCCTTCGGTTGCAGTGGGAGCTACCGGAACAGGGATTTCCTCTTTTTGTGCGGCAACGATCTCTACAACAGACTTTTCCGGTTCATCGGCATACGCATACAAGTCGTTTTTGGGCAAATCTTTTATTTTAATTCCGGATCCGATGCCGGGTAGGCTAGCAATTGATACGGTAATTTTTTCTGGGATATTTGCTGGCAAACACTCTATGGTTATTTCATGTGAAAGAATAAGCATGTCGGCTTCACCACTCTTTACCACGCCCAATTCACCAACGATTTCAACAGGTACGAGGGTGCTGACCTTTTCTTTAAGATTTACTTTTCTGAAATCAACATGCAGGATTCCGTTTTTTATTGAATCTTTCTGAACTTCCTGAATCAAAACAGGATACTCGTCTTTCGCAAGGGTAAGGTACACTAACTGGGTGTTTTTCACTTTTTTATAGGTTTTTTGCAAATCAGCAAGCCCCATCTGTACCGCTATCGATTGCATGCCTTTTCCAAATATGTTTCCGGGTATTTTATTTTCTCTTCTTAGTTTTTTAAGCTTTTTTCCGAATAATGTTCTTTTCTCAATGTTTAATACGTGTTTTTCCATTAACTATTTAAAAGTAACTAATAATAAACGATCCTTCTCTAGGAAGGTATTATACACGAAACTGTTCGTATCAACAACAGGCTGAAAATTGGTCTGTAATATTTGCAGATCTCCCTCTGTGTGCATTTCATATATAAGATCATTATTAAGTGACCCTGTTTGTTTCTGAATAACAATCTCATAATTTTTTGTGTTGATCAGTTTGCGTTGAAGAAAATAGTCCAGGGAAACAGTGACTTTCTCTTGCGGATAAACCTCAATAAGTATCCCGATTTTATTGAAACCCATTTCAGTTGAAAGACTGAAATCTGTACGGACCTTGCCGTTTACCGCTATCTTGTCTATCTGAGCATCGGAGGGAAGCAGAACCTGTAAATAATTCTTGTACAACCCACCCGGGAAAATATTAGGTTGTGATTGATTAAGGTAATCGATAACCAAACTATTCCTCACATCACGGCCTGTTGTTATTCTGGTAGTCAGGTGCGCAGTCCTTTGAATAAAAAAGTTTGCCTTATTAACACCAAGATTTGCGTCAATTATCGACATGTAGTCGTAATAACAATCTTGTTCGATTGTACAACCTAACCGAACCAGCCTCCCTGTCCAAAAAAGATCATCAAACATATTCTGTATTTGTGAGTCGCTGAAATATCCCACAACCATCTTCTCATCAAGAGCAGCACGAACAATTTGAATAAATTTTAGAGTGTCAAAATCACCCTCATGCAATCTGGTGATGACGGACCGGAATACTGCTTCCAAAAAATTCTTTTTTTCCTGGCTCCCCGGGAAAAAACCTTGTTCCGCATGGCTTTGTGCTTTATTAAAAAAGTTTTCCGATGTAACGCTTTCGTCATATCCTGAAATATAGAGGTCGGGGAACAGATCCAACATCCTCTGAACAGCGGAGAATGTTACTCCGACAACTCCGTCAAAACCCTCCCAACCAACTTCTGTTTTAACAAATTGTAAAGCCTGGTTTGCGTTCGTTGAAAAGTCCGCCGAGAATGCGGAGTCCCTTAAAAACCAATGGGGTTGATCCAGTATGCGTCTAATTGCCTCCGGTGGTTCTATATGTGCTTTTAGCTGCCCGTCAAGGGTGTATACGTCATACATCACGAGATTCTTGAGACTGAAATCCGCAAACTCGGCTGTCCCAACAGATCCGATAAACCCACCCCCGGGACGGAGTTCCATATTATTCATAAACAATAAAAGAATCTTTTGGGGTTTGCTGAGCGCCAACAGTTCCGGAAGCCTTGAATTAACCTGGTTGAGTATTGAAAGATGCTCTTGGTATTTTCCAAGTTTATTTACGTACTCTTCCTTAAGCTTATTAAAAACAAGTAGGTCTGTTTTTTTCCAGCGATTCAACACTTGTGTGTAATCGCTTACAAATCCCCGAGTGTTCTTCTGCACGAAAGCAATGCGCAGTTGCGCTTCTTTTCTTTCAGCATCCGTTTTGTTCCTTTTAAGGAACAACCTACTGAGAGCGGAGTAGTTCTCAACAAGACCCAATCCTTCGCTCAGCGTATTTATTGTGTTGTGTGTTGTCGTAACAAAACCAAAAACAGGTTCGATCCCCGGAACCCAAAACAACGTATTTGATGGGATAAATGCTAATTGCATCTCTATCTGTTGTATTGCCCTGATCTCACCGGCCTGCTTACTAATTGTGGCGTAGCTGTCTCCGCGTTTTTGCCACAATCGCCACAAACCAAACCATTCATATGCAAACAAAGCAAAGTAGAGCAGGTTGCTTAAAACAACAAGAAGTGCCCCGATTTTTAAGGACCATACAAGAACATCTTTCGGTCTAACTTCTTTATGAACAATTGCCCGGGGTATTAACTTGGTGGAAAAATCAAAACTGTAGGGAATGGGTGTCTTGAACAAAACAAAATCAATCAGCTCGTGAGGTTTTTTATCGGTTCTTCCGATGTTCACTATTTTATAGTTTATGAGGTTTCTTTCACACCATTTTTTTCGCTCCGCATATTCGTGAGAACTGTAGAAGTAAAAGAAAATTGTTAGTTTGTTAGTTCTAAGCAATTCGGGCCGGCTTGAAAATACCCCAACATATACAACGAGATCGTAGGACTTCTCCAGAAAACTTTCACCATGCGTATTGGTTGTTTCATAAACATCAAAAGAGTTTTGTAGTTTTTGCTTTATATAATCGGCAACCTTGTTTTTTTTTGAGTACACGAGTAGCGCTTGTTTTTTATCCTCAACAACCTCGAGCACATACCGTTTGCTACTCATCTTTTTTCAACATTGAATAATGGACCAACAATCTGGATATTGGCTGGAGCCCGGGAATTAAACGCTGTTTTAAATTGGGCAGCATCCAACGAATTGCCTCCGGCATCACCATTAATATTGACCGACGTTGTCTTTCCGCTTGCAAAATCTGCGCTGACAGAGATTTCCGATATGCTGCTGTACGGGTTGCCCCCACGCGCCCTGAGTTCTGACTTAACTTTCTCCCGATCCCATGTTTCTGTATTGTAGGGGTTGGGCTTATCTGTCTGCCATAAATGATTGATTAATGACCCGTCTTTGGCCGTCAACAAAACAACATTAGCGATATCTGCGATTTCCTCACTCTTGAGCCATGCGGTACCTGCATATTCGCTACGGGATCCCCAATTACAATAAAACCATGGCGAGTCTTTGTCATACGCTCGCTCATTCAGCTCGGCAAAACTATTTGGATTACCTCCACTGCCGTCAAATTTACCCAAATTCAGAATGTATCCTCCATGGGTGGAGGCGTACTGTGTAAAAGCGGGACTTGCTCCATCCATCAAAACCCACCCCGCAGTTTCATTAACAGCCTGTTCCCAATTTCCTCCTTTTGGCTCAGGCTTGAAAACTTGACACGCCTCGGTGGTACAAATTGAGTTTCTGCGCTGCATTGTATTCAGGGCGTAGGTTCTTGCCGCAACCGCCTGTGCTTTCAAGAGAGCCCGGTTGTTGTCTGCCCACGCATCCGGTACTTCATAAATTCTTTTAACATAATCCTCTATGGAGAAGGTTCCGTGTCCTTCGACATTAACCTGAGTGTTTTGATCATAATCCTTTTTTAAACTAAGTCCTGGATAGTACTCTTGCAGAATTTGTTCTTCGTTCTGACCAGCCTTTGCTCTACCCCAACCGCCATATTGATTTAGCCCGTTCCTGTGTGGTGCGCCGTATGTGAAAAATCCAAAGCGCGGCGAAAAACCGGGATCTCTCCCATTTGTAAGATCACTGGAACAGCCGCGGACAACAGTTCCTGCAGACCGGGGGATGTTCAAGGAAGCCAATTTTTGCGCAACCAACTGTTGCTGACGGGCAACAAGTTGCGATATCTGCACCTGAAGGCCCGATTGGTATGTACGAGCCTTGGCAACCTCCGTGTTATAAAACTCTTTCTGTTTTGCCAAACTTTGCTGAGCTTCAGCGAGTTGGACTTTCTCTTGTTCCATTAAGGTTTTCTTTTCTTCGAGCGCCTTAATAAAAAAAGCTGTTTTTAGAATAGTGTCTCTGTTGCGATACATGCTTTGTTGTTGGTACAGGAAAGAGCGTGTAGCCGAAGAGATACTTTTTCGTAAAAATAAACCCAATGCGTTATTGACGTATTCCCTCGAGTCCTTATAGTAGACACGCGCATTCCTGTCAATAATCTCTTTTTGCTTGATAAGGTTTTTTTCGCCCTGAGCAATTTCATTCTCTTTTGTTTGAATCTGGCTTTCGATGATGACAATCTGTCCCTCAACGCTCCTAAAGGCTTCTTCGATTTTATTTAAATTTTCCTCTAGGGGAGCTGTTGCTTTGCGTGACTGATCCAGTAATTGGGTAATTTCAGAAATCTTCTTGCCGATGTCATCGAATTCATCAGCACGGACAGTCCCGTAACCGTAAATAAAGAATAAAAAAAACACACCAATGAGCACCAATCTTTGCATACCTCTATTATATCTGTTTTTATACTCTTTTTCGTTCAAGGAGATAATATATGGGTGTGGCAATGAATGGAGAGGAATAGGTCCCGACAAGAGTCCCTACTAACAGAGCAACAGCGAACCAACGAACAGATTCGCCACCCAATATAATGAGTGTACTAAGCATGATTACAACCGTCAGGGAGTTGTTTAGAGAACGTACCATGGTTAAATTAAGCGCGAGATCTATCGTCTCCTCCAATGTGTGTGTACGTTGTTGTTTCTGTTCTTCACGAATCTTGTCAAGAATAATGATGGTATCGTGAACAGAAAAAGACATTGTTGTCAGCAGGGAAGTTATGAATAAAATATCAAGCTCCGCCCTAAAAAGAAATCCGAAAATTGACCAACTCAACAACAAAACAACCATGTCGTGGAAAAGAGCGATAATTGCAGCGACGGCAAAGCTCCAATTCTTAAAATTAATTGTCAGATATACGAGTATCCCGAGAATAGCGAGTGCTGAGGCAACAAGAATTGCTTTGATGTTTTCGGCACCAACGCTGGGTCCGACCAACTCAAAACGCTCTTGCTTCAGGGTGTATTTTTTCACCAAATCTTCCGTTAGTTTTTTTGCATTAGCCGCTTTAAGATCCTTACTTTTCACAACAAAACCCTTGCTGGTTTTTTGAAACAAATACCCGGAATATTTTGTGTTTATGTATGTGTGTATGTTGTCGACGCTTGTGGCGCGGGTTGTTGAAAATTCAACAAGACCGCCACCCAAAAAATCTACAGAAAGAACAAAGCCTTTTGATAGAGCACTTATTAACCCGAACAAAATTATCACCGATGATAAAATTACAAACAACCAGCGGTACTTTATAAACCGGATCATAAGGAGCTTATTTTATATAACTTCCATAATATGTTTTTTGTGATAAACACCCCGGTAAACAAACTCAACAAGACACCGATGGCAAGTGTGAGAGCAAAACCACGAACCATACCAAAAAGAGGAAGGAATGCAAAGTTAAACGGATTGAATAAAACAAAACACACAAGGAGTGTGTTTATGTTTGCTGCTTTAATGGCACTAAGTGCACTAAAGTAGCCCACAACAATGGCTTTTTGTTGGGATTTTTGCACAAGCTTTTCTTCTTTAATCCGTTCATAAATCAGAATGTTTGCATCCACCGCCATACCTATTGACAATATAAAGCCCGCTATTCCCGATAAAGTTAGAACAATACCAAACAGTTTGTACAAAGCAACGCTGAATATCGTGTAAATCGCCAAAGAAACAAGCGCAACCAAGCCCTCTTTTCCGTACAGAACAACCATAAAAACCGAGACAAACAACAACCCCAACGCACCGGCTAAAATACTTTTTTGAATATTGCTTTTTCCCAGCGTCGCCTCAACCGTCCGTTGCTCAACAAGTTTCACCGGAACCGGAAGAGAGCCGGCATTAAGTGCGTTGACGATTTTATTCCCTTCTTCTATGGTAAATGTTCCGGTAATCACTGCTTCTCCCGTCTTTATCTCTTGCTGAACTACGGGGGCTGTTATAACCTGTCCATCAAGAATGATACCCAGTGGTTTATTGAGATTTTTTTTGGTTAACTCCGCAAAAAGCTTTGTCCCTTCCGAATTAAAAAGGAGTGAGATTTGTGGTTTCCCTGTCTGTTGATCAAAAACAAGTTGGGTTTTTTTTAAAAAGTTTCCGGTAAGCTTAGTTTTTGTGAAATATGGAATATCGGCCGACTGTGTTCCTTGTTGAACTTTTTGTACCGCATATTCACCAAATTCGAGTTGCGCCACTTTCCCGATTAAATCTATCGCCTCCTGAGGATTCTTTTTTCCTGGTATATCAACCGCCACCCTATATACATTATTATTCTTTAATACAACAACCGACGCCTCGCTTACACCAAAAAGATTAATCCTTTTTTCTATATTGTCGCGAGCCGCATCTACCGCCCGAACCACGTCTGAAGAAGGGGTCTTCTTCGTATCCAATTCAAAAACCAAATGACTCCCTCCTTGCAAATCCAGCCCGAAACGTAATTGATTTGGGATGCTAATTTTCAACCCAAGAATATTGAACGAGGGGTTTTCTGTTTTTAAAACAACCTTCCTTGATGTACCAGGTAGAGGGAAGCTTGTTGCGGGAATCGCGATCCATAAAAATATACCAGAAAGAATAGATACCCAGAATAATAAGTTGTTTTTCATGGTGAAACCCTGTCAGTTCCTTGTTTTTTTTTGAGGACTAAATATTTCAAACTCCACATACCCATTTTCAAGAAACCCCTCAATCGGACCCTCCTCTTTTGTCCCAACATCCGACTCGATTTCTTTCAGAAAACCTTGTATGTTCTGATATACGACAGATGCTTTTATTCCGAGAGTTTTTAGGTTGCGCATCTGCTTCTCTAAAACAGTGTTGATTTTGTACGACTTCCACACTCTTTCAACGATGTTTTTGTCGGCAAGAGAAATGCCGTCAGAGTTACCGGGCTTGTGTGATACTTGTACATTGTGCATTCGCAAATCCGAAACCATATCGTCGTAAGCTGGCGGGTTATTTAAAATCTCTAAAATCTCATTCTTCGCTTTTTCCTTGGAAAACATGTCTCTATTTTAAATCAACGCATTGATTTGTCAACCCACAAACAAGACGCTTGACAATGCGGAAAAAAAACCGTAAGCTTTGTGGAAAAGTTGTCCACATATTAATGTTAAAAATAAATCGTGGGTTGCCAAGATAGTCTATGGACGAATACTCTTTGTGGAAAAAGACGCTTGATGAAATTGCTCTTGAGGTGTCTCCGATCGCATTTGATTCTTTCTTTCAAAAAACAAAGACTTCTCATGTTGAAAACAACACTCTTTATGTGACGTGTCCAAACGATGGGGTTTCTTTTGTTTTAGAAAACAAATATCGGGGGATCGTTGAAACAATTCTCAAAAAATACAGTGGAGGAGTTGTGCTTCGAGCAATTTTCGTTCCCGCCGAGAAAACAATCCCTGAAGGAAAAACACCCATGGCCCCTTTATTTAGAAACGAGTCGGTAGACATTTTAAGCAGAGTACAGCAATCCGGAATATCTCCCATCCTGACTTTTGATAATTTTGCGGTTTCTATTTCAAATCAAATGGCTCATGCCGCATCCATTGCTGTCTCCCGGGGTCCGGGAAGAACATACAACCCGTTGTTTATCTGGGGAGGTGTGGGGGTCGGTAAAACACATTTGTTGCATGCTGTTGGTAGAAAAATAATAGAAACCACCAACATGACAGTAAAATACGCGTCGACAGAAGAGTTTACAAACGCTCTTGTTGAAGGAATACGTACTAAAAACACAAACACGTTTCGCAGAAAATTCCGAAACATTGACGTTTTATTATTGGACGATATCCAGTTTGTCTCCCAGCGCGACTTCATACAGGAAGAGTTGTTTCACACCTTCAACAAGCTACAATCAATGAATAAACAGGTAATATTCACCTCGGACAAGCCTCCCAAAGCAATCAAAAACATCGAACAACGGCTTGTTTCCCGTTTCTTAAGTGGTCTTGTTGTTGATATACAACCCCCTGATTTTGAATTGAAAACTGCGATCCTACTCATAAAAGCCCAGGAGAAAAAATTGGACATCTCCATTGAGGTTGCCAAAACAATAGCCGCACATATTGAGGAGCTTCGGGAATTGGAGGGTTTTTTACTAAAACTCAGCTCGCTTAAAGAGTCAAATATAGAGATAAAGAAGGAAACAGTAGAGAGGTTGTTGGCTCAATCAAGCTTCATTAACCAGTCACGGATAAACCCGAAAGATGTGATCGTTGCCGTATCTAAAGAGATGGGGGTGCGTGTAAAAGACCTTAAAGAAGACAGTCGGAAGAAGAACATAGCGCTTTCACGGCACGTCGCCATGTATTTGTTAAAAACACTCACCAGCCTTACGTATGAAGAAATAGCCTACCTTACCGGAAGAAAAGACCACACAACCGTTATGCACGGGGTCCAAAAGATAATCACCACTCTTTCCGTAAATGAGGACCTTCGAAAAACGGTTGAAAGAATTAAATTATACGTCTCATAATTATCCACACACTTATCCACATGATCAACACATATAAAAAGAACGTTGAAACAACAAGCGGCTTCTTTTGTAACTTGGTTATCAACTTTTCCACAGTTGTACTATAATCACTATATATGAAATTTACTGTTATCCGAGAACGCTTCTACTCAACATTGCAAAAGGCGGGGTATTTTATTTCTTCAAAGGTTAACGATAACGGACTGCTGCGATGCGTACATATAGAAGCAGAGACGGAGGGTATAACAGTAAAGACATCTTCTGTTACGGAATATTTCATCGGCGAAGTTGGTGGAAAAGTGGAGGAGAGCGGTGTCGTTTTGGTTGATTTCAAAACCCTTCTTGAAGTTGTAAAATCCACACAAGACACAAAAATCGATGTGGAAAACCTCAAGGGAACCCTAGTAATCAAGAGCAAACAGGGAACAGTTAAGCTTCCTACGCTCGATACCTCAACCTTTCCACAACAACCGAAACTGTCCGAGACCGAGGCATTAGATGTGACGTTCTTTGTTTCAAAAACCACACAACCCGTTCTGTTTGCGGCCGCAACCGACGAAACCAGGCCTATTCTTACCGGCTTGTGTTTTGATTTTCTTGAAGAAAAGACCAATATTGTCGGTACTGACGGCTTCAGAATGTCTCTTATGTCGCTGGAGAATGTCAAAAAGGGCGGCAAGAAAAAAAGGATGATCATCTCGGCAAGAAGCCTTTTGTCCGTACAGAAAGTTCTTCAAGACCAGTTTAAGAAGGTGTCTTTCGAAGAGGGCTCCGGATACGTATTGTTCTCGGGTGAGGGTTGTGTTGTTTATGTGCGTCTCTTGGATGGAGAGTATCCACCATATGAACGGGTGGTGCCGCAAGACAAGGAAACCAAAGTTATCATAAAAAAAGAAGAGCTCCTGAACACAATCAAGACGGCGTCTCTTTTTGCCCGCGAGGGTTCGAACATGATCGGTTTCGGTGTTGTTGGCGACGAGCTTTTGTTAACAGCTTCAAGTGCAAGTTTGGGAGAGGCGAGTCTTAGAGTGCCGACCATAGAAAAGGAAGGGTCTGACAATAAGATAACATTTAACTACCGTTACGTGCTTGACTTTTTACAGGTGGTTTCGGGCGAAGATGTCAGTTTGCAGATAATCAACCCGTTTGCACCTGGAATTTTTCAGATGAGCAAAAACCCCAACCTGCTCCATATTATTATGCCAATACGGACCGAGGGTTAGGTCTGTGGAAGACGTTCCGCCAGAACATAAGTGTATAATCCCAAAAAAAACGCCGCGGTGTTTTAAATATCCTCCGCGCGGATGTTTCCATAAGTATGTTTCTGTTGAAAACAATTTTCCCGACACGCGAAAGATGTTGGGCAAGATCAAAGTCCTCATGAAGCAGCAAGTTGTCCGAACAGGGTGATATTTTTTTGAAGGCCGACACCCGAATTCCCTTATTCGGCCCAAAAACCACCGAATGCCCAAGAAAGAAAGAAGCAATCAAAGCAAGCGCGTACGAGGGGTAACGACCCAGATATCCGTAGGGGGGCTCGGTAAAAACAACGGGCCCAGATACCGCAACGGCAAATGGGTGTTTTTCGAATGCCTCTTCCATTAATTTCAACCAATTTTTCGGCGGTAAAGAATCCGCGTCGGTTTGACAAACAACATCCCCTTGCGCACTACGGAAACCGCAGTCGCGCGCATATGCCATCCCCTGCTTTGTTTCTCGCACAACGCGCACGTTTTTAAATTGCAGCGCGACCTGTACTGAGGTGTCGGTGCAATTGTTGTCTACCACAATAATTTCGTCAGCCGCCCGTTCTTGGTTGGAAAGAGCGAGTAAACAATTCTTTAAAAGAACCTCCTCATTATAAACAGGGATCACCACAGAAATATGCATTAAGATAATTTTATCATGTTGTTTTTTGTTGTTAAAAAAAATACAATTAAGGCATGTCTTATACTGCTCTCGGCGTTGTTGTTGTTTGGAATGTTCTTTTAACTCTTGTTTTGGTTTATATATGGTTTTTTCTCAAGAGTTTTTTTCCTCAGAAAAAACGCGGAATTCACCAAGCCATTGAGGACAGTATTGGGCGCAGTGAGAAACTTGACAAACAAATTCAACAAATGACGGAAGAAATAAAAAATCACAAAGAACAAACAAAAACGAGTTTCAAAAAACTCGGACTTGTCCGGTTTAATCCTTTCGACAGGCTGGGGGGCGAACAAAGCTATTGCTTAGCGCTCTTGAATGAAAAAAAAGACGGTTTTGTGATCACCTTTTTGTATACACACGAAGGAGTTCGGGTATACGTCAAGGAGGTTCTGGGAGGTAAGGGCGGCGAGGTAGATCTCTCGAAAGAAGAAGAAAAAGCAATTGTTAAAGCAATATAGTTATGTTACATTCATAGGTATGAAAAAAATAGTTATTTTATGTATTCCGATCTATTTTGTGATTATGGGAGTTTCTTTCGTCTTGTTTTCCGGAATGTTGGGCGGAGCTCAGACAAAAACGCAGACAACCAACACAAACACCCCAACCGAAGGGGATAGCGGACCAAAAACAGAAGAATGTCCTTTAAACGGAGCATATTATTCAGTGCAACAGCGCCAGTTGTGGGAAAAAAGGCGCCCGCTCGGTGTTATGGTAGAAAACTCAACCGACGCGCGACCTCAGTCAGGATTATCTAAGGCGGACGTTGTTTTTGAGGCGGTTGCTGAAGGGGGAATAACGCGTTTTCTTTCGGTTTTTTACTGCCAGACATCGCCAATCGTAGGACCTGTGCGCAGTGCACGTGTATATTTTCTCGATTTTATCGGCGGTTTTGGAGAATCGCCACTTTACGCTCATGTGGGAGGGGCAAATACTCCGGGGCCTGCAAATGCGCTTGGCCAAATCGAAGATATGGATTGGGTTGGGTACAACGACATAAACCAATTTTCTGTCGGTTACCCTGTTTTTTGGCGGGACTACGAGCGTTTACCCGGAGTTGCAACCGAACACACAATGTACACCGATACAAGCAAGCTTTGGAAAACAGCGGCTTCTCGTGATCTGACAAATGTTGATGAAGAGGGGGTTTCGTGGGACAAAACTTTTGTTCCTTGGGTATTCAAAGAAGAATCTCCCTTGGAAAAGCGTCCAGCAACCGCCTCGGTTGCGTTCGGTTTCTGGGAAGATTATCGTCAATTCAACGTGGTCTGGACATATAATAAAACAACAAATACGTATACCCGCACCAACGGAGGGAAGAAACACCTTGATAAAGCAACGAACAAACAACTTCAAGCAAAAACCATCGTTATTGTTTACATGGACGAAGGTGTAGCTGATGATGGTTATGACCAAGGACAACATCTCTTGTATGGAACAAAAGGGACCGGAGATGCCGTGATTCTGCAAGACGGGACCGTCACCAAGGGCTCGTGGGCAAAAAAAGACCGGTTTACCCAGATCAGATTTTATGACGCGAGTGACGAGGAAGTAAAATTCAACCGTGGGACTATTTGGGTAGAAGTCTTACCAACCGGCAATAAGGTTGTTTATAAATAAGTATGTTGTATAGTTTGTTTTCAGGAAGAGCCAAAACCAAGGCCCTTTTTCTTTTGTACGAACACCCGCGGGAAAAGTTTCATATGCGCCAGATTGAACGCCTAACCCACGAACGGATTAACTCTGTTAGAAGTGCGCTTATAGCGCTTACTAAAGAGGGTGTTTGTAGCAAGGAGGCTATTGGTAAAAAAACATTTTTTCAAGCGAACCAGAATTACGTTTTTTTTGACGAACTGCTTAGAATTGTTGCAAAAAACACGGGGTTGGGGGGGCGCATTGTCAAAGAGAAGCTTAAGCTCGGGAAAATTAAAACAGCCTTTTTAAGTCTGGGGTTCTATCGTCAACTTGCACGGACAACTGAAGATATTGATCTTTTTATAGTCGGGAGCGTTCCGGTTGCAGAAATTGCGAAGGTTGCAAAAGAAGAGGGTGATAAGCGGGGGGTGGAGATTAATTATAGCGTAATGACACCGGAAGAATTTGTTTTCAGAAAGAAAAACAAGGATCCGTTTCTTTTATCCATTCTTCAAAAAGGGCGATTGGTGTTAATCGGCAACGAGGATATTTATTCTGATTAAAAAAAGAGCCCCGACTTTCATCGGGACTCCTTTTACCTTACCTTACAGCATTACTCTTGTGGTGCATCCAAGCTATCCCAGTCTTTTTGACTGACGAACTTTGTTAGTCGTACCCCTCCAACTACTGCACGAAGGGCGTATCGCACCTGTGTTCCACCGTCTTTTGTCTGACGTTCGTATTTCGTTTTTTTAACGTCCTTGTCAGAAACGTCTACTTTTTTTCTATTTTTTACGTCGTAAAATTGTATATCCATGAAGTATCACCTCCCTTCTTATAGGTGTCTAAAATAAGACAAATACAAGATATATTGTAGTACGATGAAAAGAAAAGTCAATCCAAGGCTCTTTGCAAGTTCTTTTTTAAGAATTGCCGCGTAATTTATGACATGTGGAACAGAGCCGGTGGTCTTGGTGGGTTGGTCTTTATTTAAAAGAAAAGAGGGTTTTTCGGGTGCTCTATATAGCTTGGCAACTTCCTGAATTCGTCGGGAATCTGTGTTTCTTTTTTTCGTTTGCATAGGATAAAAAAACTAACTAGAATAACAGTATAATGCAGAAAGAGGGAATTAGCAATAAAACAGTCTATTTTGAGTGGGAGGCACCGGTTCGTCATTTTGAACAAAAAACACAATCGTACTTTCGGGCAATTATTGCGCTCGGCGTTTTACTAACCCTTGCTTTGTATTTCTTGGGGGAGTATTTATTAATCTTGGTGGTGTGGTCGGTGGTCTTTGTTTTCTATGTTAAAGCAGCAATTCCTCCACAAAACGCTCTCTATAAGTTGACTAAATTCGGTATTCAATTCTATCAGCACACCATTCCCTATGAGGTGCTTCGAGGGTTTACGGTTGTGCATAAAAGCACGAACACATTATTGAGAATCTTTGTGTCAGAAGAGAACTCGTACGAGATGCACATCTTGTTACCACAAGGCGATGAAGAAGAGAAGATTCTGGCCTTCTTGGAGGAAAAGGTTCCGTTTATTGAGCATATTCCAAAAACAAATATAGAGCGTTTCTCTTCGTGGGTCGGTTCATTTCTGGGGCTGTCTTAAAGACTTTTCACTTTTTGGGAGAGCAGCTCAGGAGTCATCTCTTTACATCCAAATTTGCGTGCCCATTCCAACAACCCATTATCCGAGGTAACAAGCGTTGCATCCCTCTCTCTTGCTAAGAGAATTAATCCGAGGTCGGTGGTGGAATCAAGGAACCCTTCCCGGGTTGCCCGTCGATATTTTTCACGCAGCGAGCCAATATATGTCTGTGCCGTCTCTGGAGAATTGTCCGGGTGTTTTGAAACAATTTCCTTGATAGGTTCTTCAGCAACCCTCAAACCCTTATATAAACGCACTCCTATTTCACGAACCAATTCATAAAACAACGTTGCATCAAGGTGAATGTTGGTGAGCGAAGGGGAGGCTATTGTTATTACACCCATGAGATCGTCGATGGCGGATGGGTGTGTTTCGAAAAACGACCGGATTTCTTTTGCTGCCTCCGGTGTCGTAAGAAACTCGCATTTTTCCTCCTTCACAGAAGCACGGACGAGTTTAACGAAATTTTCAACAACCTCTTCCTTATTTTTTCCCAGATTGATAGACCGTTGCAGGTTGACAAAAAAGTTAGTGTCGATCACATACGTAATCATAGGATCAGTATATCATACCCACTCTGATGCTTATAAACCCTTGTAAAAACAAGCGGCATTTAGTATTCTTCATTTCATGAATAAACAAACACCAAATCCCAAACTGGAAGCTGTTGCTCTTGCGATGGATCAGATAAAAAAACAATATGGAAAAGGAGCGATTATGCGTTTTGGCGAAAAGCCTTTTGAAAAAGTGGAGGTTCTTAAAACCGGGGTCTTTGGATTGGATGTGGGGTTGGGTGTTGGCGGGCTACCCCGTGGTAGGGTTGTTGAGATTTTTGGTCCGGAAGCTTCGGGGAAGACCACTATCTGTTTGTCGGTCATTGCTCAGACACAGAAGAATGGTGGAATTGCTGCCTTTATTGATGCCGAACATGCACTCGATCCCCAATGGGCGCGTATATTGGGTGTAGATCTTGACAATCTTCTCATCTCGCAACCAGACACCGGAGAGCAGGCCCTAGAGATCGCAGAGACCCTTGTGAGGAGCGGTGGGGTGGATCTCGTGGTTATAGACTCCGTTGCTGCACTTGTCCCCAAATCCGAGATTGAAGGAGAGATGGGTGATTCCTCTATGGGTGTCCAAGCACGCCTTATGTCACAAGCACTCCGAAAACTCACCGGTATTATGTCGAAATCAAAAACAACTGTAATATTTACAAACCAGATACGCCAGAAAATTGGGGTGTTTTTCGGGAACCCCGAGACAACTCCCGGAGGGTTGGCGTTGAAGTTTTATGCTTCGGTCAGAATTGATGTTCGCCGCATACAGGTCATTAAAAAGGGAGATGAGGTTGTTGGAACACGTACTAAGATAAAGATTATTAAGAATAAAATGGCCCCTCCTTTTAAAGAAGCAGAGGTGGTTATCTCGGCGGCTGGAATTGATGAAATGGGCTCCGTGATCGACACAGCGCTTCTAAAAAATATTTTGACAAAAAGCGGATCCTTCATAAAATACAAAGATAAAACTTTGGGACAAGGGTACGAAGATACTAAGAAAACATTGTCGGGAGACAAAAAACTCCTACAAGAAATAGAGGCGGCTCTTTTGGTGTGAGCGGTTTTCTAACCACCTTCTTTTTGCCCCACTTCTGTGTTGGTTGTTTGCGGCCAGGGGTAACCATATGTCAATCATGCCTTGAAAGTTGTGTCTTGTATTCTCCCCAGCGGTGTGTGGTTTGTGGTAAGCCATCATTTCTCGGCTTTACTCATTATGAATGCAGGAGAAAAACACAAATTAATGGAGTTTACTCATTTTTTTATTATCAACCACCCTTGCGACAAGCAATTAAGAATTGCAAGTTTAGGCACAATAAAGAAATTTTAAACGACATATTACACACACTAACTCCTCCAGTCCTTTCTCCCCTCTGGGAGCTGAAAAAAATGTACCCAAATCTGATTGCATCCTTTGTTCCCCAAACCAATGATGTCTATAAAAGCCGGGGCTTCAATCAATCGTATGTGATTGCCACATATCTTTCTCGGGCTCTTAAAATTCCACTTTATGATTTGTTCAAAAAAGTAAGTCGCACAAAACACCAATCGCAACTGACCAGAGAAGAGCGAAAAAATAACTTGGGAGGCGCCTTCAGGTTTACGGTAGGAAAGTCCCCAAAAAACATTTTATTGGTCGATGACATTATTACAACAGCGACGACTGTAGATACATTGGCGGGATTGGTGAAAACAACAAACCCTCAAAACCGTCTCCACGCCGTTTCGATTATGAGAGCACGGTAATCAGAAGGGGAGTTCAATATATTTACGGATACTTTTGGCCGTTTGCGAAATACTCTGAAGAAGTTTGTTGTTTTTTTCGCTTCTTGATCCATTACCGTCAAAGACATGACCGCCCATCGGGTATTTAAACAGGTCTTTCTTGATAGGCTCCCCCATAAGCGTATAGATACCCGCTATTGTATATTGGCGCAAAAACTCAAGATATCCAATTTTTTCGGGTCTCCTGAACGAAGGGTAGAGATAGATGTCCTTAAAAACTTTCAGTATCACTCCTATTTTTCTCGCCCGTTGAATCAGGTCGTGATCCTCGGCAAGCTTCAGGGTTGTGTCGAATTTCCCTATGCGGGCAAACAACATCTTTTCAATAATAATATTGAAACCGGGGGCAAACGGCTTTCCAAGAATATTCAACACATCAATCATAAAATTTGTAAGTTCCATAAGGATGATCTGTGTTTGTTGGTTTTCTTTTGCAACAAGACTTGTTGTAGCGAGAAGAACTTTGGTTTTCTCGAGATTTGAATGTAGCTTGCGCAGGAACCCTTGTGGCAGTTGATCGTCAGCATCAAAAAAAACCAAATACTGTCCACGCGCTTTCTCTGAACCGAAGTTTCTTTGTGAAGCAACATTCTTGGCATTATGAATATAAAAATACAATTCCATTTTACCCCGCTTCTGATACTTGTTTACCTCAGTCTTTGTATTGTCAGTTGAGTTTCCGTCAACAACAATCACCTCGTACTGTTTGAACGACTGTTTTTCAATGTCCCCCAAAAGCTTAGGAAGGTCCCGCTCTTCATTTAATGCAGGAATTATAATTGAAAAAAATGGGTTAGTTGTATGTTCCATACTTTGTATGTGCAAATATTTTATACTATTTCTGTGATAAAGAAAGTTATTGGAATTATACTACTAACGTGTGGAATTGGCCTGGCTCTGTATGTTATATACGTACGCGTTACCGATACCCAACCGGAATTATCGCCGATTCCCAATAATGATAATGTACGAATAATCATTCTCAGCCCGGGTGTAACTCAAAAAGCCCAATAAATCAACAGATTACTGGGGAATGGTAAATGTTGTTAAGTTTATTCCTAAAACACCACCAACAATACGCAGTATCACGAAAGACGAGCTGATAATGGCAAGTCCCAAGAGAGCGGAGAAGAAAACTCCTTTTGCTTTTTTCAACCTCGCCGGATCGTCGCCTGCCAATAACCACTGGAGGGATCCGTAGAAGAAAAGATACACAAGCAAAAGGAAAATGATACCACCGAGTGCCATAAGAATGTTTTGAAACAGAATCTCTCCGCACGCCAACGTAGGAACCCCATCAATAAGACAACTATTCCATGACATGTGTTTTACTATCTCAAAAATCTTTTAATCGTACCCTTACTTAGTTGGCATTACCAAAGCGGGGGATGTTGAGCTGTCTGGTGAATCCGAGACCAAAGCTAAAGATTTGTTCGATGGCAATGATGATTGCAACCGTCGCAAACAAAATGACAAAGCCGATTAATGCATTGGTAATTCTGTTACGTGCTTTTGCAACTTTTTCTTTATCTCCGGTTGACTGGATCCATTCAAAACCACCGTAAAGCAGATTATAAACTACCATTAAACCCGCCCCGATAAAAAACAAGCGGATGATCCAACCCAATATGTCCATTAAATTCAAATTTCCGGCAAGAAAATCCGGCCGCGTAATGTTCCCTGTAAGTTGTGCTAAAACAGTACTCATTTATTATTTTAAAAACTACTAATAACAGACCTGAATTCAGTATAGTGGGTTGCTAGAAATTGTCAAGAGCATATATGCCGTTCTTGTACAGGAACAAAATCTTATCGTCATTATATACACCGAACATTCGAACATCCTTCAACTTGGGATTGAATATTGATTTTTTCACCGCACCGGTTTTATCTATTGCCACTATTCGTGATTCTCGAGGACTCAAGCCGTAAAGATACTCGGTGCCGTTCTTATTAAGGAACGTAAGGTTTGGTACGACTGTTGTCGGGGTGATGGAAAACGCCTCTTTTGCACCGCCGGTGTATTTGAGAATGTTGTTTCCCGTCAGAATATATACTGAGAAGTCAATGGTGAACGATTTTGCATCCGAGAGATTTATACTGCTCCCCGATTGAAAATAACTTGTCGCGTCACTGTACCCGTTTTCTATAGGGATGTATTTGAAAATCTCATCTTTTGCCGTATCAAGGAGATATATATTGCTGTTAAATAATTGCAGATCAATAACCGAACCCCACAGTTTATCTGCCGGCACAATAATGGTGGCTTTATCCGGTGTTACCCGATAGATGCCTTTTTGCTTGTTGAACGCATATGCGGTATTGTCACTACAGCCAATCAGTTGTGACTCTTTCGCGTTAGCGAAGGGGTAGCTGTCTTGCGCTTTTGATTCGACATCGACGACATAAATACGATTATTTGTCCGGTCGATCATACAAACAGAGTTTTTGGATGCCGATATCTGATCAGCGCGTGCACCAGCTCCAATGAGTCGAAGATCAAAGAACAGACTGTCTGTGCTTACGTGTGTGTCGCCCAGCATGGTATTCAGGTTAGAAACTTGTTTGGCAAGCGGTTCGAGTGTTGTCTTTTTTTCGGGGTACTCCTGAATAAGTTTTTGTATGGCGGAACGCAATGTGGAAACTTTGGTTGCCCCTGTCGGATCGGCAAAAAGATTTTTTCTCAGCCGTTCCACTTCTGGTTGAATTATAGAAAGTTCTTTACTAAACTCTGCTTCGTGTTGGCTTCTGACCGTCTCCTGAATTGTGGTAAATATCTTCCAGCCAACTATAAAAACTACGCATATTAACAGTATCCACCGTGCCTTTTTAAACAGGTCTGCAACCGATCGTTTTGACTCCGGTTCGGCGATGTGTAGATTGACTGTTTCCCGCGGGGCGGGAGTATTGGTGGTGTCGGTTATCGAAACCGAGACCGGTGCTTTTTCGATGGAGACTACAAGACAGGCTGCGGGAATGTTTTTGTTGGAAACCATAGAATCCGAAATGAAGTCGGTTATTTTTTTTGGCTCTTGACCAGGCGGAATCGTATGCACATCAAACTGGGTGAGGAAAGAATCGGTGCTGAGTAAAAACAAATCTCCAGACTCGGTGTTTCCTGATGCCTGCTGCGTACCTTGGGACACAGAATACCACTCGGTGTTCCGTTGCAACTCAATTCCTCCATGGTGCGACACTGCAAACAAGGTGTCCCCACCAACATATAAAGCGGCGAGCGAACTGACCGAGTGTTGGGAAACAAAGTCCTGCAGATACGAGCTGAACGCATGAAGTGAGACAAACTTTTGAGAATGCACCTGTTGATGCAGTGTCTCAAGAGTTTCGCGTAGAGCCGTCTCGCTGCCACCTGCTTCATGGTCAATCTCAACAACGCACACAAAAGAACTCTCCACATCAAACCCGACACTTTTTGTTTCCGTATTTTTTCCGAGGTAAACAGAAAACTTTTTTTCAATCATTTTTACAATAAGAACAACGCATATAACAATAACACAAATCCTATAACGAGCTGAAGGTAGCCTGCCGCAAAAAACACATAGTTCTGCTCATCTTTATAATTATGGTTAAGTTTGCGCAATTCCTGATAAAACACCATAGCCCACACGTTATACAGAATTATAGTAATAATCCCCACAATTTTAAAACCAGTATCGAGGATATTTATACCCTGAATCGCTGAAATAAGTATCAGAAACGGTGCGAACAGATTATTATCCATGACGATGTTGTTGTTGCATGAGGTTGTTGATAACTTGAACAACCCTGCTCGGAAACGGAACATTCAAAAACTCTATGTTCGGTTCTTCTCCCGCGGTTTGGACAAAAACATTACCATAATTAAACAAGGCACTGAAAAACCCGAGATTTTTGTTGTTTACTTCTTCAATCCGAGAAATAAGTGTTTGAGTGGTTTGGTTGTTGAGAATATTTATCACATCCACGTCAATGATTTTTTTCGATGTAATAATCCCCAGGTTGAAGTACCAAGAGAAGAGATTCGCGAGTGCGAACAGGAAAAAGAAAGCATACCAAACAAGGACAAGAAAAGTGATTTGCATTCCCGAGAAAGGCAAGAGGTTGACAAGTGAGCCAAAAATGACTGGAATTATCAGGCCGACTAAAGTAATGATAAACCACACGAGATTTGTGATGGGATGCGCGCGTAGTGTTAAAACAACATTTTCATCCCCATCTTGCGTAGAGAATCGCATTGGCGGGTACTCGCAATATGAATGTAGTAATCGGTGTGAAGACGGCATACTGAATTATTGTATCACGCTTTTAAAGAATTGACACCAGAGCCCCCATGGCTTACAATGTAGTCACCAATTACCAGTTATGGTGAATGAATGAAATTACCAGTCACGACATATAAGCAGCACAAAACCAGTAACGAACATCGCTTTCAAGTTTCTTTAAGCATGTCCGGCGCTGGTTGGTGATGGTAATGGCTCTTTTCACCAAAAAACAGAGGACCGAATCATGTTTAAACAATTACTAAACACTCTTTTCCCCCATTTAACGCAAGAACAGGAAAAGATTCTTAATGATGCACAAGGTAGGGCACAAGAGATTATTTTACAAAGCAAAGAGGAAAGTCTGCGGATAAAGCAAAAAGCAGAAGAGGAAGTGATGAAGCTTACCGCTCAAATAACCGGAATTGAAAAAAATATCGCCCGCGAAGAAAGCAAGCTGGAGCAAGAGAAGCACGAATTAAACAGCCACAAAGCACAGCTCGATCGAGGCTGGCAAGATCTTGAGCGTGAAAAAAAGAGGATTGAGGAACGCAAGCTTGAGCTAATGCAAAAATTTGAGAAGCTTGCCAAGATGAGTCCGGACGAAGCACGGACAAACTTGCTTTCCTACTGGGAACAGAAGTTAAAAACAGATATTGTTAAGTCGGTTCGGGAAGCGGACGAACAGATTAAGCGCCAAACAGAAGAACGGGCAAAAGAAATCCTCGTTGACTCCATGAGGTACGGTGTCACTGATTATGTCGTTGAATATACCTTATCCACCGTTGCGCTTCCGAGCGAAGATTTTAAAGGAAGAATCATTGGTAAGGAGGGACGAAATATCCGGGCGTTTGAACTTGCAACAGGAGTTGAAGTGGATCTTGACGAGGAAGGGATGGTTAAGTTGTCTTCATTCGATCCGATCAAGCGTGAAATTGCCCGTGTTGTATTAGAGCACCTCATTAAAGACGGGAGGGTTCAGCCGGCGCGCATAGAGGAAATGGTTAAAAAAACCAAGGAAGAAATCAGAAAAATTATTTTCAAAGAAGGTGAAAAGCTTTGTTACGATCTCGGGGTCTACAACCTTCCCCAGGAGCTTATCGAACTTCTCGGGCGGTTTAAATACAGATTCTCGTACGGCCAGAACATGATCCAGCACACCATGGAAGAGACAAAGATTGGTGTTGCGCTTGCGCATGAGTTGGGTGCAGACATTAATATTGTCCGACTTGCGTGTTTGCTTCATGATATAGGTAAAGTTATTACGGATAAAGAAGGTTCGCATATCCAACTTGGTGTGGATTTGCTGAAACGGCATCACTTCCCGCAGAAGGTGGTTGATGCAGTCGCTTCTCATCATGAGGATAAAGAATTTACGTCCGTCGAGGCAATTATTGTTTATCTTGCTGATGCCATATCCGGTGGTCGTCCCGGTGCCCGTCGGGAGGATGTTACGAGTTATATCACACGCATGAAGTCTATAGAGGACTTTATTAAAGTAAGAGAAGGAGTTGAAGAAGTTTCCGTCTTGCAAGCAGGTCGTGAAATACGCGTTATCATCAACCCATCGAAACTTGATGACGAACAAACTGTAATAATGTGTTCAAAGCTGAAAGACGAAATTGAGAAAAGTTTTTCGGCAATTCCAGGACAAATCAAGATTACCGCTATCCGCGAGTTCCGGACGACGGTAGCAACCCGATCTTGATATACATTGCTACAATAAGATATTTTAAATACGGCTTGACAGAAAACGACAAACTTCTATAATGACCCCCAGAAAGGGGATGAAAAAGAATGACAAAGCAAGACCTCGTTGCTCAAGTAGCAAAACAAGCAAATCTTTCCATGCGCGCTGCTAAGACTGCAGTTGACTCAGTTTTTTCTACCGTCGCCTCTTCAATGAAGCGTGGTGAAAAAGTCGTTGTCACCGGTTTCGGTACGTTCATGGTCAGAAAACGTGCAGCCAGAAAAGGACGCAATCCTCAAACTGGTGCAGAAATCCAGATCCCTGCAAGCAAAACTCCAGGCTTCACCGCCGGAAAGAGCTTAAAGAGAATGGTTAAATAATTACGTGAAAATAAGTCCCGCTCTTTCTCAAAAAAGTTCGTGAGAAAGGGCGGGATTTTGTGTTGCAACGATGAAAATATGTGTTATACTTAGAAAATCTTTGAATAATCAAAGAGAGGAGAACACATGACCAATGGTAGTTTCGAAAAAAAACGCATCTAACCCACAGACAACATTTCCAAGCTCAATGGATGAGCTTCTGAAACTCGCAGTTTCACTTCCTAGGCTGAAGCGCGGTGATATTGTGCAAGGTACGATTGTCACAATTTCACGCAAGGAGGCATTTTTTGATATCGGCTGGAAGACAAACGCAATACTTATTCAACCGGAAACGAAAGAATTGACTACTTTTTTGCCGTATCTGAAGCCGGGACTTAAAATCGACGTTCGTGTCGTAAATACAGAGGCAAAAGCAGGTTTCCCGGTTGTTTCGTTACAAAGCTTCTTTGAAAAAGGTAAATGGGATATTCTCAAAGAAAAATTTGATAAAGAAGAAGGAGTTGAGGTAAATGTTATCGGCAGTGGTAAGGGAGGTTTGTTTATTGAAGTAATGGGAATCAGGGGTGTTATTCCGAAGATTCAACTTACTCAGAATTTTATTCAGAACCCGCAACAACTGTTTAACAACAAGATCAAAGTAAAGATTCTTGAGGTTGATAGGGAAAAAAACCGCCTCGTCGTATCACAGAAAGCAGCAGCGCTTGGAATTACGCAATCAAAACTTACCGAATCATTCGACAAAATTAAAGAGGGTGATGTGTATGATTGTAAGGTGATTGGTTTCTCGAACTTCGGTATTTTCTGTGAAGTTGAAGGAGTAGAGGGGCTTATTCACATCTCCGAAATCTCATGGAAGAAAGTGAGTGAACCCCGCGAGTATGCAAAAGAAGGGGAAGTATTGAAAGCAATGGTATTGCAGAAGAATACCCGTGACTATAAATTGACATTGTCATTGAAGCGTTTACAGAATGATCCGTGGAACAATATCGAAGAGAAATATCCGAAAGACAAAGAAATAAAGGGAACGGTTATCCGCAAAGAACCCTATGGCTACTTTATCAGTCTGGAGCCGGGTATTGAAGGACTCATCCACAATTCCAAGATAACTCCCGAGACAAAGATCGAAGTAGGTAAGCGGGTTGTCGCATATGTTGAGCGCATAGATAAACAACACAGAAAAATGAGTCTTGTTCCAGCAACAACCGAAAAACCACTTTTGTACAGATAACTAAGTCTTCCGTTTATGTCCTTCCTGAGGCAATTTGACAATACCAGATCTTTATATTAGAGTGATATCACTATGTTGAATCTTCTCGCTCAGATTGATATCGGCAATTCCAATATTTTTGCTCCGGCTGCACGGTTTAACTCACTCGGGTCAACAGCAACCACGGTTGGAAAGGCAGTCGCGCTTGCCGGCGGATTGTCGGTTTTTGCCGGATTCGTCTACGCCGCCTATCTGTACTTGACGGCAAACGGCGAAGCTAAGAAAATACAAGAGGCACAACAGATTCTTACCTACGGGATAATAGGACTTGTGCTCATTGGTGCTGCTTTTTGGATAATGCAGATTATAGGTAAACTTATTAATTATTAAACTATGATAAAGCTACTCGCAGACAACGCATGGATTGGGAATATACAACCGCCTATCGGCAGCGGAAATTACGATACCGCACTTCTCCCGTTTATTAACAATTTGTTTAAGCTTGTTTTTGTCGGTTTTGGACTATATGCACTCGTTAATTTTGTGCTTGCCGCGTTTAATTATATTAACGCCGGAGGCGAAGCTAAGAATATTGAAAAAGCAAAAAAAATGATATCCCAAAGTGTTGTCGGACTTTTACTGCTTTCAGTTTCGTTTATTTTTGCCGGCGTTATTGGGGCAGTTTTTTTCGGCAACTGGAATTTTATCCTCGATCCCGTTGCACAAATTAATAATATTCATCCATGAGTATTCGTCTTCTCGCACAGATAGGGACTAATGTTTTACCGGGTGTTTCCAACAACACGCCCGATGCACTTATTAATGTCATAAAAGGCTTACTTACTCTTGCGTTCGTCGGAGGAGGAATACTTTTAATGTACAACCTATTTATGGGGGCGCTTAATTGGATTCAGTCAGCCGGTGAGAAAGACAAGCTTGAAAAAGCCCGCAAACAGATAACTAATTCGTTGGTCGGGTTTATTATCCTGATTCTCGTATGGTTCTTGTTTTTTGCTATTACCAGCAATATTCTGGGGATATTTCAATTAACGGGAGACGGAAGCTATCGGTTTGTTCTTCCCTCATTGTTTTAAAACACCAACAGAACAGATTGCCGAGGTAGTTTTTATCGGATTAAGAGATTCGCGATGCTGATGTGATGTTATCCACGGTTATGGAGTTGATTTCCTCGAGCGCCTCTATGGTGTTAAACGCGTTATGCGGCGTAATAATAACGTTCGGCATATCCCGCAAAACATGATCAAGCAACAATGTTTTTGCTGATGATAAATCGATATATTCGGCCGTAAGCACCATCCGCTCTTCCTTTATACTTTGTTCCTCTTCAAGCACATCCAGAGCAGCGCCGGCAAGGATTCCATTCTGCAATGTCTGAACCAACGCTTGCGTATCTATAATCGGCCCGCGTGCGGTATTAATCAGCAGGGCACCCTTTTTAATAAACCGCATGTTGTTCTCGTGCAGCAAATGTGTTGTTTCTGGCGTGAGGGGTGTGTGGATAGTAATGATGTCTGATGTTCGTAGCAGTTCATCAAGCGACACAAAAGTAACGTTTGGTAATGGTTTCTGGGTTCTGGAATAAACAAGAACTTTCATTTTAAAGGCATTTGCAATACTGGCTACCCGGTTGCCGATATTTCCGAGTCCGATTATACCCAGCGTCTTATCGCACAAGTCAAACCCGGTCAAGCCCTCATTGCTAAAACTTCCTTTCTTCGTAAGTTCTACAGAAGGAACTATTTTGCGCGAGAGGGCGAGCATAAGGGCAAACGCATGCTCGGCAACAGAATTAACTCCGTAATGCGGAACATTGAGAATCGATATTTTGTGTTCTGCACAGTATGCTGCATCGATATGGTCGATGCCGGTTGAGCGTGTAACAATTGTGTGGAGTTTGGGAAAGCGGGCAAGTAAATCGGCTTTTAAAGGGGAAAAAACAAAAATGGAAATTATTTCAGCCTCAGTTGCGTAGTGAGCTGTCTCATGAGTGAGTTTGTCCGGATGAAAAGTTAATTCATGATTGGGAAGTTTTTCACGAAAAAACGTTTCTTCAGCCGGCGTTGTTTCGAAGAATACGATTTTCATGAATATTAGTATACACGAAATTAAGTCATAAGTTAAAAGCTGAAAGTTAAAAGTAATGTGAAGTGATGTATATAAGCCGTAGTTTGTGTGACAATTATCCTGTACAGTCATGTCATGGATCAGAACGAGTTGGCATGTTTCAGTTTTTCGTACTTGAACGGAGTTGGTCCATGTACATTTAAAAAACTTGTAGATCGGTTCGGAAGTCCATATAAGGCGTACATGGCGTCGGGAGAAAAACTCACACACGCTATTTCAGTGAAACACACAGAACTATTTGCACTGTTTCGTAAAAACTTTGAAGTACAGAAAGAATTGAAAAAGCTTGAACAGAAACATATCCGTTACATCGCGGCTACCAGTTCTGACTATCCCAGTTCATTGACAAATATTTCCGACCCCCCGATCGGATTGTTTTGCAAAGGGAATACCTCCCTGTTTGCGAGCAGCGGAATACGGCTCGCGGTTGTGGGTACCCGAAAGCCCTCCAACTATGGTCAGCGGATGACGAAATTACTCGTCGGCGATCTTGCTAAAATTGGGGTGGTGATAGTTTCAGGTATGGCTCTCGGAATCGATACGGTTGCTCATGATACTGCGCTTGCTGCCAATGGAAAAACGATTGCTGTTCTTGGTTGTGGTGTTGATATTGTCTACCCGTACTCGAACAAAAAGTTGTATGAGCGGATTCTCGAAAACAACGGGTTGATTGTTTCGGAGTTTCCCCCGGGTTTGACCGTGTTACCGGGATTGTTTGTCGCACGGAACAGGATTGTTTCGGGTTTGTCTTATGGAACAATCGTCATTGAGGGCAGCAATCATTCGGGTTCACTTATAACCGCGTCATATGCTGCAGAACAGGGTAAGGAAATTTTTGCTGTACCCGGACAAGTAGGAATGGAGTGTTCAGAAGCTCCAAATATTCTACTTAAACAAGGAGCGCATCCTGTTACTTGTACGCAAGATGTCACTGACGCTCTTGGACTGAGATATAACCAACGCAAGAAGAAAGTTGAACCACCAAGTTTATCACCAACAGAGAAGAGCATCTACGCGTTACTTGAGAGTGCACCATCAACACTCGACGAGTTGTTGACACACAGTCTGCTTTCCGTTCCGGATCTGTCGATAACCGTTTCACAGATGGAACTTCAGGGTATAATAGAAAAGAACCAAGAAGGCCGTTGGCAGATTGTTTGAAAATATATGGCACAAAAACTTTTTATTATTACCGGACAGACGGGGACGGGTAAAACAAAACTTGCAGAACAGTTGGCACAACAAATCAATGGAGATCTCGTTTCTGCCGATGCCCGCCAAGCGTATCAATATCTCGATATTGTTACAGGGAAAGATATTTCGGATAGCTCCTTTTGCCTTCAAGAAAAAAATGGCGACATCAGCCTCGGGTATTATCAAGCCGGACCCACAAAAGTTTGGTTGTATGATATGGTTAACCCCAAAAAATACCTCTCGGCATATGATTGGGCAGTGGCGTGCCAGAAGGTTCTTGGCAGCATCATAAGCTCCGGGAAAACACCGATTATTATCGGCGGGACGTACTTTTATATCAATACAGTCCTGTATGGTTTATCGGCAGGAGGAAACCCGCAGTGGGATGAGCGAAAGAAATTGGAGATGTTGTCGGTATACGAGCTCCGTAAAAAAGCGGAGGAATTGGCACATGAAGATTTTCGAGCATTGAATAATTCCGATCAGTATAATCCCCGACGGCTTGTTCGGTTTATTGAAAAACATACAGACAACACAATGGGAGGTGCTGGTTTTGTCGGGATAGCTGCCGAGTACGACTGTACAACAATTGCATTGAAATTTCCCTCAACGGAATATACCCGCAAAGCACTTTCCCAACGAGTAGATGAGCGGCTTAAATCGGGAGCAATTGATGAAGCGGAAACCTTACTGCACATGGGGTATACTCCGGGCGACCCGGGTCTTAACACCATAGGCTACAAGCAAATCTTTGCCTATCTTGCAGGGGAAAAACGTTATGATGAAATGCGTGACGAGTGGATTACCAAAGAGTGTCAATATGCCAAACGGCAGTTGACACTCATAAAGCAAAATGGGTCTGTTCTATGGTATAATTGTGATGAGGCGCTCTTGAAAAACGTTAGTGGCTTAATATAGACTAGATTAGATGAGTACAATTCTTTCTGAAGAATTTGAGCGGAAAATCAGCGATTTTCTATCCAAATTTAAAATAATTCCTGTTGCGACCCTTTTATGTTTAATACTGTTTTTCGTATTTTTTTTTCACAACCTGTCCCAGCAATCAGTGTTTGCGGTGCAAGAATACCAACTGCCATATCCGGGAATACTACCGGATAACCCGTTATATCCTGCTAAGGTTGTGCGAGACCGAATGATGGAATTCTTTACTCGTGAGCCTTTGAAAAAAAGCGAACTGTATCTTTTATTCGCAGATAAACGTATTAATATGGCGCAGTTTATTCGTCAAACTAATTGGTCGCTTACTGAAGAAACAGCCTCAAAGGCGGAGAAGTATTTATTGAAACTGCAAGACTCGCTTGTTGCAGCTAAAAATATGGGACTTACTCCGACCGGAAGCTTTATCAAGAAAGTCAAGCTAGCGGGAAAAGCACATAACAAAATTCTGAAAAGCCTTAAAAAAAGCGCTCCTTCGGAATTCAAGAATAAATTCGATTCAAGTATACTGCTTAACGAGCAGTTTCAAGGTTACTCAAACGGGCTGTAATAAGGCCAATAACAACCCCGAACAGCAGCATATTCTGTTGGATGGTTAACCAATAGTGGTCGACAAAACCTGTAGATAGAATAATCAGGATTAAGATAAATTCCCTTAGTCTTATGAGTCTCATAAGACTAATAAGACCAATATGTCTTATGAGTCCAATAAGACCAATAAGTCCAATAAGTCCAAATTCCATTCCAAAAAGCAGAAGTATGCTGTGTATCGGTTGTCCTTGGTACAAGTAATTCGCAAGCCCGGAACCCAAGGGGTGCTGCAGAATACTCATAACGGCATACTGCCAGCCATGAAAACGTTCACCGATTGTTCCCGGGCTACCTTTAAAAAGCAGGAGAAATGTCAGCATCCAGAATACAAAGTTTATTTTTGTGAATTGACACCACTTACAGCCGACGTGTTTCTGTAACTCGAAACCAAGGAAAATAAGTGCAAACATAATAATTCCCGCTTTTGAAAATGAGAGCAATATCAGAAGTATCGCTGGAATAGTAAAGACAGCAAGATTACTAATAACCCCCAAAGCATAAACGATCAGAAAAAAACCGGCCATTGAATTGGGATGAGCAAACGTTCCGTAACCGCGTAAGATTGTTTTACCGGCTATAGTAATGGTAGATATTCCCGGTGTCGTGATCGAAAACAAACGCTCGCCCACAAACCACCAAAACCCTTGTAATGACCCTTGATAATAAATTTGCGACATTGTAAGAAGGAGGGTGTAAAGTGACGCTCCGAAAAGCCCGCAAAGAAATCCCGTACGTTCGGTTTTGTTGCTCGTGTAAAACACGATTGCGGTTAAAATTATCTTGCCATATTGCCATGCGCGATATACAAACAGCAACTTATCTGATGTTATAAAAAAAAGAAATATGCAGCCAACAACAAGGTATCCAAGTATTTTTCGGGAAACACCCGGAAGGTTCTGCAAGCTGAAAAGCTTGGGTATCAGTATAAGCAGCAAGAGCATATCTGTGAGATACACTGTTGGAGCAAGATAATCAGTGCGAACGCCGTTCACGAATGCGAACGGTGGCCAGAAATGCTTTCCGAGTTGTGACGGAAGTAAAAACCCGAACAGAAAAAAGAGCAACGGGAAGAAAAACTTACGCAAATTTTGCATAGATTCGCCGGACACCTTTTCCGACAGCCTCCTGTTTATAAATTTTGAATGTCGGGTTCATTTCAGAAAGATTTTTTACATGAGGTCCTCCACAGAATTCTTTACTGAACGCGCTCTCCAATGATTTTCCGACGAAATACACTTTCACCGTATCAGGATATTTTTCTTTGAAGAAATGAAGTGCTCCGCTTTTTTCCGCCTCTGTTTTGGGAAGCATGACAAAATCAACCGGCAATTTTTGGGAGATCGTACTATTTACAATCTGTTCAACATCTGAGATTTCTTTCTCGGTAAGCGCAGAGGTGTGGGCAAAATCAAAACGTAGCCGTTCTCCGGTAATGTTGCTGCCATATTGCTGTACATGTGTTCCGAGTGTCATTCTCAAAGCTTGGTGGAGAAGATGAGTGGCAGTGTGGAACCGGACAACTTCCTCGCTGTGGTCGGCAAGGCCACCTTTGAACTTTTGTTCGGCGCCTTTTCTGGAGAGTTCTTGGTGTTGTTTAAAAAGCAAGTTGTAGTATTGCTCAAACTTTTTTTGGTCAATATGCACTCCAATCTCACGCGTTTTATCGACCACCATATCAGGCACAGTCCCTCTCGATTGGTATAAGTAAAACGCTACATTAGCTGTCGCAGCCGAAGCATTATCTTCAACAAGAGGATCACTGGTAGGGGCAGCCCCAAGAGTGTATTGATTAGCTATAACTGATGTCGCTACTTTGACACTGTCGCTCGCGTAGATTTTTAAGGGCTGAACACTCTCAGCAACAGCTTTCTCTGATTGTTCGAGCGTGTGTATGAATCGTCTTTCTTCTTCAATAAATATTTTTTGTATTTCCTCATTTTTTGAAGATAAATCTGGATATAACCATTCAAGCATTGAGCCAACAGTTGGGACAAGGTCAACCGCAACGTTTTTTTCAATACCAAGTTTTTTGCCGAAACGAACCATGCGACGGATAAATCTACGTAATACGTATCCATGATCTTTATTGGAAGGAATGACGCCGTCCATAGCAATGAGAGTTGCAGTACGGATATGGTCTGCAACAATCCGCATTGCTTGTGTTGTCTGTGCATCTGCACGATATTCTTTCCCACTCAAAGACTCAAGTTTTTGAATAAGCGGCCAGAAATTATCTGTTTCAAAGATATCTTTCTTTTTTTGAACAACGAGAGCGATTCTTTCGAGACCACCCCCGAAGTCTACATTCTTTTGGGGTAGTTCTTCCCAGCCTAAGTCGGGTGTTCTGCGGTATTGCATAAAAACAGAGTTGCCTATTTCAAGAAACTCATCCTGATAGTCGGCAAAATCTTTTCCTAATGGTGGTTCTCCGTCACCGAGATAATAAAATACTTCGCTATCCGGTCCGCCAAGTTCGCCAACAGCGTCCCCGCGTTGCCACCAGTTTTCTTTGCGGTCGTGAGCAAAAATACGTTGCCCCTCTTCGGCTTTGACACCATATTTTGCAAATATTTCCTGAATAATTTTGATCGACTCAATATCTTTGGGAGCAAATTCGTCTCCGGCAAATACAGAAGGATATATACGCTGTGGATCAAGACCCAATTCCTCAATAAAGAAACTATAAATCCACGATAATTGTTCCTTCTTGAAGTAGTCTCCCAAACTCCAATTACCGATCATATGGAAACAGGTGGTGTGGCGGATTGTTTTTCCTGCCTCTTCAATATCATCAAACCTCAATGCTCGCTGTACGTCCATCAAACGTGTTCCAAGAGGGTGCTTCTCGCCGGATAAGTAGGGGACGAGCGGGAACATGCCGGAGTTTACAAAGAGTAACGTTGAGTCACCTTCGGGCACCAGTGACATGTTTGGAATCAACTTATGTCCCTGTTTTTTATACAATTCAAAATATTTATTCACTATTTCTTGAGAAGTCATGAAGTGTATTATACAAAAAACAAGGCTCTTTATACGAGCGGGATTAAAACAAAAGCAGCTCGCCGTGCAAGAGGGGGGTTTGCTGAGACCAGTCTACTGAGGTCTTCTTTAAAAGTTCCCTGCGGTTGATTTGCTCCTATCGACAGTCTTACCCTGAGAATTGCACGGGCGAGACCGTGGATCGGGTCACTTCCTTGGAGATTAAAATTGGAAACCATCGTTTCTGCCGGATCAATCATTGGGACAGCCCCCCGTTGCAGGGCGTCGATAAACGCAGCAAGAACTGTCTTGTGGGCGAGACTTAAGTCCAGTGGTTTTACCATCGTTTCTATCATGTGCTGCTGCTCTGCTGTTCGAAATCCATCGGGAGATGACGCGATGTGCGTGGGCAATACACTGTGGGCGCCAACTGATTTTGCCATGGCAAGTGACCGTTCTCTTGCGTCGGCAAGTGTAATAGAACCAGCCTTTCTATTTCTTGGGTCAAAAACTTCCTCGATTTGTCCACCCGGTTTTTGAACTATAAGGGGTGGCCCAAGTATCTGCTCGTGGTCAGGTATCATTACTGTTGACTCTACCACAACTTAAATAATTTTCAAGCATACGGTCTGCTATAATACGTAATATCTATGAAACAGAGCCTTGCAAAACTAACTCTTCCAACCGGAACAAAGATTCCGAATCATATTGCGATTATTCCAGACGGTAACAGGCGATGGGCGAGGGCCCGAGGACGAGATACGTTACTTGGTCATAAAGCAGGGTTTGATATGGCGCTCAAACTTGCAAAAGCTGCCCGTGAATTCGGGGTGCATACACTGACTTTCTGGGCGTTCTCAACTGAGAATTGGGACAGAACTCCTCGAGAGATAAATTATCTGATGGGGTTGTACGCAATTATGGTTGAAAAACACCGTCGGGAAGCGAAGAAAGATAATATACGCATTGTTCATATAGGGCGCAAAGACCGTATTCCTGCAAGCCTTGCCAAGCAAATTGCTGCAGTTGAAGAAGAAACAAAAAACAACACCAAACATATTGTAAATATTTGTTTGGACCATGGAGGGCGGGACGACATTGTCCGTGGCGTGAATAATCTTATTGAAAAAGTTCGTCAGGGTGAGACGGTTGAAGCGGTTACTGAAAAGAATTTCCTGGACGTTCTTGGAACGCACGACCAGCCGTACCCATTAGTGGACTTATTAATCCGCACAAGCGGTGAACAGCGTACCAGCGGGTACTTGCTATATCAGAGTGCGTATGCGGAAATGTATTTCGAAACTGTCCATTTTCCTGATTTTACGCCTGAGAAATTGCGTGAAACCATACTGGATTATTCACGGCGTCGCAGACGGTTTGGAGGAAATGATGAAGAAAAACATCTAACATTTAACCCCCGGATTGTTGCGGGACTTGAGTTCAAATGGCACCACGCATTGGATTTGCAAGAAGACGAGCGGTTACGTGATTTGGTTTTCAGATATCTTAAAGAACACTATAAACTATCAAAACAATCAACGCTTGAGGCGGGAATCCATTTAACGAAAGCTCTGTTATTCGGCAGGAAGGAAGATTGGCATGGGGCAAAAGAAGAATTAAAGAATCTCTATCACATTGTTCAAAAAACACTCCATTTGGCGTTTGAACCAGACATAATTGCCTCATTGGAAATTGCCTTATGGCAAGATCGGGAAAGCGAAGAAAAAATGCGGACACTCCTTGCCGAAAAATTCAGGATTTCGGAGCTTCAGGCAACGAAATCTGCGCATCTGGCCGTGCTTGCTCAACACGAGTTTGCCAACAAAAACTACGAAAAAGCCGAAAAGTACCTGGTGGGTTTTTATGAATTGCTCAAGGAGGAGACGGCCTAGGTTTTTTGATATCAAGGCCGAAGTAATGTCTCATAAGAATCCTATTCATAGAAAATCCTATGAAATTGAGGAAGCGCCTTCCCAACGGAACATGATCTTTGAATTTGAAGTACTCGAAGTCGATAATCTTCAGTCGTCCGTCCGGATCGATGAAAATGTTTGAGACCAGGAACTCACTTTTGCGTAAAAGCAATCTGGTGATTTGGCTTTTTATCCAACTGAATAACCCCGACATACCGATAAAATCCAAAGACATATTCTCATGACGATAGAGCCCGTTATTGCAACGGACGATGTCTGCTAACTGTCTCTGTAATTCAGGCTTTCCTTTTATCGAAATGTTTGACAGCGGTTGTCCCTTTACCAGTTCTTGAACCAAGCAGAAAAAACTGTTGTCCAGCGGGTCGGACTTTACTTCGGTTGCTGCGGAATAATCTTTAAAATAGCTGCGCGCAGTTGCAACGTTCTCATGTTCCTCATCTCTTCCATAAGTCATTGTTGTTACGGAAAGAATTTTTCCCAGCTTTATTACCCGTTCCGGCATTCCCGGTTCCGATAACCGATACACCACATGATTTGCCCCGGCCCCTATCGGGACAGGGTTGACGTAATTTACGTTGATACCGCAACGGGTGAGGGCGTCCGTTATTTGATGTGTAAAAACCGCTTTATATGTAGGCGGGGGCGGTTGTAGGAGAGGCGCGACATCTACTTGTGGATGATCATTGTGAATTGGCGAATGTGTTGGTTCCGGAACCAGGTGATCACCAATAGAGAGTAAAGAGTAATCTTCAACCCTTGTTTTGCTTTCACCTTGTGGTGCAACTGATTCGGTTTGCGGCTCCATGCCATTAAGTATAATACGACTCGTGGTTTATTTTATCTCGTACCTTCTTGAATCTCCGCCTGCGGCATTTTCAATTTGCGGGGTGTAATAATTAGGACAATAATTGAGACGATAAGTACGATTCCTCCAACCACAGCAAATGTTTTTTGATTACCTACGATACCCGACAGAGTGCCGGCAACAATCGGACCGATAATATAAGCTAAACTGACTGCCGAACCTTGCAACCCGATCATGTTTGAACCGGCAGATCCCAAGCGTTCTACATAATCCTCAAATGAAGCGGCAACTTCGGGAAGAGCGATCGCAGAAAACACTGATGAGAAAAATATCGCAATAAGAATTAAGTGAACATTGTGCACAAACCCGACGGTTAAAAGTCCTAACCCCATGACGATGCCACACAGGAATGCGATTCTTTTTTTTCCAAACGGTTTGGCGGCAGGTCCCGCAAATACACTCAGACCGAGGGAAGGGAGCATGTAAACAGGAATGATAAAACGGCCCAGCATACTCGTATCTTTAAGTGTCTCAGAAAACACTGTTCCGACGCTCCAGAATGTTGCATCAACAAACGAAAGTATGAACAAAAAGATATAGAGCGGATACACCCGCTTGAGCAATGTCCACCACACCCCAAGTGTTTGTCTGACAGAAATTTTCTCTTGTTCGACCAGAGCGGTGACACGGGTGTGTTTGTGTATTTTGAGTGAAA